>Ga0210390_10000815_pt1 | contig 31842 bp, 27 predicted proteins | sample IncBWH11OmetaG_FD_161050 | JGI IMG/M metagenome (GOLD analysis project Ga0210390, IMG submission 161050) | Forest soil microbial communities from Barre Woods Harvard Forest LTER site, Petersham, Massachusetts, United States - Inc-BW-H-11-O ...
CCGCGAGGTGGCCGTCTCGCGTCACGGCGGCGCGCCGGACTAAGACAAACCGTCACATCGGGATCAGGAGCCTCATACACCACATCCCTGGACGCAAACCTCCTCCCGACACGCTTGCCGGGATGCGGGACACCTGCGGAGCGGACCGGTAGGGTCTTAGCGAACAGATGTTCGCTGGTTGGCAATTGGATGGGTGAGACGGCTGATGACGCGGTACGCGCGGTGAGTTTCCATACACCCATCCCGCCTATCCGCGTGCTCGGCGTCGACCCGGGACTGACCAGGTGCGGCCTTGGGGTGGTGGAAGGGGTGCCCGGACGCCCGCCGCGGCTGGTGGCAGTCGGGGTGGTGCGCACGGCGTCGGACGATGACATCGCTACCCGGTTGCTGGCCATCGAGGAAGAGATCGAATGCTGGCTGACCGAGCACCGGCCCGACACGGTGGCTGTCGAGCGCGTGTTCAGCCAGCAGAACGTCCGCACCGTGATGGGGACCGCGCAGGCGGGTGCCGTGGCGATCGTCTGCGCCGCGCGGCGCGGCTTGCCGGTGGTGATGCACACCCCGAGTGAGGTCAAGGCGGCGGTGACAGGAAACGGCCGCGCGGACAAGGACCAGGTGACGACGATGGTGATGCGCTTGCTCCGGATGCCCGACCGGCCCAGGCCGCCGGACGCAGCCGACGCGCTCGCGCTTGCCATCTGCCATCTGTGGCGGCAAAGCACGGCGGGCCGGTGGCGGACGCCGGCTGGAAGTGGAGGCGCACGATGATCGCGCACCTGAACGGGATGGTGGCCGGGGTCAGCCCCGACGGGGCGGTCATCGATGTCGGGGGAGTGGGGCTCCGGGTCCAGTGCACGCCGGACACGCTAGCGACGCTGAAGCCCGGCGAGCCCGCCCGCGTGGCGACCTCGCTCGTGGTCAGGGAGGACTCGCTCACCTTGTTCGGCTTCGGCACCGACGACGAGCGGAACGTCTTCGAGTTGCTGCAAACGGCAAGCGGCATCGGACCACGGCTGGCGCTGGCGATGCTGGCGGTGCACTCACCTGACGCGCTGCGCCGCGCGGTCGCGGCCGAGGACCTGAAGGCGCTCACGATGGTGCCCGGCGTCGGCAACAAGGGTGCGCAGCGGATCGTGCTCGAACTCAAGGACCGCCTAGGCGCGCCCGGTGACTACGCCGGCAACGGCGCGGCGCCGGCCCGCAGGGCTGGATCCTCCTGGCGGGATCAGGTGCAGTCCGGCCTGACCAACCTGGGCTGGTCCGCCCGCGACGCCGAGGCGGCCATCGCCGCCGTCGAGGCCGAGTCCGACGGCGCGCCGACGCCCGACGTCGCGACCGCGCTGCGCTCCGCGCTGCGGAAGCTGAGCAAGTCGTGACCGACAGCGGGGACGCCCTGACCAGGGCCGAAGAGGCCGAACTGTCCCGCCGCCGAGCGGGGGAAACTGATGACAGCGTTATCTCACCGCTGGCCGACAGCGACGAGCGGGAGATCGAGGGCGCGCTGCGGCCGAAACGGCTCGATGACTTCATCGGCCAGGGCCGGGTGCGCGAGCAACTCTCCCTGCTGCTGCGCAGCGCGCTGCGCCGGGGGCGGCCGCCGGACCACGTGCTGCTGTCCGGCCCGCCCGGCCTCGGCAAGACCACGATGGCCATGATCATCGCGGCCGAGCTTGGCGCGCCGCTGCGGCTCACCTCGGGGCCGGCTATCGAGCGGTCAGGCGATCTGGCGGCGGTGCTGTCCACGCTCAGCGAGGGCGAGGTCGTCTTCATCGACGAGATCCACCGGCTGGCCCGCCCGGCCGAGGAGATGCTCTACCTGGCGATGGAAGACTTCCGCGTCGACATCGTGGTGGGCAAGGGCCCGGGGGCGACCGCGATCCCGCTGGACATCGCGCCGTTCACGCTGGTTGGCGCCACCACGAGGGCGGGGCTGCTGCCCGCTCCGCTGCGGGATCGGTTCGGCTTCACCGCGCACCTGGACTTCTACAATCCCGAGGAACTCGCCGTGATCGTCCGCCGGTCGGCGGGGCTGCTCGGCGTGCGCATCGAGGACGGCGGCATCGACGAACTCGCCACCCGGTCGCGCGGCACGCCCCGGATCGCCAACCGGCTGCTGCGCCGGGTCAGGGACTACGCGGAGGTCCGCGCCGACGGCAAGGTCACCAAGGAGATCACCCGGACCGCGCTCGAACTGTACGAAGTGGATGAAATGGGCCTGGACCGGCTGGACCGGGGGGTGCTCGACGCGCTGATCCGGCGGTTCGGCGGGGGACCCGTGGGGCTGTCTACGCTCGCCGTGGCGGTGGGGGAGGAGGCCGAGACGGTCGAGGTGGTCGCCGAGCCGTTCCTTGTCAGGCACGGCCTGCTCGCCAGGACTCCGCGCGGCCGCGTCGCCACCCGGGCGGCCTGGGAGCATCTCGGCCTCATCCCGCCCGCCGCCAGCGAAATGCCCACGCTGTTCGAGTAGATATTTGCCCTAGACACCCGAAAATGTCCTGATCCACCAGCCAACTTGTGGCGAGGGTAACGATCACGTTCGGAATCCTCGTAGGGTGGTTATACGTTGTGCATAGCGCCGCTACACTGCGCAGGTTGGCACGTGGCCGTCTTTAAACGACGGGCCCTGCCCGCAAGCGGAAAGTCAAACTGGAAGGATGCCCCCCGATGGGCAACACTATGTTCTTGGCCGCCGCGGCGGCCAAGCCGTCGAGCTTCAACCCCACGACCCTGATCTTGATCCTGGTCGTCGTCGTGGGCTTCTACCTGCTGATGATCAGGCCACAGCAGCGCCGTAGGCAGGCGGCCGCGCAGAAGCAGAATTCTGTGTCGCCTGGCGCCCGGGTGCGGACCACCGCCGGCATGTACGCCACGGTCGTGGACGTGGACGGTGACGACGTGGTCCTCGAGGTGGCTCCCGGCGTCGAGGTGCGTTACATGAGGCGCGCCGTCATGGACGTCGTCAGCTCCGGTGAGGAAACCGACGAGATGATGGCTGACTCCGCGGAAGACGCCGAAGACGAGCCCGGCGAACAGGACTCTGTCGACGACGACTGGACTAAGGTCGAAGACGACGATGTAGCCGAGACCGGCAGCACCAAGAAGGACTAACGGGCGCTCGCGCGCCGGCGACTCGACAGGCAGGGAATAGTGGCACCCCCAAGCAGAAGCGGCTCCCACCCCGGGCGCGTGCTCGCCGTACTGGTCGCGGTCATCGTGATCATGCTGATCTCCGTTCTTGGCAAGGAGACGTTCAGCCCGGCTAAGTGGCAGCAGCAGTTCAAGGTCAACCTTGGCCTTGACCTGTCAAGCGGCACCGAGGTGACGCTGAAGGCCGAAACGACCAACGGCCAGCCGCCGTCGGCCGGCGTCATGCAGCAGGCGATTTCCGTGCTGCTCGCCCGGGTGAACGGCACGGGTAACTCCGGTGCCCAGGTGCAGCAGCAGGGCAGCAACCTGCTCAACATCTCGGTTCCCGGCAAGGCCCCCCAGGATGTCATCAACCTGGTCAGCAGCACCGCGCAGCTGAGCTTCCGGCCGGTGTACCTCGAGGAGTTTTACACCGCGCCCTCGCCGAGCTCGTCGTCATCGGCCAAGCCGACCACGAGCCCGACGCCGACCGCGTCGCCAACGACGTCGTCGTCGGCCACGGCGAGCACGCGCCCCACGCCGACCACGTCGTCGTCGGCCACAGCCAGCCCGAGCACGAAGGCCTCCACTTCGGCGCTGTCGGAGCAGCTGGCGAGCAGCCCGAGCGCCACCGCCACCTCGTCGGCCAAGGCGAGCACGACCCCCAAGGCGAGCACGACCCCCAAGGCGAGCACCACCGCTAAGGCGAGCCCCACCCCGACGCCGACGTCGACCGCGAGCACGACCACGACGTACGGCAACTCCAGCCTCGTCAATTCGGCGACGATGAAGCTCTTCGACAAAGAGGTGTGCAAGCCGGGGCCTGACGCGCACACGGTGAACCAGAGCTGGCAGAAGACCGTGGGCTACTCGCTGTCGCAAGATCAGTGGGGCGACCTCAAGAGCCAGATCGTCTCCTGCGACCCCAGCGGCACGAAGTACGTCCTGGGTCCGGCCGTCTTCGTGGGTAAGGACATCACGGCCGTCAACGCCGGCCTGGAGCAGAACACCACGCAGTGGATCGTCAACGTGACGCTGAACAACTCGGCCACCAGCGCGTACGGGACGCTGACCACCAACCAGTACAACTCGTACTACTCCGGTATGCAAAGTGGCAACCTGGACGATCAGGCCCTCGACTCGACCGCCATCGTGCTGGACGGCAACATCGTTGAGGCGCCCGTGGCCCAGTCGGCGCTCACCACGGGCAATTTCGAGATCAACGGTGGCAGCAACCCGTTCACCCAGGCCGAGGCCACCTACCTGACGAACGTCCTCAAGTACGGCTCGCTTCCGCTGGACTTCGAGCAGCAGACAGTGCAGTCCATCTCCGCCCAGCTCGGCCACGATTCGCTGGAGGCCGGCCTGATCGCGGGGATCATCGGGCTGCTGCTCGTCGTGATCTACCTGTTCGTCTACTACCGTGGCCTCGGTCTGGTATCGGTCTCTAGCCTGCTGATCGCCGGGAGCCTCGCCTACCTGTCGGTGGTGCTGCTCGGCAAGTACCAGAACTACACGCTTGAGCTGTCCGGCATCGCCGGACTCATTGTCGCGATCGGCATCACGGCGGACTCGTTCATCGTGTTCTTCGAGCGGCTTCGGGACGAGGTGCGGGACGGCAAGACGCTGCGCCCGGCGGTGGAGAGCGGCTGGAAGCGCGCCCGGCGCACGATCCTCGTCTCCGACACGGTATCGTTCCTCGCCGCGCTGCTGCTCTATCACTTCGCGGTCAGTGACGTGCAGGGCTTCGCCTACACGCTCGGCCTGACCACGCTGATCGACGTCCTCGTCGTGTTCCTGTTCACCAAGCCCATGGTCACCCTGCTGGCGGGAACGAAGTTCTTTGGCGGCGGCAACCGCTGGTCCGGGCTGGACCCGGCGCGGCTTGGCGCGAAGAATCCATGGCGAGGCGGTACCCGGCGCACCGTACGAACGCAGCGCACGACGGCCGGGGCCAAACCCTCGGCTAGCTCCTCGACGAACACGCGGGAGGCATGATGGCGCGCCTGGCTGAGATCCCCGGACGTCTCTACCGGGGCGAAGTGTCGATCAACTTCGTCGGCCGGCAGCGGATGTGGTACGCCATCTCCGGCGCCATCCTGCTGATCAGCATTGTCGCGCTGCTGACGCGCGGGCTGCACTACAGCGTGGAGTTCAAGGGCGGCTCGGTCTTCCAGTTCCCGTCGAACTCCTTGACGAACCAGGCCGCGATCTCCCGGGTCGTGAACGGTGCGGGCGGGGGCAGCTCGACCGTTCAGCAGATAACCGCCGCGGGGCACTCGCAGTGGTCGGCGCAGACCGCGTCCCTGTCAAGCTCTGTGAGCGAGAACGTCACCAACGCGCTGGAGAAGGCATTCCATATCACCCAGGGCAATATGAGCCTGCAGTTCGTCGGCCCGACCTGGGGGAGCCAGATCACCACCAAGGCCGTCGAGGCGCTGATCATCTTCTTGATCGTGATCGTGATCTACCTGTCGATCGCGTTTGAGTGGAAGATGGCGATCGCCGCCTTCGTCGCGCTGTTGCATGACATCGTGATCACGGTCGGTGTCTACGCGCTCGCCGGCTTCCAGGTGAGCCCGGCGACCGTGATCGGCCTGCTGACGATCCTCGGCTACTCGCTCTACGACACCGTGGTCGTCTTCGACAAGGTCCGAGAGAATACCGCCGGCCTGACCACCAGCCAGCGAAGTACGTACAGTGAGGCTGCGAACCTGGCGCTGAACCAGACCCTGGTCCGGTCGATCAACACCTCGCTGACCGCGCTGATCCCGGTCGCCTCGATCCTCTTCATCGGCGGCGCGCTGCTCAGTGCGGGCACGCTGAACGACCTGTCGCTCGTGCTGTTCATCGGCATGCTGTCCGGCACCTACTCCTCGATCTGCATCGCCACCCCGGTGCTCGCTGGCCTGAAGGAGCGCGAGCCGCAGCACAAGGATCTGGTCAAGCGGATCAGGCAGCGCGAGGCCGGCGGCCGCGCGGCCGCCAAGCGGGCGTCCGCCGCCGCGGGACAGGGCGTGCTCGCCGCGACCGCCAGTTCCGCCACCGAGGGCAGCAGCGGCGCAGGATTCGCCGCCCGCCGGTCCGTCGGCGCTGGCCCCGTCGTCGCCGGCTCCGTCGTCAGCAGACCCGCGGCCAGCGGTCCCGTTGACAGCGAGGACGCCACACAAGCCGATGACGAGCTCACGGCCGCGGACGACGAGGTGACGGTTTCCGCGACCCCGGGAGCCACTGCCCCGGCCCGTCGGCCGGTCGACGGCACCAGGCCGACGATCCGGCAGCAGCCGCGCCGTGGCGGCAGCGCGCAGCGGCGCCCTGGCCCGAAGAAGAAGAGGCGGTAGCGCTCCGTGGTCCAGGCCAGGCAGCCGGATATCGCGAGCCTGATCACGTCGCACATCCGTGACGTTCCCGACTACCCGCAGCCGGGCGTGCTGTTCAAGGACATCACGCCGCTGCTCGCCGATCCACAGGCGTTCGCGGCCGTCGTCGACGCCCTCGCGACGACGTTCGGCCCGGTGGACAAGGTGGCGGGCATCGAAGCGCGCGGGTTCATCCTCGCCGCCCCGGTGGCGTACCGAATCGGGGCCGGGTTCGTCCCGGTGCGGAAGAAGGGCAAGCTGCCGTCCGCGACGTTCGCGGAGGAATACCAGCTCGAGTACGGCAGCGCGACCCTGGAGGTGCACCAAGACGCGTTCTCGCCTGGCGAGCGGGTGCTGATCGTGGACGACGTGCTGGCCACGGGCGGCACCGCCCGGGCCGCCGCCAGCCTGGTCAGCAAGACCGGCGCCGAGGTAGCGGGCATCTGCGTGCTGATGGAACTTTCATTCCTCAACGGCCGCTCGGCCATCGCCGGCCTGGACCTCCGCGCCCTCCTGACGGTCTGAACCCCGGCGCCCGGGATGACCAGGCAAAAGCGATATCGACAGTCCGGAATGCCGGGTGTCCACTCCGGAGTTACCTATTGTAAGTAGACTGGTGGCTCGGCAGATGCGAGGAGCGCGAGTGGCCGGTGATGTAATGACAACCGCCACGGCCGGCGCCGAGGCTGCCCGGATCGGGGAGACGGCGGAGCTTCACGACGAGGCCCGCAAGAACACGGACCAGGCGACGGCGACCCGGCCCCGGCGCGGCATGCCCGCGGACGGGACCGCCGCGCCGGAAAGCCTGCTGCCGGAAACCCGGCCGGACGAGCGCCAAGAGCACGCTCCTCAGCAGCCAGCCGACGATCAGGACGCGCGCGTAGCGCCCGCACGTGAAAGGCCCACCCGCGAACACCCGACGCGCAGGGAACCAGCGCGCCAAGAGCCCGCGTCTGAAGAAGCAGCGTCGGCAGCGCAGTCTGCCCCGCCCGGCGTCGGCGTCCGCCGCCGCCTCGCGAGGCTCGGAGCCCAGCGGGGGCCCGGTGTGAACCCTGTACTCGAACCGCTCGTCAAGACCATCCGTGCCACTCACCCCAAGGCCGATATCCGGATGGTGGAAAAGGCCTACGACGTAGCCGCCCACTGGCACAAAGACCAGAAGCGCAAGAGCGGCGACCCGTACATCACGCACCCGCTCGCGGTCGCCACGATCCTGGCGGAGCTCGGCATGAACACCGAGACCATCTGCGCCGCGCTGCTACACGACACCATTGAGGACACGCCCTACTCGCTCGTTGAGCTCAGAGGCGAGTTCGGCGAGGATATCGCCGCGCTCGTGGACGGCGTGACAAAGCTGGACAAGGTCAAGTACGGCGATTCCGCCGAGGCGGAGACCGTGCGCAAGATGGTCGTCGCGATGTCCAGGGACATCCGGGTGCTCGTCATCAAGCTCGCCGACCGGCTGCACAATATGCGCACGCTGCGTTACATGCCCAGGGACAAGCAGGAGCGCAAGTCGCGCGAGACGCTGGAGATCTTCGCGCCGCTCGCGCACCGGCTGGGCATGAACACGATCAAGTGGGAGCTCGAGGACCTCTCGTTCGCCACGCTCTACCCCAAGCGGTACGACGAGATCGCCCGGCTCGTCTCGCAGCGCACTCCCAGGAGGGACGTGTTCCTCCAGGAGGTCATCGCCGACCTGTACGAGGACATGCGGGACGCGAAGATCAAGGGCACCGTGACGGGACGCCCGAAGCACTACTACTCGATTTACCAGAAGATGATCGCCCATGGCGTGGGCTTCGACGACATCTACGATCTTGTCGGCATCCGGGTCCTCGTCGACTCGGTCAGGGACTGCTACGCGACGCTCGGCACGATCCACGCGCGATGGAACCCGGTCCCCGGCCGGTTCAAGGACTACATCGCGATGCCGAAATTCAACATGTACCAGTCGCTGCACACCACGGTCATCGGCCCGGGCGGCAAGCCGGTCGAACTGCAGATCCGCACCTGGGACATGCACAAGCGGGCCGAATACGGTGTCGCCGCGCACTGGAAGTACAAGGAAAACGTGGTCCTCGGCGCCGGCATCCGGGGCGCCGCGTCCAAGCACGCCAAGGACGACACCACCGACATGGCCTGGCTGCGCCAGCTTGTCGACTGGCAGCGCGAGACCGAAGACCCCGCCGAATTCCTCGACTCTCTCAGGTTCGACCTGGCCGGCGCGGAAGTCTACGTGTTCACCCCGCGCGGTGAGGTGATCGCGCTGCCGCAGAGCTCGACACCTGTCGACTTCGCGTATGCGATCCACACCGAGGTCGGGCACCGCACGATCGGCGCCCGGGTGAACGGCCGCCTGGTGGCCCTGGAATCCACGCTGGACAACGGCGACACCGTGGAAATCTTTACCTCCAAGGCGCAGGAGGCCGGGCCGAACCGCGACTGGCTCAACTTCGTTAAGAGCGCCCGCGCGCGGAACAAGATCCGCCAGTGGTTCTCCAAGGAGCGCCGTGAGGCGGCCGTCGAGGCGGGCAAGGACCAGATCGCCAAGGTGATGCGCAAGCAGGGGCTGCCGCTGCAGCGCTTGATGAGCGCGGACACGCTGCTGGCGATCGCCAGGGAGCACCACTACCAGGACCTGTCCGGGCTGTACGCGGCGGTCGGCGAGGGCCGGATCAGCGCCCAGGCGGTGGTCACCAGGCTGGTCAACCTGATCGGCGGGATGGCCGGCGCGGAGGAGGACATCGCCGAGGCCACCACCCCGGCCCGGGCCGCCCGGGCGCCCCGCCCGCAAAGCGCCGGCGACTCCGGCGTCGAGGTCGAGGGCGTGGCCGACGTCTGGGTCCGGCTATCCAAGTGCTGCACACCGGTGCCCGGCGACGACATCCAAGGCTTCGTCACCCACGGCCACGGGGTTTCCGTGCACCGCGTGGACTGCGTGAACCTGGCGCACCTCAGCGACACGCAGAAGGAGCGGATGGTGACGGTGCACTGGGCGCCGTCCGATGCCTCGGTCTTCCTCGTCGCGATCCAGGTGGAGGCGCTCGACCGGACCCGGCTGCTGTCGGACGTGACCAGGGTGCTGTCCGACCAGCACGTGAACATCCTGTCGGCATCGGTCACTACCAGCAGGGACCGGGTGGCGATCAGCCGGTTCAGCTTCGAGATGGGCGACCCCAAGCACCTCGGCGACGTCCTGCGCGCGGTCAGGGGCGTGGATGGCGTCTACGACGCGTACCGGGTCACGAGTTAAAACAAATTATCCCGAACGATTGCGGGTTAACCCCTAACGTCAACTGACTGTCAGGGGTGCGTCGCGTGGGGCTTGTGGTGTTTCGGCGCGTTCAGTCGACGCCGGAATCGGGCGCCGAACAACGCGCCTCAACACCACCGCGCCCCCCCGCTTCTCCCCGAAAACACCTGCCAGCTCCGGGGTCGTCTCATAATCGCGAACGTGTGCTCGCGACGTTGGGAACCGCGCGCAGAGATAACCTGCTGGCGACCCTCGCCCATGTGCGGTACTCCTGGACGACCCGTTCCAGCCGCCGCATCGCGGTCGCAGCGTGCTCATCGGCGGCGGCGAGGCTGGCGAGGGCCACCACCTTCTCTACCGCGGCGATGAACTGCTCAGCAGGGACTCCGATGCCCATCTTGCGGGCCGCCTGGTCGATCGCCGCGTGCAGCGGCTGCGGAACATGAGGGTTCAGCGTGGTGGCGTTCACCAGTGCGGTCATCGCCTGCCGCAAGGGGGTTTGCCCATCGCCGAACAGAAAATCCAGCACCGCGTGGGTGACTCGCACGCGGCGCTGCGTGCCGTCCGGCAAAGTGAACTGGCAGGCATGAACGCTCACGTCGTGGTTCCAAGGGCCGAACCGCATCGTGAGCACCTGGCCGGCGAACGCGGTCACCGGCTCGGCGGGCTCGAAGTGCAGCGTGCCGTCGGTAAAATGTCCAACCGGAAGAGCGTTGTGCGGGCCAAACCAGTTCCCGTTCTGCGAGCGAAACGCGTAAACCGCCTCCGTCGCGGGCCGGTGCATGTCCGTGACCCCCGGGCTGCTCATCGACTGGACCGGCTTCGCTGTGATCACCGGGCCGCCTGCCGAGTACTGCCGGAAGATCGTCTCCTTCGGGACTCCAAGTGAGTCCCCGATCGCCTGCCACGACATGCCTGCCTCCTGGGATTCTTCTACAGCCGCCCGTAGCGTCCACCCGAGCTGCATCTGCGCGTCTGAAAGGAACCTCGCCCGCCGCAGCGGGTCCTGCGTTCCGAGGCCATCTGCGGGATGGGGCAGGGTCACTCACTTCATCGCGAGCGCCGACCGTACGCCGTGCCCCCGCTGTGTAAGCCACCGGGTTCAGGCGGGGAACTCGTAGCGGAAGATGTAGGCGCTCGAGTCGGCGGTCATCTCGTTGACCTCGACCGGGGTGCCGTCGCCGTCGACCGCGAGCCGGATGATGTCGATCACGGGGGTGCCAGGTTTGATGTCCAGACGGTCGGCCTCGTCGCGCTGGGGCATCCTGGAGCGGAGGTCTTCGCGGAAGCGTGCGGGAGCGTGGCCGAGGTCGGCCAGCCGAGCGTAGGTGCCGCCGGGCCCGGTGTCTGGCTGACTGATGGCCGTGCCGGATGCGATGGCGGCCGGAAGCCAGGAGCGGGACAACAGGACCGGCTTGCCGTCGAGGACGAAGCGCCGACTGCGGAGCACGGCTTTCCCGTCAGCCGCCAGGCACAGCAGTTCCCGGATATGCGCGGGTGGGTCGGCCTGGCGGACCTCGATCTGGTCGACGGACAGGTCACGTCCTTGCGACTCGGCGGACCAGATGGACTGGCCAGAGGGCCAGGTGGCCTGCCCCAAGCGGCTGACGCCCTCACGGATGATCGGGCGGAAGTCGCGCACGTAGATCCCCGATCCTTTGCGGGGCTCGGCGATACCCCAGTTGACGAGCTGGGTGAGGGCCTGCCGGGCGGTCCCGCGGGCGACGCCGTGGTCTTTCATGACGTCGTTCTCGCCGGGCAGCCGGGAGCCGGGTGGATACCGACCGGATTCGATGGCCTCACGCAGCCCGGCGGCGATCAGCCAATACTTCGGCCGGCCGCCAGATGCCTCACGGACCATGCTTGCGGAGCCTCCTCGCCAGACGGTCACTTCTCTAGAGAAGCAACTGTATCTGCTGTACCCGAGCAACATCTGGTGATGCGTCGATGTGGCGGGACAGATATCAAAACCTCTCTAGAGAAGTTCTAGACATCTCTAGAGAAGATGACTTACCGTCGTTGGTGAGCGCCCGGGATCACGGGAAACTCTTGCGAAAGGATGCAGTTCATGACCGCCGCCACCGCCACCGCGCTGATAACCACCGAGCTGCCTGGCCCACTCGACCCGCGCTGGTCCCGGCTTCCCGGGATCGCCGTCGACGGCAGCACCGTCACCATCAGTACGGACGACTACTTCTTTCGGTTCGACTCCTGCTCCTGGCTCGTGACCAATTGGGACGTCGTCTGCGATGAGCTACTCTCTGTCACCGAGACCGCCGAGGAAGCGATCGAGCAGGCCGCCCTGGAGTTCATCCGCGCCCGCGTCACCACCGATCCCGCCGAGGTACTCCGCATCGCATGGCACGTGTACTCGTACCTGTTCCGAGACGAACTGCTGCCCATCGCCGGGCTGGAGCAGGTCGGTCCCGCCGAGCTGCGGATGCTCCGCGAGGCCGGCGTCTTTATGGCGCTGAACAAGGTGCGGGACAACGGGTCGATCGCCAACGTCGGGCCGTGCTGGTTCTTCTCCGCCGCCACCGGCGTCGTCTTCGACCTGGATGAGGACGCCGGGCAGCAACTCGACGAGGTCTATCACGGCACCTGGTTCAACGAGACCCGCCGCATCGAGTCGATCAAGGCGCACGCTGCCCTCGGCGGTCGGCTGGTCCACGGCTGCCAGTCCGTCCCGAACCAGTCAGGCGGCGCTGTTGTGCCCTACGGCGCTAGCATCGACCGCTTCCGTCAGGACTTGGACGCCTTCCGCGACGACTGGCTCGCCGCCGTCCGCTCCTGCAAGGTGCGCTGACCAGAAAGGCCCTCGCTATGAACACCGCGGATGGCGCCGAGTTGCTCTCACCGCTGCTCAAGACCGCCGGGCTGGATCCGTATCCCGGACGGGAACCCATCCGCGTCTGGACCAGGTCCGGGGTCGAGCGGCTTCAGGTGTCGGGCGGCGGCACCGTGGTGTTCAAATACGCGCAGGAACCCTTCGACCGCGAGCACCTGGCCCTTAACCTGGCCGCGCGCAGCGGGTTGCCGGTGCCCCGAGTGCTGGCCGCACAGACCGCTCCCGGCACACTCGGCATGCTGCTAGAAGACCTCGGCCAGCCCATTCGTGATGCAGGCCAGCAAGACGCCGCCGAATGCGCCGTGAGCATCCACCGGGTGTTCGTGGTTAACGCCGGATGGCTGCCGCGCCTAGATAGGACGTCCCTGGCCAGGCTTCCAGCGCGGATCGCAGCCCGGGCCGGACGGCTCGACCTGCCTGGCCACATCGCGGACACGGCCAACCTGCTCGCTCGCCATGCGCAGCAGCTTGCGCAGGGAACCGACCTGCCGCCATACGGGTTCTGCCATTCGGAGTTCCACCCGACCAGCGTGCATATCGGCTCACACGGGCGGCGGCTGCTCGACTTTGCCCGCGCGTTCGTCGGCCCCGGCTTGCTGGACCTGGCCTCATGGCCCGGCACGCTCACCGCGCCAGACACGAAGGCCGTCGCCGCGCTAATCGGCGCGTACATCCAGGCCGGAGGCCCGCCTGAGACCGCGGCCCCCCGCGGTGGAATGCCCGCCGCAAACTGGGCTCTGGGCTGGCACCGCATCTGGATCAGCGACTGGTACGCCGAGCAGATCGAACGCGGCTGGGCGGGCGAGGAGATAACCGCATGGACGGACACGATCAGCAGGCACCTAAACGAAGCCACCGCCCTGCTCGCCACCTGAGCATCCGTCCCCGGCTGGAATGGACCCGTCAGCCCGGCACCGGCCCCAGCATTGCCGTCCTCGGCCCCCTCGCCGGGCGGTCTGTGTGGTTCGGCGATCGGGATTTTCCTACGCTTGGGCCTGGAATGGCGGCATTTCCGAGAGAGCCCCGATCCTGCCGTCCCCAACGGCGAGCGGAGGAGCGGCGTCAGGTTCGGGCGGATCGAGCTGTTCGATCCGGGACATACGGCAGTGGTCACCTGGCGCCTTTTTGATCAAGCCGCTGTGCGGAGCTGACCGCTAACGGCTTATTTCTCATTCACGACGCCAGAGTCGTTCACTGCGTTGCTTGAGATGATCGACGGGCGCCGGTTCAAGCGCGGTGCGATCCTGGACTCCCGCGCGCTGCGCGACATTGCGGTCCGCCGCCTCAAGGCGGATTTGGCAGAGGAGAAGGGGTTCAAGCCTCGCGAGCTGAAGACGATCACATTCACCCCGGACCACGATGAGGTGCACCAGTTCGACCCGGCAACGTCGAGCTCGGTGTGCTTATCGACAACCAGAACCTGACCGAATCGATCGAACGCGCGATGCGCGACGTGGCAGACCGCCTCTTCGAGCGAATCCCGACGCGGGAGGCTAGGAGCTGAACTCCGCTAGTGTCCGTTCGGCTTCTTCTAGCCAGGACTTGCGCGCGGCCAGGGCTTCTGAGGCCTTGCGGACGCCGGCCTGGTCGCCGCGTTCGCGGGCGCGGTCGAGCTGGTTCTCCAGGGCCGTGATGGCCGCGCGCAGCTGGTTGACCGTGCCCTCGGCGCGGGCGAGCGCCTCCGGGTTGGACCGCCGCCACTGGGTTTCCTCGGCCTTGCGCACCGCGTCCTCGACGCGCCGGAGCCCGGACTCCAGCTGTTCCCGCATGTCTCGCGGCACCGAGCCGGCGTGCTCCCAGCGCTCCTGGATACCACGCAGGGCGGACCGCGCCGAGCGTACGTCCGTGACGGGAAGCAGCGTCTGCGCCTCGGCCAGCAGCTGCTCCTTCGCGGCGGCGTGCGTGCGCAGCTCGGTTTCCTTGGCGGCGAACACATCGGTCCTGGCGGCGAAGAACTTGTCCTGGGCGTCGCGGAACCGCTTCCACAGCTCGGCCTCGGCCTCCCGGCCGGCTCGGCCCGCCTCCTTCCACTGCCGCATCAGTTCGCGGTACGCCGACGTGGTGGGGCCCCAGTCGGTCGAATCGGCGAGCGCCTCGGCCTCGACGACCAGCTTCTCCTTCCGCGTCCTGACGGACTCCCGCTCGGCCTCGAGCGAAGCGAAATAGGCCTTGCGGCGCTTGGTGAAGGCGTTGCGCGCCGCGGACAACCGCTTCCACAGCACCGCTTCGACGGCCCGGTCGGCGTGCGGCGCGGCCTTCCACTCTTCGAGCAGCTCGGCCATCCGCTCGCCGCTGGCCTTCCAGTGGGTGGCCTCGGCGGCGATGTGCTCCGCCTCGTCCACGATGCGTTCCTTGACATCGCGAGCCTCGGTGCGGGCATGCTCGCGGGCGGCCTTGACCTCCTCGCGTCGCTGGTCGACCGCGGTCGTCAGCGACTCCAGGCGGACGCGCAGCCCGTCCAGATCGCCGAGGGCGTTCGCGTCGGCGCAGGTGCGCAGCAGTCGCTGCACGGTCGACTGCGCCTGGGCGGGGGCGATCTCAGTCGACGATATGCGCTGCTCGATAAGGGTGACCTCGGTCTCCAGCGCCTGGAACTTGCGCCGGAAGAATTCGAGCGCTTCTTCGGGGCTCCCCGCCGCCCACGAGCCAATCACTCGCTCGCCCTCGGCGGTACGCACGTAGACCGTCCCGTCGGCGTCTACCCGACCCCATGGATCGTTGGCGGTGGTCACGAGCGAACCTCCTGGTTCTCTGCTGCCCCCCACTGCTCGGGGCGAAGTTTGCTGCTCTCAGGTCTTCTTGATCGTCACGCTGTCGATGATGACTTTCTCCTTAGGCGCACCATCGCCCGGATCGCTGCTGTACTCGCAGGTGATTCCCGCTTTCGCTACTTTCTGCAGGATATCTAGGCCTGAGGTAATTGTCCCGAACGGCGTGTAATCCGGTTGGAGGGTGCTGTTCTTGTACACCAGGAAGAACTGGCTTCCGTTGCTGTCGGCCGAGCCGCTGTTGGCCATCGCGACGGTCCCCGCCTTGTACGTGGCCCCCTTCAGGTTTTCGCTCTCGAATTCGTACCCCGGCCCGCCGGTCCCCGGTGAGCCCGCCGCCGAGGAGCAGGTCAGCTTCTTTGTGGCCTGAGCGTACGGATCACCGCATTGCAGGACGTAAAGGCCGCCTTGGGTGGTGACCCGGTGGCACTGGCTGCTATCCCAGAAGCCGGCCGAAGCCAGGTGGATGAACGAGTTGACGGCGCAGGTCGCCTTAGAGTTCAGCAGGTTAATGTCGATTTTGCCGAGGTTTGTGTTGATCGTGGCGGTGTAGGTGCCCTTGTAGTCAGGGCTGGCCGACGGCAGCGACACCGGCTTGGCGGCGGTCCCGCTCTTGGTGTACGTGCAGTGCTGGGCCGGCTCGGCGATCGTGCTGACGGACGGGGTGGCCGACGCACTGGCCGACGGGGACGCCGACGCCGAATGCGACGTGGTCGGCTTGGACGACGCCTTCGTCGACCCGCCGCCGGGAAGGGCGAGCGTGAGCCCGACCGCGAGGCCGATCACAAGCACGACAGCGAATCCGATCCCGGCGCGCTGCCGGATCTTGTTCCGCCGCTGAACACGCTCGGCGCGCTGACGCTCGTAGCGCTCGCGAGCGCGCTTGCGGTCTCGATCTTTCTTGCCCGCCACGGCCCCTGACCTCCCGTATCGCAATAAGGTGTGTAACGTCCGCGTTGTCGGCGTAACCGTACGATCGTTCGCGAATCGTACCTGGATGCCGCGCTGAGCGGTACTGTCGTTACCGGTTCGCTGCACTGCGGGCCGACTCGGTAGCCTGTCTGCGTGCTAGTCACTGGGTTTCCCGCGGGAGCGTTCGCCGCCAACTGCTACGTCATGGCGCCGGCTCCCGGCGAGGAGTGCGTAATCATCGACCCTGGGCAGGACGCTCAGCGCGGTATCGAGGAACTCATCGCCCGCTACCGGCTGAAGCCTATCGCGGTGCTCCTCACCCACGGTCATATCGATCACGTATGGTCGGTTGGCCCGGTCTGTAACGCCAAGGGCATCCCGGCTTACATACACCCGGACGACCGCGAACTGCTCGCCGACCCGGCCAAGGGCCTGCCGCTCGCAATCGGCCAGGAGCTGTTCGGCGGCGTCGCGTTCACCGAGCCGGACGATGTACTGTTCCTGGCCGACGGCTGCACGCTGACGTTGGCGGGCCTCGATTTCACGGTGGGGCATGTCCCGGGCCATACCCCCGGCTCGGTGACCTTCCGCAGCGACGAGACGCCGCGTGAAGGTGATAACAGCAAGACGCTGTTCAGCGGCGACCTGCTGTTCCAGGGGTCGATCGGCCGCACCGACCTGCCAGGCGGCGACCACCAGGCGATGCTGCGCAGCCTCGCGCGCACGCTGACGCTGCCGGACGACACGCTCGTGCTGCCCGGCCACGGGCGGCAGACCACCATCGGCGCCGAGCGTGCGACCAACCCGTTCCTGACCGGGATTCAACCAGCCCGAAGGGGGCTGTAACACCATGGCTTTCCAGGCTCCCAAGGGGGTCGCAGAATACGTTCCGCCCCGCAGCGCGCTGTTCGAAGAGACCCGCGACGCCTTCGCCACCTCCGCGCGCCGCGCCTGCTACGGCTACATAGAAACGGCGGTGTTCGAGGACACCGCGCTGTTCGTCCGCGGCGTGGGCGAGTCCAGCGACGTGGTGACTCGGGAAATGTACTCCTTCCAGGACCGCGGCGGCCGTGAGATCACGCTGCGCCCCGAGTTCACCGCCGGCGTGCTTCGCTCGGTTCTCGAGCACAACCTGCACAAGGGCGCGCTGCCCGTCAAGGTGTGGACGACGGGCGCGGCGTTCCGCTACGAGCGCCCGCAGGCCGGCCGGTACCGGCAGTTCTACCAGTTCGACCTGGAGGCGATCGGCACAGAAGATCCGGCGGTCGACGCCGAGACGATCGCCGTCGGCTGGGACGCCTACGCCTCGCTCGGCCTGCGCCAGTACACGCTGCTCGTCAACTCGCTCGGAGATAAGAACTGCCGCCCGGTGTACCGCGAGGCCCTGCAGAAGTTCCTGCGCGGCCTGGAGCTGGACGAAGAGACCAGGCGGCGGATCGAGCTGAACCCGCTGCGCGTCCTGGACGATAAACGCCCGGCGGTTCGTAACCGCCTCGCGAACGCGCCCGTGATGGCCGACTACCTGTGCGCCGACTGCAAAGCGCACCACGACGCGGTCCGCGACCTGCTCCACGCCCTCGAGATCCCGTTCACCGACGCCCCCCACCTGGTGCGCGGCCTGGACTATTACACCCGCACGACATTCGAGTTCGATCACGCGCTGCTCGGCGCTCAGTCGGGCATCGGCGGCGGCGGCAGGTATGACGGCCTGTCGGAGGACATCGGCGGGCCGCCGCTGCCAGGGATCGGGTTCGCGGTCGGCTTGGACCGTATAGTTCTAGCCATCGAGTCCGAACGGACCGGGGTGTCCGCTCAGCCAGGAACCGGCTGCCAGGTGTTCGGCGTGCCGCTCGGCGAGGACACTCACACCGACGTGCTTACCCTGATTACGGCGCTGCGCCGGGCGGGGGTGCGGGCCGACATGTCGTTCGGCACTCGCGGTCTCAAGGGCGCGATGAAGGCGGCTGACCGCTCCGGCGCTACCTTCGCCGTGCTGATCGGTGACCAGGAGAGAAGCCAGGGCACCGTTCGGATGAGAGATCTTGTTGATGGCGAGCAGTACGACGTGCCCGCCACCGATGCAGCGGCGTGGCTGATTGAAAGGCTTGGTACGCATCCATGATGAGGACCCACGAGGCCGGCACACTGCGGGCGGAGCACACGGGGGAGCGGGTCGTACTGGCCGGCTGGGTAGCGCGGCGGCGTGACCATGGCGGCGTGGTCTTCATCGACCTGCGGGACGCGAGCGGCATCGTGCAGGTGGTGTGGCGCGGTGCGGCTCTGCTAGCCCGGGGGGACGACCCCCCGGAGCCCCCCGCTGGCGAGAAGGGCGCCCACGAGCTGCGCGCGGAGTTCTGCGTCCAGGTGACCGGCGAGGTGCGGCTGCGCCCGCCAGGAAACGAGAACCCCGAGCTGGCCAGCGGCGCGATCGAGGTCGTGGCGGACGAGGTCGAGGTGCTCAGCGAGGCCGACCCGCTGCCGTTCCCCGTCGAGGGCGACGCCGATGTCAGCGAGGACGTCCGGATCAAGTACCGCTACCTGGACATCAGGCGCGACGCGACCGCCCGCGCGCTGCGGATCCGGTCGCAGGCCGCCTACCTGCTGGGCGACCTGATGCGCGACCACAGATTCGTGAACGTCGAAACTCCCTATCTCACCAGGTCCACCCCGGAAGGCGCCCGCGACTTCCTCGTGCCCGTCCGGCTGCGCCCGGGGAACTGGTACGCGCTGCCGCAGTCACCGCAGCTGTTCAAGCAGCTCCTGATGGTGGGCGGCCTGGAGCGGTATTACCAGCTCGCGCGCTGCTTCAGGGACGAGGACTTCCGCAAGGACAGGCAGCCGGAGTTCACCCAGATCGACCTGGAGATGTCGTTCGTCTCCCGCGAGGACGTGATCGCGGTCGCCGAGGACGTCGTGGCCACCTTGTGGGGGCGGATCGCCGGGTACGAGGTGCCGCGCCCGCTGCCCAGGATGACCTACGCCGACGCGATGGCGCGGTACGGCTCCGACAAGCCCGACCTGCGGTTCGCTGTCGAGCTGACGGACCTGACCAAATACTTCGCTGGCACGGAGTTCCGCGTGTTCCAGGCGCCGTACGTCGGCGCGGTGGTGATGCCGGGCGGGGCCGCGCAGACCCGGCGCGAGCTGGACGCCTGGCAGGACTGGGCGAAGTCGCGCGGCGCGCGCGGGCTGGCCTATGTCTTGGTCGGCGCCGACGGCGAGATCGGCGGGCCGGTCGCGAAGAACCTGTCGGAGGCCGAGCGGTCCGGGCTGGCCGACGCCGTGGGCGCCTCGCCCGGGGATGCCGTGTTCTTCGCCGCGGGCGGCGTCGGGGCGTCCCAGGAACTGCTCGGCGCCGCCCGGCTGGAGATCGGCCGCCGCTGCGGGCTGATCGACGAGTCCGCGTGGTCGTTCTTGTGGGTGGTGGACGCCCCGATGTTCGAGCAGGACGGCGATGGCGGCTGGACCTCGGTGCACCACCCGTTCACGGCCCCGTTGCCGGAGTGGGCGGATCGTTTCGCGGCCGAACCGGGCGCGGCGCTCGCCGACGCTTACGACATCGTCTGCAACGGGTATGAGATCGGCGGCGGGTCGATCCGTATCCACCGTTCGGCTATGCAGCAGGCGGTGTTCGACGTGATCGGGCTTTCGCCGCAGGAGGCCAGGTCGCAGTTCGGCTTCCTGCTCGACGCCTTCAAGTATGGCCCGCCGCCGCATGGCGGCATCGCCTTCGGCTGGGACCGCGTGGTCATGCTGCTGGCAGGCGCGGATACGATCCGCGACGTGATCGCCTTCCCCAAGGCCGCCTCCGGCGCCGACCCCCTAACGGGCGCCCCCACCCCGATCACCGCCGCCCAGCGCAAGGAAGCAGGCATAGACGCCAAGCCGGCCCCACCGCCCGCGCCCGCAGGCGCGTAAGGCCCAGCCCGCGGCGCCCCCGGCGCTCCCGCGCCGCCCGCCCCGGCCCACCGCCGCCCGGCTCCGGCGGCCCACCCGCCACGCCAGCCACAGACGCCAAGCCGGCCCCACCGCCCGCGCCCGCAGGCGCGTAAGGCCCAGCCCGCGGCGCCCCCGGCGCTCCGCGCCGGGGCGGCTCTCCACTTAGCGTGGAAGATCGTCCGTGTTGGGACCCGGAGGATCTTCCACGCTAACGGCAGCGGGGCTTTTGTCAGTGCGGAGGGGCATGCTGACAAGCGTGAGTGTGCCATTCAAGGTGCTCCTGCGTTACCAGGCGGGCGTTGTGACGCGCGCCCAAGCGCGCGGGTGCGGGCTGTCGGATGAGGCGATCGAGCACCGGGTCGCGATGGGCCGATGGCAGCGGATTTACCCAGGTGTGTACGCCACGTACAGCGGCCCGGTCTCCCGCGAGGTCCGGTTGTGGGCGGCGGTTCTGTATGCGGGCCCGGGCGCGGTGCTCAGCCACGAGACGGCAGCAGCGCTTCAGCGCCTCGCTGACAATCCCGTGCCGCTTATCCACCTCACGGTCCCGACCGCCCGGCGAGTTGTCCCTCAACCTGGCCTGGAAATTCACAGATCGCGACACGTCCTGGCCCACCGGCGCTTCCCGCCGGGCGTCCTGCCGCAGACTCTCGTCGACGACACGCTGCTCGACCTCATCGACGAAGCCGACACCGTCGACGAAGTCTGCGCGCTGATTACCCGCGTGTTCGGTCGGCATCTGACCAGCGAGGGAAGGCTCCGCGCGACCGCGCAACGGCGCAAGCGGTTGCGTTGGCGGAGCGACGTGGACGCGCTCATCACGGAGTCCGCCCACGGGACGCACTCGCGGCTGGAGTACCACTATGACCGTGACGTCGAGCGCGCCCACGGCCTGCCCAGATCGAACCGCCAGACGCCGTACACCAAGCTGGACGGTGGCAAGGGCTTTCGCGACCGCCTTTACCAGGATTACGGGGTGGTCGTCGAACTGGACGGTGTGTCCGCGCACCCCGAAGAGGACCAGTGGGCCGACCGCGAGCGGGACAATCACGCGGCGATGCTGCGGCAGCAGACCCTCCGCTTCGGCTGGAAGCACGTGCGGCACCAGACGTGCGACACCGCGGTCATGACCGCGATCGTGCTACGGAACCACGGCTGGCCCGGATCCCCGGAACCGTGCTCGCCGGCGTGCATGATCGCCCAGCGCGTAGCGTAATCCGGGCTGACCGCGCAGTAGGCTCAACGACGTGGACAGTTTGTTCGATGAGGCGGAAGAGCGCGCGGCCCAGCAGGCCGCGCCGCTTGCCGTCAGGATGCGTCCCAGGACGCTGGATGAAGTGATCGGGCAACAGCACCTGACCGCGGAAGGCACGCCGTTTCGCAAGCTGATCGACAACGACGCGCCGATGTCGCTGATGCTGTGGGGCCCGCCAGGGACCGGCAAGACCACGCTCGCCTACGTGGTTAGCCAGGTCACGAGCCGCAGGTTCACTGAGTTGTCCGCGGTCACCGCCGGCGTGAAAGACGTCCGCGCGGCGGTCGATCAAGCGCGTCGTGAGCTCGGCATGTCCGGCCGGCAGACGGTGCTGTTCATCGACGAGGTGCACCGGTTCAGCAAAACACAACAGGACGCGCTGCTCCCGGCGGTGGAGAACCGCTGGGTGAGCTTCATCGGCGCCACCACGGAGAACCCGTCGTTCTCTGTGGTCTCCCCGCTGCTGTCCAGAAGCCTGCTACTCACGCTCACGCCGCTCGACGACGACGACATCCGAGAGCTCATAGACCGTGCCGTCGCGGACGAACGGGGCCTGGCAGGCAGGGTCACGCTCGAGCCCGAGGCGCGAGACCACCTCGTCCGCCTGGCGGGCGGTGACGGCAGGCGGGCGCTCACCTACCTGGAGGCGGCCGCGCTCGGCGCGACGGAAATCGACACGGCCGCACTCGAACGGGCCGTCGACCGCGCGGCCGTCCGCTACGACCGCGACGGCGACCAGCACTACGACGTGATCAGCGCGTTCATCAAGTCGATCAGGGGCAGCGACGCGGACGCCGCGCTCCATTACCTGGCCAGGATGATCGAAGCGGGCGAGGACCCGCGGTTCATCGCCAGGCGGCTGATCGTGCACGCCAGCGAGGACGTCGGGATGGCCGACCCGACGGCGCTGCAGACCGCGGTCGCCGCCGCGCAGGCGGTCGAGTTCGTCGGCCTGCCCGAGGCGCGGATCAACCTGGCCCAGGCGGTGATCCACCTGTCGCTCGCGCCCAAGTCCAACGCCGTGGTCAAGGCGATCGGCGCCGCCCAGGCCGACGTCCGCGCTGGCTTGATCGGGGCCGTGCCCGCCCACCTGCGGGACGCGCACTACCCTGGTGCCCAGCGCCTAGGACATGGCGACGGGTACATGTACCCGCACGACCTGCCCGAAGGCATCGTGGCGCAGCAGTACGCGCCCGACGTGGTGACTGACCGTAGGTACTACGAGCCCACTAGCCACGGCATGGAAAACCGATTTTCCGAACGGTCCCGGCTTATTCGTGCGATCCTGCGTCCTGAATCAGGGGGCGGACCTGGCGCAGGCGATCCCGACAAGGGGGAAACATGAGCGTCACGGGTGTGGCCGCGCTGATCGCCGCGGTGAGCTTCGCTGTGCTCGCCTGCGCGGGCGTGTACCTGGCGGTGCGGCTGACGCGGGTGCTCGGCGAGGCGACCGTGCTGGTACGTGAGACGCGCGCCGGGCAGCGAGACGTGCTGACCCGGGCCAACGCCGCGGTGGACCGGGCGAACACACACCTGGACCGGACCGACGCCGTGGCGGCGAGCATGGACGAACTCGGCTCAGGGGTGGCGGAACTCGCCGGGCAGGTCTCCGCGCTGGCCGGCCTCGGCCGGTCGCTCGCGGCCGGGCCGGTCGGCCGGGCCGCCGCGGTGGCCTACGGGGTGCGCCACGCCGTCACGCTGCGCCGCGCCCCTCGCGTGCTGCCAGGTGAGGTGGTGAACCGATGATCCGCAGAAGTTTCTGGCTCGTCGTCGGCGCGACCGGCGGGATCATGGGCTACCGGCGCGTCGCCCGCATAACGAGGCAGGACTGGGCTCGCGAGACGATCAGGTTCAGCCGCGACGTCCGGGAGGGGATGGACCTGTACCGGGCTCGGCATCCGGGCCGGGTAGCACCTACCCTCAGAGCAAGCACAGACGTGGATATAAACGAAAAGGATGGCCACTAAATGCAGTCGGCTGAGATCGCCCGCCGTTTCCTGGCGTACTTCGAGGCGCAAGGGCACACGATCGTGCCTTCGGCCAGCCTCGTCGCCGACGATCCCACTCTGCTGTTTGTGGTCGCCGGGATGCAGCCGTTCAAGCCGTACCTGCTCGGCCAGCAGACGCCGCCGTGGAAGCGGGTGGCGGACGCGCAGAAGTGCGTGCGCACGCTCGACATCGAAGAGGTCGGCAAGACCACTCGCCACGCGACGTTCTTCCAGATGCTCGGCAACTGGTCGTTCGGTGACTACTTCAAGGAAGGCGCGATCCCGTTCGCCTGGGAGCTGCTGACCAAGTCAGAACGGGACGGCGGGTTCGGATTCCCCGAGTCAAGGCTGTGGGCGACCGTCCTGCACGGCGACGACGAGGCCTTCACGATCTGGCGGGACGAGATCGGTATGCCGGAAAGCCAGATTCAGCGCCGCGGGCTCAAGGACAACTACTGGCACATGGGCGTGCCCGGGCCGGGCGGTCCGTGCTCGGAGATCTACTACGACCGCGGCGCCGAGTACGGGCGCGAGGGCGGTCCCGAGGCCGACGAGGACCGCTACCTGGAGGTCTGGAACCTGGTCTTTATGCAGGACCAGCTGACCGCCGTCCGGGCCAAGGACGACTTCGACGTCGAGGGACGGCTGCCGTTCAAGAATGTCGACACCGGCATGGGCCTAGAGCGGATGGCCGCGCTGCTGCAGGGCGTGGACAACATCTACGAGATCGACACCACGTTCAAGATCCTCGACAAGGCGGCCGAACTCACCGAGCAGCAATACGGGCGGGACCAGAAGAACGACGTGGCGCTTCGCGTCGTCGCCGACCACGTGCGCAGCGCGGTGATGCTGATCGAGGACGGCGTGCTGCCGAGCAACGAGGCGGGCGGCTACGTGCTGCGCCGGCTGTTGCGCCGGTCCATCCGCAACCTGCGGCTGCTCGCCGGTGCCCAGCGGGGCGGCGGGCCGACTGCGGGCGGATTCATGCACGAGCTGACGGCGGTCGCCATCGCCGCGATGGGCGAGCAGTTTCCCGAGCTGCGCCGGGACGCGGCCAACATCCACACGGTCATCGACGCGGAGGAAGCGGCGTTCGCGGGCACGCTGCGCACCGGCACCGCGATCTTCGACGTGGCCGTGGAGGAGACCAGGCGCAAGCATTCGACTGTGCTGTCCGGCGCGCAGGCGTTCCAGCTGCACGACACCTACGGGTTCCCGATCGACCTGACGCTGGAAATGGCGGTGGAGCAGGGCCTGTCGGTGGACGAGGAAGGGTTCCGCCGGCTGATGGCGGAGCAGCGCGCGCGGGCGAAAAAGGACGCCGCGGATAAGAAGACGGGCAACGCCGACATCTCGGTGTACGCGACGCTGCTCGAGCAGGCGGGCCGGGTCACGTTCACCGGCTACGACCAGTCGGCGGGCGAGGCGACGGTGGTCGGGCTGCTGTCCCCGAGCGGAGCGCCGGTGCGGTCCGTGGGCGCGGGCTCCGAGGTCTCCGTCGTGCTTGACCGGACCCCCTTCTACGCGGAGGGCGGCGGTCAGCTGCCGGACATGGGCGTGATCAGGACGGACGGTCCTGGCGGGTCGGCGGAGATCGCGGTCGGCGACGTCCAGACGCCGCTGCCCGGGCTGGTCGTGCACCGTGGCAAGGTCCGCACCGGGGAGGTGACGACCGGCGACCACGCGTACGCGGAGATCGATGTCGATCGCCGTCGCGCGACCTCCCGCTCGCACACCGCGACCCACCTGGTGCACCGCGCGCTGCGCGGCGCGCTCGGCGAGTCGGCGGCGCAGGCGGGATCGGAGAACGCGCCCGGCCGGCTGCGGTTCGACTTCACCGCGTCAGGCGCGGTGCCGGTCAGCGTGCTGCGCGAGGTCGAGGACGAGGTCAACCGGGTGCTCATCGACGACCTGACGGTGCGCGCGTTCCACACGTCGCTGGACGAGGCGCGGTCGATGGGGGCGCTCGCGCTGTTCGGCGAGAAGTACGGCGGCGAGGTCCGGGTGGTGGAGGTTGGCGAGTACTCGCGCGAGCTGTGCGGCGGCACGCACGTCGCCAGGTCCGGCCAGCTCGGCCTCGTGAAACTGCTCGGGGAGGCGTCCATCGGCTCCGGTGTGCGCCGCATCGAGGCGCTCGTGGGCATCGACGCGTTCCGCTTCCTGGCGAGGGAGAGCGTGCTGGTCAACCAGCTCAGCGAGCAGCTCAGGGCGCGCCCGGAAGAGTTGCCAGAACGCATCTCAGGCGTAGTGACCCGGCTGCGCGACGCCGAACGCGAACTGAACCGGCTCCGCTCCGCGCAGCTTCTGGAGTCCTCCGGCCAGATCGCGGCCGCGGCGGAGAACATCGGCGGCATCGCGTTCGTCGCTCACCGCGTCCCGGAAGGCACCGACGCCGACGGAATGCGCAAGCTGGCGCTGGACGTGCGGTCCCGCGTCGCGGTGATGCAGCCCGCGGTGGTCATGATCACCGGCGTGCCCGCCGACCGGGCGGTCGTCGTGATCGCGGTGAACGAAGCGGGCCGTGGACGAGGCCTGTCGGCGGGTACGCTAGTCGGCGCGGCCGCGCGGGCACTCGGCGGCGGTGGCGGCGGGAAACCGGACATCGCGCAGGGTGGCGGCGCGCCCAACGCTGGGGCTGGTGAGGTTAATGCGGCTTTTGACGCGGTTCGGAGCGCTTTGCGCGACAGCCTTCGATCTGGCGGGTAACGTGAGGCCATGTTCCTGCGGACCGGACATCCGGTGAGGCCGGGCGTGCGCCTGGCGGTCGACCCGGGGTCGGTCCGCATTGGCGTGGCACGCTGCGACCGCGGCGGCGTTCTCGCTACCCCGCTGACCGTCGTGCGGCGCGGTAAGGGCGACCTTGACGAACTTGCCTCGCTGGCCGATACCGAGGAAGCAATGGAGATCTTGGTGGGTCTTCCCACGTCCCTGTCCGGCCGCGAAGGCCCGGCCGCGGCTACAGCGAGGCAGTTCGCGACGGCTCTTGCCGCGCGGGTCGCGCCGCTGCCCGTACGGCTCGTGGACGAGCGCTTCACCACCGCGACGGCGCACGAGGCGCTGCGCGCGGGCGGCCACGACTCGCGCGCGCGCCGGCAGACGGTAGACTCCGCCGCCGCGGCGGTGCTGCTCGAGGCCGCGCTTGAGGCCGAGCGCCGCACCGGCCTCCCGCCAGGCGATCTGGTGACCGTGCCCGCCAGGACCGGCCGGTGAACGGCGGAGCGGGCGCCGGCGGGCGCCGCGGGGCCGGTCGGGACGCGGGCCGGGGACCGGGCCGGGGTCCCGGGGATCGCGGTGACTCTGGCTACGGCGACGACGGCTTCGGTCAAGCCGGCGGTTATGACCAATCCGGCGGTTATGACCAATCGGGTGGTTATGACCAATCGGGTGGTTACGACCAATCAGGTGGCTATGGTCAACCTGGCGGCTACGACCAGTCGGGCGGCTACGGTCAACCCAGTGGCTACGGCCAGGTGGGCTACGGCGGCCGCGGCGGCGAAGCGCCCGGCGGTTACGGACGATCAGGCGGCTACCCCGCGCAAGGCGCCGGCCAGGAGTACGGCGATTACGGCGATTACGGCGCCGGCCAGGCCCGGGGCCGTGGCCAAGGGTACGGCCAGCAAGGCGGGCCCCAGGACCCGCGGTCGCAAGGTCAGCGCGGCGGTCAGCCTCCGCCGCAGTACGGCCCGCGGACTGGCCCGCAGCCGACTCAGCGCGGCGCGGGGTGGCCGCAGGCCGACCGCGGCGGCGAGTGGCAGCCGGGCCAGCCGGGCACCGGCGGCCAGCCGACCTCGCGTCGGGATCCGCGTAGTCAGGGTCGGCGCCAGGGCCCCCGGTCCGGTCAGGGCGGCTACCCGGGCTGGGACTCCGAGGGCGGCGACGACTCGTTCGTCCCCGGTTTCGGGCGGCGCGACGAGTTCGACGGCGGTCGTGATCCCGGCCGCGGCCGCGCCGCCGGGTATCCAGGCGCCCCGCGGCAAGCTGGCGACTTCGGTGGCAGCGGACGCGGTGACCCGCGCGGCCGTGGCGGCAGTGGGGGCCGGGACGGCTGGGACGAGGACCGGGGGCGCAAGCGCCGCGGCCCCGTCCGCCGGCTGGCGCCGTGGATCGCCCTGCTGGTTATTCTCACCCCGCTCGCCATCGGGGCCTTCTACGTCTACCACCGGTACGAGAACAAGTACCATCCGGCGGACTACTCGGGTCCCGGCGTCGGTCCGTCGGTGACGGTCCAGGTGAAGAGCGGGGATGACGCGTTCAGCCTGGGCCCGGAACTGCAAGCCCTCGGCGTGGTGGCGAGCGCCCGCGCCTTCGAGAGCGCGGCCGAGGCCAGCACGAGCACGTCGAAGCTTGAGGTGGGCTTCTACAAGCTGGACCACCACATGCAGGCGAGTTTGGCCTACGCCGCGCTGCTCAACCCGAAGGACCGGGTGCAGCTCACGGTCACCATCCCGGAGGGCAAGCGCGCCTCGCAGGTCATCGCGGCGTTCTCGAAGGCGACGAACATACCGCTGGCGAATTTCCAGAAGGTGCTGAACAATCCCACCGGACTTGGCCTCCCTTCGTACGCCGACGGCAAGGTGGAGGGCTACCTGTTCCCGGCCACCTACACGATCGAGCCGAACGAGACCGCGTTCCAGATCCTGCAGGCTATGGTCGCGCGGTACAACGTCGAGGCGCAGCAGGTCAACCTGACGAACGCGGCCAAGAGCGTGCACCTGTCCGCGGAGCAGGTGATCATCGAGGCCAGCATGGCGCAGGCCGAAGGCGGTTCGGTCTCGGACTACCCGAAGATCGCCCGCGTGATCATCAACCGGCTGAACATCGGCATGAAGCTTCAGTTCGACAGCGTGCTGCTGTACGGGCTCAACGCCTACGCTATCAACGTCTCCCAAAAGCAGATCGACACTCCGGGGCCGTACAACGACTTCCAGCATGCCGGACTGCCGCCGGGTCCGATCTGCAACCCGGGTGACAAGGCGATTCAGGGCATACTCCACCCCGACTCCGGGCCCTGGCTGTATTTCCTCACCAACAGCGACGGCAAGTCCACGTTCTCCGCGACGCCGCTGCCGGGCCAGTGAGCGGATAGCCACGGATGAAGGCCGCGGTCCTCGGGTCACCCATCGCCCATTCGCTGTCGCCGGTCCTGCACCGCGCGGCGTACCTGGCGCTGGGCCTCGACGACTGGACCTACGAGGCTATCGAGTGTGACGAAGCCGGGCTGGCCGGCCTCGTCGGGTCGCTTGACCAACAGTGGGCCGGGCTGTCGCTGACCATGCCGCTGAAGCGGACCGTGCTGCCGCTGCTTGACCACGCCGACCCGCTCGTGGCGGTGACCGGCGGGGCGAACACGGTCGTCTTCCGCTCCGACGGGCGGTACGGCTACAACACCGACGTGCAGGGCGTCGTGGAGGCGCTGACCGAGGCTGGCGTTCCGGCGCCGGGCAGCGTCATGATCCTCGGCGGGGGCGCGACGGCCTGCTCGGCGCTCGCCGCGCTGCCCGAACTCGGCGCCAGCGGCGCGGACGTGTTCGTCAGGGACCCCTCCCGGGCCGCGGAGCTGCTCGCCGCGGCCGAACGGCTGCACTTGCGCGTCCGGCTGCGCCCCTTCGCCGCCCTCGAGGAGAGCGACCCGGCCAGCCCGCTGGCCGCACCAGGCCCGGGCCCGGGCCGCGCCGCGTCCGACCCGACCTCGGCGCTGCTCATCTCCACGGTCCCGGCCGGGGTCGCCGACGCCTTCGCCGAGCGCGTCCGGCTGACCGGCCGCGCGCCGGCGGCCTTGCTCGACGTGGTGTACAACCCGTGGCCAACCCCGCTCGCCATGGCGGCTTCCGCCGCGGGCGCGACGGTCGCGAATGGCTTCGCCATGCTGCTGCACCAGGCGGCCGGACAGGTAGAGCTCATGACCGGCAAACCAGCCCCGCTGGAGGCCATGCGCGCCGCGGGCGAAGCCGAAATAGCCCGCCGCTCAGGTCCCCGCTAACCCGCGCCCGCTAACCCGCGACCGCGAACCCGCTTAGCCCGCTACCGGGACGCGCTGTCGCGTGCCTGCTTAACCGCGTCGGCGCTACGCACATCACCGCGCGCCCGCAGCCCCTCGATAACCCCCTCCACGTCCGCGGCCGGCCTGTTCTGGCTCAGCTTCGCCTTCGCCTCGATCCGCGTGATGAGCAGCTCGATCCCGACGATGGCGCGAAGCTGCCCGGCGATGAACTCGGGCGGCGCGTCGCTCACCGACCACGGATGCGCGCTGCTCGCCTCATGCTTGGCCGTGAGCCGGCGGACCAGATCCTCCGTCCACGCCGCGTCGTCGTGCACGATTAGCCGGCCGTAGACGTGAGCCGTGACGTAGTTCCAGGTCGGCACGACCCGCCCGTGCTCGGCCTTGGAGGCGTACCACGACGGCGAGATGTACGCGTCCGGGCCGCGGACGATGACCAGCGATTCTCCCTGAGCAGGCAGCTGCCACTGCGGGTTATTCCGCGCCACGTGCCCGTGCAGCGACCCGTGCTCGCCAGCCTCAGGCACGTAGATGAACGGAAGCATCGTCGCGACCAGTCCCTCGGCCGTCAGCGTCACCAGGTCAGCGGCGCCATGGTGCCGCAAAAGATCGCCGACCAGCGCCTCATCGGGCGCGAAATGGGCGGGAACGTACATATCTCACTCCCTCTCCCCACCAGGTTAACCGCCCCCCGCACCTCCCGCCCGCCCGCCCGAGGACACCCGGCGAAACAGTCGGAAACACAGCTGTGACCCAGCGAAATGGACGTGGAACAGCGGCTGCCTACCCTAAGGGTGTGGCGGACATTTTCGATGGTTACCGGCTCGCCGAAGCCTGGGACGAGATGTTCGCCGCGCCGGGCAAGCCCCGCGCGGCCTACGACGCGCTTGTCTCGGTCCTGCAGCCGATGGACCCGGGTGAGCTGAGGTTCCGCGCCGACCAGCTGGCACGCGTGTTCACCGACCGCGGGGTCACCTACGACTACGCGGGTGAGGAGCGCCCGTTCCCGCTCGACCTGATCCCGCGGGTCATCGAAGCCGTCGAGTGGGACCTCGTAGCACGCGGTGTCAGGCAGCGGGTCCAGGCGCTCGAGGCGTTCCTCGCCGACGTCTACGGCGCCGGCCGCGCGTTCGACGACGGCGTGGTCCCGTGGCGGCTCGTCTACACGAGCGCGAAATTCCGCCGGGAGGTGACTGGAATATCTCCTCCGAACGGTGTCCGGGTCCACGTCGCGGGCATCGATCTCATCCGCGATGAGCAGGGCAAGTTCCGGGTGCTCGAGGACAACGTTCGCGTCCCGTCCGGGGCGAGCTACGTGATCGAGAACCGTCTCGCCATGACAAGGACCTTCCCTGCCCTCTTCGCCGAACAGCGCGTCCACCAAGTGGACGAGTACCCCTCCCGCCTGCTTGGCGCGCTGCGCGCCGCGGCGCCGCACGGCCTGGCGGACCCGTTCGTCGTCGTGCTGACCCCGGGCGTGCACAACGCCGCCTATTTCGAGCACACGCTGCTGGCCCGCCTGATGGGCGTGGAACTCGTGGAGGGCCGCGACCTGTTCTGCTCGCGGAACCGGGTCTACGCGCACACCACCCATGGCAGCAGACCCGTTGATGTCATCTACCGGCGGGTGGACGACGATTGGCTCGACCCGATGCACTTTCGCCCTGACTCGCTGCTCGGCTGCCCGGGCCTGATCAACGCCGCGCGGGCGGGCAACGTCACGATCGCCAACGGCATCGGCAACGGGGTCGCCGACGACAAGCTGATCTACACCTACCTGCCCGACCTGATCCGCTACTACCTCGGCGAAGAGCCGCTGCTCGACAACGTGGAGTCGTACCGCCTTGACGACCCCGACGTGCTCGCGTGGGTGCTCGGCTCGCTTGACCGGCTCGTGCTGAAACCGGTGGACGGCGCCGGGGGCGCCGGCATCGTCATCGGCCCGCACGCCACGGGCGAGGAGCTCGCCGACCTCAAGCTCGAGGTGGCGGCGAACCCGCGGGCGTGGATGGCCCAGCGTCCAGTCGCGCTGTCCACCTCGCCGGTACTGGTGGGGGAGAAGCTCGCGCCGCGCCACATCGATCTGCGCCCGTTCGCGGTCAACGACGGCAGCGACGTCTGGGTGCTGCCCGGCGGCCTGACCCGGGTCGCCCTGCCGGAAGGCGAGCTGAAGGTGAACTCCAGCCAGGGCGGCGGATCGAAGGACACGTGGGTTATCGGCGGCTCTGCTGCCTCGGGGGGAACGATCCCCCCCAGACCCCCCCTGCGCATGGGCGGACTGCCCGTCCCCCCATTCCCCCCTGGCCCCCCATTCCCCCCTTGCCCCCCTGGCCACCCTGGCCACCCTGACCCCCCATTCCCTTCTGGCCCCTCTGGCCCCCCTGACCCTCCAT
>Ga0210390_10000817_pt1 | contig 31825 bp, 27 predicted proteins | sample IncBWH11OmetaG_FD_161050 | JGI IMG/M metagenome (GOLD analysis project Ga0210390, IMG submission 161050) | Forest soil microbial communities from Barre Woods Harvard Forest LTER site, Petersham, Massachusetts, United States - Inc-BW-H-11-O ...
GCGCTGCCGCGAGGCCTCCAGCCAATGGGAAGCCATCTGCAACACTCCGCACACTCAGACACGCACCGCCTGACCAGCCCCAACCCGAAGATGATCTTGAGCACCTACGAAATCGACTTACACCCGCGGGACCCGCCCACCGCACTCTACACTCGGTACTGACATGGCCGTTCAGATCTCGCCTAGCATCCTGTCCGCGGACTTCGCCCGGCTCGCCGACGAGGCCGCCGCGGTCGCCGACGTAGCCGATTGGCTGCACGTCGACGTGATGGACAACCACTTCGTGCCGAACCTCACGGTCGGCCTGCCGGTCGTGGAAGCGCTGCTCAAGCACGCCACGCTGCCGCTTGACTGCCATCTGATGATCACCGAGCCAGACCAGCACGCCCCGGCCTACGCTGAGGCGGGCGCCCGGAACGTGACGATTCACGCCGAGGCGACGATCTCGCCGGTCCGCACCCTGCGCGCCATCCGCGCCGCGGGCGCGCGCGCCGGGCTGGCGCTCAACCCCAGCACCCCGGTCGAACCGTATGCGGACCTGCTGCCCGAGCTCGACATGCTGTTGCTAATGACGGTCGAGGCAGGATTCGGCGGCCAGCACTTCCTCGAGCTCGTGCTGCCCAAGCTGCGCCGCGCCCGCGCGATGGTCAGCGCCCACGGCGGCGCGGTCTGGCTGCAGGTCGACGGCGGGGTGAGCGAGGAGACGATCGAGCAGTGCGCCGAAGCTGGCGCGGACGTCTTCGTGGCAGGCTCGGCGGTATACGGGGCCGACGACCCGGCGCGGGCGGTCCAGGCGCTACGCGACCAGGCGCAACGCGCGACCGCTCGATCCGGCTGGCCGCACTGACCCGGCTGACCTCCAGCCGCGCCCTAGAGAAGCCCGAGCACCACGGTCACCGCCTGCCCGCCAGGGCTGACCGTCAGCTGAGTGTCGAGGCTGGCCAGGCCGCTGACTGTGATCGTCACCTGCGTGCTCTGACCCGCACTCAAGGTTCCGGACGACGGTGAGACGTCAAGCTCGCCGAGCAAACTGGCAGGCTCGGAGATCGACCAGTTCACCGGCCCGCCTGCCGCGGTCAGCGTGAGCGTGCTGCCGAGCAGCGGGGTGAGCACGATGCGCGCCGGCGTGACGCTGAGCGTGCCAGCCGCGGGCTGACCAGTAGGCGTAGGCGACGGTGAACGGCTCCCGGTCGGCGACGCAGTGGGAGTCGGCGACGAGACGGACGCCGAGGGAGACGCGGAATCCGTTCCTGACGGGAAGGCGGACGGCGTCCGAGACGCTCCCGGCGACGCGGACGGCGCCCCTCTCGACGCGCTGGCCGACGCCAGCGACGACCCGGGCACGCTCGAGCGGCCGCCAGACCCGCCGCGCGAGACGCCACCCGACGGCGTGGCGCCAGCCGACCTTCCCGGTGCCACGCCCGGCGTCTGGCCGGCGGACGCGCGCCCCGGCAGCGGCCCGCCGCCGACGAACCGGCCAGGCCGCGGCCCGCCCGACGTCGCCAGCACCACCGCGGCGACGATGATGGCAGCCGCGCCGACCGCGGCGGCCACCTGGACGCGCGGCGATCGCAGTGGCCCGGCGTGACCAATATGCCGGGGTTTTGGAAAACCGATTGTCCTGAACGAACCGTGGCTCCTGTTCAGCGCCCCCCGGTACGCCTCGGCGTGCAGGTCCTTCCCGGTGCCCATGTGCAGTGCCGTGGCACGGATCCCGGCCGGGGCAGCGTGCGCGGCGTGCGCCGCGAACGCGCCGAGCAGCAGGCCTGGCGACAGCCCGAGCAGCATCGCGGGGCTCAGGACCTGACGCCGCCGCCCGGAACAGATATCGCACCGTTCGATGTGCCTGGCGGCCCGCTTGCGCAGCAGCACGGTCAGCTGACCGTCCCAGTCGGCGAGCAGCGCGTCAAGCTCCGGGCATGCCTCGCGACCTGAGCGCGCCACCAGGAGCACGCCAACGGATGTCTCGAGCTGGTCGCGTGCCCGCGAGAGCAGGGCGTGCACGTGATTTCGCGAGACGTCGAGCACCAGGGCTATCTCGGCGATATCGAGGCCGTGCAAGAACTGGGTGACCACGTCCCGCTCGGCTGGGTTGAGCCCGCCGAGCGCGGCGCGCAGCAGCGCGCGGGTCTCGGCACGCTCGGCTTCCGCGCCGACGTCCGCCGTCTCGTCAGCCTGCTCGTCGGTCTCGGAAGCCCCGTCAAGGGTGGACGCCACCTCACGCGAGCCGAGCCTGCGCAGGCACTCGTTGCGCGCTACGGCGTATAGCCAGGGCCTGAGCAACTCGGGGTCACGCAGCCCCGAGACCCGGGAGGCGGCGATGACGAACGTATCCTGCACCGCGTCGGCGGCGTCGGCGGGCTCGCGCAGCAGCGAACGGCAGTAACCGAAGAGGGCGTCCGCGTACCTGTCGTAGGCCTCGGCGAGCCCGTCGGCTTCGCCAGCCACGATGGACGCGACAATCTCACCGTCGCGCATGGGGTCACCGTAGTCGTTCGTCCCGAATAGACCATGTCATATCATCCGAAACCACTGCGTGGCGTCGGCGGCTCCCAGGAAACCAGCGCCAGGCGTCACCGGCGGCGAAGCCTCCAGGAAGCCAATGCGTGGCGTCGGCGGTCGCGAACCCTCCCTGGCCGATGGTGAAGACCGTGCCGCTCGGGCTGATCGTCACTTGCTGACCCGCGGCCCGGTGGCTGGCCCAGATCCACACGTGCACGGGCCCATCGCCCGGCGAGACCGTTCCGGATGTCGGACGGGCCCAGACGTCGCGGCCAGGCAGCGTGATCGACCAGTGCACGGTGCCGCCCCGAGCCGTCAACGTGATCATGGTCCAGCCGGGCTGGATGGTGCCGTCGCCGGGGTTGACGATTAGCGTGGCCGCGGGCGGCTTCGGCGACGGGGGCGGCGTCGGCCGGGTCGTGGTCGGCGTCGGCGTGGGCGTAGGAGTGAGCGTGGTCGGCGTCGGTGACGGCTGTGTCGCGGGCGGCGGAGGAGTCGGCGACCCGCCGGCCGGCTTCGCCGTCGGTGAGTGCGACGAGGCACGCCGAGTCGCCGTGGGCGGGGGTGACTGCGACCCGGCAGGGGTGCTGGCGCCCGCCGTCGGCGTGGTAGCCGTCGCGCGCGGCGCGGACAGCCCGGTGGCCGGCGGCTTGCCGCCGGCCACCGGGCTGTGCCCGCTATTCCCGCTCAGCGTGAAGCCGACCGCGGCGATGGCGACGGCCAGCACCGCCCCGGCCGCCGCGGCGGCCTGCCGCCGCGGCGACGAAAGCCAGGCGCCCTGCGCCGCGCCGTGCAGCAGCCCCGCCCTCGGCGCCTGCAGCGGCTTGGGAAAGCCATCAACGCCGAATGGCGCGGTCCGGCCGAGCACGGCGGTCCGGTGCGCGGTCGCGCTCGGGCTCTCGCCCGCGGCCAGTGCGAGCGTATGCTCCCTGAGCGCTTCCGGTGGACCGGCCGCGGCCTGCAGGCTCTCGGCGGCCCCGGCGGCCATCGCCGCGGCCGGAGCCAGATCGAACAGCGCCGCGGGGCGAAGCTCGAGGGCACGCCGGGCGCCGCAGGTGCCGCAGCGTTTGATGTGCGGGTACACCCACCAGCGCAGCTCCGGGGTGAGTTTCCCGTCCCAGCCGGCCAGCATATGGGCGAGCACGGAGCAGTCGGCGGGGTTGGCGCGGCCTACCGTAAGCACCACCAGGCTGGCCTCGAGCTGCTCCATCGCAGTGGACAACAGCGACTGCGCGTGGCCGCGGGACAGGCCGAGCATGGCCGCGATCTCGGCCGCGTCAAGCCCTTGCCACAGATGCAGCTCGAGGATCTGACGCTCGGGCGGGTTCACGCCCGCCGCGGCGTCCTCGATCAGTGCTCGCAGCCCGGTTCGTTCGGCCTGGTCGCCAGCGTCGGCGCCGTCCCTGGTCACCTCTTCCGCCTCGGCGGGCGCCGTCGTCGTGGTCTTCGCGCCAAGGATGCGCAGGCATTCGTTGCGCGCCACCGCGTACAGCCAGGCACGCAGCAGCTCAGGGTCGCGCAGCCCGGCCAGCCGGGAGGCGGCGATGACGAAGGTGTCCTGGACAGCGTCCGCGGCGTCAGCCGCGTCGCCGAGCATGAACTGGCAGTACTTGTAGAGGGGGTCGGCGTACCTGTCGTAAGCCTCAGCGAGCCCGTCAGCCTCGCCGGCAACGATGGACGCGACGACCTCACTGTCACGCATGCGCTTACCGTAGCGGGGCTTTCGCTACGTAGCTGTCGAATGGACCGCATTGGTGCGCTCTCTTGACCCCGCCCATGCCCTCCCACCACTCGCCTCCGGGCGCTTTGGCCCGGTGCCTTCCCTCGTCGCTCACGAGCTCCGCTCGCTCGCTCCTCAGTCCAGGCACCGGCGCGCCCTTTGGCTCGCGGGAAGATTGCCTGGGCGTAGTCTTGCCCCCCTCCGGGGCGCCGGGTTCCCGCATCTTCTCCTCGCCAAGGCCTTCGCTCCTCGGTCATTCGGCGAGGCGCCCCGCTCCTTGGTACGGGCACCCGGCGCGCCCTTCGGCTGGCGGGCTTCCCGATCCGGAGCCGGGAGGAAGGCCCACCCCCGGCGTCTTCCTCCCGGCCCCCCACCGCCCCGGCCGGTTCCACCCACCGCGTGTATGAGGCGTGAACCGGCCAGACGACAACAACTTTTCCGAGGATTTTCAAGATTTCCCGGGCACGACCGCCCACCCACTGCCTAACCGCTCGCTCCAGCCAGATGAATGGCCCGTTCACCTGGCTATTGCCAGCTGAACGGGACATTCATCTCGCGCGGCGCGCCCGCCGCTCGCGCAGCGAGCCCGCCGCCGGCGCGGGGCGCCCGCCGCTCGCGCAGCGAGCCCGCCGCCAGCGCGGCAGGCTCGCCGCGGGCGCGGCAGGCCCAGCTACCAGTGGTCGAGGTGCGCGGGCAGCTCGGCGAGCCGGTTGATCACCGCGTCGGGAACGACGCCGTCGTGCGGCGGCACTTCGCTGTGCGGGATCAGCACCCCGCGCATGCCAAGGCTCTTCGCGCCGTAGATGTCGTCGTAGGGCCGGTCGCCGACGAAGACGCACGAAGCCGGGTCGGTCACCCCGACGGCGGCCATCGCCGCGCGGAACGCCTCCGGATGCGGCTTGGTCCACGGGATCTCGCTGGTGTACACCGCCGCGTCGATGAGGCCGAGCACATCGTCCCGGCGGAAGACCAGTTCGTGCGCGCTGCGCGGCCACATCGTGTTGGACAGCACGCCGACCCTGATGCCACGTTCGCGCAGCTCGCGCAGCAGCGGCGCCGCGTCGGGGTCTGTCAGGGTGTGCGGCTCGAACAAGCTGTAGTAGGTGGCCAGGAACGCCTCGTCCGCGGCGACCCCGGCCCGCTCGAAGACGTGGTCCAAGGTGGCGCTCTGCTGGGAGGTCTCAGACTGCCGCCACAGCGCGAACTCCGCTTTCCTTATCGCGTCGGCGATCGATGCCGCCTCGTCCGCGGGGAAGTGCCGTGCGCATACATCCAGCCACAGCGCGTCGTGGTCGATGGTGTGCCATGGGGTCAGCGTCCCGCCCCAGTCGAAGATAACCGCTCGTACCGCCATCCCCGTATCGTACGGACTTAGCCGGCCACTCCACCCGGGACGTGAGTCGTCTTGGCATGGGTCACCGACTCGATGATCGACACCGTGTCGGGGGTCGCCTGGCCCGTTGAGACGCCCATCAGCCCGCCCGAGACCGATTCTGGGCGGTACACCCGATCGCAGCCGCCAAGCTCGACGTACACGACGGTACTCCCGGGGCCTGATCCACTCAGCACGGCGAACATCTCGTGCGGCAGCGAGCACACGGTCAGGTGCAGCGGACTGGACAGGCCGTCCACCAAGGTGGTCAGGGTCGGGCCAGTGACGGTTGTGCCGCTCAGGAAGTGCGACGTGTTCGCCGCGCCGCCCAGGGCGTACACGCAGATCTGCAGCGACGTGGGAGGAGCGGTGTAGAGCGTGCCGCCCGACACCTGCCGGGCCGACTCATACAGAACGAATGGATCCTTGTACGAGGGCGCGCAGCCGCTCGAGGCTTCCGCCTGGCTCTGGACCTGCGCGACAAGGCGCACCGATACGGTCTGCCAGGGCAGTGCCGCGATCGCGGCGAGCACCGGCCCCTGGATCAGCCCGCAGTCGCCCACCGGCAGCCGGGGGATCAGCGTCTTCCCGTCGGCGCTGACCAGCACGATCTGCGGCGGCAGCATGACGAGGTCCGGGCACATCATCCCGGGGCTTCGCACGCCCGGTGGCAGCCGCAACGCGGCGATCAAAGCCCCCAGGTCCTTGTCGGCTCGTTGCAGCGTCGCGGTCTGCCATTCTCCCTTGCCCGGGATCGTCTGCTCGCCGTTCACGCACCTGAGCACGGCGACCGGGACGAACGTTCGCGGCAGCGACTCGCGCGGGGCGCTCGCCGGCCAGTCCGTGCAGGCCGGCTGCCCGGCCACCAGGGGCGGCCCGGCCGTGGTGGTCGGCACCGCGGTCGGAGAGGCCGTCGCTCCAGGGGAGAGCGTCTCTCCGGGGTCGGCCGTCGTTCCGGGAGAAGCCGACGACGGCCGCGCGGTTCCCGTCCCGCCCGCGGTCGACGGTGCAGTCGCCGTCCCGCATCCCGCGGCGAGTGCGACGAACGCGAGCACGGGGATCGATGCGAACAGGGTGACCCGATTGACCCGTGTGTGTCCTTTGATCATGTGAGGGCCTCGATTCTGCGGACACCCCTTAGACGACCTCTGGGCGGCGCTTGGTTTCCCTCGTCCGGATATTCTTTTCGCTGACGTTATCTGAGGTTGACCGTCTTGAACTGGATGTCACGGGACTTCTTTTCCGGCCCGGTAGCAGACAGACTGGTGTTGTGCACGACTTTGACCTGCTGGTCATAGGCTCCGGGCCAGGCGGGCAGAAGGCGGCGATCGCCGCCGCGAAGCTGGACCGGCAGGTCGCCGTGGTCGAACGCCCCAACATGCTCGGGGGCGTATGCGTCAATACCGGGACGATCCCGTCTAAAACGCTCCGCGAGGCGATCCTCTACCTGACCGGCGTGGACCAGCGCGAGATCTACGGGCAGTCGTACCGGGTCAAGGACGAGATCACGATCGCTGACCTGACGGCCCGCACGACGCACGTGGTCACGAGGGAGAACGACGTCGTACGGGCCCAACTCTCCCGCAACCGCGTCACGGTCATCCCGGGCACGGCAAAGTTCGTCGGGCCGAACGAGCTACAGGTCGACGATGGTGACGGCCAGACCCGCAAGGTCAGCGCCGCGAAGATCGTCATCGCCACCGGCACCAGGCCGGCGCGTCCGGACACCGTCGCCTTCGACGACAAAACGATCATCGACTCCGACGGCATCATTCACCTGGGCCGGGTGCCGCGATCGATGGTCGTGGCCGGAGCCGGCGTGATCGGCATCGAGTACGCCTCGATGTTCGCCGCCCTCGGCACCAAGGTGACCGTGGTCGAGCGGCGGACGAGGATGCTCGAGTTCTGCGACGACGAAGTGGTCGAGGCGCTCAAGTACCACCTGCGCGACCTCGCCGTGACGTTCCGCTTCGGCGAGACCGTCTCCTCGGTGGAGTCAAGGCCGGAAGGCGCGATCGCGTTCCTGCACAGCGGGAAGAAGATCCCGGCGGACACGGTCTTGTACTCGGCCGGCCGGCAGGGTGTGACAGGCAACCTCAGCCTCGAGGCGGCCGGGCTCGCCGCGGACGACCGCGGGCGGATCGCCGTCGATGAGTTCTTCCGCACCGAGGTACCGCACATCTACGCGGTCGGCGACGTTATCGGCTTCCCCGCGCTGGCCGCGACGTCGATGGAGCAGGGCAGGCTCGCGGCGCACCACGCGTTCGGCGAGCCGGTGAGCTCGGCGCAAGTGCCGCAGCCGCTCGGCATCTACAGCATCCCGGAGATCAGCTTCGTCGGCCGGACCGAAGACCAGCTCACCGACGCCTGCGTCCCGTTCGAGGTGGGCGTGTCGCGCTACCGCGAACTCGCCCGCGGCCAAATCGTCGGAGACTCCTACGGCGTTCTCAAGCTGCTTGTCTCCCCCGAGGACCGCAAACTGCTCGGCGTGCACGTCTTCGGCACCGGGGCCACCGAGCTCATCCACATCGGCCAGGCCGTGATGGGCTGCGGCGGAACCGTCGACTACCTGGTCGACGCGGTGTTCAACTACCCGACGCTCTCCGAGTCCTACAAGGTGGCGGCCCTCGACGCGACCAACAAGATGCGCCAGGTCACGCGCATGTCCGGCTGAGTTACACGGTAGGAAGAGCCATTATTTATTTCCGAACGGCACACGTGACTTCGCCTGCCCGCCCTCCGTCTGCGCAAATCAGGTTGCCCCTCACGCGGGCGCCACTACTGTTGGCGCAAAGCATGGCTGTTGAGCGGGGAAGGGCGGCCGATGGCCAAAGGGCGCGCGGGCGCGCGCGAACGGGGACCCGACCGGCCGCGCAGGCTGTTCTCCCTCGTTTACATGCCGCTGGCCCGCTTGCTGATAGTGGTCGTCGTCGCGCTCGTCGCGCTTATCCTCGGCTACATCGGCCTGCATCAGTACTTGTCCCGGCCGCCAGCCTCGACGATGTACGGCAACAGTTGGTCCGACATCCTCTTCTACGATCTGCAGCTCCCGGTCCTGTCCTCGGCGCCGACCCAGGGCGCCGGGCCTTACCCGGTGCCGCTTGGCATCGCGCGTCTCCTGGCGCCCGCGAGCACCTTCCTGGCCGCCGTGGGCACCTTGGCCCTGCTGCTCGGCGAGCAGTGGCGGCGGCTGCTTGCCGCGACCGCGAGCAGGCACACGATCGTCGCGGGCGACGGGTCCGTGGCGATCGAGTTCGCTCGCAACCTCCGCCTCAGCAAGCGGAAGGTGGTCGTGGTCAGTTCCGCCGCCGACACGCTGGCCCAGGCCCGCCGCGTCGGCGCGCTGACCGTCCTGGGTGATCCGGCCGAAGAGAGCACGCTGAAGGCGGCGGGCGTCGGCCGTGCGGCGGTCCTCTACGCATGCACAAGCCGGGGGATGATCAACACGGACATCGCGATGCTCACGGGCCAGATCCCCCGACCCAGGCGGCCTTTGTCCGCCTACGCGCTGGTGCCGGCCGAACTTGGCGCGGGCCTGCAGGCCCGCCGCATCGGGATGAGCACCAACCCTCGGCTGCGGCTGGGGTTCTTCACCCTCGAGGACATCGCGGCACGGCGGCTGTTCCAACACGACATGTACCCCTTGACCGCGGTCGGCGGCAGGCCCGCGCAGGTGGTGATCGTCGGCTTCGGGCCGCTTGGCCAGGCGGTCCTGCGCGAGACCGCGCGCCGTCAGCTGGCCCTGGACGGCGGGTCCCGGGCCGAAGTCGTCATCAGGCACGCGACCGAAGCCAATGTCGCGGCGGTCACGGAGGCGTTCCCTGTCATCGGCACCGCTTGCTCTGTCGTCTACGGCGAAGACGCCGGGCTCCCGGCCACGGGGGAGTACACGGTGTTCGTCTGCCTCGACAAGGACGAAGACGCGCTGCGCGAGGGCCTCGACATGGCGGGTCTGGTGGCCGATGGCTGCGGTCGCGTGGTGATCTGCGTGTCTGGGTCATCCCCGTTCGCGACAGCCTTGGTCGCGCGCACCGGGTTGCTCGACGATCTGGGGGGAAGGTTGAGCGTGTTCATGGTCATCCCGGAGGCTTGCGTGCCAGAGCGAATCGAAGTAGCCGGCGAGCAACTCGCTCGCTCGATCCACAGCGCCTACGTGGCGGAGGCCAAAGCCAGAGGCGAGACCGAGGAAACGAACCCGTCGATGGTGTCATGGGACAAACTCCCCGCGGACCTGCGCCAGGCCAACGTCGCCCAGGCGGCGGACATCGGCGCCAAGCTGGCGGCGATTGGCGCGGTCGTCATCCCCGAATCCGCCTCGGCACCCGCATTCGCCTTCACGGATCGGGAGGTTGAGTTCCTCTCCCGGCTGGAACACGAGAGATGGATGCGCGAGAGGATCGAGGCGGGCTGGCGGTACGGAGAGCCCCGCGACAACAAGCGCAAGATTCACCCCGACCTGCAAGACTGGGCCGATCTCAGCGAGCCGGAGAGGAACAAGGACCGCGAAGCCATCCGCGCCCTCCCCGGGACCTTGCACAACGCAGGCTTCCAGATCCTCCGCCTGCCCCCGTCCTGAGCTAGGAATACGGGTCGGTCGTCGGCGGATGGTCAGAACCCGCGGACAGGGCCGTGGCCCACTTGATACGGGACATCGCCGTGCCCTGCAGGCCTTGCAGATCCTGGCACGCGTCACACCGGTAGACGCCGTTCCCGGCGAGGATCATCGTCCCGTCGGGCGACCACGGCTGAGCCGGGAACTCGGAATACCCGGCGTTCCCGGAAGCCAGGAAGCCCGGCAGCCCGGTCATCGCCTGACTGCCGGAAACCTTGTACACCGCGAGGCTCCCGCCGGGCGGGGCGGGCGCCAGGCCCATGGATCCGGCATACAGGAAGCTGCCGTCCGGGCTGAGGCCAGCCCCGGGATTGATGGGCACGCCAGGACTGAATGGCGTCGTGGACTGATAGTTGGCGGCTACCTGGCCGGTCGCGAAGTCAAGCACCGCCCCGGCGGCCGGCGGGTTGGCTCCCGTCACCGCCTGCGGCCAGTCCACGGCGAGCAGGGCTGACCCGTTCGGTGCCGGGCTGAGTTCGATAATCGGGTAGTCCGATATCCGCTGCATCGTGATCAGCTTGCCGGACGCGGTGTCCCAGAAGAAGACCGTGCCGTCGGCGTTGCCGGAGGCGACCACGCCGCCGTCCGCGCTGACCGCGACCCGCAGCGGGAACGGCGTGTAATAGGACGACGAGTGGTTATCGGCGGGACGAAACGTGCGGATCGCCTTGCCGGTCACCGAGTTCCACACGCCCACCGTGCCGTTGGTATCAGCCGCTGCCAGCACGCCGCCTGACGCGCTGACGACGGCATCGATCGGCGCGCCCGGCTGCCTGACCTCGAGCGGGGGGCGTCCCGTCAGCGGCTGCCACAGGTAGATCGCCTCGGTGGTCATGACCAGCAAGTCATCAGGCCCGGGACCGAACGCGAGGCCGGTCGGGCTGCCGGCCACCGACAGCGACGCGACCTGCCTCCCGCCGGAGTCCACCACCGCGACCGAGTGTGCGCGAGCGTAAGCGACGTATTTGCCATCCGGGCTCACCGCCACCGCAAGGTCTTGGGGGTAGTCGCCGTTCGCCCCGGCAACCAGCATGAGTTGCGCCAGGCGCGGCGGCGGCGGTACATAGCACTCGGGCGGCGACGTCCTAGCGATCGGTGAGCCCAGCCTGACCTCGGGGGCCGAGCATGGGATGGCCACCGGCGTGATGCCGGGCAGCGGAATGCTGCGCGTCAGCCGACCGGTCGCCGTGTCCCAGGTGAGCGCGGCGACCGAGGTGATCGCGGCGTTCGTCCCTGTCGACGTGTCCACGTCGATGCCGGAGACCTGCTGGCCCGAGCTCGTGAACCCGAGGGGGACCGCCGCGCCGTGCGCTGGTGGTTCCAGCTCGGTCACGGGTTTCCCGATCCCGGCGTCCCAGACCCGGACGAAGCCCTGGTTGTCCACGGTCAGCAGCCGCCGATTGTCCGGTGCGAACTGCACGCTGGTCAGCCCCGCACTGCCGTTCCCGCCAAGCGTGCTGATCAACTTTCCGTTAGCGCCATTCCACACCTGAGCCGTGCCATCCAGGCTCGCCGTGGCTAGATACCGGCCGTCGGAGCTGGAAGCGATCGACCTGATAGTGGTGCTGTGCCCGGAGAGCGGGACCACGGTGCCGTCGGCTAGCCGGAGGATGACGTTGCCCTGGTTGTCCCCGGCCGCGACCCACCGATCGTTAGCACTCGCGCTGCAAGTCACGACAGTGACCGGGCCTGCGGGCGTGGCCATCTCAGGCGCCGTCTCTTTGCCGGTTGTCGCGCTGTAGGTCCGCTCCGTGGAGTTCAAGACGATCTCCGGGGCGGTGACCACGGCCGAACCATCAGGCAACCAGCAAGACGGGCCAGTGTTCAAACCAGTAGCGACGGCCGGAGACAGCGTAACCTGGCGCTTGACGGTCAGCCCAGGGCCGGGGGCGAAGTCGACGATCTGCCCGTTGGCGAGCAGCGCCGAACCGTCCGGACTCGGGGCGAGGTAGTCCGCGCCGTCAAGACCGTCGGGGCTGGACCGGTACAGCGGTCCCGCCAGACCGGATGCGAGGTTGAGGACCGCCACGTTGGAAAGGCCGCTGCCGAACACATAAAGTTCCGCGCCGTCCGCACCGGCCCACACGGTTTGGATCGCATCGGTGCCTACGCCGAAGTCTCTTGGTCCTTGCATGATCTCGGCCCGCACCGTCTGGTTAAGACCGGTTGCCGGGACGGCCGTCGCGGCGCCGTTAGTGGAGACATCCCAGACCGCGACCGTGCCCGCCAGCGTCACTGCCGCCAGCCGCGATCCGCTGGCGTCGTAGGTGACCTGGATCACCGGCGAGTCGCCGCCGGTGGGCAGCAGCTGCGTCACGCGCCCCGTCGCGGAGTTCCACAGTGCGACATCGCCGTCCTTCGCGGAAGCCGCGATCTGCCCCAGGGCGGGATTCCACGCCGCCGCTGTGTTCGCGCCGGTGCCTGACTGGATGGTCATCCGCAGGTGATCGTTGGCGATCGCGAGCCGCAACGCGTCCTCGGTCTGGGTGGAAGCGTTGACCTGCGTGGCGCTGAGCGCCTCTCCCACGCTCCGCTCCGGGTCGCTGGTCAGCCCGGCGATGGCCTCCTCGGCTTGCGCCCGGCTGTTAGCCACCTGGGCCTGGTAGCGCGCCTCGTTCCGCTGCAGGATCGCCAGCACGGCCAGCACGATCGCGACGGCCAGCCCGGCGCTGAGCGCGACCTGCCAGGTCCGCTGGGTCCGGACGGATGCCTTCCTGCTGGCCAGGATGTACGCGGTCTGGTCCGCCGTCGGCGGCGTCTTCGGGTGGGCGGCGGCGTCCGTCAGCCACTGTTCAGCGGACCGCAGATCGCTGCCCCGCAGCAAGAAGCTTTTGTCGTGCCCGGCCCGGGTCCACTCGACGCTGCGGATGGTGTACCTGCTGTGCTCGTCGCGCCATTCCAGGTCTTCTGTGAGCGCCTCGGTCAGCGCGTCAATCGCGTGACCGCTGTCGCTTCCCGGAGTGAACATAACCCAGTTCGGCCGGGTTAGCGCCTCCGGCAGCTCGCGCCGGTCCGCGACCTCGCGGAGCACGACAGGCACGATGAGCTTGTGCAGCTCGACGGCGTTATCGAGCTCCCGAAGGCATTCCGCGGAATGCACGGACTCCGGTGTGATGACGAAGATGAGCGCCTTCGACGCGTCGATGCCCCGGACGATGCGCTCCGCCCAGTCGGAGGCCGGCTCGATCTTCTCCCTGTCGACCCACACGCGCACGCCCCGAGCGGCCAGGTCCCGCTGAAGCTCGTCGACGAAAGCCGTGTCGGCGGGGATGCGGCGATAGGAGACGAACGCGTCAAAGCGCCCGTCTCCGGCCAGCTGACCGGGTGTTTCCAGCGGCGCCTGTGCCGCTGCGGGGCGCTGCGGTGGAGATCCTGACGGGCCCCCTGAGTCCTGGATGGACATGCCCAGAAACCTCGTGCGAGAAGGCGGATAACCTCATGCGGGATAGCGGAGGCTCGCAGCCGGGCCGGGCCAATTCCAGGCTGAGTCCCGGAACGCAGTTTACGACGACCGTTTGGCCGCCGCTACGCCCGGGCCGTCGCCAGGGCCGCCGGCGGCCAGTGTGACCAGCGCCGCACGTCGCCGGGATTACGGTTGGAATGTTTCGTATGGCACAATCGTTAGTGCAAAAAGTAAGCGTGCTCCGGGGTCGGTGAAACTCCGAACCGGCGGTTACAGTCCGCGACCTGGCCGCATCCGCGGTCGGCTGATCCGGTGGAATTCCGGTACCGACGGTTAAAGTCCGGATGGGAGGCAGCACGCACGCGGTTCGGCCGAGACTGGTCGTGCCCGTGGTGGCGAATCGCCCGTCAGGGCGTAACAGCCGCGCGGAGCGTACTCAGTCGCAAGGCCCGTATCGCGTCCCCCCGGAGTACGGACCGGGAGGAGGACGCGGAGTGTTCACCGGCATCGTCGAGGACCTCGGTGAGGTCGAGGCGATAGAGCATGCGGGCGACTCCGCCCGGATCTTCATTCGAAGCGCCAAGGTTACCGAGGACGCGCGCCCGGGCGACTCGATCGCCGTCAACGGCGTCTGCCTGACGGTCACGGGCCTCATCGGCGGCCCGCTCGGCGCGCAAGCCACGGCGAGCACGGCTGGCCCAGCGCCTACGGCGCCGCGCGGGTTCACCGCCGACGTCATGGGCGAGACCCTCAAACACTCCAGCCTGGCCGCCATCGTCCCCGGCACGAAGGTCAACCTCGAGCGTTCGGTCCGCCTCGAAGACCGACTCGGCGGCCACCTCGTTCAGGGCCACGTCGACGACACCGCCACGATCATCGGCCGCGAGGCCCGCGAGGAGTGGGAGGTCGTCCGCATCTCCCTGCCGCCAGGCCTGGCCAGATACGTCGTGCACAAAGGCTCTATCACCGTCGACGGCATCAGCCTGACGGTCTCGGCCATCGATGTGGACAGCTTCGAAGTGAGCCTTATCCCCGAGACGCTCAAGCGCACGACGCTCGGCTTCAAACAGCCGGGTGACCTGGTGAACCTGGAGGTCGACGTGATCGCGAAGTACGTGGAGAAGCTGATCGGAGGCGCCAGGTGACCGCTGATACCGTGCGAACCGCGGAACACGAAGCAATCGCCGCCGAGATTGCCGGGCTGGACGTCCCGTTGGACGACGTTGCCCGCGCCATCGAAGACATCGCGGCCGGCCGCCCGGTGATCGTGGTAGACGACGCCGACAGGGAGAACGAGGGTGATCTCGTTTTCGCCGCCTCAAAGGCCACACCCGAACTGCTCGCCTTCACGATCCGCAACGCCAGGGGCCTGATCTGCGTCCCGATGCTCGGGACGGACCTGGAGCGGCTCCACCTACCGCAGATGACGAGCCACAACCAGGAGCACCACGGCACCGCGTTCACCCTCAGCGTGGACGCCAGGCTCGGCATCACCACTGGCATCTCCGCGGCCGACCGGGCCAGAACGATACAGCTTCTCGCCAGCCCGTCGACCGGTCACGACGACTTGGTACGCCCAGGGCACGTCTTCCCGCTCCGCTACGCCGAGGGCGGCGTGCTCAGCAGGCGCGGGCACACCGAGGCCGCCGTCGACCTGGCCCGGCTCGCCGGGCTGCCGGCCGTCGGCGTGGTCTGCGAGATCGTCAACGATGACGGCACGATGATGCGCCTGCCGAAGCTCCGCGAGTTCGCCGACGAGCACGGCCTGGCGCTGATCTCCATCGAACAGCTCATCGACTACCGCCGCCGCACGGAGCGCCTGGTCACCCGCGTCGCGCAGACCCAGATCCCGAACGAGTACGGCAGGTGGCAGGCCTACGGTTACCGCAGCGACATCGACAACGCCGAGCACCTCGCTCTCGTCCTCGGTGACATCGGTGACGGCCAGGACGTGCTGACGCGCGTGCACTCCGAATGCCTCACCGGCGACGTGCTCGGTTCCCAGCGCTGCGACTGCGGCACTCAGCTGCAGGCGGCTATGGCGGCGATCGCCGAGCGCGGCCGCGGCGTCGTGCTCTACCTCAGGGGGCACGAGGGTCGCGGCATCGGCCTGCTCAGCAAACTGCAGGCATACGAGCTGCAGGACGGGGGCGCCGACACCGTGGACGCGAACATCGAGCTCGGCCTGCCGGTTGACGCCCGCGAGTACTCGGTGGCGGCACAACTGCTCACCGACCTCGGCGTGCGCTCGGTGCGGTTGCTGACCAACAATCCCGCCAAGGTCGACGCGCTCGCCGACCACGGCTTCGGCGTCACGCGCATCCCGCTGCCGCCGCTGACCACCCCGCACAACCTGCGCTACCTCACCGCCAAGCGCGACCGCCTCGGCCATCAGATAACCCTGCTGGCCCGGGGGGACGACCCCCCGAACCCCGCGCAGAGCATCTATCTCCCGAACGGGCACGTGGTTCCCGCCCCAGGCATCATTCCTGTCACAGGAGAGAAAGCCGGGTAAGTTACCCCCTGAGACTCCGACAGGAGACCCAACATGAGCGGAACGGGACGTCCGCGGCTCGACACGGTGGACGCTATTGACCTGACGCTGGCGATCGCGGGCACGCGGTGGCACGCGGACATCACCGACTCGCTGGTGGACCGTGCGACCGCGGCGGCGAAAGCCTGCGGCGTCGACGACCTGCTGGTGGTCCGGGTGGCCGGCGCGTTCGAGCTGCCGGTCGTAGCGGCGGAGCTGGCCCGGCACTACGACGCGGTGGTCTGCGTCGGCGCGGTCATCCGCGGCGGGACTCCGCACTTCGAGTACGTGTGCGACGCGGTCACCGCCGGGTTGACCCGGGTGCCGCTCGACTCAGGAACGGCCGTCGGTAACGGCGTGCTAACGTGTAACACCGTCGAGGAGGCCCGCGATCGATGCGGGCTGCCGGACAGCAGCGAGGACAAGGGTTGGGAGGCAGTAGTGGCAGCGCTAGACACCGCGCTCCTGCTGCGCTCCATCCGCTGTGGACACCCGAGGAACACGGCGCGACATTAATCGCCCGCCCCGCCCCCCTCGCCCCACCGACGAAAGACTTACCTCATGCTCTCCCTCGTACTGCCCAAAGGCTCCCTGGAAAAGGCCACCCTAGAGCTCTTCGATGCCGCCGACCTGACCGTGCTCCGGGCGTCGGATCGTGACTACCACGCCTCGATCGACGACCCCCGCATCGAGCGCGTCCGCTTTCTGCGCCCCCAGGAGATCCCGACCTACGTCGAGCGCGGTCTGTTCGACCTCGGCATCACCGGCCGCGACCTCATCACGGAGGCGGGAGCGAAGGTCGTTTCGCTCGGCGAACTCCAGTACTCCAAGGTCACGTCTAACCCCGCGCGCATCGTGCTGGCCGTGCAGCAGGGCGCGCCGTGGCAGACGGTCGCCGACCTTCCGGAAGGGATCCGTATCTCGACCGAGTACCCGGAGCTGACCAAGCGATTCCTTGAGGAGCGCGGGGCAAAGGCCGTGGTGATCCGGTCGTTCGGAGCAACCGAGGCCAAGGTCCCTGACATCGTCGACGCGATCGTCGACCTCACCGAGACCGGGTCGTCACTGCGCAAGAACGGGCTGCGCATCCTGGACACGCTCCTGACCAGCTACACGGAGCTGATCACGAACGCAGCGGGGTATGCCGACGCGGAGAAGCGCGGCGCGATGGACGACATCATGCTGCTCCTTCGCGGCGTGATCCGTGCGCGCGGCAACGTGCTGCTCAAGCTCAACGTTGCGGCGGACAAGCTAGCGGCGGTGACCGCGATGCTGCCGGCGATGTCCTCGCCGACGATCACCACGCTGGCCAACACGGGCATGAACGCGGTGGAGACGGTGGTGCCCAAGCGAGGCGTTAACACGCTGATCCCCGCCCTCAAGGCGGCCGGCGCGCACGACATCTTGGAGATCCCGATCTCCAAGATCGTCGAGTAACGCGAGCCCGCTCCAGCGCGGCCGGCGCTACCGGGCATACGCCGTGCTGGCATAGCGTTTGCTGTGAACAGGCGGAACGTTGAGGTGGGGCTGTGCGTGACATCCTGAACACGATCACCAAGTGGTGGACGGACGACGAGACGTTCGGCTTGGCCACTGTGGTCCGGACGTTCCGCAGCGCGCCCCGCGACCCGGGGGCCGCGCTCGCGGTCGCGGGCGACGGCCAGGTGATCGGCAGCGTGTCGGGAGGCTGCGTCGAGGGGGCCGTCTACGAGCTTTCCACGGAGGTGTCCGCCACCGGGGAGCCCGTGCTGCAGACGTACGGCGTCAGCGATGACGACGCGTTCGCCGTGGGGCTGACCTGCGGGGGGATTCTGGACATCTTCGTCGAACCGGTCAGCAAGCGGACGTTTCCCGAACTTGGGGATATCGCGGCGGCGGTGGATTCCGGGGAGCCGGTCGCCGTGGCTACGGTGATCTCGGGGCCCGGGCAGGTCGGGGCGCGCAGGGTGATCTGGGGTGACACCGGCCGGGCGAGCACCGGCAGCCTTGGCGCCGGTGACCGGCTCGACACCGCCGTCGACGATGACGTGCGCGGCATGCTCGCGCAGGGGCTGACCGGCATCCGCCGGTACGGCGAGCATGGCGAGCGGCGCGGTGACGAGCTGGGCGTGTTCGTGAACTCTTTCGCGCCCCCGCCGCGAATGCTGGTATTCGGCGCGATCGATTTCGCGGCGGCCGTGGCTCGGGTCGGCAAATTCCTCGGCTACCACGTGACCGTGTGCGACGCGCGGCCGATTTTCGCCACCAGGTCCCGGTTCCCCGACGCCGACGAGGTCATCGTCGACTGGCCGCACCGCTTCCTCGCCGGTGTCGAAGTCGACAGCCGCACCGTGATCTGCGTGCTCACCCACGACCCGAAGTTCGACGTGCCGGTCCTCGAGGTCGCGCTGCGCACCCCGGCCGGCTACATCGGCGCGATGGGCTCGCGCCGCACGCACGAGGATCGCCTGGAACGGCTGCGCGGCATCGGCATGACCGAGGCCGAGCTGGCGCGGCTGCGCTCACCCATCGGCCTCGACCTGGGGGCCCGGACCCCGGAGGAGACCGCGGTCTCTATCGCCGCCGAGTTGATCCAGCTCCGCTGGGGCGGCACCGGCCGCGCCCTCACCGAGACTGCGGGCCGCATCCACCACGAATCCGCCCCCGCCTAACCCGCCGCTAGTCCTTGCGACCGGTAAGGGCCAGGCCCATCCCGATGCCGATCATTGTCAGGCCGCCGGTGCCGCCGAGAAGTGCGAGGCGGCGGGGCGAGGCGGCCAGCCAGGCACGGACCGTTCCCGCCGCAATTGCCCAGGTGCTGTCCGAGATGAGCGCTACTCCCGCGAAGATCGCGCCGAGCACGATGATCTGGACGGGCACGTGGCCGGCCTGACGGTCGACGAACTGCGGCAGCACAGCGGCGAAGAAGACAATCACCTTGGGATTGCTCACCCCGACGAGGAAGCCATCGAGCACGATCCTGACCGCGGTCTTCCGCTCCACCTGCCCGCCGAGCGCCGCCGCCAGCGTATGCCGGTGCCGAACGGCTTGGGCGCCGAGGTACACCAGGTAGCAGGCGCCGGCCAGCTTGACCACGGTGAACAACGCCACGGACCGCTCAACGAGCGGCCCGATCCCAAACGCCACGGCCACCACCTGCGTGAACGCCCCCACCGTATTGCCGGCCACGGTAGCGACCCCGGCAACCCGCCCGAGCGCGATCGCCCGGCTAACCGTGAACAACACACTAGGCCCCGGAATCGCGATCAGCACAAACGCGGTAACGGTAAACGCCAGCAGATGCGATGTCGAGAGCACAGTCAGAGCCTAACCTGGTCAGGGTCGGACACCCAGCGAGAATCCACCGCGAGCCAAAGGGCGCGCCGGTGCCTGGAGTGAGGAGGGGGCGAGCAGAGCGAGTCGGAGGGCCGCCCGTGCCGTCTGGACTGAGGAGGGAGCGAGCGGAGCTCGTGAGCGACGAGGGAAGACGGCGCGCGAAGGCGGGCCGGAGACGAGCGGGGCAAGCAGAGCGCCCGGAGGCGAGCGGGACGAACAGAGCGAGCGGGACGAACAGAGCAGCGGGGGTGCTGCTCGCGGCGGGGGAGGGGTCCCGGCTCGGCCGGCCGAAGGCTCTTGTCGAGGTGGGCGGGCAGACGCTCGCCGAGCGCGGCGTGGCGCTGCTGCGCGACGGCGGCGCCGACCCTGTGCTGATCGTGACCGGCGCCGTGCCGGTGACGATCGCTTCGGCCCGTGCCGTACACAACCCGGACTGGCGCACCGGCATGGGGTCCTCGCTCGCGGCCGGGCTGCGCGCGCTGGGCGCCGGGGGCACCCCGGTGGCCGGCGACCTGGATTGCTCCGCCGTGGTTGTGGCGCTCGCGGACCAGCCGCTGGTAGGGGCCGAGGCGGTGCGCAGGCTGATCGCGGCCTGGCGGGACGGGGCGAGCGTCGCCGTCGCCGCCTACGACGGCAAGCCCCGCAATCCGGTGCTCATCGCGCGCGAGCACTGGGATTCGGTGCTCGAGCTGGCTACCGGCGACACGGGCGCCCGGCCATTCCTGCGCGCCCATCCCGAGCTGGTGCGGCTCGTCGAATGCGGCGACACAGGCAGTGCCTACGACGTCGACACCCCGGAAGACCTGGCGAGGGTGACGGGAGTCAGCACGATCCGTTCTGATGAAAGTTTCTTAGACCCCACCGGCAGGTGAGGGTCTCCTTGGGCCGCAGCACGATGAGATCCTCGCCGCTCGCGAACGCGTTGGGCGGGCATGTCATCGGCTCCACGGCAAGCGCGGTGCGACGGAACCCCGGTTCGAGCGGGTCGCCGGTGAAGACCTGCAGCCAGCGGTAGCCGGCGTCCGTCCAGAGTCCGGTCCGCGTTCCGCCCGCCTCGAGCCTGACCCACGCCAGCCCGTCCGTTTCCCTGCGCAGGGCGGTGAACGCGTGGTCGAGCCGGGTGTCGAGGAGCTTGCGCGCGGTGCGGAAGTCGAAGTCGGTGCCCGTGACGTCCCGCGGGGCGCCGGACGGGATGCCGCGGTCGTCGACCGGCAGCCAGCGGTCAGCGGGCAGCGTCAGCTCGCAGTCGTCGACGGTCGGCGTGGTCACGGCGAGGTAAGGGTGCTGGCCAGTGCCCCAGGGGGCCGGGCGGCTGCCCTTGTTAACCGTCGTGATCGAGACGTGCAAGCCGGACTCGGCGTCCAGCCGGTAGGTCACGTCTACCTGCACCGCGAACGGGTAGCCCTGCTGGCCATGCGGCACGCTGCGCAGCGTCACCTCGCTGCGGTCATGGGCGATCCGGATCCACGGGATCCAGCGGGTCAGGCCGTGGATCGCGTTCCCGCGGGCCGGCTCGGAAAGGTCCAGCTGATATTCGGCGCCACCGAAGGTGTACAGGCCACGGTCCACGCGGTTCGGCCACGGCGTCAGCAGCTGGCCGGAGCCGTGCACCGGGAGTTCGTCGGCATCGTATGTGGTGAGAAGAGGCGCCCCGGCATGCTCGAGTTCCCGCAAGCCCGCGCCGAGTTCGGTCACTGTGGCGCGGTAGTCGCCGGCCTCGATCTCATACTGCGTACCGGTGAGCGGGATCGTCATGCGGTCAGGATACGGACAACGCCTGCGCCGCGCGGCAGCCGGCCACCAATCCCCAAGCCAGGTCCGCGGATCCCACGGCACCCGCGGCTCTGGCGGCGAGCAGCCGTCGCGCGGCGGGCTCCACCGGATCCTCGCCGGCCACCCCGTGCAGCACCGCCGCCACCTCGGCAGGCGCCTGGCCGCGAGCGGCGCAGTGCAGCAGCGACGCCGCCAGCGGCGTGGTCCGCTCGGTCGCGTAGTTGGTGACGGCGGCGCTCAGCCAGCCGGCGAGCCATACGGCCCTGGTCCCGCCAGGGATCGCGCCACCGAGCAGGCGCAGAGCGAGCAGCAGGCCGCACAGCACGCCGTCGCCGCCGGGCACGAGGCCCGCGCCGAGTCCGACCAGGCGCTCGGCCTGCTCGACCGCGCTGGCCAGGTCGCCAGCCGCGCAGTGCGAGGAGAGCATCCGCGACCCGTCATGATCGGCCAAGGAGGGACCGGGGATGGCCTGCATGCATACCCGCGACAACACCGCGGCGCCCTGGTCGAGCCGTCCTCGGGACAGCGGCCCGAACACCGGGGATGGATCCCACCACCGGCGCGCCTGCACGGTCAGGTCGCCCACGCGGATGGCCCCGCCGCCCGTGCTTACGGTGGTCACTGACCGGACGCCTCTTGTCACTTTTGTATCTTTCGCATCGTTTGTAAAGTCAGCGCCCGGCGGTGCTGTCGTGCTTGAGGTGACAGCAGGAATGCTGGCGATTACCGCATTTGGCAGTCGTATCGCGTCTGGAGCCGAAATCGCGATCACTCGCGGCTCACGGCGCGCACCGGGGAACTCGGCGATGATCGTCCCCTGCACAACGGCAAGCACCCTGCCTGCCTGGTGCGGGCCGTGCAGCAGGTCGCGGACCGCAAGGCTCGCGATGCCGGGCACCTCGACGGAGGTACTGGCCGGATGTTGACCTGTGATCACATCTGTCAACCTATCGTGTCGCTGTGCACCACGATTCGGCCGACTTTTGAATTCGACCTCAGTTTCCCGTTGCACTCGCTAATTACCAATATTTCGTGGCCAACGATATAGAAGGGAAACGCGATCGAAGTGGAACGGGAGGTAATCTCTGATACCCATGCTGCGCTGCGGGTTTGCAGGTTCACGGGTTCATGCCTGAGGCAGGGATCGCGGCGAGGCGAGACCGTTTTGGTGGGAGGGCCGACGGGGCTGCTTGGGGAGCGGGGGACCGTCAGCCCCGCCGGCGATTTAGACTTTAGCGGCAGCTAACTGGTCGGCGCGACGGTTTCTGGCCATTCCGTGCGAGGTTGTAAGTTTTCTGCAATGTTGCTTTCTGTGATCATCGCTGGCCACGGTGGCCTCTAGAGCTACCCGTACCGCTCCAATGGCTGTTCGCCCGAAGATGGCCAGGAGCGCGGTGACCAGGGTGGAAGCGCCCGGAATGGTCGCGATTAGCGGTGCCCCGACACCGCAAACCGCGAATAAATCACGCGAGGCCCTTAGCCCGCGCACCCGTGGGCCGTGGGGTCGCCGGGCGGGAACGCTCAGCCTCGGCGCGGGGTAAGGCGGCCGTTGCGCAGCGCCTCCGCGGAGAGCACTCCGAACAGGTAGAAGTACGCGGCCTCTTCATCCTCGAAGAACCGCACCTCGTGCCGCGCGTCTTCCGCGCAGCTGAATACCTCATAGCCGCCGTCCGTCTTGAACAGGCACATCGCGCCGGTGACTTCCTCGTCGACCGCGTACGCGGATCGGGGGATGTCCGCCATGTCGACCAGGTCCGCGAACACCGCGGACATGGCGATCCGGGGCTTGCGCGCGGCTCGGCGACCCCGGACGGCGCCGGTCAGCTTGCTCAGCGCGCGGGGCTGCGGTGCCTGGCCGGGCTGGGTTGCGAGGCTGGGCTGCGGTGCCGGGGCGAGAGGAGCCGCCGGAGCAGGTGGCGGTGCCGGGGCGGGCAGAGTAGTCGGGGCGGGCAGGGAAGTCGGGGCAGACAGAGTCGGGGCAGACAGAGTCGCCGGGCTGACCAGGGTTGCCGGGCTGGGCGGGGGAGCCGCGGAGAGCGGACCCGTCGTCGCCGAATCGGGTGGCGGAAGGTAGGCGGGCGCCACCGGCGCCGCTGGCACGACAGGAGCCAGCTCCTGCGGCGCTAGCGGAGGCGGCGGAAGCGGCGCGTATTGACCCGGCGTGCCGGGTTGGATGAACGGGCTCGGCGGCAACTGAGTCGGCGTCACAGGCGGCGCGGGCTGAGGAGATTGCACCTGATGAAGGAATTGCCCCGGTTGCGAAAGTGACTCGCCAGAGCCAGCCGGAGCGACCGGCGCGGCTGGAACGCCCGCCTGCACTGACGGTGGCGCCTGCTGCTGAAGGGGCTGTAGCGGTTGGGACGTGCGTAGCGGCTGCGTGGGCTGAACTTGCGGCTGCGGGGACTGGGCCTGCGTCGGCTGGTGGCCCGCTGGTGCGGGCTGGCCGGGCTGGCCGGGTTGGGGTAGCTGGTATGCCTGCGCGTGCTGCTGCGGGAAAGGTGGTGCGTATTGGGCGGCGGTGCCGTCGGGGAGCTGCGCATATCCGGTCTGCGGGGCAGTCCCGTACCCGTTTGGGAAGCCTCCACCGCTTGCCGGGTCCATGCCGTAGGTGCCCATGCCGTTCTGGCCGGCGGCAGTGTCCGTCGGGTAGTACCACGCCCCGTTGGCGTCGGCCGCGGGGGAGCCGTGCCATGCGGCCGCGGCGGCCGGTGGCTGCGGGCTCGGTGGCTGTTGCGCCGCCGGGACCTGGCCGGGCGGCACCTGCGCGGCCGGGAACTGGGAGACGGGAACCTGCTGGGTGCCAGGTTGCGGTGCGGATCCGGAGAACTGCGACGGACCCGGCTGCTGCCACGGCTCGGGCATCTGCTGCACGCTCGGCGGCATCTGCTGTGGAGCGCCCGGCGCGTGCAGCGGTCCCGTCGGCTGCTGCGCGGGTCCCCCGACCGGATGCTGTGCCATCCCACCGACCGGCTGCTGCTGCGCCATCCCACCGACCGGCTGCTGCTGCGCGGGCCCGCCGACCGGCTGCTGAGCCATCCCGCCCACCGGCTGCGGCGCGCTTCGGGCTGGCAGCGCGGGAGCCTGCGGCGGCGAACCCCGCTGCGGCCCTTGCCCGACCGCCCCGGTCGGGCCGCCGGCGCGAGCGCCGCCCCCGGCCTGCACGCCACCGGGCTGTCCGTTACCGGGGTGTCCGTTACCGGGCTGTCCGCCGTTCCCAGGCTGTGCGCCGTTGCCGGGCTGCGGCGTCTCACCGGTTCCGGCACCGGGCAGCCATGCGCCCTCGCCCGCGTTGAGCGCGCGGGGCAGCGTGGACAGCAGCAGCGCGATGGGGAACTCATGTCGTTCCTCGGCCAGGTCGGTTACCTCCTGCCGCGGCACGACGACCTCAAATACGCCCCTGTCGACCTGCCAGTACCCGAGCTGCCCGGCGCGTCGCTCGTCCATGCCCAGATACACGACGTGCAGCCGGTCGCCCAGGTCGTCGAGCACCAGGCAGGGCTCGCCGTGGTACGACCCGATCGGCCGGGACTCCCACAGCGCGTCCAGGTCGTCCAGCCGGACCTGCTTGCGCCAGATCCCGCCTGGCGCCGGCGAGAAGCCGTGCTCTTCTGGCGGCGGCGGCGCGGCGAACAGAGTGACGTCGCGATCGGAGGGCCCGACAGCCGCCTGGTAGGAGGCGCCGAGGTAGGACGCCATCAGCCGGTAACGCATGCCTTACCCCTCCCTCGCCGGGCGCCGCCAGGCAAGCCCGTCATACCGGGCGAACGGCTGTTCGCCGCCCTCTACCAGTCGGCACAGCACGGTCGCGACGGGGATCTGGATGGGTTCGAGGTAGAACTCCGCCTGCCCCCCCGGCGCGCGCGACCCGACCGGAACGTATCCGTCGATCTCCCGGGCCTGCCAGCACAGGAAGTAGAGCTCGGCCATCTCGGGCTTGAAGTCCGATCCTTCGTAGCCGAGGGCAAGCGCGTAGAAGGCGTCCGCGGGGCTGCGAAGCAGCATGTCCCTGACCCGGTGCACGTACCCGGCGATCACGCCGCGCTGACCGCTCATGTACGGCCCGACCATGCGCGGCGGTATGACCTTCCTCAGTGGAGTGCCGGGAAGTATCCGCGCAGGCTGCGCCGGCTCACGTACAGCCGAACCCACGGGCCCCCTCCTTCCCGCTAGCGCCGAGTCTTCTGGTCCGCACATCCGGTCTGGTCAGGAGGCCTCCGCGTCGCCGCAGGTCATGAGGTAACCACATCCGCAATGTGTGCTCAACCGATTCTGCCGTGGAGAGCGCCATCACCCGTGGCAAAGTGCATAGTTCATAGAATTCATTACTTTCTGTAGCGAAATGATAACTCTTCGACTACAAGAATGGGAGGTAGTGTCTCAGCGTGCCCTTCAGCGGACCTTCAGGTGACACCGGCGAGGCCGATCCGGCCGTCTCGGAAGCGCTGGACGCCTATGCGGGCGGCGTCGCCAGCGAGCACGACGCGCTTATAGCCATCGCGGGCTCCAGGCTCCTCGTCCCCGTGGTCGCGGTGCTAAGCGAGACCACGGAAGCCGGCACAGAGAAAGAGAGCGAGATGGCGTTGCCCACCCTAATCGGCAACGACGGGCGCAAGGCGGTCATCGCGTTCACCGGCACCGAGACCCTCAGGCGATGGCGGGCGGACGCCCGCCCCGTCCCCGTTCCGGCGCCCCGGGTCTGCGAGGCCGCACTCGCCGAAGCCGACGCCCTCGTGATCGACGTGGCAGGCCCGGTGCAGCTGGTGCTCGAAGGCGCCCGCCTGCGCGCGCTCGCCGCCAACCAGCCGCCGCCACCTCCGCACGAAGACCCGGACGTCCATGCCGCGGTCGCCGCGGTCACCGCGCGGTTCACGCTGGAGCCCGGCGGGCAGGCCACCGACCTGGTTGTGGTCCTGCAAGCGGCTGACGCCGAAGAGGCGCGGCGAGTGGCCGGAGAGATAGCGGTCAGGCTGGCCGGCCGCTTCCACCGAGGAATCGAGATCCGCGCCTGAACGCACGAGGCTGAGATAAGCGGATTAGTACTCCCCCCCGATAAAGGGGCAGAACTGTCCCACGTCTTTCGTCGGCGGGTCGCCCCAGACGTCGGTGTTCCGCGGAGGGCTCGCGGGAACGTCGCTTCACTCCTTGCCGGTAGGGTAAAGGCCATGTTTCGGTGGCTGACCGCGGGTGAGTCGCACGGGCGGGCGCTGGTGGCTGTGTGCGACGGCGTTCCCGCTGGAGTGCGTGTCACTAGCGGTGACGTGGCGGCGGCGCTGGCTAGGCGGCGCGCGGGGTACGGGCGCGGCGCGCGGATGAAGTTCGAGCAGGACGAGGTGGAGCTCACCGGCGGAGTCCGGCACGGACTCACCCTCGGCGGGCCGGTCGCGATCCGGGTGGGCAACACCGAATGGCCCAAGTGGGAGACCGTCATGGCCCCGGACCCCGTCGACCCGGCCGAACTCGAAGGCCAGGCCCGCAACACCCCGCTGACCCGGCCGCGGCCCGGTCACGCCGACCTGGCCGGCATCCAGAAATTCGGGCACTCCGATGCCAGGCCCGTCCTCGAGCGCGCCAGCGCGCGGGAGACGGCGGCCCGGGTGGCGCTCGGGGAGGTGGCACGCCGGCTGCTTGAGCAGGCGCTCGGCGTGCGGATCCTCAGCCACGTGGTGGCGCTCGGGTCGGTCTCGGTGCCGGACGGCACCCCGCTACCCGTGCCGGAAGATCTTGCCAGGATCGATGAGGACCCGGTGCGCTGCGCCGATTCCGGGGCGAGCGCGGCGATGGTCGCCGAGGTCGACGACGCCCGCAACGACGGCGACACGCTCGGCGGGGTGGTAGAAGTCCTGGCGTACGGGCTGCCGCCTGGTCTCGGCAGCTTTACCCAGTGGGACCGGCGCCTCGATGGGCGGCTTGGCGGGGCGCTGATGTCGGTGCACGCGATCAAGGGCGTGGAGTTCGGCGACGGATTCCTCACGTCAGCCCGGCGCGGGTCAGGCGCGCACGACGAGATTTTCATGACTGCGGAAGGGGTCCGCCGGCGCTCCAACCGCGCCGGCGGCATCGAGGGCGGCATGTCCACCGGCGAGGTGCTGCGCGTCCGCGCCGCGATGAAGCCGATTTCCACGGTGCCGCGCGCCCTCGACACGGTCGACGTGGCGACCGGCGAGGCCGCCAAGGCGATCAACCAGCGCAGCGACGTCACCGCGGTCCCCGCGGCCGGCGTGGTCGCCGAGGCGATGGTGGCGCTGGTGCTCGCCGAGGCCGCCACCGACAAGTTCGGCGGCGACTCCGTCGAGGAACTGCGCAGGAACGCCGAGGGCTACCTGAAGTCCCTGGTGATCTCGTGAGCCCAGCCGCCGTCCTGATCGGGCCCCCGGGCGCCGGCAAGTCTTCCGTCGGCACGCTGCTGGCCGCCGAACTCGGCGTGCCGTTCGCCGACACCGACGACCTCGTCGCGGCCGCGGCGGGCAAACCGGTCGGCGACATCTTCGTCGACGACGGCGAGCCTGTGTTCCGTGAGCTGGAGCGGGTCGCCGTCGCCCGCGGGCTGGAGGTCACCGGCCCGGCCGGCGGGGTGCTCGCGCTCGGCAGCGGCGCGGTGCTCGACCCGGACGTGCGCTGGATGCTCGCCGGACAGGTGATCGTCTACCTGGAGGCCGGGTTCGCCACGGTCGCGAGGCGCACAGGGATGGACAGGCCGCGGGTGGTGATGCCCGGCAACCCGCGCGGCAGACTCAGGGCGATGCTCGAGGAGCGGCGCCCGGTCTACGCCGAAATCGCGTCGATGACCGTTCCGACCGACGACATGGCGCCGGAAGAGGTGGCCGCCGACCTCGCCAAGCGGCTGCGCTCATGACCCGCACCCCCAGCCCGCTGAATACACCCGGCCCTCCCCACCCCGGCAGGCACCCGTGGACGTGACGCGCATCCCGGTGGGCGGCGACCGGCCGTATGACGTGCTTGTCGGTACCGGCGTACTCGGCTCGCTGCCCGAACTCGTCGGCGAGCGCGCGCGCACCGTCGCGGTGATCCACGCGGCCAGTCTCGGCGCGATCGCCCGCCCGGCCTGCCGGGCGCTAGCCGAGGCGGGTTTCCAGGTCTACGCGACAGAGATCCCCGACGGTGAGGCCGCCAAGAACGTCGCGGTGGCCGCGGGATTGTGGTCGTGGCTGGCGGAGTCCAAGGTGACCAGGTCCGACTGCGTGGTCGGCATCGGCGGCGGCGCGGCGACCGACCTGACCGGTTTCGTGGCCGCCACCTGGCTACGCGGGGTCGAGGTCGTGCTCGTCCCGACCACCTTGCTCGGCATGGTCGACGCGGCCGTCGGCGGCAAGACCGCGATCGACATACCCGCGGGCAAGAACCTCGTCGGTGCGTTCCACCCGCCGGCCGGCGTGCTGGCCGACCTGGCCACGCTGGTGACGCTGCCGCGCCCGGACTACGTGGCGGGACTGGCCGAGGTGATCAAGGCGGGGTTCATCGCCGACGGCGCGATCCTGCGGCTAGTCGAATCCGACCCGGCCGGGGCGGGGGAACCGTACGGGGCGCACGCTCGCGAGCTCGTCGAGCGCGCCATCAGGGTGAAAGCCGCCGTGGTGTCGTCCGACCTGCGCGAGGCGGGACCGCGGGAAATGCTCAACTACGGGCATACCCTCGGTCACGCGATCGAGCGCCTGGAGAACTACCAGTTCCGGCACGGTGATGCCGTCGCGATCGGCATGGTGTTCGCCGCCGAGGTGGGCATGCGGGCCGGGCACCTGTCGCCAGCCGACGTGGCCCTGCACCGCGAGCTGCTGTCCGCCGTCGGGCTGCCGGACTGTTACCCGCACGCCGCCTGGCCGGAACTGCGGGAGGTGATGAGCCTGGACAAGAAGACGCGCGGCGACCGGCTGCGCATGGTAATCCTGGACGGCGTGGGCAACCCCATCATCCTCGACGACCCGCCGGAACCGCTGCTGGCCGACGCCTTCGACGCGGTGTCCAAGTGACCGGGCCCGCGGCCCGCCGGGTGCTCGTCCTCAACGGGCCTAACCTGGGCAGGCTCGGCAAGCGTGAGCCGGCCGTGTACGGCACGGCGACGCACGCGGACCTGGTCGCGCTCTGCGAGTCGGCGGGAAAGGAACTCGGCCTGGAGGTCGAGGTCAGGCAGAGTGAGTACGAAGGCGAACTGATCACCTGGGTGCACCAGGCGTGCGACGAGCGGCTGCCGATCGTGCTCAACGCCGGCGCGCTCACGCACTACTCCTACGCGCTGATGGACGCGCTGAAGATGCGCACAGCGCCGCTGGTGGAGGTGCACATCTCCAACATCGCGGCGCGTGAGGGTTTCCGCCATGAGTCGGTGGTCACGCCGGTCGCGGACGGGATCATCGCCGGCTTCGGCTTCCAGTCCTACGTCCTGGCCCTGCGCGCGGTCGGCACGCTCCTGGAGAGCTGATGATCGTCGTCGTCGGGTTCATGGGCGCGGGCAAGACGACCGTAGGCCGCCTCATGGCGGCCAAGCTCGGCCTGCCGTTCGCCGACAGCGACCACGTGATCGAAGAGCAGGCTGGCCGGCCGATCCCGCGCATCTTCGCCGAAGACGGCGAACCCGCGTTCCGCGACCTGGAGCACGCCGCCATCGCCGGCCTACTGGCCGGCCCCGATACGGTGCTCGCCCTCGGCGGCGGCGCCGCCTCGCACCCGGTGACCCGGTCTTTGCTCTCCGCTGTACCCGTGGTCTACCTGCGGGTCGGCTTCGCCGAGGCGATGTCCCGGGTTGGCGGCGACAAGGGCCGCCCGATGCTGGCCCGCCCCGACGTCCGGTCGCTGTACGCGCAGCGTCAGGCGCTCTACGCCTCGGTCGCCACCCTCACCGTCGAGACCGACGGTCGCCAGCCCGAGGAGATCGTCCAAGAGGTGCTTACTGCCATGGACGGGTGTAGTTCGCCGGAATTCGATTAGCGAGGATCGTTTTCCAGCCCAGGGCATGGAAAGTGATCCACGCTCTTTGGAAACCGGCCTCTGACCGCCGAAAACCGGACCCGACGGCGTCAGGAGAAGCGTGCCGGCTGGCTGGTCGATTCCAGGACCGACATCCACAGGTCGCCGTTCGGGTCGACCAAGTTCCTGCCGCCGGTGGCGAGCGCGATCGGCAGGTGCACGAACCGCCCGTGCCAGCGGCCGACGACCATCGCGGTCCGCCCGGCCATCGCGGCGTGCACCGCCGCCTGCGCCAGCCGCAGGCAGTACACCGCGTCCCACCCGTTGGCGGCCACGCTGCGGATGACGTATCCAGGGTCGACGTAGCGCAGGCTGAGCTCGGTTTCCGCCGCGGCGAAGTCCGCGATGATCCGCTCGCGCAGGAGTAGCCCGATGTCGGCCAGCCGCGCGTTCCCTGACGCGTCGACGGCGCCGTCATACGCGAACAGGTCCTGTCCCGCCCCCTCGGCGACGACCACGACCGCGTGTCCCTGCCGCTCGACCCGCCGCCGCAGGCACGCGAGGAACCCCGACTCGCCGTCCAGCAGGAACGGTACCTCGGGAATCAGCACGAAGTCGACGTCATGGCTGGCCAGCGCCGCGTAGCAGGCGATGAACCCGGAATGCCTGCCCATCAGTTTGACCAGGCCGACCCCGTTCGGTGTCGAGCTGGCCTCGGTGTGGGCGCCCTTGATCGAGTCGGTGGCGCGCGTGAACGCGGTCTGGAAGCCGAAGCTCTGGTCGAGGTACGGGATGTCGTTGTCGATCGTCTTCGGCACGCCGATCACCGACATCTTGATGCCGCGGGCGTCCGCGACATCAGCGATACGCTGCGCGCCGCGTAGGGTGCCGTCCCCACCGACGACGAAGAGCGTCGACACGCCCAGCCGGGCCAGGGTCGTGACCATCTCATCCGTGTCTTGGTTGCCGCGGGACGTGCCGAGGATGGTGCCGCCCCTGTTGTGGATGTCGGCGACAATGTCACGGCTGAGGCGCAGCGGTTCCGCGCCGCCGACTAGGCCGCGGAAACCGTCCCTGAAGCCGAAGACGTCGGTGACGCCATAGTTGTCCGCCAGTTCGAGGACCACGCCGCGGATCACGTTGTTCAGGCCAGGACACAGGCCGCCGCACGTCACGATGCCCGCCCGGGTGCGCGCCGGGTCGAAGAAGATGCGCTGGCGCGGACCGCCGGGCTCCAGGGAAGGCAGGTCGATGGCGTCGCACCGGCGCCCGACGGCCGTCTTCACGGTGTCGTCGAGCAGCACCCGGTCGGATTCGTGCACGTAGTGCGGCGAGCTCGCCCGGCCCTGCAGCAGCCGGGCCATGGGGGAGTGGATGGCTGGCTCACCGACGCGCCGCACCTGGAGGTCGGCCGCCGTGATGGACATCAGGTCACCGGTACTAACCACGTGCAAAAGAATGCCCGAGGGGGGAAATGGGGGGGCGAGGAGCCCCCCCATGCGCAGGGGGGGTTTGGGGGGGATAGTCCCCCCAGGCAACAGAGCATCGTCCCCCCCCGGGCAACAGAGCATCGTCCCCCCGGCTAACATCTCAGCATGCGGGTAGGGATGACGCTCGGCTACGCGGGCGGTTTCAGCCAGGCGGTGACCGAACTCGCCGACTTCGAGCAAGCCGGC
>Ga0210390_10000818_pt1 | contig 31764 bp, 22 predicted proteins | sample IncBWH11OmetaG_FD_161050 | JGI IMG/M metagenome (GOLD analysis project Ga0210390, IMG submission 161050) | Forest soil microbial communities from Barre Woods Harvard Forest LTER site, Petersham, Massachusetts, United States - Inc-BW-H-11-O ...
CCCCCGAGCCCGGCACCCCCGAGCCCGGCACCCCCGAGCCCGGCACCCCCGAGGCCGGCACCCCCGAGCCCGGCACCCCCGAGGCCGGCACCCCCGAGCCCGGCACCTTCGGCGGCGGGTGGCTCGGCTACCTGGGTTACAGCGCCGCGGGGGAGGCGCTGCCGCCGACCGGCGAGCGCCGCCTGCCCACATGGTGGTTCGGCTACTACGACCACGTGCTCCTTCGTGACCGGGCGACCGGCCAGTGGTGCTTCGAAGCGCTGTGGACCGCCGACCGCGCCGCCGCCCTCGAGCGCCGCTTCGCGGAGCTGTGTGAGCGCGCCGCCAACCCAGCGACGACGAACGACGCCTACCGCTGCGGAGACTTCCGGCTGGTGCCGTCGGCGGCGGGCCACCAGGCGGCCGTGCGCCAGGCGGTCGACTACATCTGGCAGGGGGACATCTTCCAGGCCAACATCTGCCTGCGCGCGGAAGCCGACTTCGACGGGGACCCGCTGGACGCGTTCTGCCGGGCAGCGACTGCCCTCGAACCGCCGTACGCGGCGTTCGTCGCCGTGCCGGGGGGTGCGGTGGCCAGCCTGTCACCCGAACTGTTCCTGCGCAGGACCGGCGCCACTGTGGTGTCCCGGCCCATCAAGGGGACCGCGCACCGGCCCGCGGACCCGCAGCACGCCGCCCGCCAGCGCGACGACCTGCGACGCTCGGCCAAGAACCGGGCAGAAAACGTCATGATCGTCGACTTGGTCCGCAACGACCTCAGCCGCGTCTGCGTCCCTGGCACCGTGACCGTCCCCAGCCTCCTCGGCCCCGAGCCGCATCCGGGCGTCTGGCACCTGGTGTCAGAAGTCCGCGGCACCCTCCGCGAGGCCGCGACCGACGGCGACCTCATCCGCGCGGCCTTCCCGCCCGGTTCCGTGACCGGCGCGCCGAAGGTCCGGGCCCTGGAAGTCATCGACGAACTCGAGACCGCTCCCCGCGAGGTCTACACCGGCGCGGTCGGCTACCGGAGCCCGGTCGCCGGCCTGGAGCTGAACGTCGCCATCCGGACGTTCGAGTTCGCCGCGGGCCGGGTGTGGGTGGGCGGGGGCGGCGGCATCGTCGCGGACTCCGTGCCCGCGGACGAGTACACCGAATGCCTGCACAAGGTTGGCCCGCTGATCGCCGCGATCGGCGGCCGCCTTGACCCCGGCGCGCCGCCGGAGCCCGGCAGCCACCCCGAGATCAGACCACGCCCCACGGCGGGCGTGTTCACCTCGCTGCTCGTCACCGCCGGCCAGACGGCCGGCCTGGGCGACCACCTGGCCCGGCTTGAGGCCAGCACCCGGCGCCTCTACGGCAAGGACCTACCCGCCGCGCTGCCCGCTGACCTGGCCGCATGCCTGGCCCGGCGGCCGACAGGGCGGCTGCGGATCACCGTGCGCCCGGTCGGCGGCCCGCTCCAGGCCCGCGTCGAGATCGTCCCGCTGGCGCCAGGCCCGGCCGGCGTCACCCTGCGCCCGACGGTCATCCCCGGCGGCTTCGGCGAACACAAGTGGCAAGACCGCCGCCTGCTCGCCGACCTCACCGCCAAGGCCGGCCTGGCCGCGGGGGAGCAGCTGCTGATCACCGACTCCGACGGGCGCGTGCTTGAGACCGACCGGGCCAGCGTGTTCGCCGTCATCGATGGCGCGCTGCGCACGCCGCCCGCCGACGGCCGGAACCTGCCGGGCACCGCCAGGGCCGCGATCTTGCGCGCCGCCCGGGAGGACGCTATACCGCACGACACGCGGCCGCTGACCGTCGCGGACCTGCGCGCCGCCACCGAGATCTTCGTGTCGAACTCCGTCTACGGCGTGCTGCCCGTCCACTCCATCGACGGCTACCCAGAAAGCTGGGGCCTTGGCCCGGTGACCAAGCACTTCGACGCGCGCCTAGCCGATCGCCCGGCCGATCGCCCGGCCGGTCGCCCCGCTGGTCGCCCCGGCCAGTCGCCCGCCCGCCGTCCGCCCGCCGCCGCCCACACCCCCTCTCACCGGCCCTCCCACGGGTCCCACCCGCCCTCCCACGGGTCTCACCGGCCCCTGGTCATCCTGATCGACAACTACGACTCCTTCACGTACAACCTCGCGCACCTGCTCGACACGGCCGGCTGCCAGGTCGAGGTCGTCCGCAACGACGAGGTGCCCGCCGCGCAGGTCACCGCGTCCGGCGCGGCGGGTGTCGTAATCTCGCCAGGCCCGTGCGCCCCGCCGGAAGCGGGCATCAGCGTCGACGTGGTCCGCGGCTGCGCCGGGCGCATTCCGCTGCTTGGCATCTGCCTGGGCCATCAGGCGATCGCGGCGGCGTTCGGCGCGAGCGTGGTCAGGGCGCCCCGCCCGGTGCACGGCCAGGTCTGCGAGGTCACCCACGACAACCGCGGCGTGCTCGCGGGCCTGCCGCAGCGATTCCGCGCGACCCGCTACCACTCGCTCATAGTCGACGAGGCGACCCTGCCCCCCGCCTTGATGATAACAGCAAGAAGCCGCCAGGCGTCCGGGCCGCTCCCCATGGCCCTGCGCCACGTCACCGCCGCCGTCGAGGGTGTCCAGTTCCATCCGGAGTCCATCCTCACCGTATTCGGCGAGACCGTGATCCGTAACTTCGCCCGTAACAGAGTCGCCCCGCTCCGTTCCGAATAAGACAAAGTTTTGTCCGAACGAAGGGTGGCGTCTCTCCACAGCCACGACCAAGCTGGCCTTAGGGGGCTCACGTTCAACGAACCGGGGGGTACACAGTGAGCAGCATGTTCGACGACGCGGAAAAGCACGTCAGCGACAGCGAGGTCCAGGACGCGACCGAGGACGCGGAGAAGATGGCGGACAAGGAGACGGGCGACAAGTTCGACTCTCAGGTCCAAGACGCCGGGAACATGGCCGACAAAGAGATGGACCAGCAGCGCGGCCAGCAGCAGCAGTAGTTCTCGCGGTAGGATAAGCGCCAACTGAATATGCACGGGAGCTCGGGCGAACCGGGCTGAGAGGGCGGCTCTGGGCGCCGCCGACCGTCTGAACCTGTCCGGGTAATGCCGGCGTAGGGAGGCTGCCGTGTCGGCTACCACGTCAAGCACCGCGAACACGACGAAGGAAACCTTCGTCACCGTCCCTGGCGACCGCCATTCTGAGGTCGCGCGGACGCTGGCCGAGCCGGTTCCGCAGGCGCTGAGCCTGCTCGACCAGTTCGGGCTGTGGGGCAACCTCGGTGTCAGCCTGCTTGGCTTCACCGGGGCGATCTTCGTCCTGCAGCCTGGCGGGGCCGGAACCCCGGAGCTTTCGCTGGCCGCCGCGCTAACCGCGATCATGGCGGGCACCTTGCTCGGTACGGTGGCCCTCGCGCTGGCCGGGCTGCCAGGCGCGGAGACGGGCGCGCCCGCGATGGTGCTGCTGCGCGGGCTGTTCGGCGCCAAGCTGTCGTACCTGCCGACGGTGGCGAACATCGTGCAGTGCCTCGGCTGGGGCGTGTTTGAGCTCGTGACGATCGCGACGGCCGCCCACACGGTGGCGCCCGCCCTGCCGAAATGGGGATACGTCCTGATCGCCGGGACGGCCACGGGGCTGCTGACGATACGGCCGCTCGGCGCGATCCGGGTGCTGCGCCGGTACGCGACCACGGCTGTCCTCATCGTGTTGTGCTATCTGTTCGTCCAGCTCATCCGGCACCCGCTGCCGGCGTTCACGCACGGGACCTGGTCCGGCTACTGGCCCGCCATGGACACGGTCGTCGCCGTCGCCGTGTCGTTCGCCCCGCTCGTCGCCGACTACACCAGGCACTCCCGCACTCCCCGGGCCGCGTTCGCCGGCACGCTGGTCGGCTACAGCCTCACCCAGATGCTCTGCTACGTCATCGGGCTGCTCGCCCTGGTCACCGTGGCACGCAACCCGGCCAACATCTACGGCGCGTTCATCGCGCTGCCCGCCGGCTCGCTCGCCTTCGCGATCCTGGCCGCGCGAGAACTGGACCAGTCGTTCGCCAACGTCTACTCCACTGCGGTCTCGACGCAGAACCTGCGCCCGCTGTGGGACCGCCGGATCCTGGCGGCCGTGATCGCCGTCGGGACCACCGCCGGTGCCCTGTGGCTCAACATCGCCGACTACGAGAACTTCCTCGACCTGATCGGCTCGGTGTTCGTGCCGATGTCGGCGGTACTGATCGCGGACTACTTCGTCGTCTCAGGACGGAACTGGGACCTGTCCGCGACGGCCCGCTCGCGCTGGCTAATGCTGATCCCGTGGGCCGCCGGTTTCGTCACGTACCAGCTCATCAACCCCGGCTACGTGTCCTGGTGGGCCTCGGCCTGGACGTCGTTCGGCCACGACATCGGCTTCACCCAGCAGAGCTGGATGTCGGCGTCGATCCTGTCGTTCTGCGTGTCCGCCGTGCTGACCCTGCTGGTCGGCGCGCTCGTCCGCCTCATCAGGCCCGCCAGCGGCAAATAATCTGGCCTTTCCGGGGCAGCCCGGGAGGCTCGCGCCCGTCGTCGTGAGACGCTGATCAAGAGCGGCGGGCCAAAGGGGGTGTCATGCGGGCACGCGAACCGGACTTCGACGGTGCCATCGAACGGGACGGGGTGCGAGTCGGCTACGCGAGCTTCGGCACCGGGGAGCCGGTGATCGTGCTGCTCACGTCGTGGGCGATCGTGCACGCCAGGCAGTGGAAGGCGCAGGTTCCCTACCTGGCGCGGCGGTTCCGGGTCATCACGGTCGAGGGCCGGGGGAACGGGCAGGCCGACCGGCCGGAGACCACGGCGGCGTACGACGACGCCGAATACGTGGCCGACGCGATCGCGGTGCTAGACGACGCCGGGGTGGACCGGGCCGTGATCGTCGGCCTGTCGATGGGAGGCCGGCACGCGCTGCAGCTGGCGGCCCGCCACCCAGAGCGGGCCGCCGGGGTGATCGCGATCGGCGCGGCGCTGCCCTGGGGGATCCCGCCGGACTTCGACCAGCCGAAGGACAGCTACGAGGGCTGGGGCAAGGCGAACCGGCACTACTGGCTGGCCGACTACCGCGGCTGGGTCGAGTTCTTCATGTCGCAGGTATTCACCGAGCCGCACTCGATCAAGCAGCGCGAGGATGGGGTCGGCTACGGTCTCGAGACCACCGCGCAGACGCTGCTGCTGACCGTCCCCGCCATTGGCGCGGTGCCATCCGCGGAGGCGGAGGCCGTCTGCCAGCGGGTGCGCTGCCCGGTGCTGATCGTGCACGGCGACGAGGACGGGATCGTGCCGTACGAGACCGGCGTAGCGCTGGCACGGTGGACCGGCGGGCAGTTCGTGACGTTCCATGGCGGCGGGCACGCACCGACGATGCGTGATCCGGTCCGGGTTAACCTGCTCATCAGGGACTTCGCCGAATCCCTGGCGCCTGAATCCCTGGGCACGACGGCACCGCGGCAGACCTGGACTAGGGCCAGGGACCGCCGTAGGCGGGCGCTCTACGTCAGCTCGCCGATCGGGCTCGGCCACGTGCGCCGCGACCTCGCCATCGCCGCCGAACTGCGCGCCCGGCACCCGGATCTGGAGATCGACTGGCTGACTCAGCATCCGGTGACACGGGTGCTCGAGGAGCGCGGTGAGCACGTGCATCCGGCGTCGCGCTGGCTGGCCAGCGAGAGCTCGCACATCGAGTCCGAGGCGGGCGAGCATGACCTGAACGTGTTCCAGGCCGCCCGCCGCATGGACGAGATCATGATCGCCAACTTCATGGTCTTCCACGACGTGGTTTCCGAGGAGCCGTACGACCTGTGGATCGCCGACGAGGGCTGGGACGTTGACCATTTCCTCTTCGACAACCCCGAGCTCAAGCGGACCGCGTACGCGTGGCTCACGGACTTCGTCGGCTGGCTGCCGATGCCAGCAGGCGGCGTCGCCGAGGCCGTGCTCACCGGGGACTGGAACGCCGAGCACGTTGAGCGGATGCGGCGCTACCCCCGGCTGCGCGACCGGTCGATCTTCGTCGGTAACCCAGCCGACCTGGTGGACGAGCCGCTGGGGCCGGATCTGCCGAGCGTGCGGGAGTGGGCGCTCGAGCGCTACACCTGCGCCGGGTACGTCACAGGGAACACCGCGCCGCGGGACGCGGACGCGCTGCGCGCCGAGCTCGGCTACCGGCCCGGCGAGCAGGTCTGCCTGGTGACTGTCGGCGGATCCGGAGTGGGTCGGCACCTGCTGCGCAGGGTGACCGCTGCTTTCCCGCTGGCCGCGAAGCAGGTTCCTGGCCTGCGGATGATCGCGGTGACCGGTCCGCGGATCGACCCGGCGTCGGTCCCGGTGCCCGCGGGTGTGGAGGTGCGTGGCTACGTTCCCGACCTGCACCGGCATCTGGCCGCCTGCGACCTGGCGGTCGTGCAGGGCGGGCTGACCACCACGATGGAACTGGTGGCGGCGGGCAGGCCGTTCATCTACGTTCCGCTGGCCAGGCACTTCGAGCAGCAGATTCACGTGCCGCGACGGCTCGCGCAGTACGGCGCCGGGCGGCGCCTCGACTACGCGGCCGCCGACCCGGAGTCCCTAGCCGAGGCGATCGCCACCGATATCGGCCGCCCCGTTGGCTACCGGCCAGTGGAGACCGACGGCGCCGCCCGGGTGGCCGACCTGCTCGCGGACCTCCTCTAGCCGCCCGGAAGCCGGGCCATGGCTTCCTTGAGTTCGCTTCGCGATCCGACGGACAGCTTGCGGTAGATGTTGCGCAGGTGGTACTCGATCGTCTTCGGGCTCAGGAAGAGCGCGGCGGCGGTCTCCCTGGTCGTGTGCCCGCCGGCCAGGCTCAGCGCGATCTGGAGTTCCTGCGGTGTCAGGTCGTTGAGGGTGGTCTCATCGCGCCGCCGCGCGGTCTCGCCGGTGGCGGCAAGCTCGGCGCGGGCCATGTCCGACCACGGGGCCGCACCGAGGCGGTCGAACACCGTCACGGCGGCGCGAAGCTGTTCGCGGGCACGGACCCGCTGCCGCTCCCGCCGCAGCCGTGCGCCGTAGGCGAGGTGCGTGCGGGCGGTCTCGAAGGCGTCTGCCGTCTGGCCGTGCAGTTCGAGCGCGAGGTCGAAGTGGCGTTCTGACTCGCCCTCGCCCGCGAGCATCCCGTGGCATCGCGCGGCACGGGCCCGCGGCCAGGGCTGCGCCTTGGCGTCGGCGTCGCGGGAGAATTCCTCCGCGACTGCGGCGGCCTCCGGGGCGCGGCCGAGACGCAAGTAGATCTCGGTGAGTTCGGGCGCCGCGGACAGGTCGGCGTCCAAGATGGCGCGTGCGCGGAGCGCGGCGCGCTTGTCCTCGAAGCGGGCGAGCGCCGCCTCCGGTCGGCCAAGGCCCAGTTCCAGCTCGCCGAGGGCGCCGGTGGCCCATACCTCGCATACGCCCAGGCTCAGCTCCCCGGAAAGGGTCAGCGCCTCGGCGGCGTGCGCGCGGCACTGCTGTTCCCTGCCCTGCCTGGCCTCGAGCCGCGCGAGGAACGCCAGGTTCGCCGCGAGGTCGGTGTGCTGGCCAGCTTCCCTGGCCAGGCTGATCGCTTCATGGAAACTGGCTTGCGCTTCCGCCCACCGGTCCGTCGCCGCCTGATCGATCGCCACGTGACCGAGCACGAAGGGCAGCACGCCGACCGCGGACTTGCGGCGCGCGGCGTCGAGCGCGCGGTAGGCGAGCGCCCGGCCGGTGTCCGCCTCGCGCAGCCAGATCGAGCCCATGGCCGCCCAGGCGAGCAGGCGCGGATCGTCGCGCAGTTCGTCGGACCGCTCGAGCACGTCCACCGCGGCACGCACCTCGGGCGCGCCCGGCTCGTCCTCGCCAGAGAAGATCAGCGCCATGCCCCGCGCGATCAGCGTGAAGAACGCGATGCGGCCATTCGCGTCGGGCGGGGCGATCGCGGCGGCCCGTTCGGCGGCCAGCCGCATGGCCGCGGCGTCGCCCGCGTAGAACGCGGCGTACGCCGCTTCCGCCAGCATCACGACGGCGCGTTCCTTATCGGCCAGCGCGGAATCGGCCAGCGCGGAATCGGCCTGCGCGGAATCGGCCTGCGCGGACCGTTCGGCGGCGGCGACCAGGATCCGCTGCCCTTCTGTGACCGGTCCGCGGTGGATGGCGATATGGCCGCGCAGGTGCTCGATCGCGATGGCTAGGTCTTCGTCGGGGGCGTGCCGGCCGGCCCGCCCGAGCAGCGCCACGGCGCGTTCGGCCTGACCGCCAAGCCAGGCGGCGTCGGCGGCGGCGTACAAGAGACTGGTCGTTTTCCCCGGAGCCAACCGCGCGGCGCGCTCGAACGCCCGGGACGAAACCTCGTAGGCGCCGCGTTGGTGGGCGCGCTGGCCGGCCTGCTCGAGCGCCGACGACGCGGCGTCGTCCGGGCCGAACGCGGCCAGCGCGAGATGCCAGGCCCGCCGGTCGGCTTCGGCGTCGGGCAGGGCGCTGGCCAGGGCACGGTGCAGCTCCCGCCGCCGTCCGGCCGGGGCGTCGTTGTAGACGGCGGACCTGGCCAGCGGATGGCGGAACTCGACACGCGAATCGCGCACGGTGATCAGGCCGGCCGCCTCGGCGGGGATCAGGTCGGGCAGGTCAAGCCCTACTAGCGGCGCGGCGCGGGCCAGCACCGGCACCTCGCCGCCGTCGACGGCCGCGGCCAGCGCGAGCGCGTCGCGGGTGCGCTGCGGCAGCGCCCGCAGCCGCTTCAGGTACACGCGGGCGACGCTGCTCACGGCGGCCAGCGGCGCGCCAGGCGGAAGCTCGGCCAGCCGGTCGCGCTCGCGGCCAAGCTCGAGGAGCGCGAGCGGGTTCCCGCCGGTCTCGCGGTGCAAGCGGTCGGCAAGCTCCCGGCTCAGCGGCTCCGCCCCCGGCGCATCCTGCCGCCTGAGCAGCTCGGCCGCCGATCCCAGATCGAGGCCGCCAAGTCGCAGGACCGGCAGGTCGGCGCCGTCAAGCAGCGACGGCTCATCCTGGCGCACGGCGAGGATGACCGCGACGGGATCGGCTACCAGGCGGCGGAACGCGAACAACAGCGCGTCGGCGCTCGACCCGTCCAGCCAGTGCGCGTCGTCCACAAGCACCGCCACCGGCGCCTCCTCCGAATAGGCCGCCAGCAGGCCCAAGGTGCCCGCGCCCACCGCGAACCGGCCGGGGGCGCCGGGCGCGCTGGCGGGCCGCAGCGCGAGCGCGCTCTCCAGCGCCGCGGCCTGCGGACCAGGGATCTGGCCGATGCCGGCCAGCGCGGGGCGCAGCAGCTCGAACAGGCCGCCGAACGGGATGTGCGCCTCCGACTGCACGCCGCGCGCCCGGAGCACGTTCATGCCGGCCGCCTGCTCCCCGGCGTAACCGAGCAGCGCGGACTTGCCGATCCCCGGCTCGCCCACGATGGCGAGCACGCCACTAGCACCCGCGCGGGCGGCCTCGAGCAACCGCGCGAGTGTCTGCTGCTCCTGGTCACGGCCGAGCAACATGTAGCGAGTGTACGGAGGCACCCGGTGCGAAGCCATGCTTTGTGATCTTGAACTAGGGGGCGTCCCCGAGGCGATGACGGTCCGGCGGCGCCTACGGTCCGGGGAAGGGAGTTTTCAACCATGAGGGGGACACACAATGACCACGACCGACCAGCCCGCCGCCGTCGACACCGACAAGCTGATGCAATTCGTCTTCCGTGCCGTCGAGGAGGTAGGCGCGACCCTCAACGCCGCGCTTGTCGTCATGGGCGACCGGCTCGGCCTGTACCGGGGGCTGGCCGAAGGCCCGCTGACGTCCGCCGAGTTGGCCGGGCGCACCGGCACCGCCGAGCGGTACGTGCGCGAATGGCTGAACGCCCAGGCCGCGGGTGGTTACGTCGGCTACGACCCGGACACCGGCCGGTACACCCTGCCCGTCGAGCACGCGATCGCGCTGACCGACGAGTCGAGCCCCGCCTACCTGCCGGGCCTGTTCCAGACCGCGCTCGGCTCGGTGCTCGACTCGCCGCGGATCACCGAGGCGGCCAAGACCGGGGAGGGTTTCGGATGGCACGCCCACGGCCACGATGTCTTCGAGGGCTGCGAGCGGTTCTTCCGTCCCGGCTACAACGCGAACCTCGTGTCGGCCTGGCTGCCAGCCCTCGACGGAGTGGTCGCCAAGCTCCAGCGCGGCGGATGCGTGGCGGACGTGGGCTGCGGCCATGGCGCGTCGACGATCCTCATGGCGCAAGCCTTCCCGGCCTCCGCCTTCGTCGGCTCGGACTACCACGAGGGCTCGATCACGACGGCGCGCCAGCGGGCCGCGGAAGCGGGCGTGGGCGACCGAGTCCGTTTCGAGATCGCGCCGGCCGCGTCTTATTCAGGGACGGGGTACGACTTGGTCACCATGTTCGACTGCCTGCATGACATGGGCGATCCGATCAGCGCCGCCCGCCACGTTCGGCAGTCCCTGGCCGACGACGGCACGTGGCTGATCGTCGAACCCGCCGCCGGCGACCGGACGGAGGAGAACTTCAACCCGGTTGGCCGGACGTACTACGGTTTCTCGACCTTGCTGTGCACGCCGGCCTCGCTGTCCCAGGAAGTGGGCCTGGCCCTCGGCGCCCAGGCCGGTGAGGCCCGGATCCACGACGTGGTGACCAGCGGCGGCCTGACCCGCTTCCGCCGCGTCGCGCAGACCCCGTTCAACATCGTCTACGAGGCAAGGCCGTAACGGCCGCCGCGAGATCACCCGCGGCGGGCCATTCCTCAGGGTGGTCTGATCGCTTATATCTGGGGCATGGCTACCTCGATCGCCGATGTCATGGTGGCGACGCTGAAGGCGTCAGGTGTGCGCAGGGTGTACGGGATACCAGGGGACTCGCTGAACGGGTTCACCGACGCCCTGCGCCGGGACGGCGATATCGCCTGGGCCCATGTCCGGCACGAGGAAGCCGCGGCGTTCGCCGCCGCGGCGGAGGCGGCGCTGACGGGTGAGCTCGCGGTATGCGCGGGCAGCTGCGGACCGGGCAACCTGCATCTTATTAACGGCCTGTACGACGCCAACCGCAGCGGGGTGCCGGTGCTCGCGATCGCCGCGCACATCCCGGCGGAGGAGATCGGCGGGGAGTATTTCCAGGAGACACACCCGCAGGAGCTGTTCCGCGAGTGCAGCGTCTACTGTGAGCTGGTCAGCGTGCCCGCCCAGCTTCCCCGGGTGCTGGAGATGGCGATGCGCGCGGCCTTGCAGCGGCACGGCGTCGCGGTGGTCGTGGTGCCGGGCGAGGTGTTCCTCGACGACGCGCCGTCCGGCGCGCGGCCGACCGCCATCCGGCCCGTCTCGCCCGTGATCGTGCCGGACGACGAGTCGCTGGCGGCCGCCGCCCAGGTGCTGAACAAGGCGAATCGGGTGACCATCCTCGCCGGCGCGGGCTGCGCGGGCGCGCACGACCAGCTCATGCAGCTCGCCCAAGCGCTGCGGGCCCCGGTCCTGCACGCGTTCCGTGGCAAGGAGTTCGTCGAGTACGACAACCCCAACGACGTGGGCATGACCGGCCTGATCGGCTTCAGTTCCGGGTACCGGGCGATGGAACACTGCGACGCCCTGGTCATGCTCGGCACCGACTTCCCCTACCGGCCCTTCCTGCCGCAGGGGGTTCCCGTCATCCAGGTCGACGTGCGGGGCGAGCGGATCGGCCGCCGGGTCCGGGTCGAGGTTCCGCTGGTCGGCACGGTCAGGGACACGGTCGCCGCGCTGCTGCCCAGGCTGACGGCCAAGAGCGACTCCAAGCACGTGGACCAGATGACGGCGCACTACCGGCGGGCCCGCGCCCGGCTGGACCGGCTCGCCGAACCGGGCCATGGCGACTCGCCGCTGCACCCGCAGTTCGTCGCCGCCACGGTCAACCGCCTGGCCGCCGACGACGCGATCTTCACGGTAGACGTGGGTACGCCGTGCATCTGGGTGGCCCGCTACGTGCGGATGAACGGCAGCCGTCGGCTGGTCGGCTCGTTCAACCACGGCTCGATGGCCAACGCGCTGCCGCATGCCGTGGGGGCGCAGGCCAGCTACCCCGGCCGGCAGGTCATCGCGATGTCCGGTGACGGCGGCGTCGCGATGCTGCTCGGCGAGCTCATCACGTTGCGGCAGCTGCATCTTCCTGTGAAGGTCGTGGTGTTCAACAACGGCGCGCTGTCCTTCGTGGAGCTCGAGATGAAGGCCGCGGGGATCGTCACCTACGGCACCGACCTGGACAACCCGGATTTCGCCGGGATCGCGGAGGCCGTCGGCCTGCTCGGGGTGCGCGTGCGCAACCACTCTGAGCTCGAGGATGGGCTGCGCGCGGCGTTCGCCCACGACGGCCCCGCGCTAGTGGACGTCCGGACGGAACGCTTCGAGCTGTCGCTGCCGCCCAAGCTCACGTATGGCGAGATTAAGGGCTTCACCCTCTACGCGACCCGGACGATCCTGTCCGGCCAGGGCACCGAACTCGTCGAGCTGGCGAAGACCAACCTCCGCGATCTCGAGGCCGAATGACGTCCAGGGCCGCCGACAGCCATGATCGCGAAATTTTCAGACGGTCTCCGCGGCCAGCCGGTCGATGCATTCCTGGCTGCCGCAGGTGCGGGCGCTGCCCGCAGCGCATGTCCGCCCGCAGGAACAGCGGCGGACGGTCCGCTCAAGCTCGCGGCGCTTCCACTCGTCCCACGGCACCAGTTCGCCGCCCAAGCTGACCACGCGCAGCAGCCCGCCGCCGTGCAGCAGCAGGAACTCGCGGTGTTCCACACGGGGTTGAACTGATTCCACAGCGCATCATTCTCAAGGTCAGGCGCCTTGCGGGCAAGGCAGTCAAGCGAGCACTCCTTCCACGGTACCTCTACCCGCCGCGGGCCGCGCCCCAACTCCGCCTCGCGGCCCACGATGGCCCGCCCGCGACGCCCCGACCGCCGGCGAGAACGTGTCCTTCCAGGTCAGCCGTGTTGTCTGGGCGGTGGATGGTAGCCTCATGGCATGGATCCGCAGGAGCTCGCCAACCTCGCGCACCTGCGCCGGGCGCGGGATCTGATCGACAGGGAGTACTCGCGGCCGCTCGACGTGCCGACGATGGCGCGGCACGCCCTCATGTCGCCGGCGCACTTCTCGCGGCAGTTCCGGGCGGCTTACGGTGAGACGCCGTACAGCTACCTCATGACCCGGCGGATTGAGCGGGCGATGGCGCTGCTGCGCGGCGGTATGAGCGTGACGGACGCGTGCATGACGGTCGGCTGTACCTCACTCGGCTCGTTCAGCTCGCGCTTCACAGAGCTAGTCGGGGAGACGCCGAGCGCCTATCGCGGCCGCGAGCATCACGCCGTGATGGCGATGCCTCCGTGCGTGGCGAAGGCGGGCACCCGGCCGACCAGGAATGCGCCGAGCAGAAACAAAGAAGCGGCCCGCGAAGCCGCGGCCTAGTGTTGGCCGCATGACCATCGCACTCCAGGGCGTCCTGCCCAATGTCGTCTTCAGCGTCGACGATCGGGAAACATGATGCGGCCGTCGCAGGCGCCGGCGGTGTAGCCAGCCGAGAAGCCGCGGCCGCATACATCACCAACTGTCAGGAGATACCGTGAGTGATTCGTCAACACAGGGAATCAAGACCGTCCTGCACCCCGTGACCGACGTCGAGGCGGCCAAGAAGGTGTACACCGCCCTGCTCGGCATGCCGCCACAGCATGACGCGGCCTACTACGTCGGCTATGACGTCGCGGGCCAGCACATCGGGCTGGTGCCCGGCGGTGGGGGCATGACTTCGCCGGTCGCCTACTGGCACGTAGCGGACATCGAGGCGAAACTAGCCGAGGTGACCGCCGCGGGTGCCGCCGTGAAAGAGGCCCCGCACGACGTGGGCGGCGGCCGCCTGGTGGCCGCGTTCACCGACCCCGACGGCAACGTCCTCGGGCTGATCCAGGACTAGTGCGAGGCCGGAGCACGCCCGAACAGATGGAGACACGATGAGCACGGCCATGAGGACGGACACGAGGTCGCCCGCGTCGCCCGCTGCCGACAGCCACGATGTGATCCGCGTGCACGGGGCGCGCGTGAACAACCTCAAGCACGTCACCCTCGAGATCCCGAAGCGCCGGCTGACGGTGTTCACCGGCATTTCGGGATCGGGCAAGAGCTCCTTGGTGTTCGGCACGATCGCCGCGGAGTCGCAGCGCCTGATCAACGAGACCTACAGCGCCTTCGTACAGGGCTTCATGCCCACGCTGGCACGGCCCGAGGTCGATGTGCTCGAAGGCCTGACGACCGCGATCATCGTTGACCAGGAACGGATGGGCGCCGACCCGCGCTCCACGGTAGGCACCGCCACGGATGCCAACGCGATGCTGCGCATCCTGTTCAGCCGGCTCGGGCGGCCGCGCATCGGATCGTCTAAGGCGTTCTCCTTTAACGTCCCTTCGATCAGCGGCGCCGGCGCGGTCACGCTCGAGCGCGCCGGGAAGACAGTGAAGGAGCGCCGCAGCTTCAGCATCACCGGCGGCATGTGCCCGCGCTGCGAGGGCCGGGGCGCGGTCACCGATCTCGACCTCAGCCAGCTCTACGACGACTCCATGTCGCTCAACGAGGGCGCGATCACCGTCCCCGGCTACAAGGGGGGCGGCTGGAACTCTCGGCTATACATCGAGTCGGGTTTCGTCGACCCGGACAAACCGGTCCGCGAGTACACGAAGAAAGAGCTGCACGACTTCCTGCGCCACGAGCCGGTCAGGATGAAGATCGCGGGCATCAACATGACCTATGAGGGACTGATTCCGCGGATCCAGAAGTCGATGCTGTCGAAGGACAAAGAGGGGATGCAGCCGCACATCCGGGAGTTCGTGGAGCGCGCGGTGACCTTCACCGCGTGCCCGGAGTGTGGCGGCACCCGGCTGAGCGAGGCGGCCCGGTCGTCGAAGATCAAGGGGATCAGCATCGCCGACGCCTGCATGATGCAGATCAGCGACCTGGCGCAGTGGGTGCGGGGCCTGGTCGAGCCGTCGGTCGCGCCGTTGCTCGTGGCGCTCGGGGAGATACTCGACTCGTTCGTGGAGATCGGGCTCGGCTACCTGAGCCTGGACCGCCCGTCCGGCACGCTCTCGGGCGGCGAGGCACAGCGCACCAAGATGATCCGCCAGCTCGGCTCCGCGCTCACAGACGTCACCTACGTGTTCGACGAGCCCACCATCGGCCTGCACCCCCACGACATCCAGCGGATGAACGACCTGCTGCTCCAGTTGCGCGACAAGGGCAACACGGTGCTCGTCGTGGAGCACAAGCCGGAGGCGATCGCCATCGCCGATCACGTCGTCGACCTCGGCCCGGGGGCCGGTGCCGCCGGCGGCGAGGTGGTCTTCGAGGGCACCGTCGACGGGCTGCGCGCCAGCGGCACGCTCACCGGGCGGCACCTTGACGACCGGGCCTCTTTGAAAAAGGACGTGCGGGCACCGTCGGGAGCGCTGGAGGTCCGCGGCGCCAGCGCCCACAACCTCCAAGACATCGATGTCGACGTACCGCTCGGCGTGCTGGTGGTGGTGACCGGCGTGGCCGGGTCGGGCAAGAGCTCACTGATCGACGGCTCGGTGTCTGGCCGGGGGGGAGTGGTGTCGGTTGACCAGGGCGCGATCCGCGGCTCGCGGCGAAGTAACCCCGCTACCTACACCGGATTGCTCGACCCGATCAGAAGCGCGTTCGCGAAGGCCAACGGCGTGAAGCCGGCGTTGTTCAGCGCCAACTCCGAGGGCGCCTGTCCGAACTGCAACGGCGCCGGCGTCATCTACACCGACCTGGCGATGATGGCGGGGGTCGCCTCCACCTGCGAGGTGTGCGAGGGGAAGCGGTTCGAGGCGTCGGTGCTTGACTACCACCTCGGCGGCCGGGACATCAGCGAGGTGCTCGCGATGTCGGTCACGCAGGCCAGGGAGTTCTTCGGCGCGGGCGCGGCCCACACACCCGCCGCGGAAAAGATCCTCGACCGGCTGTCCGACGTCGGGCTCGGCTACCTCAGCCTCGGCCAGCCGCTCACCACGCTGTCCGGCGGCGAGCGGCAGCGGCTCAAGCTGGCCACCCGCATGGCGGAGAAGGGCGGTGTCTACGTCCTCGACGAGCCGACCACCGGACTGCACCTAGCCGACGTCGAGCAGTTGCTCGGCCTGCTCGACCGGCTCGTCGACGGTGGCAAGTCGGTCATCGTCATCGAGCATCACCAGGCCGTGATGGCGCACGCCGACTGGATCATCGACCTCGGCCCCGGCGCCGGCCACGACGGCGGCCGGATCGTGTTCGAGGGCACACCCGCCGACCTCGTCGCCGCCCGTTCCACCCTCACCGGCGAGCACCTCGCGGCTTACGTCAGTGCCGACTGAGCCGATCGCGCGGCGGCCAGGTCGGCCGCGGCGGCGGCGCGGATCAGCGTGGAGTCGGCCGCGAGCGTCAGCATCGTGAAGCCGCAAGCGAGGTAGTGCTGGGCGTTCTCGCCAGCGCCCGCGTGGAGTCCGGCGATCTTGCCGGCTCCTCGCGCCGACCGTGCCAGCCCGCGGACGGTCGAGAGCAGCTCCGCGCTCGGCGGGACCAGCGTCTCGCTCAGTCCCAGCGACAGCGACAGGTCCTTGGGGCCGACGTAGATGCCGTCAATGCCGTCGATGCTGAGGATTTCCTCGACGTGGGTGACACCCTCGGCCGTCTCGATCATGACCAGGCAGGTCACGCGGCTGTTGATGTCGCGAGCCTGGCGGGGCAGATCCCGCCTGATCGGGCCGAAGCTCCGGTCGCCGTCCGGAGGCAGCCGGCAGGCGCGGGCGATCCTGGCCGCCTCGTCCGCCGTGTTCACCATCGGGACGATGAGGATGTCGGCGCCGGCGTCGAGGGCCTGGCCGATATCGGCGAACGCGTGCGAAGGGACTCGCACCGCCGCTTTCGTCGCCGAGCCGGCGAACTCGCGTAGCAGCAGGCCGGCGTCGGCGAGGCTGATGAGCGAGTGCTGACAGTCGATGCCGACATAGTCATAGCCAGCCGCGATGAGCGCCGCCGTGATCTCGGTGCTGCCCATCTGGACCCAGGTGCCGAATCGCGGTTGTCCGCTCTCCGGCCACGTCATGACCGCACTCGTGACCGCACTCATGACCGCACTCTAAGGGGTCAGGAGGGCAGGCAGGGTCTCATAGCCGCGCAGGACCCGCGTCGGACGGCGCCGGGCGCCGGGCAGCAGCCGCATGCCGGGGAACCGGTCGGCCAGGCTCCGCAACCCCACCTCGCCCTCCATCCGGGCGAGCGAGGCGCCGAGACAGTAGTGCCGCCCGCCAGAGAAGGAGACATGGTCCCTCGCGTTCTCCCGTGCGACATCGAACCGTTCAGGGCGCTCGAACACCCGCGGGTCACGGTTCGCGCCCGCCAGCAGCGTCACCACGTGGGCGCCCTTGGGAACCTCGATGCCCGCCACCGAGGTCGTCCGCTCGCACACCCGTCCGGTCAGCAGGACCGGAGGGTCGAGCCGCAGTGCCTCGTCCACGGCGTTGGGCCACAGCGCGCTGTCCTCGCGCAGTCGGCTGAGCTGGCCGGGGTGCCGGTCAAGCAGCGTGATCGCGTTCCCTAGCAGGTTGACCGTGGTCTCGAACCCCGCCGCCAGCACCAGCCCCGCGGTGGACCTGAGTTCGCGGTCGTCCAGCGTGCCCTTCTCGTCCCGCGCCGCGATCAGCTGGCTCAGCAGGTCCTCGCCCGGGTGGCGCCGTAGCTGCTCGATGTGGGCCACCAGCCACCGATCGAAGTCGCGCAGCCCGGCCGTGACCGAGCGATACCGTCGCCAGCCGAGCCCGTAGTCCAGGCTCGGTGCCCCGCGACGGCCAAGCTCCAGTACCCGCCCCCGGTGCTCGGTCGGTACGCCGAGGATCTCGCAGATGAGCGTGACCGGGAGCAGCGAGCAGTACGACGCGATCAGGTCGACAGGCGCTGTCGGGTCCAGGGCGTCGAGCAGTTCGTGGGCGATCTCCTGCGTCCGCACCCGCAGCCCCTCCACCGCCCGTGCCGTGAAGACCCGGGTGACCAGCCTGCGGTATCGCGTGTGGTCTGGCGGCTCGGTCACCAGCAGCGATGGCGGCTGAATGGGATGCGTCACGTGGGGGGCGGACCAGTCGAGCAGCCGTCCCATCGGGCCGTCGGCGCGCGCCGGGAAGCCGGACCGGAAATCTGGGCTGGACAGGACCTCCTTAACCACCGCGTGGTCGACCGTGAGGTAGGTCAGCCGCGACCGCAGCAGTGGTCCCGCGGTGCGGGCTTCGTCCAGCAGATCCCAGGTCTGATCCCCGGATGTGGGCGCGAGCATCAGGCGACCTTGCAGGTCACCGCGCCGCGCGGCCGCGCGTATCGCCAGCCGCGGCAGGCCGTGCGCTAGTCCCCAGTAGACGTTGGAGCGCACCTCCTCCCGCCAGCCCGGCCGGGGCGGGTCGCGGTCGACGGGAGTGTCCGGCGCGGGCGCGGTCAGGGAATCGGCGGTCATGGGCTCTCCTGCGGCGGCCTATAGTGGTACGTCGACGTACCAGCAGCCACGGTACGCGCACGTACCAGTCGATGCAAGGCTTTTCCGCTCATCGAGGAGCAGCGATGGAGACCACCCAAGGCGCGAGCCCGCGCGACCGGCTGCTAGCCGGCCTGGCCGTCGCGCTGCGGGAGCGTTCGTACCGGGATATCACCGTCGCCGACGTGGTCCGCCACGCGCGAACGTCCCGGCGAACCTTCTACGAGCACTTCGCCGACAAGCAGGACTGTCTGGTCGCCCTTCTGGAGGAGGAGAACAAGCGCACGGTGGCGCGCATCGCCGCCGCCGTGAACCCCCGCTCACCCTGGCAGGCGCAGGTGCGCCAGGCGATCGAAGCATGGATCGCCGGCGTGACCGACGATCCGAGCGTGAAGCTGTGCTGGATCCGTGTTGTCCCCTCGCTGGGAGACGCCGCCCGCCCGCTCCTGCGCCGGACGATGGCAGCCTTCGCCGACCTGATCCGCGCCCTCGCGGAAAGCGCCAAGCTAGCTGGCGCCGACGTGACCCCGCCCACCCCGCAGGAGACGGTCATGCTGCTTGGCGGCCTCAACGAACTGATCGCCAGCACCGTCGAAGACGGCGGCGACGTGCACAGCATCATCAACGTCGGCACCGACGTGGCGATCCGCATCCTCGCCCCGCACGCCGCCCTAACCGCTGCCCTAACCGCCGCCTCAACCCGCCCGCCGACCGCCTAACGCGACTGCTCAGCCAGGTTCCTCGTCCGCGTCCGGCTTGCGGTGCTCCGCCCGGCGAGCCCCCTCATGGAAGCCGCTCAGCCGGCTGCGAGCCGCCTCCGGCGACCCCGCGCCCGTCGCGGAGCTCCTTCGGCTGCGGAACCAGTCGATGTTCGGCTGCCCGGGCGACCGCCTGCCCTCGATGATGCCGCGCGTGACCGGCTGCTGCCGCAACCCGGCAATGGCGCTATGGGACCGGGTCGTGCGTTCGATGACGTTCTCCGGCAGCCAGACGAGCGCGCTCAGCCCCTGCGGGTTCGCGCCGCGCAGCCGGACCCGCACGCCGTGCCGCTCGGCCAGCCGGCCGACGGCGAACAGGCCCATGTGCTTCGACACCGACACGTCGATCACCGGCGGGTTGTCCAGCCGCCAGTTCATCTCGGCTATCCGCTCGTCGGGCACTCCGATGCCCTTGTCCGTGATCTCGATCAGCACGCCGCCGCCGCCGCGCTCCTGCGCCGTCACCATGACCTCGGTGTCCTTGGGCGAGAACAGCGTGGCGTTCTCGATCAGCTCGGCGAGCAGGTGCACCACGTCGGATACCGCCTGCCCGATCACCGCGATGCCCGGCTGGATGTTGAGCAGGACCCTGCCGTACTGCTCGATCTCCGCCGTCGCGGCGCGCGCCACGTCGGCGAGCGTCACCGGGTCGCTCCACTTGCGCGCGCCCTCGTGCCCGGCCAGCAGCAGCAGGTTCTCTGAGTTGCGGCGCATGCGCGTGACCAGGTGGTCCATGGAGAACAGGCTGGACAGCCGGTCGGGGTCGTCCTCGTTCTGCTCCAGCGAGTCGATCATCCGCGCCAGCCGCTCGATCAGCGACTGGCTGCGCCTGGACAAGCTGACGAACATCGCGTTGAAGCTCGCCCGCAGCATCGCCTCGTTGCCCGCGAGCCGGACCGCCTCGGCGTGCACCTGGTCGAAAGCCCGGGCGACCTGGCCGATCTCGTCGACGGTCAGCACGTCGATCGGCGCTACGTCCAGGTTCGCCGTGGGGTCGGGCGACTCACTCAGCCGCCTGACCCGCTCGGGCAGCTGCACGCTGGCGATGTCGAGCGCGCCGGCCCGCAGCCTGCGCAGCGGCTGGACCAGGGACTGCGCGACCAGCAGCGCCGCGACCAGCACAAGGAGCAGCACGAAGCCGGTGATGATGGCGGTGACCAGCGCGGACTCCTGGGCGCCTTGCTGAAGCGACTGGGCGCGCGCGACGATGTCCTGCGCGATCCCGAGCTCGACCGACTGGATCTCATCGAGCTTCTGGGATTCCGCCTGATACCAGGCCGAGGGTGCCTGGGCCACCGAGAAGCCGACGGTTTGCTGGTTGATATTCGCGCTGAGGAAGGGATAGGCCTCCTGGTCGTCGCCGCCAATGAAGAAGTAGTTCTCGACCCTTGTCACTTCCGCCACGCCGGGCCCGGCAACCGTGACGTTGAAAGCGCGCTGCTCGGCGGGCGTGGCCGCGGACAAGAATGCCGCCTCGTCGAACTGTTCCGCGGACTGCGCGGAGATCAGCGCCTGGAGCACGCCGTCGGAGAAAAACTGCTGGGTAAAGGAGTTGAAGAAAAGCCCGCGCTGCTGGGAGGCCTGGTCCTTCGCCAGCGACAGCAGGTTCAGCTCCCGGACGTCGACGGCGAGGCTGGCGTCGGCGGTGCCCTGCGCGAGCTCGTCGTTCAGCGTGATGAGGTCGCCGATGGGCGGCGCGTACTGGGTGATCACCGCGAGCCCGTCGATCGTCGTGCCGTGTACCGTACCCCCGGCCAGCGCCCCGATCGCGCCGCGCAGCTTCGCGAGGCCGCTGCTGTCTATCTCGGACCGGGCGGCGGCCACGCTGGCCTGGATGTTCGCTGGGTAGGAGCCGTCGACTCCGGCGGCCAGCGCGAGGACCCTGGGAGCCTCGGCGTTCGTCGCGTTCTGCGCCGCGCTGAGGTCACCACCGCTAGCTGGAGCGGTGAGGCCAAGCGTCTCATCCCGTTCGTTCTGCAAGTCCTGAATCAAGATCGTGTCCTGCTGCCCGAGCTTGGCCAGCTGCAGCACCCGTCCGAACTCACTCGCGCTGCCCTCCGCGGCGGAAACCTGCAGGCCGCCGAAGACCAAGCCCATGACAAGTGCCAGCGCGATCACCCCGAACAGCCGCCGCGACACCGGCCAGTTCGGCAACGTCTTCAGCCGCGACCCACCAGGGCTGGCCTTTATCGATAGCGCCGCGCGCCCGCCGGCGGCGCCGGCGCGTGCTCTGGCGCTGGCGGCATCATGGCTTCCCATTTTTTGTCCCTCATGGATACGCGCGATCTATTCAAGCCGCTCTAATTACCAAGCGCCTACACCCCATGCTTTTGCGGCAGACCATAGAGCGTGAACTCGTTAATAAGCCAGTTAACGTTTGCGCTCACACCGTAAAAATTTCGTTAACGCCGCCTCGATCAGGCTGAAACCTAACCACGCGTACAAGATCCAAAGCTTTAAGTTGTCTGAACGAACCGCGCCGACTCTGGGAGGCCATGCGTCCCGTAAAATCTGCGGGGCACGATCACCGGCTGGAGACTGTCATGAGCATCGCGAACACAACCCAGGCCGAGCACTGGGACTCCGGCGAGAACGGCGCCCACTGGGCCGCCAACCAGGCACGCTACGACCGCATGCTGGAGCCGTTCCTGGCCATGATCCTGCGGGCTGCGGCCCTCCAGGCCGGCCGTCGGGTGCTCGACGTGGGGTGTGGCTGCGGGGCCACGACGCTAGCGGCCGCGCGACTCGTCATGCCCGGCGAGACCGTCGGGATCGACCTGTCCGGTCCGATGCTCGCCCAGGCCAGGACCGGCGCCGAAGAGGCCGGCCTCGCCAACGCGGTGTTCCGGCAGGGCGACGCGCAGGTTCATCCCTTCGAGCCAGCCGGGTTCGACGCCGTCATATCCCGGTTCGGGGTGATGTTCTTCGCCGATCCGGTAGCCGCCTTCGCGAACATCAGGGCCGCCATCCGTCCCGGCGGGCGACTGAGCTTCGTGTGCTGGCAACCGCGGTCCGCCAACCAGTGGCTGCTCGTCCCCGGAGCCGCTTTCGCCGAGCACGTGCCGCCCTTGGACCCGGCGTCCGACGACGGGCCCGGCATGTTCGCGCTCGCCGACCCGGACCGGCTCCGCCAGATCCTCGCCGCCGCGGGATGGCGGGACATCCAGGCCACCGCGAAGCACGCACGGCTTCTTGTCGGCGGCGGCGGAAGCATCGATGACACGATCTCGTTCATCCGCACCGGATCGATGGGCCGGACAATGCTGGCCGAGGCGGACGCGGACACGGTCGACCGTGCCGTCGCGTCGCTGCGCGCCGCTCTCGCCCCCTACGCGGACGCCGACGGCGTCCGCCTGGGCGCGGGCGTCTGGCTAGTCCAAGCCGTAGCGCCGTAGGTCTATGACACGAGACCGCGCGGTCCTATCCTGAATTTCTTTGGCGGAGTGGAGGCGGCGTGGACCGTGACGGGCTGAAAGTCGTCCCAGAAGCCACGCCGACCGACATCGACCAACCTCGCCGGGGCGCCTTCCGGGCGCTGCGCTCGCGGCCGTTCCAGCTGTACTTCGCGGGGCAGATCGCGTCCGCGAGCGGAACGTTCGTGCAGCAGACCGCCATCGGCTGGCTGGTCCTGCGGCTCACCGGCTCCGCGACCGAACTCGGGCTCGTGCTCGCGGTCGGGGGAGTGCCGTCGCTGCTGTTCGGCCCGTGGGGCGGCACGATCGCGGACCGGGTGAACCTGCGCAAGCTGATCATCGGCACCCAGACGGCCTATGGCCTGCTGGCCGGGCTGCTCTGGGCGCTGGCGGCGGCCGGCCACGCCTCCGTCGGGGCCATCGTGGCCATCAGCGTCGCCGGCGGGGTGGTGCAGATCGCCGACTCCCCGGCCCGCCAGGCGTTCGTCGGCTCCCTGGTCACGCCGGAAGACCTGTCCAGCGCGGTCAGCCTCAACGGCGTCGTGATGAATAGCGCCCGGGTGGTCGGCCCGGCGCTGGCGGGCGTGCTGATCGTCACGGTCGGCACCACGCCGTGTTTCGCGGTCAACGCGCTGTCTTACCTCGCGGTGATCGCCGCGCTCGTGATCATGCGGCCGTTGCGGGCCGGCGCGCCGCGGCACGCGGTCGGCGGCGTGCGGGCGGGCCTGCGGTACGCGGCCAGCCGGCAGCAACTGTGGCTGCCGCTGGTCATGATGGCGCTCGTGGGCCTGCTGTCCTTCAACTTCGCCGTCATCTTGCCTGTGCTGGCCAAGGACACGTTCGGCGGCAACGGCGGAACGTACGGGCTGCTGACAACCATGCTCAGCGTCGGCTCGGTGGCCGGCTCGCTTGCCGTCGGCCTCATCCGCCATCCCCGTCGGCCGTACCTGGTCGCCACCGCGCTGGCGTTCGGGTTCTGCCTGGCCGCGACCGCGGCGGCCCCGGATGTGGCGGTCGCGTGCGTCGCGCTGGTCCTGACAGGCGCGGCGGCGTTCTCGTTCGTGACGCTCGCGTCGACCACCCTGCAGCTGCATTCGGCCCCGGACTACCGCGGCCGGATCATGGCGCTGTGGGTGTTCGTGTACATCGGAACCACCCCTGTCGGCAGCATCATCTCCGGCGCGATCACTTCCGCCGGCGGGCCGCGGGCCGCCCTGCTGACGGGGGCGGGCGCCTGCCTGGCAGCGGCCGGCATCGCGTCGCGCGTCCACACACCGCCGCACCCGGACGCCGCGCTGACCGACCTGGTCGCCGCGTAGGCGCGCTGGCGCCGCCCCGTAGGCTGCAACCTAAGATCATCGGCAGAAAGGACTCGACAATGCCCTTGCCCTGGTCGGCCGATCTGGTGGGTCGTATCGACGAGCACGTGATAACCAGCGACCTGCTGCGGGGCAACCCGCTTGGCGACCCGTACGAGCGCCCGCTGCTGGTTTACACGCCTCCGGGGTACGACGATTCGCCCGGCCAGCGGTACCCCGCGGTGTACGTGATCCAGGGGTACACCGGGCAGGTGACGATGTGGCGGGCGCGACGGCCGTACCGGCAGCCGTTCCCGGACGCGGCCGACGCCATGTTCGCTCGCGGTGACGCGCCGCCCGCGATCGTGGTGTACGTGGACGCGTGGACCGCCTACGGTGGCAGCCAGTTCGTTGACTCGCCGGGCACGGGGAAGTATCACTCCTATTTGTGCGACGAGGTGGTGCCGTGGGTGGATGCCAGGTACCGGACGATCCCAGACGCGGCGCACCGGGGGATCGCGGGGAAGTCGAGCGGTGGGTTCGGCGCGATGATCACCCCGATGCTGCGGCCTGACCTGTTCGGCGCCCTGGCCACCCACGCGGGCGACGCGCTGTACGAGTACGTCTATGTGCCGACGTTCCCGCCGGCGGTGCGTGACCTGCGCGGCTATGAGGGCGACATCTTCCGCTGGTGGGACGACTTCCGGTCGCGTGTCGCGTTCACCAAGACCGAGGACAGGGACCTGCTCATACTGCTCGGTGTCGCGGCGTGCTTCTCGGCGGACCCGGACGGCACACCCGAACTGCCGTTCGATCCCGAGACCGGGGTGCTGCGACCGGACGTATGGCAACGGTGGCTCGACTGGGACCCGGTGCGGATGGTTCCCAAGTACGCGGACACGCTGCGGTCACTGCGAGGCATCTGGATCGACGCCGGGACCAAGGACGACTACTACCTCGATCTCGGGGCATCGGCCTTCCGCGCGGCGCTGCGGACAGCCGGGGTGCCCGACGACACGATCCATTACGAACTCTTCGATGCCACCCACGCGGACATCGACTACCGATATCCGCTGTCACTCGCGTGGCTTAGCGAGCGCATGACGCAGTAGTTTGGCGGCGGCGATCCGCTAGAGCCGGAGATTCCTGGGCGAGGGTACTGTCGGCGCGGCTTCCGGTCTGGTAAGTCATTCTTGGTTGAGGGCAAGCAAGTACCCGTTGAGTCCTCAGGTGGGAGCATTCCGTGACCGTTAATTCCGGCGTGGCAGGGGCGCCCGTGCGGGCCGGCCGTGCGCTCGGACCGCGCTACAAGTGGATCGCGCTGTCCAACACGACCCTTGGCATGCTGATGGCGACGATCAACCAGTCGATCGTGCTGATCGCGCTGCCGGACGTCTTTCACGGCATCGGACTGGATCCGCTGAGTCCCGGCAATACCAGTTACCTCCTGTGGATGTTCATGGGGTTCCTCGTGGTGTCCGCGGTCCTGGTGGTGTCCTTTGGTCGGCTGGGTGACATGTTCGGCCGGGTCCGGATGTACACCATAGGTTTCGCGATCTTCAGCGTGGCCTCGATCTTCCTGACCGTGACATGGATGCACGGCGCGAACGGGGCGATATGGCTGATCGCATGGCGGGTGGTGCAGGGCATCGGCGGCGCGTTCCTGTTCGCCAACGCCGCCGCCATCGTCACCGACGCGTTCCCGGCCAACCAGCGCGGCACCGCCTTGAGCGTGAACTCGATCGCGGCCATCGCCGGCTCGTTCATCGGGCTGATCCTCGGCGGCCTGCTCGCCCCGGTGAACTGGCACCTGATCTTCCTCGTATCGGCGCCGATCGGCGTGTTCGGCACGGTGTGGGCGTACTTCATGCTGCACGACATCGGGATGCGCAAGCACTCGCAGGTCGACTGGTATGGCAACCTGCTGTTCGGCGCCGGGCTGGTCTCCATCCTGGTCGGCATCACCTATGGCCTGCTGCCCTATGGCGGTCACCCGATGGGCTGGACCAATCCATGGGTGCTCACCGCGCTGTTCGGCGGCCTGGCGCTGCTGGTCGTCTTCGTGTATGTCGAGACCAAGGTCCCCGAGCCGCTGTTCCGCATCTCGCTGTTCAGGATCCGGGCGTTCGCCGCGGGGAACATCGCGAGCCTGATGCTGGCGATGGGCCGAGGCGGCATGCAGTTCATGCTGATCATCTGGCTGCAAGGCATCTGGTTGCCGTTGCACGGCTACAGCTTCAGTCAGACCCCGCTGTGGGCCGGGATCTACCTGGTGCCGCTGACGGTCGGCTTCCTGCTGGCCGCGCCGCTGTCCGGCATCCTGTCCGACAAGTTCGGCCCCAAGGCGTTCACCGTCGGCGGCGCGCTCCTCACAGGGCTGACGTTCCTGCTGCTGACGTTCGTCCCCGTGGACTTCGCGTACTGGCAGTTCGCGGTCGTCATCGCCCTCAACGGCTTCGGCTCCGGCCTGTTCTTCTCGCCGAACTGGGCGGAGATGATGAACTCGGCGCCGCCCAACCAGCGCGGGGCGGCGGGCGGCATGATCGCCACCTTCCAGAACTCGGCGTTCGTGCTGTCGATCGGCATCTTCTTCACCCTGATGGTGGCCGGACTGTCGAGCAAGCTGCCATCGGCCATGCTTAGCGGGCTGACCGCGCAGGGCGTCCCGGCGGCCACGGCCGCGCCGATCTCACACCTGCCCCCGATCGGCGTGCTGTTCGCCTCCTTCCTCGGCTACAACCCGATGCAGCAACTGCTCGGACCAGTGCTGTCGCACCTGCCCGCATCACACGCCGCCTACGTGGCTGGGCGGGAGTTCTTCCCGCACCTCATCACCGCGCCGTTCCACAGCGGCCTAGGCGTGGCTTTCAGCTTCGCGATCGCGGCCTGCGTGATCGCGGCCATCGCGTCGGCGCTGACCGGTCGGCGCGCGGTGGCGCCCGCCTCGCCCGAGTCCCTGGGCTCCGAACTGGCCGCCGTTGCCGCAGAAGGCGGCTTCGAGCCAACCGAACTCGTCGTCCCCAATGCGGCGGAGGAAAGCACCGAACAGCCTGACAAGGCCGACTGAAAGGCCATCTGTCAAGCTGCTTTGGGCTACCGGTCAGAACATGCCCGAACGGTGCTTAACTGCACTTCAGTTAGACGATTCGAACAGGTACCCAGACTGATTGGCGTGTCCAGTTAAATACCGTTACATACAGGAAAGTCCCGTTCCGTCCTGCGGTGTTTCCTGGCTTTGTCCTGACTGGTGCTGACTGTCATGTGTGGTCTGACCTGTGGGTTGTCCGGTTGCGGCGGGCTCGCGGGTGGCGCGCGGTGGCGGCCTTGACAATGGGCTGGGCGGGTGGGTGAGCGCACTTGTCACCCATCCCGGATAGCTGTCGATGTCTTCGGGCTTGACCTGACAGCTGTGGTGCGATGGGCAAGGCCGCCGTGCGGCGGGTGCGCGGGGGGGTGCGCTTGACAGAACCCGGGCGGCCGTGACATTGAGGGGCTGGGGCTGGGTGAGTGCATTTTTCACCCAGCCCCGGTAGCTGCCGATGCTATTGGCTTTTGATCTGACAGCGGGCGGGGCGGCGGCCGGGACACGGGGCGCTGTTTTGTGCGCCCGCGAGTGCGGCGGCCCGTGTCAGGAGCGCATCGATGATGAGAATGAGGTTACGGCCCGGCTGCTGTAACCGGGATGACGTATGCCCGCGCGAACCAGGTGTCGACGAGCGCCCGGTGGAGATGCCCGGACAGGCCCTTGTCTCCCGCCACGGCCATCGTGGCGTGGACGTGAACGACGCCGTTGACGATCTCGCCGGTGCCGCTCATCTCGGCAGGCTGGGAGTAGTCGGTCAGTACGTCTTTGCTGGCGTCATTGGCTGGCATTGTCGAGAGAGTGAAGGAATCGGCTGCGCCGATCAGTGACACGATCGCACCGTGGGTAATGCCAGCGTCGGCAGCCTGCTTGGTTAGCCCCTCGATCAGCTCGCCATGCAGGACTTCAAACGTGATCATGGAGTCTCCGGGTACTTACCGGCCGGGAGCCGAAGGAGCGGGCTGAGGTCTCGCAACAGCGAAGCCGAACACCAGCGGGCACCAGTATCACGAGGATTAAGCGCTTCCTGAGAGAGACGGGCGGCCAGGAAGTGTGCCTGCCGCTGTGTCGGGACTCGCCCGCAGGCCAGCTTGGCGGCGGTGGTCCATGGCAGTCCGCCGACTCGCGCGACAACCGCCGTCGTGTAGAGCTGGCGGACCTCCGCGTCCGCGCCCAGAACTTCGGCGACCTGCCTGGCCGCGTCTTGGTCCTGAAGCTTGGCTAGGATTCCGGTGGCGTTGACGCGGAGTACCGGGTTGTGACCGTCGTTCATCCAGCCGCGTAGCCTCCGTGCGGAGGCTTGGTCGGTAAGAGCTGCGATAACAAGATCAGTGCCGTGGGTCGTCTGCACTGTGGCTAGGGGCCCGTCGTCTCCCGCTGCGATGCTGGCTGTCAGCTCGGAAGCGACCTTGCGATGAGCGATAGTCAATGCGCTCAGTGACAGGAACTCCCGCCGTTTCACGGGGTCGTCACCGTCCTCTCCGCCCGCCATGGGCAGGGCCGATGGTACCCGCTCAGGATCACGGCGAAGATGATCAAGTGCGGGCGAGCCTCGAAGGAGACCGTTCAGGGGACATTCAGGGCGCGGGCTAGTGCGCTGAGGCTGGCGAGGCTTGCCGATCTGCGGGCGTTTTCCTCAAGTTTCTGCAACAGGGATGCGCTGATTCCGGCGCGATCGGCGAGCAGGTTCTGTCTCATGCCGCGCTTGCGGCGCAGTTCGGCTAGCTGCGGGCCATCGATGAGCAGTTCGGCCGGTTCGGTCGGCTGCGCTTGCCTGCCGGGCCTGGCGCGGGCTGTGGCGGGTGTGGTCGCCTGCGGGCCTTGGAGGAGGTCGGCTAGCGGTACGTTCAGGGCGGTGGCGACGGCGGCGAGGTTGCTGGTGCCGGTGTTGATGCGGTGGCCGGTTTCGAGCATGGATAGCAGGGCGATGCTGACTCCGGCGCGGTCGGCGAGCAGTCGCAGGGTCAGGCCCCGGGCGGTGCGGAGGGTCTTGAGCTTGCCGCCGTTGACGGTGGCGGCTGCGGGGGTGGTCGCCGGGGTTTCCCTGTTCGCGCTGGTGCATGACTGGCACAGGGTTCCCGGTTGTACTGGCTTAGCGGTGACCCGCAGCCGGCGCACGGGCGCGCTGGGCGCTGCCCGGTCGGGGGTGGGACCATGTTGTTAATGTACTGCCCGCTGCTCGGCTGGCCGGGTTTCCCTGATCCGGCCCGGTGATTGTCCGGGGGCCGTCGGGCTCGCGTCAAGGGCGCTCCCTGCGGTCGCGTCGCCTGCGGCGATGGCGCGGTGCGCCCCCGACCCATTCCGGCCGGGAGTCCTCCGGTCCCCGTGTCGCCTGCCGGATCAAGGACAGGTGCGGACCCTGGTTGAGCCGGGGCGTCTTGCTGGCGTCCTCGCGCCCGGCCTGGCCCGCGCTTTTTGCAGTCGTCTTTGCCCGTGCTGGTCTGGCCTGCGCGTTTTGCTGGCGTCTTTACCGTCGGCTGGTTTAACCCGCGCTCTTTGCTGGCGTCTTCACCCTCACTGGTTTGATCTCGATCTCGATCTCGATCTCGATCTTGATCTTGATCTTGATCTTGACTTTGATCTTGACTTTGACTTTCTGTTTTTGATTTTGATGTTGATCTTGACTTTGATTTTGGTTTTCGGCTGGTGGAATGGAGTGGAGGGGTTCCTGACCTCGCTCTCTCTGCTTGTTGGGGAGTGAGGTCAGGGGCACCGGAACGGAGTGGAGCCAGCCGCCCGGCCGCAGGCCGGGCCTGGTTTGACCGGGGACAGCAGAGGACTGGCGGCCTAGATGGGCGGGCGTGCCGGTGTGCGAGGGGTGCGAGGGTGTCGTGCGGTCGCTGTCGTAGGGCTTCCTCATGGTGGCAGGGTTCCGGTGGTCGCCCGGCCCCGTGACTATCATCCTGCATGGCTGATCACGAGCGCGGCAGTTGAGCACGGCACTCGAAAAGAGCTCCTAAGCGGTAGGTCATGCAGGCCTTGACCACTACACCTGACCACAACGTGGCAGCATAACGAGATCAATTCCTGTTACCTAAATTGATTTCGTCTCCTAATGACGACAGCCGCCGCAACGGCTGTCGTGACACCAGCCGCGAGGAGTATTTCGCCAAGCGTGCCGAGTACCTGTTCATGTGTAAGAGCGCTGGGGGACGTTGGGGTAACGGCCACGATTATGAGACCAGCCACTGCGAGCAGGCTACCCAGGGTAAGCCAGATAACTGGAGTGCGTCCATGCCCGCTGGCGGGACAGCTCCACTCCGGGCCGTGCGCAGACCGAAGCTCGCCGCACCGGTTACAGCGATCGAGATTGGTCTGGCTATCGCCATCAGTCTGAAACCGCGCCTGGTCATGAATGGTGGGACTGGACATGATTCCTCCGCATCGAACGCGATACCGCCCGATCGCACGCTTCCCCTTGTTACCAGTCTAAATCTAGAGGCCTTCATGCCTAGGGGTCAACGAGCCTCAGCCTTCGTGTCAGCGCCTAGTACTGTTGCCCGATCTCTGGAGACCGCCGGTCATGTAAGTGACTGCCGAGAACCTGATCACCAAGGTTGAACACAACGGCATCGGATTCCGGCCGACGCAAGCGAACCGGGGGAGTGGCGCTAGCCCAAGTGAGCGAAGGGTCCGCCACGATCGACGGTACTTACATGAGATTCTCGGCATGCCAGATTTCCTGCCGGTGGACGTGCTGACTGAACTGGGGCGTGTGACATGGGCAGCGATCAAGCTTGAGGACTATACCGAGGGCCTGTGCTCCATCATCGAGCCGACGAATCCTAGGACTGATAAGCGACAAGTCAGCTGGAAGATCAGGGACGCAAAGAGAGTGCTAGCGGGCTGGCCAAGCTCGGCCGCCCGTGACGACGCAGCAGCCTGGTTGGAACGCGCGAGCCATGCGATCGAGCAGCGGAACGCGGCGCTGCACGCAACGCCCGTCGTCCAACTCGGCTATCCGCCCACTACTGAGGATCGCCTGTTTCTAGGCGAGATGCCCCGCGCAAATCGCCCATACAACGAGCGACCGCTGACCGTGGAGTCACTGAGTGCATTGCGATCGGTACTAGAGACTGCGTCTTCACGGTGGGTAGATGTTGCAGTTGCAGCAGGTACGGAGTCCCGGCACCAGAGGAGCCCCAGCGAAACTACTGGCATTTGACGCTAGCCCTCTCTGTCAAGCTGTCGCCTCATCCTGGCCTTGCAAGTACGCGGAACAGCGGTAATCCCTTCATCGCGGCGGGTGCGCGGTTGCTGTCCGGGGTCCGGTGGGATGGGGAATGCCCGCGGGTCGGCGTGTGCCTGGTGCGGGCGGGGGGGGGTTGCCCGTTTTTTGAGGTGGGCGCGCAGCGCCTTTAGTCCTTGTCTTGGATCTTGACTTGCTGGCTCGTCGGGCGCGACGTAGGAGCGCGCGACGAGCCGGGGCGGTGGGGGGGCTAGCGGGACGGCAGGCGGTGCGGTCCTGGCTCTTGAAGGCCTCCCTTGAGCGGCTGCTGCCCGGGATTAGCGGCGGTGGACGGCGGGCTAGGCGGCGACGGCGGCCAGGGCGGGCCTGGCGGTCCACCGGGCGTTCATCATGGCCCGGGTCCGGGCCTCGGCGTCGGGCACCGCGTGTAATGGCGGAGTCAGGTATTGGAACCCGCTGAATGCCCCCGCCTGGGGAGCGGACCCGGGCCACGAAGAGCCTGGTCCCCTCGTCGCTGCGATTTTGACTTTCCCGTTGGATGCAAGTCCCCTGATGAGTGGATCGTGCATCAGGCGGGATCACCGCCG
>Ga0210390_10000820_pt1 | contig 31665 bp, 21 predicted proteins | sample IncBWH11OmetaG_FD_161050 | JGI IMG/M metagenome (GOLD analysis project Ga0210390, IMG submission 161050) | Forest soil microbial communities from Barre Woods Harvard Forest LTER site, Petersham, Massachusetts, United States - Inc-BW-H-11-O ...
ACGCGAAGGCGAGCCGACGCTGATCGCGTTGGAGCCGCAACTCGGAGATGCCGAGCGTAATTCGTGGACGAAGGACATCCGGCTGTTCAAGGGCTATCACGAAACCGATCCCCGCCCGCCGCAATATCGTGCTCTTGATCTTGCATTGAAAGTTCTGAAAGAACGCGGCCTCACCGAGAAAGTTGCTATCGAGCTCAACATGGGCACGCAGTCCGCCGACCGGATGGTGGGCGAGCCCACGACTCCTACGCAAATGTATTTCGATGCGTTTGGTGAAGTCGCGGGTCAGGTGATTGACGTCACGCCGCTGCTCAACGAAGCCCGCGCGATCAAAACATCACAGGAAATCGAGCGCATGCGTCTGGCCAATGAACTGGCCGCACTGGCGATGGACTACACCCGCGAGCACATGCGCCCGGGCATGAAGGAAAGCGAAGTGGGTGGCATGTACGAGAGTTTCGTGCATGGCCTCGGCGTGGGATACAAAGGAAAAGTAGAAATGGCCCGCGCCTTCACGCTGGTCTGGTCAGGAAAAGGAATTGCCACATTCACCGCAACCGGCGACCGCCCGATTCAAAAAAACGAACCCACTTTATTTGAAATCTGGGTGTGCGTAGACGGTTACTGGACCGATCTCACCAAGAATGCGTGTCCCGGAGAACTTACGCCGGAATACCACAAACTGCTGGATATTTTGCTGAACGTTTTCAACGAAGCGATTGCTTATGCGCGTGACGGAGCGAGCTTTCCTGAACTCGATCGCCTGACTCGTGCGCGTATTGCGGATGGCGGTTACCCTGGGCAGCCTTCCCATCCTATCTGTCACGGCGTGGGAGCGCGCGCACATGAATTTCCCTATGCGCATCAGGCCGGCAAAGGCACGATCAGGAAAGGAATGGTTCTGGCCATCGAGCCCGGAATTTATTGGCCTGGAGGTGGCGGACTGAGGCTCGAAGACAATTTTCTGATCACCGACGACGGTAACCAAAAACTGTGCAGCTATCCGGATGATTTTCGGTTGGCGGGACATCACTAAAGAAGCGAAAAACTGTGGCTAAATCAAACAAAGGTCCAACCTCGAGACTCAACCCGAAACTGGTCGAGAGAATCCTCGCTGAAGTTAAGGAAGAGGAAATCGTAGCCATGTGCTGCGATGTGATCAACATTCCCAGCCCCACGGGCGACGAAGGCATAATGGCGGAATACATGCGCGCTGCGTGGGAAGCCATGCACCTCGACGTTACCTGGCAGGAAGTCGAGGAAGGGCGCGCCAATGTGATCGGGCGGTGGGAAGGTACGGGCACTGCTCGCTCCCTCATGTTCAACGGGCACATGGATACTTCCAACACCGGTCAGGAAGATTTCCTCACGGGAATTGGCTACAAACCGAACGCCGTGATCAAAGATGGAATGATTTACGGCCTCGGCATCTACAACATGAAAGGCGCGTTGGTGTGCTACACCCACGCGGTGAAGGCGCTGCAAAGGGCAGGCGTAAAGCTTCAAGGTGATGTCATCCTTGCCGCGGTCGCGGGAGAAATCGAAAAAACGCAGTGGAAAGAATTTCGCGGTCGCGAGTACCGCGGGTACGGCGTGGGCACGCACTATCTCGTGAACCACGGAGTGCTGCCTGACATTTGTATTCTGGGCGAACCTACCGACATGCAAATCATTCTCGAACATTACGGCTCGCTCTGGGTGCGGATCTCGGTCACGGGCATGTATGTTCACACTGCTTTCGCGGTTGGCCGCGCTGAACGAAACTCCATCCGCCGCCTCTACGATGTGCTCGGCGTGGTGTTGAAATGGATCAAAGGTTGGGAGCAGAAGACCTCGTATCGAGGGCACAGGGGCGTTGCCAATTTAGGCTGCGTCCGTAGTGGACAACCATGGCGCGTCAGTCGGACTCCCGAACGCGCTGAGTTGTTTCTTGACCTACGCGTCCCGCCGCATATGTCAATGCAAGGAGCTCGACGAGCGGCTAAGTCGTTGTTCCTCGATTTGAAGCGGCGTTATCCGGATTACGGCTTGGAGTTTGAGACATACGTTTCGGTACCCGGCGCAAGCATCGCACCCGACCACGCGATGGTGAGGGCGATCGAGATGAACCATCAGCGCGTGATGGGCGAAGCTCCCAAGCGTGATGTGGTTTTGTGGTGCTCGGATGCCTCGGTGATGACGCGTTATGGTATCGAGACGGTGAACTATGGACCTTCAAGCGGCCCACGCGATGCGGAGGGCGAGAAGGTTAAAATCAAGACGCTGGTCGACATCACAAAGATTTACGCTTTAACCGCCGCTGAACTCTGCGGTGTGCAGTAGAAAACCTCTGAGGGAACTTTGCCGAGCCAACTCGAGATCGACCGCCGCTACAAGAATATCCGCGCCGCCATGGAACGCGAAGGTTTGGATGCGTTGGTCGTCTGCGGCAATCAGTATGCGGGTTTCGAAGGGGCAGTGTTGTATGTCTCAGGTTTCGAGATTGTCCATCGTTACGTGTACGTTGTGCTGCCGCTCGAAGGCGAGCCAACCTTGGTATTTCCGCGCGAGGCTCGTTGGATTGGAGACAAGGTCAAGCCGTGGGTTAAGGAACACGTTTGGCCCGATGTTCCGGGGCAGTGGATCTCTGATAACGCACGCGAGCGTGGGTGGAAACGAGTCGCTGTTTACGGCATGAATTTCATCATGGCCGTGCGCGACTATCGCGAACTTGCGAAAGCCCCATTTGAAATGGTGCCGTTCGATTTCGAGTTCGACATGGCGCGCGCGGTGAAGAGCGAAGAGGAACTTGCCGAGGTGCGCGATGCGATGGATATCATCGTCGACGGATTCTGGGCTCTGGTCGCGGCTTACGAGCCGGGAAAAACTGAAGCAGAAATTATGGCCCCCGCCGTCGAACGATTCTTCGCCCGTGGTGCCGGCCCACGCATGATGAACATTCTGCTTTCTGGGTCGCAGGGTGAGGCGGAGGCGTCCTTCAAAGTTCCGGGGCATCGCGTGACTGCAGTTGATGATTTGCTGCTTTACTCGCTCGAGGTTACGGGCGTCGGCGGATACTGGGTGGAATTCTCGCGCCCACTGATTCGCGGCAAACTCAGTCCACGAACGCAGGCGATGGCAGACGCGTATCCACATGCACTCGAAGCTGCGAAAAAGTTAATGTGCGCGGGCGAACTGGCCAGCAACGTTCACCGCGTCGTTGCGGAAACTTTCGCCAAACACGGATTTGCCCTCGGTCATCTGTCTGGGCACAGCATCGGCACCACCATGCTTGAATATCCGGCAATCGGGGCGAAGAGCGATGTGCGGCTTCAGGAGAACATGATTTTCTCGGTGCATCCGCAGGTCGTCGATAAAGACGGCAAAGTGTGTCTTTACACGCAGGACACCTACCGAATCGGCAACACAGAAGGCGAGTGTTTGGCGGATGTGCCGTGGAAGTTCTTCACTGGAGCCGAGAGAAAGCAGAAAGGTGTTTCGTAGATGAAGATTTGCGTCATCGGCTGTGGCGCCGTGGGCAGCCTGTTTGCCGCGCACCTCGCAAAGGCTGGCGAAGCCGAAGTGTGGGCTTACGATGTGTGGAAGGAGCACACCGACGCTATCCAGCAAAATGGCCTGCGGCTTTCCGGCGCGGAGGACTTCAATGCTCGCCTTAACGCAACCAGCGATGCCACTGAACTGCCGCGCTGCGACTACGGGATCGTCGCGACCAAGGCGATCCATACTCGAATCGCAATTTCCCAGGTCGCCGACATCTTTGATGACAAGAGCGCGGTTTGCTCGGTTCAGAACGGTGTAGGCAACGAAGAAATTATCGCGGAGCGTGTGCAATTTGTGATTCGTGGTACGACCTTTCCCGCAGGGCATCCCATCGCTCCGGGACACATCGGTTATGACATTAAGGGTGACACATGGATCGGGCCATTCGAGCCCACGAATACTTCGATGGCGCACGTCGAGGAACTCGCAGGGCTGATGACTCGCTCTGGGATGAATACGATTCCGTTGAAAGACGCTCGCGGCGCGCAGTGGACCAAGCTGATCTTCAATGCGGCCACGAATCCTGTCGGAGCACTTACGTTGTTGCATCACGGGGCGGCAACGCGCTTTGAGCCGACCGGACAGCTCTTTGATGACTTGATCGCGGAAGGCGAGGCGGTCGCGAAGGAACTGAGAATTGAACTTCACGGCGACCCTCGAGATCTTGTGCAGAAAGGTGCGAACGCTCCCGGCAAGCACCGGGCGAGCATGCTGCAGGATGTGCTCGCCAGGCGGCAGACCGAAGTGGATTTTATGAACGGAGCGATTGTGCATTGGGGCAAAGAAGCAGGCGTGCCGACTCCGTTGAACAAAGCGCTGTGGGAACTGATTAAAGGCCTGGAACATTCCTGGAAGGATCCAGACTAAGAGTTTAGGAGTTGGCAGCTGACTTATGTCCATTCCATTCAACATTGGTGTCCTGCAACTCAGCATGGAACCGGTGCGCGAAACCGTTGCCATGGCGAAGGCCTGCGAACATGCAGGGTTCGACGCTTTCTGGATCGCGGAGGCTTATCCCTGGTGGCGGAAGCATTCGTTCGAGGCGCGTTCATCGACGGCAGTCCTCGCAGTCATCGCAGCTGAGACTCGCCGCATCCAGTTAGGGTGGGGCATCATTTCGCCATACACGCGTCATCCGGTGCAGATCGCGATGGAAGCGCGGGTGATGCAGGATCTGGCCGGAGACCGCTTCCTGCTCGGGCTTGGAGCTTCCAAGATTTTCATGAGGGAGATTGGCGAAGGCGAGGGCGAAAAAGTCGGACCAGCGACCGTGATGCGCGAAAGCATCGAGATCATCAAGGGCGTGCTCGCGGGCAATGCCTTCGAGTATCAAGGAAAAGTCTTCCAGGCCAATGTTCCGCCGCTTAAGCCAGACGCGCACACCCCACGTGGCATTCCTCCGATTTACGTTGCCGGAACTGGGCCCGTATTGCAGCGGATGTCGGGAGTGGTTGGGGATGGGCTGCTTACCGCGAGCATTACCACGCCCGCATTCGTCCGCTATTCGCGCAAGAACATGGACGAAGGTGCGCGCAAGGCCGGGAAAGATTCCTCGAATCTGGTACTCGGTTCTGTGATCGTCGGAAGCATTGACCGCGATTCTGCGAAGGGCAAAGAAGGCGCGCGCGAGCAGGCGGCGATGTATCTCGCCAACAAAGTGCAAAATATCAAGGGCTCCGCGGACGTGTTGCTCGAATGCGCGGGCCTGACCTTCGACGAGCTGCGGCCCGTGGCGGACGGCATGGAAAAGGGTGGGCGGAAAGCCGCGGCCAAGGCCGTGACTGACGACATTCTGCGCAAAGCTTGCCCGATTGCCGGGACGCCGGAGGAGTGCATTGCTCGCATCGAGGAGTATCGTGCCGCAGGTTGCACTCACATCATGCTGGAAATTTGGGGCGACGACCGTACCGGGCAAGCGAAGTTGTTTGGAGACGCGGTGCTGCCGCACTTCAAAAGCTAGACACGGATCTTCACGGATTCACGCGGATTTCTTTCACGATTGATCGGAACTCTTCGTCGGTCAACAGGCCGCGCTTGGCGATAGCACGCGTTTTGACTTCGGCCAAGATTGGCGCGCGCTGCTCGGGAGTTATCGCCAGTCCGAGTTCCTTGCATTTCAGATCGATGCTGTCGAGTCCGCTCTTTTTCCCTAGCACGATGCTGCGGCGCGCACTCACCAGTTCTGCCGAATATGGCTCGATGGCCTCCGGAGTGTGAAACTGGGCGGCGACGGCGCCGCTCTCACGTACAAAAAGATTTTCTCCCACCAGCGGCTTCCATGCGTCCAGCGTATAACCCGAGAACTTCGCAACCACCTCTGAAACCTCACGGACTTTTGTCAAATCCAAAGCAACCGGCAGGTCATACAGACAGCGCAGCGCGAGAGCGATTTCGCAGATGTCGGCGTTACCAGCGCGCTCTCCCATGCCGTTAATCGTCCCCTGAATCCAAGTGGCTCCCCCTCGGACTGCGGCGATGGCGCAGGCCGTGGCCATGCCAAAGTCGTCATGTCCGTGGAAGTGGACGGGGACACTCGGTCCCACCCAAGTGCAGACTTCGCGAACTAGAAATTCAACTGCCTCTGGGCCGCAGGCTCCGATGGTGTCCACGACCACTATTTCCGCAGCGCCGGCCTCGAGGGCGGCGAGATTGATTTTCTTCAGGAAGTCGAGGTCGGTGCGCGTGCCGTCGACCGCGAAGAAAGCCACTGTGATTCCGTTTTGTTTCGCGAGGGCGATCGCATCCACGACGCGCTGCAGAACGTCGTCGCGTGTGAGGCCATATGCCTTCAGCTTGATGTCGCTCGTGGGGGCCTCGATAACTGAGGAGCGCAGACCTAAACGCACGAGTTCTTCGACATCTGCTTTCACGGCGCGGGAAAAGCCCCACAGCTCGGCCTTTAACTTCGCCTTCTGCATGAGCTGAATGGCTTCCGCATCTTCGGGCGAGACGCGCGGGAATCCCGCTTCGATGCGGCTTACGCCCAATTCGTCCAACTTGCGAGCGATTTCCAGTTTCTGCTGCGGCGACAGGACGACTCCAACCGTCTGCTCACCGTCGCGCAGCGTGGTGTCGTAGAAGCGAATCGTTGTCTGCGGAAACGCGGCGCGGATTTCTGAGCGGGCGTTCAGTTCGCTGACCCAGATCTTGGAATTAGTGGCCATAGTCAATTCCTTACCACAGAGTCACAGAGGCACAGAGGAAAATCAGAAGTTACCTTTGGGAAAGAGAGCGGGCGTTACAAAAAGAAACCGGGATGTCTTGAAAGTTAGACGACGCTCAACCACGTCGTTCCGATTGGCGGCTGGATTTTCACCAGCATTTGATCCCGGCACCTGATTATTGTACGCCCTGGTATTGACTGAAACTTCAACTGAGCACCACGCTTATTTTGTGTACCTTGCCGTCACTGTGATTCTGTGTCTGTGGTAAAGAAGGCCCACTAAGGTCGTGACTCCTGCGTGGCCAACGCCGCCGGCTTGCGGCCGTAGGCTTCTTCCCAGGAAATCACGCGGTTTCGCAAGACGCCGATGTTTTCGATTTCGCACTCCATCACGTCTCCGGGTTTCAGGTACCAGGTCTTCGGATCTCCGCTAAATGCGGCCACGCCCGAAACTGTCCCCGTTGAAACGACGTCGCCAGCGCTGTACCCCATCGGCGAATAGTGCGAAAGGATCTCCGGAATCTTCACTGACATTTTGCTGGAATGCGAACGCTGCCGCGATTCGCCGTTGACTCTCAATTCCATGGCCAGATTGTGCGGGTTGGGGATCTCGTCAGCAGTCACGATCCATGGGCCCAACGGACAAAAAGTATCGATTCCCTTGCAAAAACTGAAAACGCCCGACTTCATCTCACGCCGCTGGATGTCGCGGGCGGTGATGTCATTGAAAATGACGTAGCCGCCGATGCGTTCCGCTGCTTCCTCGGGAGAAAAATGCTTGCCCCCTTTTTTCAGGACGACGGCGAGTTCCAGTTCGTAATCCAGTTCCTGAGTGAGATGCTCGGGATAAATCACCGGCTCTTCATGCCCGATAATGGCATCGACGTTCTGAAAGAAAACGATCCACGGCATCACGGGATGCGAGAACCCGGCCTTGGTAGCCTCTTCATGATGTTCACGGAAGTTGCCGGCGGTGTGAAAGAACTTGCGAGGAATGATCGAGGCCTTGAGTCTAGTCTCACCGGCAGAGTAGAAGATGGTCTCGCCGCCGGGCCCGGTTGCGCCGTCGCTTTGCAACGCGTGGTCGAACGCTTTGTGCGCGGCTTCCAGGCTGGTATCGCCGCCCTCGAAAAGAGCGCGCATGTTCGGAGGAACCAGGGCGTCGGCAAGGCGCTCAAACGCGCTTTCGTTCTCGACATCGCGCAGGTAAAGGGCGCAAGCGGAGTGCAGGTCGACGATACGGCCGTCGTTCATCACGGCGCCAATGCGGGAGCGCTTCGCCGGATCTTCAAATGTGACAAGTCGCATAGAAGTGCAGGAATAGAAAGTGTATGAGTGGAAGGTGGACTTGTCCAGAAAAGCCTCAGGCGCGAATCGGACGGGCGAGTCGCCGTCACCACATGAGTCTTGCCAAAAACTAAGAGTCCCGAGGTGGTGTTGAACTCATTCGTCTCGGCCAGTAGCTCGCGTTAGACCCTTGCTGACCTGACCTCGCGGCTTCCCTTGCGGGCGCGACGAGCGATCCTTGCTTGGGCTCCGGGCTTACCGCCAACCGGATAAACCAGTTCAACGCCTCGGGACTCTATCCTGCCTTTGACATGATGTTCTTGTTCGCCTCAACCAGCGCTTTGCTATAGACCCTCGCTTGCCCTCTCTGCTTTTCATCTTGCGATGCCGCAGAGTGACTTCGCTTGAGTCCCGGACGCCACACCAACCGGGTAAACTTAGAACGTGTCAAAGAACGATTATGTTTTTACTCTTCCTATTCTGGGAGTCAATAAAAAACGCGGGAGTGTATCTGCCTTGAATGCAGTCAAGTGCAGCGGCTTCACAAGCATGTGACCGGATTTGGTGCAAGTCAGCAAACGCAGATCGGATTTCGGTTGTTCCTGATTCCGTTTTTCAGGGGTGTCAAGATTCAAACCATTGCGAGCGGATGAAGCTCGGATCAACCTCAGAATGTGGAAAATCTAGTGAAATCCTTACTGAGAGCGGATTCCCACGAACACCAAATTACTCCTGGAGAAAAGAAGCCGCCAGCATTCGAAGTGCTGGCGGCTTCGTCACCGCGTCCAAGTCACATTTCACTTCTGCTTCGCAGCAGGAGTCAGTCTCGACGGGGGAATGGGAGCATGGCCTTCGTCATCGTAGTAGAACTTCATCTCGTGATCCGACTTCGCTCCGGGCACGGGCTTCTCGCCCTTCGAGCTGAACCGAGGTTCGCCCGGTGAGGCCAACAACGGTTCTTTGGTTGTGTACATGGCTTCGTCGAGGAGTCCGTTTTTCGATGGGGCTTTGGCAACGGCAAAGATGCCGCGCGGATTCCCGTTCGAGTAGGAAACCGCGATATAGTCCCCGACCATGTATCCCGCGTCGGATACAGGCAACCACGGCAGTTGCATGGGACCAGCCAGCTGTTTTCCTCTGGTCCAAGTCTTACCGCCATTTTCCGAAGTGACAAACCCTACGTCCAGCTGGCAGGAATTGCCGCAAGCCGAAACCGGGTAATAGTAATAGACAACCGTCAGATGCGCTGAATTGCCGGACGTAGTCGGGTCGACTGCCAGGCCGGCTACAAAGTGGTCCACTGTGCTGGTGACGCGGTCAATAGGAACGCGGCTCGGTGCGCTCCATTTCAGCCCGTCCGTCGACGTGCTCATCACAATGTCATTCGAGCTGCAGTTGCTGCGGAAGCGGCAATCCCACCACGCCACGTAAACCTTTCCCTTCGCATCCACGGCAACTGAAGGCATATCGATGAAGTCGCGAAAACCGCCGTCTTCGGCGTGGTTGATCACGTTGGAAACCGTCACTGTCGAACTCCATGTCTTGCCCCCGTCGGTCGAACGAAAGGCCTGAATGCCCGCGAACGGGACAATGACCGTGCCATTCGGCTGTACGACGGGCTCCGCTGCAAGTCCGCCGGCATGGTCGGCCGAGGGTATGCCCGGGCTCCAAGTCAGTCCGCCGTCGTGAGATGTGCTCATTAACACATCCCCGCTGCCATACGCCTGATCCCATTCCGTATAGCAGTTACCATAGAACCGACTGCTGGGGGTGTTGTCGCACGTGGTCCAATTCTTATCGTCGAGGTGCGTGCTATCGATGATGACCGGTTTTCCCCAGTGAATGCCGTCCGGAGAGCAGCTAACGGCCACGTCTCCGATTGTGCCGGAGTTTTCCTGGCCGATGAGAGGAAGCGTCGATATCAACCATTGCTTGTGTTTAGCGTCATAGGCAACGGAAGGGTCCGCCGCCCACCCATAGGGTCCGTTCTTATACTTGTCCGTTAGCGCGGGCAGAATGCCGTAGGTCCACGTCTTACCGCCGTCGGTTGAGGTGGACCACCCTACGTCCGCGCTGCCCCATCCAATGGATCCGGGCACGCGAGCCACATGGAACGTGCCCACGATCGTATTTCCCCAGGAGAAGAAGTCGGGCTCAACTTCGGTTCTGTGTACACTGTCGGAATTGGTGAACTTATCGGTACTAAGTTTCGTTAGCGTGAATTGCGCATGCGCGGGAGCGACTAGGATCGCGGAAATCGCCGCCGCGAGTCCAACAATAGAGAAAGCCAACGTATGTCGATTCATGAGATTTTCCTCGTGGGTTGAGATTCAGCGTGCGTAGAATCGTTCCGAAGTGACGGCCGCCAACGCCAGACGCTGGCGGCCGCATCGAAAATCAGGTTCATTTCTGCTTCAAGGGCCGTCCCTGTTTCGAAGGCGGGATGGGGTACTCTCCATCGTCGTCGTAATACTTCCACACGTATTTTCCTGCGGCGTTAGGTACGGGCTTTTCGCCCTTGGAGCTGAATCGAAGCTCGTCAGCCGCAGCCACAAGAGGAGCTTTGGTTGTGTACATGGCTTCGTTAAGCAAGCCACCGGAAGGCGCTTTAGCTACCGCAAATACTCCAAAGGGGTTCCCGTTCGCGTATGCGACTGCGAGATAATCGGCTACCATCAAACCATTTTGCGATTGCGGCAGCCAGGTCAACTGCATGGGGCCAGCCAGCTCTTTTCCCTTCGTCCACGTCTTGCCTCCATCCTGCGACGTCGTATAGCCCACATACAGCTGGCAGGAGTTATTGCAACTCGCGACCGGATAATAATAGTAGGTCACGGCAAGATGAGCCGTTTTCCCCGACGTGGCGCGGTCAATCCCTATTCCGGGGATGAAATGGTCCACCGTGCTCGTAACCGGATCAATCGGGATACGGGCAATCTTGGTCCAAGTCGTGCCATTGGTCGAGGTGCTCTGGACGAGGTCGTCGGTGCTGCAGCCCGTACGAAAACTACAATCCGGCCACACGATGTAAATCTTCCCCGCGCCGTCGATTTGCGCAGAAGGCATACCAAAACCGTCGCGCAGACCGCCATCTTCTCCGCGGTAGTTTTGGACCGAAATAAGGGAACTGCTGCTCCAACTGTTGCCGCCGTTTGTCGAACGGAAAGCGATCATGCTGCCTAACGTCGAGATCGGCACTACGACCGTGCCATTCGGCAGGACCAACGGTTGGCCGCCAAGACCGCTGGCGTGATCCCCTGTATTCTTAGGTGGTCCCCACGTCAATCCGCCATCGGTGGATGTGCTCATGAAGATGAGATCACCTTGCCCCGGCTCATCCCATTCGGTGTAGCAATTGCCGTAGTGGGGACTCGTAGTCGTGTTGTCGCAGGTGATCCAGTTCTTGTCATCCGAGCCGCTGTCGTCGACGATAATCGGCTTCCCCCAATGGGTTCCGTCCGTTGAGCGGCTGGTGGCCACGGCTTCCCCGTTATTGTTGACGATGGGAAGAGTGGAAATGAGCCACTGCCCGTGCTTTGCGTCGTAAGCCACCGCCGCATCGCTTGCCGCCGTGAAGCTCCCGCCTTTGTAATTATCGGTAAGGCCAGGAAGATAGCCGCTGGTCCAGGTTTTCCCCCCGTCGGTCGAGGTTGCAAACCCGATGTCAGCGCCGCCACCGTCGGGAACGCGTGCTACCTGGAAACCGCTGACGATGGTCGAGCCCCACGCGAACGTGTCGGGCTCAACTTCCGTGTGATGTTCGCTGTCAGAGTTATGGAAAGTGTCCGTGCTCAGCTTTACAAGATTGGATTGCGTATGTGCGGGAACGGCTAACGCGAGCGAAATCGCAAACACTAGTGCCGACGGGAAAAACGCAAACGCATACCCACCACTTTGAGGCCTGAGGGAAGTTCGATTCATCACGATTGTCCTTGTACGCTGGAGTTTACCGCTTGCAAAGCCGCCGCGGTTTGAATGGGGAGGGCATTCGAGGACGCAACGAGGTGCGGTAGTAGTAACGCTCACCGAACGTACACCCAGTTCTCCGGCACTGTCAATGTGAAGCTTATTTCACAGTGACCGCCGAAGGCATCCGCTCGTTATGCCTGGATCACAAAAACAAAACACCGCCGGCGTGTTGTGCCGGCGGTGCCCAACAAACCTCTGCTACTTCTGCGAGTCCATAGCGGGGGGGCGGCCGGGAGCCTCTCTCTCCTCACCCTGGGACCTTGGGAATGGCCGGTCCGCGTGGATGCCAGGTATGCGCTTCTCGCCTCTCGAACTGAAGCGAGGCTCGCCTGCCAAAGCTTCGAGCGGCTGCTTGGTCGTGTATGCGGCTTCGTTGAACAGGCCGCCAGAAGGCGCTTTGGCCACCATGAATACCCCAAACGCATTGCCGTTTACGTACGAAGACGACAGATAATCGGCAAGCATCGGTCCATTCTGCGAGGCTGGCAACCAACTGATCTTCATCGGCCCCACCCCCAGATCTTTTCCGGCTGTCCAGGTCTTACCTCCATCCGTGGATGCAGTAAAGCCCACGTGAATCTCGCAGGTTGAATCGGTGCAGCCCGCGTCGGGATAGAAGTAGTAAGCGGTCGCGAGATGGCCAGTCTTGCCGGAGCTGCCACGGTCGACGGCGAGGCCTGGAATAAAATGGTCGATCGTGCTGCTGATCTTGTCGATGGGAATGCGGGCAGGTGCGGTCCACTTCGTGCCGTTGGTCGAAGTGCTCATCACCAGGTCATTCGTGGCGCAGCCTGGGCGGAAACTGCAGTCCGACCATGCCACGTAAAGCTTTCCTGATTTATCGATACCGGTAGAAGGAAAGGGCAGGCCAACGCTTCGCAAAGTACTATTCCCTTGAAAGGTGTTGACGCTGGCGATGGTGAAGCTCGAATTCCAGCTCGCGCCACCATCGGTCGAAGTGAACGCCTGCATATTGAATCCTAGGAAGGGCACTACTACCTGGCCGTTGGGCTGCACCAGAGGCTCAGCACCTGAGCCGCCGGCTTGATCCGCGGTCGTCTTGGCAGGTCCCCAAGTGAGTCCGCCATCGGTGGAGGTACTCATGAAGATGGTTCCACTGTCCCACTCCGAGTAGCAATGGCCATAGAACTTGCTCTTGGCATTGTTGTCGCAGGTGATCCAGTTCTTGTCGTCCCCACCGCTGCTATCCACAAGGACTGGGTTGTCCCAGTGGAGGCCGTCCGTGGAGCGGCTGACCGCGACATTCACTCCCGAATTCCCGATCGGAAGACTGCAAATCAGCCACACCCCGTGTTTCGCGTCATACACTACTGACGCATCGCTGGCAGCCGAGTTGCTTCCACCTTTGTAATTGACCGTGAGTCCGGGCAAATAGCCGTAGGTCCAGGTCTTGCCGCCGTCCGTCGAAGTGCTGAACCCGAGGTCCGCACCGCCGCCGTCCTCAACCCGAGCCACCTGAAAAGCCGCAACCATCGTCGAGGCCCAGGAGTATGAGTCAGGCTCGACTTCGGTTTTGTGCTGGCTGGACGAGTTGTGGAAACTGTCATTGCTGATCTTGACGAGAGTGAACTGCGCGCGTGCAGGCACCGTCAGGGCGACACAAATGGCAAACCCAAACATGAAGGCCGCGAATGCAGAAACCTTGCTGCCAATTTGATACCTGTAGGAAACGAGATTCATCCGATTATCCTCGAAGGCTGAGAGTGAACTGCTTACGAAACGTCCACTGTCCCAAGAACGGGGAGTGCATTTCCGGGGAACTACGTGTGCGGTAGTAGATCAGTGTAGGCGAAGATACATCGAGAATTCACGGGCTGTCAATGTGCATGAATTTTCATGTCGTTAGCACATGATATGTCCGGTAGGAATAGCAAGTGATCTGTACCGCTTTGCAGGCGGCGAGGGTAGGAGACCATGGGCAGCATGATCTCTTACGCGAAGGCCGCGATGGAAGCGATAATGCGAGCGCTGGCCAAGAAGATTACGTGGTGGCCGGCAGCGGAGATTATCGGCATCAGCGACCGGCAGATGCGATCTGGAATTGACGAATCTCAACCGATCGCCGCACGGGCGTGGACGCCCTCTACACTGGCCTAAGGCGATCCCGATCGCGGGCAAGCGGCAATGGCACCGGGGTCTTCCTGTTTCGTTGGAGCGGTGCCTGTTGTAGCAGCGCCCAATCGTCCCCAACTTCGAGTTCCGGGACCTTGGGAGAGCCGCCGGTTCTCAGGTGGAAGGGAAAGACGCCAATGCCCTGAAAAGCGTCTCAAGATCGGACAAATGAAAACGGACTTTTAACATTGTTTTAATCAATCTCAATTATTCTCAGTTTGGGGTTTGACACTGTTTGCAAGCGGTTGCTATAGTCGAGAGGTTCCCTTTTGGACGCGGGTTCGCTTGAAACGTCCGACCGCTGGGATTGTTCAGGTCCGTCCGCCAGGACGGACTCCACACAACCTAAGACTCACGCCAGCAGTCCGCTAACAGATCCCGCATCCTTCGCGCACGCGCGAGTACACCGGAGAGGCTATAAACCTTGCTCGACGACAACACCACTCACAACATGGACTCAGCCACCTCAACCTTAACCGAGCACAGCGAAGCCGCACCGGAAGTCTCAACTGCGGACGCCGCCGTCCCGGAGACGGCCCAGCACGCGCCACAACAGGACGAAAAGCCAAGCAGCGGCGGTACCGAAGACTTCGCTTCGGCCCTCGAAAATTTCACCACGGAAAGTGAAGAAGCCGTCCGCGAGGACAAAGTCCTCAAAGGCACCGTGTTGAAGCTCACGGCTACGCATGTGGTCGTGGACATTGGCGCCAAGTCGGAGGGCATGCTTCCCCTGTCCGAAGTTCTGGATCACGAGGGCAAGCCCAGGTTCCAGCCCGGCGATGAAATCGACGTCATGCGGGATAAGGGCGAAACCGAGGAAGGCTACATTAATCTTTCTCACCAGAAAGCCCAGAAGCTGCGTGCGTGGGATGAAATTGAGAAGGCCTACAACGAAAAGAAGCCCATCCGCGCAATAGTGGTCGAGCGCATCAAGGGTGGTCTGACTGTAGACATCATGGGCGCGAACGCGTTTCTTCCCGGCTCTCAGGCCGAACTTCGCCCCACCCGCAATCTCGACGCGGTGAAGGGTCAAACCCTTGAAGTTGCCATCATCAAGCTCAACAAAAAGCGTGGCAACATCGTGGTTTCCCGCAAACATGTGCTGGAAGGAGAGCAGCACGAAAAGCGCTCCAAGACGCTTGAGCACCTGGCGGAAGATTCAATTCTGACCGGCGTGGTCAAGAACCTCACCGACTACGGCGCGTTTGTCGACCTCGGCGGCATCGACGGTCTGCTTCACATTACCGACATGTCGTGGGGACGTCTCACCCATCCTCGCGACTTGGTTAACGTGGGCGATCAGATCCAGGTGAAGGTGCTTAAGTTCGACAAGGACAAGCAGCGTGTATCGCTGGGCTTCAAGCAGCTCACGCCCGATCCTTGGCTGGATGCGGAGCACCGCTATCCGGTGGGCGCGCACGTTGGCGGACGCGTCATCAGCGTCACCGATTACGGCGCATTTGTCGAACTCGAACAGGGCATTGAAGGATTAGTGCACGTTAGCGAGATGACCTGGTCCAAACGCATGAAGCATCCCTCCAAGTTGGTAAATGTCAGCGACCACGTAGATTGTGTTGTGCTGAGCGTGCACCCGCAGGAGCGGCGGATTTCGCTGGGCATGCGGCAACTCTCGGCGAACCCGTGGGACGCTTTGCACGAGAAATATCCGGTTGGCGCAACCGTCGAAGGCCGGGTGCGAAACCTGACCGACTTCGGCGCGTTCATCGAAATCGAAGATGGCATCGACGGCCTGGTCCACGTCAGCAACTTGAGCTGGACCAAACGCGTCAAGCATCCCTCGGAGATTCTGAAGAAGGGCGATCGCCTGAAAGCCATTGTGTTAGCCATCGAGCCGGACAAGCGGCGGTTGTCGCTGGGTGTGAAGCAGCTTCAGCCCGATGTTTGGGAGAGCTTCTTCAACCAGCATAAAGCCGGCGACGTGCTGCACGGAAAAGTTCTGCGCGTGGCCAGCTTCGGCGCATTCGTCGAAATCGCCGAGGGCATCGAGGGCTTGTGCCACAACTCCGAAGCGGTCGACGCCAATGGTCAGCCTTTGACCCTTGAGCCGGGAAACGAGCACGACTTCAAGATCATCAAAATGAATCAGGAAGAAAAGAAAGTCGGGCTCAGCATCAAGGCGGTAGGCGAGGAAGCCTCGCGTACCGAAGTCGAGGCGTATAAGCATCCCGTATCGAGCACCGGCGGTTCCACCATCGGCGAACTGATGTCATGGAAGCGCGCCGGCAGCGAGAACAATTAAGTAGATAGTTTGTGTGCCGCGGGCGCCATCGCCCGCGAAAATATAAAGGCCGCCAGCGATGGCGGCCTTTATTCTGCTACTGCAGCAACCCAAACACCCCAATCCCATTAGTGGTGCCCACGTAAACCTTGCCATTCGTAATCATCGGCGTGATGAACTTGTTCCCGGCCCCGAACTGATCTCGCCCCCCTGACGCTTGGTTGCTGTTGTATAACTCATGCGAAAGATTGGTCGCATCGTAAGCATGAAGAACCGCGCTGCCGCCATTCTCCGCAGCCCATACAATCGCATTATTCGTCCCGTTGGCGGAGATGCTCGGAGTCGCGCCCGGATATTCGAAAGCATTTTCGGTTTGCGACGCGGGAGTGCCCGCCAGCCTCGCATTGCTGATGGCAAACGCCTTGATTCTATCCCCGACCGCCCCGTAGTAAACCGTATTGTTGAAATATGCCGGCATGGAAAATATCGAACCCGATAAAGCGCCTTGCAGCTCCTCGTAAATATTGTTCGTGTTCGCATTGAACTTTCCCATGGCATCGCGGTCGACGACATAGATATTCGAGTCCTTGCCCGCACCGACCGCAAGGTGCCGCATCTGGCCCGAGCCGTCAGTGAAATCGGGCAACAGCAGCGCTCCCCCTGAACCTAGATCCTCATCCGAACCGTTTTCCGCGCCCTGATTAAACATTTCAAAGTAGTCGGCGACGGCCAGCCGTTGGTTCGCGGTTGAAATCTTAAGAAAAGCATTTCCGAAATCGCCATGGCTTGGAAACCCGTTCGCATCGAGGGTGGAATCAAACGTTCCATTCGCATCCAGCAGAAAAATGTTTCCCGATGTATCGGCGGCAAGCCCGGCGCCACTCATCCAGACAGAACCTTCGTTGCCATTCGGAGTAGCGTTCAGCACGCTGATCTGCGCCAGGGTTGACTGGTCGAAGCCCATAATCCAGCCGGTATAAGGACGAAAGTCGCAATGAGAGCTCCATCCCGTGTACACCACGCCGTTCAGCAGGAGCAGGCTCGCGCGTTCTTCGTACTGCCCCGGAGCGAAGATCACATTTCCTCCCGAGCTGTTGTCGCCCGTGCCCGGGAAAGAAGCCTGAATATTCTGAGGACCGCCAAACTCTTCCGCGCCCGTAGTCACGTCCAGCGCGTGCAGTCGCTGATGATAATTCCCTGATCCGTCCTTCGACATCGCGACCACATAAATCGTTCCGTGCGCCCCCGCTTTGGGATCGATGACCGGCGTCGACGTAACCCCGATCTCCGGCGTCACCTGTCCGCAGCCGTGATCGTCGCTGGTGGTTTCGCCGCCACCCAGCATCGAGACTCGCCATAGCGTCGTTCCGCTGTCGGCATCAAAACCATAGACGCTGTCGTGCTCGGTTGCGACATACAGAACGTTGTGCGTCCCTTGGTTAGGAATGCTGACCTGCGCGAGGTATAACGGCTCCGCATCCACCTTACCGTCTACGCTGATGACAAAAAGCTTGCCGAACGTCGAAGAGTTGACGTTACTCGGCGTGAGAATCGTTTCGCCAAGATTCTGCCCACTGCGCGCATTGTCGTTGTGATACGTCGTTACGTTAGTTCCAGTCGTGCCCGTCGGCGGAGGCGGCGGAGGCGATTGCTTTGCTGGCGGGCTCCCATTGCAGCCGACCAGGTGAAGGGCAAAGAACGCAATCAAAAGAACTGCGGCCAGAATGCCGAGTCGGACCAATCTGAATTTTTGTGCTGGAGTATTGAACATTGTAAAAGTCTCTTCAAAATCAGAATTCCACCTAAGCCTCGCCCACTTCGAATTCCAACGGTAACTTCGATGCCCGTGGAATGACTCACAAACGACAAGCCTTTTTGTTCTGTCGCCACGCTATGATCATCGTAATCAAGGAGAACCTGTTGGACGCATCGCCGTCAATTCGCGGCTTGAACTACGTTGTCGGATCTGTATGGCACGACGAGTCCAACCGCCATGCGCGTCTGCGTCGCCTGTTCCTCGCCGGAGGTTGGCAAGTCTGGAAGCGGCTGGTCCGAACGCCGGTGAGCGTTCCGCTCTTTAACGGTTTCCGCTTTCGCGCTTATCCCGACTGTCAAGCTTCATCGGCTGTGCTTTACACGCGTATCCCGAATTTCAAATGCCTGTCGTTCCTGCGAAAACACATCGAAAGAGGCGTTCTCCTCGATATCGGAGCCAACGTTGGCCTGATCAGTGTTCTGCTGGCCGACAAGATTCAACACTCAATCCTCTTCGAGCCGAACCCCATCGCCGCAGCCCGTGCCCGCGAGAACCTCGCACTCAACCATCTCAATTTTGAAGTCCATGAACTCGCGTTATCGGACCGGGCTGGAGTTGTGGAAATCGAGAATGCAGGCGGCGTGGACTCCTGCAACCGGACCGTGGTCGGCTTCACCACCACTCTCCCAACCATTTCCGTGCGGTGCAATACTGTCGACGGATTTCTTGCGGAGCACAGTGCTCTTCCGGTCCCAATTTCCGCGGTCAAGATCGACGTTGAAGGCCACGAGAACGCCGTGCTGCGTGGGATGCTGGGCTTGCTGGGAACCCATCGTCCGAAACTGGTGATGTTCGAATATTTGCGGCGAACCAATCTCGCGGAAACGCTGGAACTCTTTTCCCGGGTGGGCTATCGGGTCATCGAACTCAAGGCAGGAGAACCGGCGTGGGCCACCCTCAAAGTATCGCCCCTGCAAGACCTCTTTGCCTGTCCGGCGGAACTGGCGTCTGAATTTGTGCCGCCTGTGTCAGCAGGCGGCAACTATCGCGTCGTTGTTACCTCGAACACTACGCCATAACCATGTTTCCCCCCATCATAAGTCGTGCCGAACAGATTTCCCGCCGAGTCTATCGCCAACCCCGCGCCAAGATTCGCTCCGTCTAGCCCGTCAAAGGTGTGAAGCACCTTCTCTTTCCAGCCGTTAGAAGTAGGCGTCAATTCAAAAACCAAGCCATTCGTGGCAGGTCCCTCCCATGTCGTTCCATATAGATTCCCAACTGCATCGAAGATCACAGGCGCCTGAGGGCTGCCCCCGTCTTTCCCGCCGGTGAAGGCGTGGAGCACAGTCTCTTTCCATCGATCGGAAGAGGCAGGCGTCAGCTCGAACACCACGCCACACCCCGCATTGATGCCGGGGCATTTGCCAACAATGTCCCCGGAATCGGTCGTGCCATAGAGATTGCCTGCGGAGTCTAAAGTCAACCCCGCAGCAGGATTTGCTCCATCCCATCCGTTGGTGAAGGTGTGAATCACCTTCCACTTCCAGCCGTTCGAGGTGGGTGTCAGCTTAAAAGCCACCCCGCAACCGGGAGTGTAACCCGAACCACTGCAGTTATTGCGATTGCCTCCGAACAAGGCCGTGCCGTAAAGAGTGCCAGCTGCGTCTATCGCAAGTCCGCTAACTGGATTCGCGCCATCTGGGCCGCCGGTAAAGGTGTGAAGGACAGTCTCTTTCCACCCGTGGGGACCGAGCGTCAATTCATAGACCACGCCGCAGCCTGACACACAGGTTCCACCGCCACCATTGTATGTAGTGCCATAGAGATTGCCCGCAGGATCGAAGATCAGGTTCGACCATGGATCCGCTCCGTCGGCGCAATTGGTAAGAGAGCAGAAGCTGTACAGCACTGTTTCCTTCCATCGCCCGGTTTTGGTCGGCGTTAACTCGAAGACTGTGCCGCCTCGTGTCGTTCCGTAAAGGTTGCCCGCCGCGTCCATGATCAAGCCGGCAAAGGAGCCCCCGCCATCTTTCCCGCCAGCGAAGGCATGGAGCACTGTCTCCTTCCAGCCACCATTTGCGCTCGGCATCAGCTCAAAAACCACCCCAGATCCCGAGTAGCACCCACTTACTCCACCGGAAAAAGTCGTGCCGTACAGATTGCCAGCCGTGTCCACGATCAGCCCCGCCGGGGAATTTGCCCCGTCTCGCCCGCCGGTGAAGTTGCGGAGCACCTTCTCCTTGTCGGCCGCCCGAGCTGCAATCGCCAGGACGAGAATAGCCAAAATTGTTCCCTCGCACCACAGTCTTCTGCTGGGCATAGCGTCGACACCTTACATGAAACCGCGTTCATCTTACCGTGCAAGGGCTTCCTCGTCGAGTAGGGTGCGGTCGTCGCAAATCTCAAACCGAGAACTGGGAACAAGGAACTGGCAACCGGCTTTTTGTGATCCCGCACCGTATAGTTTTGCTGTTCCTCCCTATTGTGACCCACGAATCCCGGTTTCTCAGCCTGACTGCGGCCTGTCCGAGACGTGAGTTTCATTCGGCGGAAGCTAATCGCTCAGCCAGTCGCCCCAAGCGCACGATACGATACACCGACTGCAAAGGCTTTGGAAGTTGGACCACCGACCATTCGCTTACGCTTGGGGTGACGGTTAGGCGCCAGAGGAAACGGGCTCGATCCTGCCAGCGTTCTCTTAGGCGCATCATCAGGCGGAAATAGAGGATCGATTCGGTTTCGTAGTGGGTGCTGCGTTCTATGATGCGGAGAATCTCATCGGCGAGGACCGTAGATGGATCGCCTTGGTATGCCCGCGTCTGGCGCGGAGGGCCCGCTTTTTCGCGGTTCCGGACAACAGCGGATTCCTCGCTGCGCTCGGAATGACAACTTGGCCGTGGGAATGAAACCTTCTGCATTGCGGGTGACAACGCCGAGCCAAGCAACTTGTGGGCGAGAAATAAATTCAGGCCGACGATCCGTTCAATTCCGAGGCGCCGGGCTTCGTCCTGAACTGCGTTCCAATCGAGGTGCCGAAACTTCATAAGTTCGGCGATGTCGCACAGCCACGACAGCTGAACCCAAACGTGTTTGGCGGCGTGGACGCAGAGCACGAGCAGAAGGTCTTCGGTGCGCAAGGTTTGCATAGCGTGGCCGCCTAAAATGATCTCATCGGCTCTGGCAAAAAGCTCGGCTACATCGAAATCGATCGAATAGAAACGCGGCGCGATTCGCCACTGCAGCTCCAACAGATGTGAACCGGACGCGGAGCTAAACGAATACTCGTATCCTGTTTCGACGTAATCTTTCTCGATGTGCCGTACAAGTTCGATTCCCGGTTTGTATCCGAGTTCAAGCAGTGCGGCTTTTGCTTTGGACACGTCTGCGGGAAGGATCAGGATATCGAGATCGCTAAACTGACGCTCGGTGACTGCCCCATATAGAGTCTCCGCCAGGACAGGTCCCTTATAGGGCAGAGCTTTGATACCCACCGATTCAAGATGGTTGAGAATGCGAACCAGTTCAGCGGTAAACCACAGCGCTTTACGGGCGTTTTCCTGGTAACGCAAGCGGAGCGCGTCAAGATGCCGCGCGGGAATCAGGTGGGAGAATGTCGACAGTTCGCCGTACGCCTGCGGGACCACGCGATGGTGATCCACAAGAACCAGCATTCGCTCCCAATCCAGTGAACCGGACAGAATCCTGCCGATGCGTTCCGCGCTTCCGCGAACGCAGCAAGCGACCAACAGACTAAATTCGGGATCGCTGAATGCCTGCAGCGAAGGCAGACTTGCAGCTTCGCACAGAACCGGTGGGATTTCAGCGACAGCAGCCATGCTGGAGAGAACGATAACTCTTGCCTCTGAACTAAACCAGTTAGAAGGACGATGCCCCAACCGACAACTTTGGTTACTTTGGTTTCTGCCCTGCGCCGCCGCAGGCGAATGAGCGACGTACAATCAAAGGAGAGTCTGCATATGAGCTCGGGTGTGAAATCGTACGAGGCGGCGCGGCGGAGCACCCGAATTCGCGCGCAGATTCCTTTTCGCCTAGCCAGTCTCGATCCTGCGACTCCGTTCAGCGACCACTGCCACACTCTCGTGGTCAACACAGAAGGATGTGGCGTACGCCTCAACCGGCCCCTGGAACCGGGCCTGCCAGTTCTGCTTGACGAGCTTCCCGGTGGGGCGAGCGCGCCAGGTGTGGTTGCGAATTGTGTTCCCTTGGGAACCGGTAGCAACTATTGGCTGGTGGGACTTGCGTTAGATCAGCCAGCAAACATCTGGTGCATTCAGCCTGCTCCCGCGGATTGGGGAATTGAGCCAGTGGCTGTGGCTGTAGCTCCGCCGAAGAAAGAAAACGAATGGCCCTACTCGGTCTTTTCCAGCAAGGGAGAAGCTCATCCGGGACGGAAGTAGCGGCTTCTTACCTTGAACAGCTTACCCTGGCTCCGTAAATTTCTACGTGGGCAGCGCACGTGCGCGGACACCCGCGCCTGCTCTTAGCGGTCGGCCATCTTCTCGTAGTAGCGATTGTCGTAGGCGGTGGTGGAGTTCTGGACGAATTCCAGAATGCGATGCATCTTGGCCTTGTCCTCGCGATTCAATTCATTGAACTGCACGGCAATGCCGGATCCGGGATGCATTCTGGCCACGGTACCGTCGGCGTGCAGCTTGCCATCGTCGATCGAGAAGACCAGCTTGAGGCTCGTGCCCGGAGTGAGAATGGCGCTGGTCTCCACATAACATCCGCCCAGACTGATATCGATCAGATTACCGAAGACCGGAATTCCTGATTCCGGCTGCAACTCAATCGTGATGCGGCACTTCATGCGTGCATAAAGCCTGCGGTTTTTCCGGGAAATCTGTTGCTGCTTTTCCAGATACATCCGGCGGTCGGCCTCCGCCAGAAGCTCTTCCGCATCCTTTCCATGTTCGGGATACATGGCTTGCCCGACGCTGAGCGAAAGAATGTCTTCGGCACAAACTTCAAGTCCTGCTTGTTTGGCCAGTTCTCGCAGTTGATAGGCCTTCTTGGCGGCTGCGTCGGCAGGCAGGCCGGGAGCGATGACCACAAATTCGTCTCCGCCCATGCGAGCGACGTAATCGTATTCGCGGCAAGTCTCCTTCAAAGCTTGAGCAAAGAGGCGCAGGACGCGGTTGCCCTCCAGATGGCCAAAGCGGTCGTTGATTTGTTTGAATCCATCCATGTCGCCGACCATGACGGTTAAGGTTGAATTGTCGCGTTTACAGCGTGCCAGTTCGCGATCGAGTTGCAGGAACAGCGATCTGGCATTGGGCAATCCGGTGAGATAGTCGGTGGTCGCGGAATTTTCCGCTTGCTGGTATTTCACCGCATTCTCAATCGCCAGCGCCATCTTCGAGCTGATTGCCAGAAGAATGCGCAAGTGATCTGAGGTAAATGCGTCTCGTTCGCCTCGATAGAGAGCGAGCACTCCGATCACGCCGGCGAGACCCTCAAGCGGAATCGCCAAAGCCGACCGCAGGGTGCTGAACTTAGTGGGATCGTTCAGATATCCAGGCTCAACCGAAGGATTGCCATTAATGATTGGCTTCTTGTTGTGGGCCACCCATCCCGAGAGCCCCTGCCCCATGGGAATGCGGAGCGACGAGAACAGACGGAAGTTGTCGCCATTTACGTACTCGGGGATCAATTCTTCGTTGCGCCGTACATAAATGGCGATAGCATCGTAAGGCACCAGGGATCTCAGTTTCACCGAGAACACGGAAAGGGTCTCACCTAAGCTGAGCGAAGCGCCCAGGTCCTGGCTGAGCTCGAAGAGCGTCTGCGCTTCTTGCCGCGCCGCCGCAATCGAGGAGAGGAAACTCGCTTCGTGGCCCGAGCCATCTTTGACCGAAGCATTCTCGAATCCTGCGGCCGGAGCCGAACCCCGTTCCACTTTGACGTCCGTCGAAAGCAGCGGATTTACTTCTTGCCCAAACTGCGCCAGAGCCAGTTTTTCGAGGCTGACATATCGTTTCTTGAGGATATCGACGACTTTGGGATCAAAAGACTTGCCCGACTCTGCTCCCAGACGCTGCATGACTTCGTTCAGCGGTAAGGCCCGCCGATATTGGCGGTCAGAAGCCAAAGCGTCCAGGTAGTCCACCGCCGACAGAATCCGGGCGCCAATTGGAATCTCCGTGCCTTTCAGGCCCGCCGGGTATCCCGAACCATCCCACTTCTCATGATGCGCCCGCACGATGGGTACAACCGGGTAGGGAAACCGAACGCGCTCCAGTATCTCGGCTCCTACCACGGGGTGAATCTTCATCTTCTCGAATTCTTCGAGAGTAAGCCTCCCCGGTTTCGAGATGATGTGTTCGGGCACGGCCAGTTTGCCGATGTCATGCAAGAGGGCTGCGGCATGGACGGCTTGCATCTCATCCGGGGTAACGCCCAATTCCTTGGCCACTTCGACCGCGTAGACGCGGACGCGCTGCAAGTGGTCGTGCGTAGTTTGATCTTTCGCTTCGATGGCCAGCGCCAACGCCTCGATAGTGCGCAAGTGCAGGCCTGCCATGTCCTCGACGTGCCGCTTCTCATCCTCCAACTTCCCCAGATACAGACGATACGACCGGTAAATCACGTAGATCGCAGGCACCAGCAGCAGCGACGTCTCCCAATTGAAGGTCTGGTTAAACCAGCCAATGACTCCGGCAATTCCGGCGCCCACGAGGTAGTAGGGAAACGACCAGAAATAACACTCCACCAGAATCTTCCTGAGCCGTTGCCCCTCAGTGAGCGATATGACAGTCGCAATCGAACCCGTATTTGCGATGAAATAAGTGCAAGCGGCCACCCCCAGCAACAATGGGCGGCTATCGACGAGCAGGTTGGAAAGCGGGTGGTTGTATACCAGATAAGCTAGAGCGGTGGAGATCGCACCTGCACATACGTTGAAAGTTATCTGCAGTGCGTTCGGCCGATCCGGGTACAACGACTGCACCAGGATGGAAATACATCCCAGAATGAGGGTCTCGGAGAAGCTCAATTCGAGAACTCCGAGCAGGACAAACAGAAAGTTTACTGACATCGTGCCCGTGATTCCGGGCAGATTGACCTTCATCCGCGAGGCCAGGACCGCGATCCCCATGTAGCAGATGAATTCGGCGATATTTTTGCTGCTCTGGTGGACAGCTCCGAAGACGAGCACACCCGTGCCCAATGTCACTACCAAGCCAATGAACATCTTGGCGTGTAGTGTCAGGTCTCTCCACGACTGTGAATGACCACCCATTCAGTCCTGTAGGTCTCGGGGGAGCGAAGCAGAATCTCTGATTAGAAATAGCATCTAATGTGTTTAGGAACAATGATTTACGGGTTTTGCCGGAAACTTCAGTAACCTCGCAGGGATGACCGGAAAGAGGCCGCCGAAAGCCTCCGAGGATTCAGTGATTTACCCCTCGTCCCGGTTAGCGGCGGCGGCTTGGGGCCGCGGCGCTACCAGATGTCAAGCTCACCGCGCTTCTATGCTAAATTGGGCCTACGGGCCCGTAGCTCAACGGTTAGAGCAGCAGACTCATAATCTGTTGGTTGTAGGTTCGAGTCCTACCGGGCCCACCAGGTACCATAATCGTAATGGTCCATAGCTAGCCTTACCCCACTGTGCCCGAGCATGCCCGAGAACACCTTGGGGTGAGTCTTTCGACGACGAAGTTGATGCCTAAAGTAGTGGAGGAAGTCGTGCCACCCCGTAAGGCCGATGCCGAGCTTGTTGGCAGCGGGTCTGACCTCCCTCCTCAGCCAATTGCCTGGGTTGAAGCAGGCACCATTCGACGCCCGGGAGATCCAGGTGTCGCCTTTTTTCAGCTTTAGCAATCGGGATACAAGCGCATCCGGCAGCGGCAACCTTCTATTGCTGTGTAAAACGCTTCTGAGATCCTTCGCGCTCTCCCGCCCGCGCGCAGCATGTCTGCCAGTTCGCAAACAATGCCCCGACAGCGGTCCAACTCCCCGGTTCGGCAACGCAAAATTCCTCAATCCATCGGCCGATGTAAAGCGCCCATAGGGAAGTTCACGCGGCGGCGCTGGTCTAGGACACCGATGAAAAGTTCTACGGAACAGCCCCGTATGGCGGGCCCGCGTCTGGGTCAATGAGCGCTATCGGGATTTTGCAACAGCTGAGCTGAGAGACTATTTTCTTCCGCGCGCCAAGCTGCCTAGGGTTTCGGGCTGCACCGTAATCACATCCGGGCCAGTGATCTGGCCTGCGATGATCGGCTTGTTCGGGACGGTCTCGTAGGCGTAGCCAGTCAGCGTGGCGCTCACATCGTCGTATTGCCGATGGTGCCCAAGCGTGACGCTGAGTCTGGCCCAGCCGTAGTGAACTTTGCCGCGAAACACGAACTTTAGTCCCAGATATCGATTCCTGACACCCCTCCCTTTGCCGACCCACGGGCCTACGTCGGAATACTGGCTGCTGTGGACGCGGTTGAAAAGCTCCTCCGCCATCAATGGGTGATGAACGGGGAATTCGCTTTTCGGTCCGATTCGAGCGCCTGCGGGCAAAGCGAAGGCAGCAGAAAAAAAATAGCCGCTGCGACTGAAACGCCTCCCGGCGACGGCGTTGTTCATATTGCGGTATCCGGATGCATTGAGCCCTTCGAAGCACGAACTGCCGATGTAATACGTCGTGCGCAGTACAAAATCCTTGATGCCGTCATGGTTGAGATCAATGTATAGGGGGAAGCCTGTATGCGTCACTTGATGCGTTTCCGTATAGATAACTTTCGCCTCGGAGACTCCGGCCAGCGCCAGCGCACTCACTCCGGCTGCGCTTGCCATCAGCGCATACGTATTGACTTGCCGGTTAATGGAATCGGAAATTTTGAATGTCTTACGGGACGGGGGAGCGCTGGACATGAGTATTCCTCCAAAGGCGTTTCATTATCCGTTGCGCGCGTCACAATCCGCGAGAAGAAAGTTCCATTTAACGGAAAATTCACCGGATGGTCATAGAGCCGTCACTGCTCGTCTGTAAACATTACAGCCGGTCGTATTTCCACTCCAATGTCGCACGGTCGATTCCGGCTGCGTGATGAAAAAAATCCAAGGAGGAGAACGGTACATGTCCCGAAAAGCGGTTCAAAATAACTCTCGAAAAAAATCTCGAAACAAATCTCGGATCAACCGTTTGCGTCCGCTCGCTGGCCTGCTGGCGGCGGGGCTGAGCCTACCGGGTCTCGCCGCTGCTCAGTCCAAGGAGTTCCCCACATACCAGACCGGCCCGCAGCCGAACGGCTCGTGGGTGGTCAGCGATGGCGCGGTCATCACGCCAGCTGGCACCCAGGTCGATCTCGGCATCCGGGTCCGCGCGAAGGCTATCGCGCTGAACCCCAATGTCCGCAGTCACACCGCTGCCGTCCTTACCCTGGGTGCGACACAGGCCGTCGAAATCTTCGACACCAACACCGGCAATGTGTTGCAGAACTACGCCACATTCGGACAGGATGCGAGCGGCAGCTATAGCGGCATCGCCTATTCGGCGGACGGCAAGTACCTGGTGTTCAGCCAGGACAGCAGCAATGTCACCATCGCCAACGTCACTCCGGAGGGCCTGTTGGAGGACAACGCACAGATCAGCGTGCCACCGAACAATTCCTTCATCACCTGCTTTCAGAACAGCCCCCCGGGCGCTTATGGCGTGCCCTGCGGCACGTTCTATAGTCCGAGCACTTCTTATCCTGGCGGCCTCGCGCTCTCCAGCGATGGCAAGAGTGCCTACGCCCTGCTGAACCAGAACGACACGCTCACCCAGATCGACCTGACCACGGATACGCAAGGTACGCAGATCCGCGTCGGCAACGCGCCGCACAGCATCGTGATCGCCAGCAATGGCACCACCGCCTACGTCAGCAACGAGGGTGGCCGGGCCGCTACGCAAGCGGACTTCCAGATCTGGTCCGCCGGCACTGAAATCGTCGCCGACTCAGTGATTGGCGCCGCGATCACTGGTACGGTTTCAGTGGTTGATCTACCATCGATGACGGTCACCGGCAACATCTCGACCGGCCTGCACCCGACCGGGATGGCGCTCTACGGACAGTACGTGCTGGTCGCCAATACCTATAGCGATACGATCTCGGTGATCGACACGACCACCAATGTGGTAGCGCGGACTATCAACCTTGCGCTGCCGATCGGAGTGCCCGGCCAAGGTCCGGCCTATGGAGCCAGTCCGAACTCGATTGCTGTCGATGCCCAGAATGGCGTCGCCTACGTCGCGCTGTACCATGCCAACGCGATCGCGGTGGTCAACCTCGCCAAGGGCGTCACGAATCCAGTCTTGGGCATGATTCCGGTAGCGTATGCTCCAAGCTCGGTCGTGCTGAACAAGGCCAATAACACGCTCATCGTTGCCAATGACAAAGGCATCGGTACCCGTCTTTCGTACGAATGCGACTACAACGTCTGTGACTACAATACCCACCAGGACAATGGCACCGTCAGCATCGTTCCTGTGCCCCTTCCCGGTGACTTGCAGGGGATGACGCAGCAAGTTATCTACAACAACCACTGGGATTTGGTGGAAAATATCCAGTCTGCCTCCGGTGGCAACCCGAATACCAAGCCGGTCGCAATCCCGGCCAAGATCGGCGATCCGTCGCTGATCAAGCATGTGTTCCTGATCGTTCGTGAAAACCGCACCTATGATCAGATCCTGGGCGACGTGGCCGCCGGCAACGGGGACCCTAGGTTGGCAGTGTTCGGCTACGATCCCACGAACAAGATCCTGGACACGCCGAACGTGCACAAACTGGTGAAGCGCTTCCCTCTCTTTGACAATTTCTACGACCCCAGCCGCCAGTCGGCTGACGGTCACCAGTGGATCACCGAGGGCATGGCACCCTACGCCGACGACATCCAGTCGCCTGACTGGGTCCGCAGCTATCCCGGCGGGAACGCCGGCGATGCACTTGCCTATCAGAAGAAGGGTTTCCTGTTCTCGGAAGCGACCGCCGCCGGTCTGCCGCTGAAGCTCTACGGCGAATACGTCGAGAACGATACCTTCAATCCGCCGGACGGGTCGCACCAAGAGCCGACCTGGAGCCAGTTTTACTATGACGCGGAGCGTTTCCTACACGGGAAAGAGCAGACGCTCTATTATCAGAACACGGTTCAGGCAGAGTCCTCTATCCCGGCCGTGTCTAACCACCTCATGGCGAACTTCCCGCAGTTCGATCTGAACATCCCCGACCAGTTCCGTTACGCTCTGTGGGTGCAGGACTTCAATAACGACGTCAAGGCCGGTACCGTGCCCGCGTTGAGCATCCTGTGGGTAATGTGCGACCACACCGGTGGCCCGCCGACGGTGGATGCCGAACAAGCGGATAATGACTTGGCGGTTGGGCGCATTATCGACACCATCAGCCATAGCCCAGTCTGGTCCACGTCGGCGATCTTCATGGAGGAAGACGACGCGCAGAACGGCGTCGACCACATCGACGGTCACCGCAGCCCAGGCTATGTCGTCAGCCCGTACGCCGTGCAGTACGGAGCCACTCAACACTACTACTACACGCAGGTCAACATGACGCGGACGATCGAGCAAATCCTCGGTCTGACGCCCATGAACCAGTTCGACCTCATTGCCTCGCCGATGAGGACGGCTTTCGTCGACAATCCGCCCAAGAAGAACTTCGCCCCGTGGGGCCACGTGCCCAACCAGGTCCCGTTGAACCAGGGGGTTGGAAAAAACGAAGTTAACGTCAAGGGCAGCGGGACGATCAAAGCCCTGAGGGCGGCTTGGCAGGAGAAGAAGGCGGAGATCTTCGCCGGCAAAATGACCAAGCCCGACGCCGAAGACCCGGATACCGTCAACCATATGAACTGGTACGAGGCCACCGGGTATAAGCGGCCCTATCCTGGCGAGAGCACGGTTCGCCCCCCGAGCGAATTCAACAACCCGGCGCCCGCCGGGGACGACGACGACGGAGACGAATAAAACACGTTCCGATTGCAACCACCCTCTCCCCAATAACCGGGGAGAGGGTTTTTTATTCATCCCTCACACGCAAAAGTCAGAGTGCGGACACCGTTCGCGGAACCGGACGGATTTTGTCAGCGGCCTGGGTTCGTCAGTCTGGCACTCCTACGATCGAGACGCCCGATACCAGTCTTCGTTCCAACTTTATGGTGGCTGCTCGTAGGGCGGAGGCGACCCAGCTCACTTGGGCATGAACGTAAGAATACCGATGCCCGCGCTGGCCAGCACGAGCAGAGCCGGATTTACTTTGTACTGCATCAGGATCAGCAGGACAGCCACCGCAATGGCCGCGGTTTCAGTTCCGGTAACGGCGCCTTTGGCCATGCTGAAACAGCCGGCGAGCAGCAACCCGATCGATACCGGCGCCAGTCCCTGCTGAATCGACGTTCTCCACGGCCATTTCTCGAGTTTTTTCCACGCTTTGGCAACCATGAACGCGAGCACAGCCGTCGGCCCGAAAAAGGCAGCGAGGACCGCGATCGCGCCCAGGATTCCGCCAGCCCATTGTCCAATCGACACAATCATCATCATGTTGGGGCCGGGGGCCATCTGGCCAACGCTGTACAAGTGAATTAACTGCGGGAACGTAAGCCACTGGTGCACATCGACGGTCAGGATCTTCATTTCGGGGAAAGCCGCCATGCCGCCACCGACAGTGAGTATGGACAGATAGGCAAACACGCGAATCAGCGCAGGAATCTCGTTCATGGCTTCACACTATCTTTTTGCGCCTGCCGCGGATGGTGGAAGAGAATGGCCAGAATCCCGACCACGACCAGGGTACGCGGCACTCCCAGGTGCAACCGGTTCACCGCGATCACTGTTGCCGCCATGAACACGAAATCAAAATTATGGGAGAGCGACTTTTTGCTGAGGCTTACAACCGTGGACAAGATCAGCCCAACTGCCGCCGCCGCCACACCCTTCAATGCGGCAGTGATCCACACGTGCTCGCCGTGGTGGTGGTAAAAGATGCCGACAGCGAACATCAGCAGTCCACCAGGAAGGCAGATGCCGATGATTCCGGCAATGGAACCCATTACGCCCCGCAGCTTCTCTCCTACCAGGACCGCCATGTTCGTGGCATTGAGTCCCGGCAGGCTCTGGCTGATGGACAGCATCTCAACGAATTCTTTGTCGTCAATCCACTGCCGCTTCGTCACCAGGCTGCCGCGCAAATAGGGCACGACACCGCCGAAGCTGGTGGCGCCGATGATCAGAAATTCGAGGAATATCTCCCAGATGGAAACTGCTGCCGCATTGCCAGCAGCTTCCCCGGGTTGCAGTGCGGGTTTAGCAGCAAAATCAGCCATGGCTCACGACGATGATCCGTCCATTCAGACATGAACCTCGCGTTTCATTCATGGGAATTGGGCGGATTGCCCAGCAATCGGTACACGGTGGCGGTCTTCGTCGCATTCAGCGCGATGTAGTCCTCGGCCGCATACTGCAGAGCGATAAAGAAGGCTTCCGTTCGGCGCAATGCCTCCGGGCTGAGCTGCGCACGGTCTTTGAACTTGAATTGGTAAGCGAACTCCCCGATGAGCGGACGGTGCTCACCGCGGGTA
>Ga0210390_10000823_pt1 | contig 31651 bp, 25 predicted proteins | sample IncBWH11OmetaG_FD_161050 | JGI IMG/M metagenome (GOLD analysis project Ga0210390, IMG submission 161050) | Forest soil microbial communities from Barre Woods Harvard Forest LTER site, Petersham, Massachusetts, United States - Inc-BW-H-11-O ...
CCGCGGCGACATGCGGTTAGCGGGTGGGGGGGAGTTCGAAGCCGTGGAAGTTGCCGCTGCTGTCGACGTAGAAGCCGACGATCACGCCGAGGTTGCTGATGCCCGCGACGTTCGTGCCCGCGGTCCCCAGCGGGTCCTCGACCGGGGTGAACACCCCGCGCACTTCGGTGAAGCCATGGAAGTCTTCGCTGGCGTCCAGGTACTCCCCGACGACCACCCCGGCGTCGTTGATCGCCGCCGTGGACGTGCTGAACGCCGGCGCGACCGGGTCGCTGACCGTCGTGAACCTGCCGACGGGCCCGGCGAAGGCGACCGCGTCGCCGCTGCTGTCGGTGTAGCCTCCCGTGACCTGTCCGAGGTCGTTGATGTAGCCGACGTTCGTGCCCTGCCCGGACGCGGTGCCGGCGTTCGGGGCGTTGATCGTGGTGAACCTGCCGTCCCGGTCGGTGAACCCGTGCTGGACGCCGCTGGAGTCGAAGTAGAACCCGGCGATCACGCCGAGGTTGTTCATGTTCGCGACGAACGTGCCTTGCCCGGATCCCGTGCCGGCGTTCGGGGCGTTGATCGTGGTGAACGTGCCGTCCCTGTAGACGAACCCGTGGGCGTTGCCGGTGCTGTCGATGGAGTAGCCGACCACCACCCCGAGATCGTTGATGACGGTCACCAACGTATCGGCGGCGCCGGGCACGTCGATCGTCGTGAACGTGCCGTCCCGGTCGAGGAACCCGTGCTCGTTGCCGCCGCTGTCGAAGTAGAACCCGGACACCACTCCCGAATCGTTGACACCGACCGCGACAGTGCTCACCGCGCCGGGGACGTCGATCGTCGTGTACCCCCCGGGCGCCGCGGACGCGGCGGCGGGCAGCGCGGCGGCGGGCAGCAGCGCCAGCGCCGACGCGGCGCCTGCGATCAGCAACAGTCGACTCGGCGTTCTGAGTTTGCGTATCACGGACGGTTAGTCTTCCGTGTGGTAGTAGCAATCTGGTAGCGAACGCGTAGCGCTAGCTCGGGCCACCTGGCCGGGCGGAGGTCGCATGACGGCGAAGCTGGAGTTCTGCCTGCTCGGGCCCGTAGTGGTGCGCCGCGGTGGGGTGGCCGTGCCGGTGCCACGGGGCAGGCAGCGGGCGCTGCTCGCGGTGTTGTTGCTCAATGCTGGCCGGGCGGTGTCAGTCGCCGAGATCGCCGAGACCCTGTGGGGGACCGCACCGCCGCCGTCAGCCTCGGCGACCGTTCGGAATTATGTGAAGAGGTTGCGTCGTGGGCTGGGGAACGCGGACCAGGACAGGATCCTCACCCAGTCGCCCGGCTATCTGATCCGGGTCGATCCAGGCGACCTTGACGTGGCGCGGTTCGAGGTCCTGCTTGAAAGCGCGCGCGGCGCCGCGCGGGGCGGTTCCTGGGAGGCCACCGCTGACCAGGCACGGCAGGCACTGGCGCTGTGGCGCGGCGAGCCGCTGGCCGACGTGGAGTCGGAGGCGCTGGCGCTGCGCGAGGTTCCGCGGCTGACGGAGCTTCGGCTGCAAGCGGCGGAATTGCGGATCGACGCCGAGCTTCGCCTGGGCCGGCCCGCCGCGGTCATCGCGGAGCTCGAACGCTTGTCAGCGGCGCACCCGCTGCGCGAGCACCTGCACGCCCTGCTGATGCTTGCCCTGTACCGCGATGGCCGCCAGGCCGAGGCACTGGCCGTCTACCGGCGCGCCCGGCGGGTGCTGGTGGCCGAGCTGGGCGCCGAGCCAGGACCCGAACTGCGCGAGCTGCAGCGGCAGATACTCAGGGCCCGCCCGGTCCTGGCGGGCCCTGAGTACGGGCGGCTGGCGCCGGGGGGTGCCCATCCGGTCGGCGCCGGCGCGGGCGCCGGTCAGGGAGGCAAGGGAGGCAAGGGACCGGTGCCGCGGGAGCTGCCTGGCCCGGTGCCGCAGTTCGCGGGCCGGGCGGCCGAGCTCGCTGACCTGACCGGGATGCTCGAGCCGGCCAGCGCGCAGCGTCCGCGGACGCTGCTGATCTCGGCGATCGCCGGGATGCCAGGGGTGGGTAAGACGGCGCTGGCGATGCAGTGGGCCCATCAAGTGGCGGACCGGTTCCCTGACGGGCAGCTGCATGTGAACTTGCGCGGCTACCACCCCGGCCAGCCCATGCCGGCCGCCGACGCCTTGGCCGGGTTCTTGCGCAGCCTGGGCGCGGCCGAGCGGGACATCCCGGCCGGGACCGAAGAACGCGCCGCGCGGTACCGGAGCCTGCTGGCGGGCCGGCGGATGCTGATCGTGATCGATAATGCCAGCGATGCGGAACAAGTCCGGCCGCTGCTGCCCGGCAGCCCGTCCTGTGTGGCGCTGGTGACCAGCCGCGATGCGCTGGCGGGGCTGGTGGCCAGGGACGGCGCCCGCCGGCTGGACCTGGGCCCGCTGCCGTCGGCCGAGGCGGTGGGGTTGCTGCGCGCCCTGATCGGCGAGCGGGTGGATGCCGAGCCAGAAGCGACGGTGACGCTGGCCGGGTACTGTGCGCGGCTGCCGTTGGCGCTGCGGGTGGCCGCCGAGCGCGCCGCCGCCGCACCCGGCGTCTCGCTGGCCGATGTGGCATCGGAACTGGCTGATCAGCAGCAGCGGCTGGACCTGCTCGACGCGGCCGGGGACCGGCTGACCGCGGTCCGCGCCGTGTTCTCGTGGTCGGTCCGGCACCTGGATGACGAGGCCGCGCGCGCCTTCCGGCTGCTCGGGCTGCACCCCGGCCCCGACATCGACGCCTACGCCGCCGCCGCGCTCACCGGCACCACGCTCCGGCAGGCTCGCTGGCTGCTGAACCGGCTGGCCCGCGCCCATCTGATCCATCCCGTAGGCACGGGCCAGTACGGCATGCACGACCTGCTCCGCGCATACGCCGCCGAACAGGCCGCCGGCCAGGACAGCGAACAGGAGCGGCGGGCGGCGCTGACGCGGCTGTTCGACTATTACCTGGCGACCGCCGCCGTCGCGGCCGGTACCTTGTTCCCCGTCGACCCTGACCAGCCCGCGCCGCCGCGGCCCGCTGGCCCGGTTTCGCCGGTCACCACCCCGGCCGCGGCGCTGGCATGGCTAGACGCGCAGCGGTCCGCCCTTGTCGCGGTGGCCGCGCACGCCGCCGACCACGGATGGCCCGGCCATGCCATCGGCCTGGCCGCCACCATCTTCCGTTACCCGGATGTGGGCCACTTCGCCGATGCCGCCGCCATGCACAGCCATGCCCGCCGCGCAGCCGCGCGGGCCTGCGACCGGACCGCCGAAGCGGCGGCACTGACGATGCTCGGTACCGCCGACGCCGCCCTCGGCCGCCTCCGGCAGGCCACCAGCCACCTCGAACAGGCGCTGGCAATGTGCCAGGCGGACGGAGACACGATCGGTGAGGCCCGCGCGCTCGGCAACCTCGGCATGGCCGGTTACTGCCGGGGCTGTTACCAGCAGTCCGCTGTGTGCCATCGAAAGGCACTGGCCATCTACCTGGAGGCCGGCGACCACGCTGGGCAGGCCCGTGAGCTGCATGCCCTCGGACTCGTTGCGCTGCGGCAGGGCCGTTACGAGCAGGCCGCGGGCCACCTGGGACGGTCACTGGCGCTCTTCCGTGCCGTCGGCACCCGGTCGGGCGAGGCCCTTGTGCTCGGCAACCTCGGCGAACTCGAGCTGCGGCAAGGTCGCTATGTGCAGGCCGCCGGTCATCTCCGGCAGTCGCTCGGGCTGGGCCGGAAGATCGGCAGCCGGTTGTGCCAAGCCCAGGCGCTGGCTTGCCTGGGCATTTCCGAGCTGCGGCAGGGGCGACGCCAGCAGGCCATCGGCCATCTCCGGCAGGCGCTGGAACTCCACCGCCAGGCCGGCAATCGCTCTGGTCAGGCCGAGGCGCTCAACGGCCTCGGCGAAGCTTTCCTCGCCGCGGGCCAGGCCGGACAGGCCGGGGCCAGGCACGCCGCCGCGCTCTCCCTGGCGATCCAGTGCGGTGACAAGCGGGAACAGGCGCGAGCCCATAGCGGCCTGGCCAGCGCCTCCCGAACGGGTAGCTCCTTGCCGCGCAAAGGATCAGCTCAGCTCCGCGGTGACGGCGAATGAACAGCCGTGAGGATGAGCGTCATTTTGCTCTGAACGGCGGTGCTGTCAGCCTGAACCCGGTCGTTGAACGACCGCAACTGGGTGAGCGTGGACGATCGTGCCTGCTCGGCGGTCAGGCTGGCGAGGGCCTGGTTAGCGCGGATCAGAGCCTTGGCCGTAGCGGCGATCGCCGGCGGGAACGTAATGCCCGCCAGGGCGGCATCGAACGCATGCTCCGTTGCCGCTTCCGCTGTCAGCGCCGCTTCGGCCGCGGCGAGATTGTGCGTCTCGCTTTCGGTGTAGGCGGCAACGTCGGCATTCAGTTGCTGGCTGGCCGGAGTCACGACCGCCATGTACTGGCTTTCCAGCATCTGCACGGTCGTGCAGGGCAAACCGGACGGCGACAGGCTTGGCTCGCACCCGGCGGCGGCCAGTGCAGTCTCATGCCGCTGGCCGGTACCCGTGGCGTAGATGAGGGCCGCGAGCAGCAAGAGAGCAGCCACCGAGGAGCTGATCATGAGTATGACGCCGCCCGCTTTCTTACCTTCCTGGCCGCCGCTGGCATAGGTCTCGCTCATCGCCACCTCATTCGGCGCTCGGATGCTCCGTGAAGGAGCCGATTCCCTTGAAGATCTCCTCGTTGAGGATGAAGAAAAAACCGAAAAGGAATAGCGCGAAAAGCGGCGCGATAGTCACCCATACGAGCCAGTTCCGGCCTTCTTTTTGACGAGCGACGATCCAGCGCTTGACCGGCGGCAGCCTGAGGGTGAGCAGGAACAGGCTGCACGCCGAGTACTGGTAGAAGCGCTGATGGAAGGCGGGATCGCCGTCGCCGGCGAAGCCTGAGCCATCTGTTCCGCGCTGGAACCCCAGTCCCTCCAGCAGCATCAAGTGAGCGGCGAGCAGCGCCCAGATGACATAGATGAGCCGGTGCAGTCGCTTCCAGTACCGGCCGAGCTTGCGCTGCGCCCACGGGTTCCCTGTGAGCAGCAGCGGGATGACCAGCATCACCATCAGGAAGCCCACGAGCGTGAACGTGTGCCCGGCCAGCCGGCCGAAGACCCCTCCGGCGAAGTCGTCGGTGATGCCGGCGGCGGTCGCGTCGCCGATGGCGCAGCACGCCATCATGATCCCGTACCAGCGGCGCAGCGGGACGAACCAGTGCTGCCCGGTGAGCAGGGACATGGGCGTGACGAGCAGGCACAAGAACAGGCAGAGCTCGGCGCCGGTCCCTAGCGTGTCGTCGACCGACACGGAGAATGTGTTGCTGTTCAGCGTGATGAGCGCGGGGAGCATGAAGAACAGCGGCGTCACCGCGGGGGCGCCGAGCAGGATGAGCGCGACCGCCTTTCGCTTGATCCGGGAACCGCCGAACTTGAAGTCCACCTCCATCCATGCGTCCAGGCGACTCTTGGCGGCGCGCTCCCGCGGCCGGTGGCCATCCACCGGCCTCTTTCCCGCCGGGGGCGCATCGGGGACGGGTTGGTAGTCGTTCGCGGCCGGGGCTTCGGCTGTCAATCTGCCGGCCGGACTTGCGGTCATCCCGCCTCTCCTTCCTTGACCGCTCCCCGCTCTTAGCGGTTGTGCGCAGCGACCGTGGGCCTGGGTGCATCCGGCTGGCCGGGGCCCTGATTCTCCTGAAGGCCGGTGCTCGGCGTCTCGCCGGTACCCGCCGACCGGAAGACGAAGAAGGCGAACCCGTGTAGTGCGACTTCTGTCGTCGCGGCGGTAAGAGCGAAGAAGAGCAGGGCCGCTGTGGCCGCGGCGGCCACCCGGGCCGCCACGAGCTGGCGAGGCGCGCCCTGGGGCCTGCGCGCCGGCCTGGTGACCAATCGAACGGCGGGCTTCGCGGCCGGCGGTGCGGAACCAGCGACGTTGCGGGCAACCGGCGCGACCACCCCGCCAAGCTCGCCCGGTCCGGCCGATAGCTTCATGACGGTTGCCCGCAACCGCGCGGCTTCGCGTTCCGAGGCTTCGCGTATCGCGGCCGCCTGCACGGACGTCTGCCGCCAGACAATTTCGGCTTCGCGTTCCGCGGCGTCACATATCGAAGCCGCCCGCACGGACGCCTGTCGTCTCAGCCTCGCCGCCTGGGCGCCGGCGTCCAGCACCATGCGCCGCGCGACCCAGTCGGCATCGTCCCGCTCTTGGGGCGCCAGCGTGCTGGGGCGCGTGGCGCTACGCCCGGCCAACAACATGTGGGGCTCCTGCTGCTCAGCGACCATCTACTCAGCGTTCATCGAGCGGACGTAACGCTGAGCTGCCTGTCGGCTTCGGGCGAAATGTCCGGCGGTCCACTGCCCACGGCGAGGGGCGGGAAACATTCCCTGGCAAGATTCATGCCGCGTTCGCGTACGGGCCGCGATTAACTAACCCCGTCCGCCGCTGGCTGCCTTTCCTGAAGCAGGTCGCCCGCGCGGCGCTGACGCAGGCGCCCCCGCCGTCCCTGGTCCAGACCTTGCGCGGGCACATCCAGAGCCACGTTGATCTTCGCTGCCTGAACCTGCGCCTGTGCGGTGGTTATCGTCCGGTACGCCTCCGCGTCGGCGGCGAGCTTAGCCTGGTCGCGGTCGGCTTCCGCGAGGACACGTCGCTTGTAGGCTTCGGCGTCGGCCGCCTGCCGGACCTCGGCCTCCAGCCGGAGCGCGGCCAACTCGCCTTGCCGCTGAGCGAGGACCATCTCCTGCTGCGTCACCTCTTGGGCCGCGCGCGCCTGCGTCAGCGGTCCCGCCTGCGCGGCCTCGGCCTTGACCCGCTCTGTTTCCGCGAGGTACTCGGCGCGCTTGAGTTCCAGGTCACGCTCGTACGTGGCCTTCAACTCGGCCACCTCCCGCTCGCGGTCGCAGGCCTCGAGGTCGGCGTTCGCCTGGGCGATTCGCGCCTGACTCGCAACGGCGGCGGCGTGCGGGGCGGCCATATTCGCGATGTAGCCCGCCGTGTCCTCGATCTGCTGGATCTCCACGGCGTCGACGAACAAGCCAAGCTTGCCTAGCTCAGCTCGGCTGCGGTTGCCGAGTTCCTCGGTCACCCGGTCACGCTTCATGATGACCTGCTCGGCGGTCATCCCGCCGACAACCGCCCGCAACTGTGCGGCGAACATGCGGCCAGCGACTTCCTCGATCCGGTCTTGCCCCGACAGGAAGCGACGCGCCGCGCTGGCGATCGATGCCGGGTCATTCCCCACCTTGAACACGGCAACGGCGCGGACGATGATGCGGATGCCTTGGCTGGTGATGCACTCTTCGGCGATCTCCGCCTCGCGCGATGCCAACGACAAGACGCGCGCCTTGTGGACAAACGGCCATAGGAAGCAGCCATGCCCGATGACGATGCGGAACTCTGTGTCCTGCTGATGGCGCTTTGAACCAGAGATCAGTAGAGCTTCGTCAGGCGCTGGAACGTACCAGAGCAACATGGAAGACTCCTGCGGTCCGTCAACCACGGGAAAACACTGCAGCGACAAGCTACCGATAACCGGGCCATCCAAACCTGGTGAGCGTAGACCTGCCCACCCCGGCTGCCAAGGTTCATCCAGTCGTGATCGTGTCCGACGCGGCGAGCAGCGCGAAGACCGCGCCGAGGGTGGGGTGGGCCTTGACGCCGGAATCCACGGCGGTCGTGGTGTTGTACCGGTCGCCGTACGGGACAACGGACGGCGTGTCGTTGATGTAGGCGACATCCAGGCTGAGCATGGTCGCGGCCACCGGGTAGTCCGACAGCCAGGCCGGGATGAACACGTTCCACGCGACCTTGCTGATGTCAGTCGAGCCGGTTTGCAGCGGAAGCCCGTAGGCCTGCAGCTTGCCGGCGTAGAAGTCGGCCTGTGTCTGCTTCACGCTCTCGGGCACGAGCTTCTCGCCGATCACCTGCTCGTAGTAGGCGTGGTACACGGTGGTCCACGTGCCCTTGTCTCCCTGCTCCCAGTTGAGGTACCCGCCGGGGGTGTTCTGGGACTTCGTGACCCACGGCTGCACGTTGCCGGTGGCCGCTTTGGACCACTTGGCCTCGTTCGCCTTATCGCCGATGTATCCGGCGATCTGGCCGGCCGCGGCCAGGCCGATGATCGCCTTGATCCCGAGGTTCACCCCGCCATTGGGCTCCCGGTAGGCCGTCGGCACCCAGTCGTCGGTGGTGAGCTGCTTGGCGGGCGTCGGCACCTGGGTGAGCAGGTATTCGGCCCACTGGGTCCACAGCAGCTTCCATTTCTCGAGGAAGGGCTTCGCGGTCGCCGCGCCGACCTTCCGCGCGTAGGAGGCGGCCATGATCAGCATGCCCGCGGATTCGTCGATCGGCATCTGCTCGCCCTTACCGGGCTTGAGGCCGTGCGCGACCGGGTAAACGCCCAGGTCGTGGACGCAGTACCGGTGCTTGCCGTGCGTCCAGGACGGGATGCCAGCCCAGTGCGACGCGTCCTGCCACGCCGGTGAGGCGCACCAGTCCAGGATGGGCTCCATCTCCAGCGGGATGATCCCCGGATCCAGCCACAGCCACATCAGGTACGCCTGGCTGAAGATGTCGACGGTATTGGTGTCGCCGTCAGAGGAGATCTCCTTGCCCATCAGCCACGGCTGCCCCTGCGGGCCGATCGCCAGCTCGACGCCGCCGTAGCACTGCCGCGCCGCGAGCGCGCAGATCGCCGAGTAGGCGATCCCCGGGGCCGCGGCCGTCGCGGCGCTCTGGATCTTCGCGTCCAGCCTGGCCGCGCGGCGGCGGGCGGCCGCGGCGTCGCCGAGGAAGAAGTCGGCCATGGCCGTCCAGTCCGGCCAGTACCTCGTCCATAGCGGCTCCAGATGCCTGCCGGGCGTTCCGTAGCTGACCAGGGGGTCACGGACGTGGCCGATGACGAAGCTCGTGGCGACCTGGCTCGCGTGGACGGTGCCAAGGTCGCGGGCGAACGCGAACACCGGCTGGTCGTGGTTGATCGCGCGGAAGTTCGAGTCGGAGGCGTCGGTGAGGCTGCCCTTGGCCTCGAACCGCTTCGAGACGGACGAGGCGGACCCCGACTGGTAGGTCAGTCGCGCGGAGCGCGGAGTCCCCCAGATCGCGCTACCCCACTGTGCCATCTGCTCGTATTCGGTGAGCTGATGCTGGGTCTTGAGCTGGACGGACCAGTACCGGTGGCTGGAGGTCGTCGTCGTCTGCCAGGTGATCGTGGCGGTCTCGTCCGAGGAGGCCCACTCCCCCGTGATGTCCGCGTACAGCTGCACGTCGTGGCCCTTCCCGTCGGTGGCCTGGACGGAGACGGTCAGCAGGGTCAGCGGCGCTGATGCGCGCTTCAGGTCGCCGGGCTCGATGGGGGACAGCCACTCGGCGGTCAGCTCGACGCCGCCGGCGGTCAGCGTGAAGATCGAGCGGGTGGCGGTGACGTCCAGCGACGTCTGGGTGGCGGCCCGCCCGCCGGCCGCGGGTTTGCCCGCCCACCAGTAGACGCGCCCGTCGATCCTGACCAGCCCGGTGAAGCCGCGGGTGCCGCCGTACCAGAACTGCGGTGTCGTCGCGGTCAGGTCGGTCGCGGGCAGCCACGTCGACAGGTACGGCGACCGCACCGCCAGCGGGACCGACGGCGGGCGGACCGGCGCGCCGCCGAGGAGGATCGTTCCGGTGCTGGCGGCGGTGGTCCGCGCCGCGACCGCCTCGGCCCGCGCGTCAGGCAGCCCGCCGAGCAGGGCGACACCCGGTGCCATCGCGGCGGCGGCGCCGGTGATCTTCAGGAACGTCCTGCGCTCCAGGTCCGGTCGGCCCGCTTCGCTGGTTTCCTCCTGGGACATTGGCGCTCCTTATCAGGGCAGCGGGTACCTGTGAGAGCCGCCAGGGCTCCGTTCGGAATAAAAAGGTTTGAAATGCGACGGTCCGCTTGTGCACCTATTCGTCCGCGACGATCGAGCCGACCCTATCTCCGAGGCCAGGATCGCGCCTAGTCAGCACGAGGGCGTAGACGACCGACACGACCACGATGCCGAGAGCCATGTACGGGAACCAGTCGTAAGGGTCGGGTTGCCCAGGCTTGCACAGGTAGTAGACAGGGATACCGATTGCCACCATGCCGAGCACCGGCAGGACCAGATGCTTGACCACGTGGAACTCGGCGGGCCGGTACTTCCTGTAGTAGAACGGCAGCGCGAGGTTGGCCAGGAAGTACACGACCAGGATGAGGATCGTGCCCATGGTGGCCGACTCGTCGTAGAAGTTCAGCGCGTTCAGGCTGTTGCCTGACCCGCCGAACCAGTGGCCGAGCGCCCAGCCGAGCGTGATCACGCCGGCGATGCCGACGAACGCGATGATCGCGTTGACCGGTGTCAGCCAGGTCTGGTTCACCCGGCCGATCCAGCGCGGCAGCAGGCCTTCCCGGCCGGCGTTGAAGATCAGCCTGCACTGCGAGTTCACCGCCGCGATCAGCACGCCGATCGTGGAGGTCAGGCCAGCCATGAACGCGATGAACGCCAGCCACGCCACCACCCCGTGCGCGACGCTGATGAACGGGATCGCGGCGCCCGCGAGTGCGCTGTCGCTGTAGCCGAAACCGCTGACCGTCGCGTAGCCGAGCAGCAGGTAGGTGACTCCCATCAGGGCGATCGACAGGAACACCGCCCGTGGCACGTTGCGGCGGGGATTGTCGGTCTCCTCGGCGAGTGCCGCCGAATTCTCCCAGCCAATGAACAGGTAGATGGCCAGCGGGAAGCCGTCGGCCAGCCCGCTGAAGCCGTTTGAGAGGTAATGCGGCTCGAACGGCGTGCCGTTGAGGCTGCCGCCGTGCTTGATCAGCGTGGCGACCGACACCACGATCAGCACCACGAGTTCGAACCCGAAGAACAGGCCGGCCAGCCTCGTCGAGACCCCCACGCCGCGGAACATCATCGCCATCGCGCCGGCGGTCAGCAGCACGCTGAAGATGATCCACGGCACGCTTACGTTGAAGTAATACGCCAGCATCATGGACAGGAAGCCACCCGATATCACCAGCACCGACGCGATCGCGACGATGTACCCGATGCCCGCGAGCAGCGCTGTGGTGACCGCGCTCGTGCCGCCGAATGTCTTCCCGACGAACGTGATGAATCCGCCGGTCGACGGGTGCGCCCGGGAGAACTGCGACAGGGTGTTGCCGAGCAGCGCCACCGCGATGATCGCCGCGATGATCGTCAGCGGCGCGGCACGTCCCGCGGTGGTCACGATGAGGCCGGCGCTGAAGTAGAAGCTGTAGGCCGGCCCGATGTTGGCCATCGTCGACGCGGAGATGTCGATCAGTCGCAGGGCCCCGCGGTGCAGCCGCTCGGGGGATTCGGGGGCCTTCGTCTCGGAAAACGGAACGGACGCGGCTTCGCTCACGCGATCACTTCCTCGATCCAGCGGGTTACTCGAGTGCTTTGACTAACGAGCTGTCGTTCCTGTGATCGTCCGTGGGAATTGTTACCAGGTCAATATCGGGTGTGTAACACTAATGGGGTATCGAATATGCTTTCTGGCGCGTGGTTGTGGGTTATCCTCATCCGACGCCAGGTAGCGGCGCAACGGTCGGCGCGCAGGTCTGTAGTTCGATGATCTCTCCCATGGCGACAAGAATTCTGCGCTTGCCGCGGTAGGGGTCGCGTCCATGTGCCGCTAGCAGGTTGTCGACGAACATGACGTCGCCCGGCTGCCAAGTCTCCCGCACGGTGGCGGCTTCGTATGCCGCGGCCAGGTCGCGGGCCTCTCGCTCCTTCAGGGGCTCACCGTCGCCAAAGAAAGTGTTGTACGGCAGTTCGTCCTCTGGAAAAGAGTCCAGCATGGCCTGTCGAACTTCTTCGTCGAGTGACCAGATGTTCCAGAAGGCCACATGGTTGAACCAGAGATCGACACCCAGCCGCGGGTGGCGGATCAAAGCCGACCGCCGTTGCACGGTGCGGAGCCGACCGTCCGCTTCCCAGGCGGCGCCGATCATGTTGGCCGCGCAGTAGCGCAGCACATCGTCGGGTTCGTCCGTGCCGAACGCCTTTCGCCAGCCGAGACCGAAGAAGTCGGTGTAGTTGCGGACAAGTGTCCAACCTACCTCTTCGAACCGGCGGACCAGATCCGCCGGGATCGCCTGCAAGACTTTCCGGCAGTCCGCTATCGGAGTCGCACCTCCTTCCCCGGGCGACTCCAGGCAGCCGAAGAGAAGCAATCCAGGGAACGATAGCGTATAGCTGTTTTCGTTGTGCAGCATTATGCGCTCATCGGCCGGGAAATCCGTCGACGAGTAGATGTCGTCGCCGAAACTGGTCCGCGGTGTCGCCTGCTCCCTATACTGCGCACGCTGGTTGATGACGACGTCTCGGATCCGGCCGAAGTCGGCCTCGTCGGTCACGGGTATTCCGCGTATCAGCACGGCTCCCTCCGCGTCGAGCGCGCGGCGCAGATCGGATTTCGCCGCGGACAGCCATTCGCACCCCTCAGCGAGGCTCAACCCGGACGGAGCCAGGAGTATCGACGGCTTCCCGATCTCCTTGATCAGTTCCATGGATTACCACTCCTGATTACTCGAATTCGGTCAGATTGTTTATGGATTATCCTTGGGGGTTGGTCGACAGGATCGCCACGGCTTCCGCGAGATCCATGTAGTGAAGGCGGGCCACGGCCATTTCGTCGGACCACCGTTCCGCGATGTCGTAGCGTTCGGTGGCGGTGGTCTCGAGCAGCTTGCGCCCGGGGAATACCTCGTAGCCCTCAAGCAGGCTCGCGTGCTCGTGCATGCCATCCTGGAACAGATTCTCCCGGCGCAGCACGTACTTGAGGACGGGCACCTCGTCCCAGAGCTTGCGGCCGGCCGTCACGATTTCCATGACCCGCGACCGGTAGCCGGGGTTACGGATCAGGTGCTCACGCACGATCGAGCTGCCGACGGTCAGATGCCGGATCTCATCGATTCCCGCGCCGCGGGCGATCTCACCCGCGGCCGGGTCGAGCCGATCCCATTTGCGTTCGCTCAGCTCCGCGGCGGGTGCCAGCACCCCCTCGATGATGATCGTGAACGCCGCCACGGCACCGATAAAGTCACCTTCATCGCGTACCGTGCGGACCACGAACTCCTCGATGGGCGTGAGCACCTCGGCGGTGTAGTCGGCAGAGAGCTCCGCGATGGTCTGATGCAACTCCTCCGCGGGCACGCCGAGCTCGACGAGGTGGTTGCGGAAAACCATCGAGTGCCTGGCCTCGTCCAGCACCTGCGTCGCGAAGAACTCCATTTCCGGAATCCCCGGCGCCTCGGCCACGAAATAAGACAACGCCCGGGTCGCCCGCTCTTCTGAAACCGAGCGCCAGCCCAGTTCCAGGATCAGCGCCTCGCGAAGCGGGCCGGGCTCGCGCATGAAATCGGGTGTGGTCGCGGCAACAGCGTGGCCGGTGGTGGCCCGTCCGATAAGGGTGCCCTGGGCCACGGCGGTCAGCCAGTACGCGAGGTCGCAGTCGCGCGTGGTCAGGGTCAGGGTCATCGCGCCGTCGAGCAGATTGGGCGCTAGGTCGAAATCGGCTTCCCGAGGGATTTCCCGAGGGGTTGAGTGTGTCATGCCGGTCTTCTCCTTCCTGTTCCTGTTCTTGTTCCTGTTCTTGTTCTTGTTCCTGTTCCTGTTCGGAGCGGTTCCTGCTGTGTGCGGTTCCTGCTATGTGCGGTCCAGCGCGGGTAGTTGGGTGGCTTCCCGTTCCCGGGGCAGGGCGCGGAGCATCCCGTCGTGCAGCCGGCCGGTGAAGTGCAGCAGCGGTGCACCCTCACCGGTGCGGGCGGTGACGACGTTGCCGAGCAGCAGGTTGTGGTCACCGGCCGGGATGGTTGTGGTGAGGTGACAGCCGAGCGAGGCCAGCGACCCGTTGATCCACGGGGCTCCGCTGAACGCGTCGGGCTCCCACTCCACGTGGTCGAACTGGGCCAGGCCCTGCGGCCGGCCGGGATCCGCGAACCAGTCGGCGACCGCCGATTGCCGGGTGGACAGCACGTTCACCGCGAAGCACCGGGCCTGGTCGATGACCTCAGCCAGTCCCGACACCGAACGCAGGCATACGCCGATCAGCAGCGGCTCCCGCGAGACCGAGAAGACCGAGGAGACCGTGGTGCCGTGGACGTCGTCGCCGTGCCAGACGGTCACCACCGCCACGCCGGTCGCGAGACGGCGAACCGCTCGGCGCAGCGACACGTCCAGATCGGCCGCCATCATTTGCCACGGCTCTCGACGGGGTTCTTGACATCCATTGCCGGACTCCTCACAGAAGCGGCGGGGCGGTGGGTCCGTACAGGCGCGACGCGCCAGGCGCCTGGAGCCGGGCCTGAGGCGTCAGGCATGAGGCATCAGGCATCGGGACCGACGTCAGGACAGGCGCAGCGGCTGACCGGCGAAATAGTCGATAAGCGCTTGCGCCATCGCGGTGCGCGACGGCGGGTGGTAGGCCAGCGGGCGGACGGCGGCGACCAGGTAGCCGATGTCAGGCGAACGCATGAACGCAATGCCGCCGAGAAGCTCAGAGGCCATGTCGGCGGCCGCCCTGAGCGCCCGCTGAGCCGCGTACCTGGCCACCAGGACGGCGGAAATGGCGGCGTCGCCGGTGAGCCCGTCATCGATGCCCCTGGCCACCCCCTCGACCAGGGCGACGGCGGACTCCAGCTCGATCGCCGCCTGGGCACGATCAGTCACACTGCCTCGCCCACCCGCGAGCGCCTGTCCCACCAGAGCACTCGCGGCGCCGACATAAACCGAGGTCGCGAGCATCTCGAACCACGCGAAACCGGTGGTCTGCAGGTCGTCAAGCCGCTCCGGGTCGTCCGGCACGGTATGGATCACCATGTCTTCAGGGACGAACACGTCGGTGAGCCTGACTTCGTCGCTCTCCGCGCCGGCCAGCACATTGCTGAGCCAGAACTTGTGCACGGTGATGCCGGGCGAACCGGCCGGTATGAGCAGCAGGGCGAGCGTGGGGGTCCCGTCCACCGGCACCGCGGCGCTGGCCGTGAGCAGGTCCATCGACCGGGCCAGGCTGCACGGTTTCTTCCCGCCGTTTATCAGGTAGCCGCCGTCAGCGACACGGGCGGTCACCGCCGGGATCACGATGTTGGCGCCCGGCTTGCCCTCGGCCCATCCCGAGGCCACGATGAAATTGGCCGGCGCGATCTTACCCAGCAGGTCTAGTTGCGCGGGCGTCAGCCGTCCGGCGGTTTTGGCGAGTGAGAAAAGCGTTGCCACCGTATAGTGATGCATGGTGGTGGCAGCGCCAAGGGACGGCGAATACGACGACATCGCCCGCACGATGCGTGCCGCGCTGAGCGCATCCGCCCCCGCACCGCCGAATTCCGTCGGCACCATTAGCCGGGGGCCACCGAACTTGCGGAATATGCCGAGAACCGGTCCGCCTGGTGCCTCGCGTTCAGTCAGGGAGACCTCCGCGAGAGCGGCGCACATGCCCGGGTGGTAGCGCTCGCACACATTACGTGCCTCGTCAAGGGAGCGCATGAATAATTCTCCGATCTATATTGGGCGATCGCAGATTTATCATCGCAGCCGGTTCTGAGATCACGCTGACGGCAAGGGGTGCAGATCGCATACGCGCCCGGGGCGTGAAAGGGTAAGAGCGCAGTCAGCGGCAAGCCGGGTCGGCCGGGTTTCCCTGGTCAGCCGGGTCAGAACTTAGCGGGGCCTAATGAACGCGCGCCGGTCATCATCGCAGGCGGCCCAGAACTGACAACCAGCGAGATGGTCGTTCACAACACCGAGCGACTGCATCGCGGCATACACGGTTGTCGGCCCAACAAAACGGAAGCCACGCCGGCGCAGTTCACGTGACAGGGCTTCCGACTCGGGAGTCGACGCGGGCAACTCGGCCATGGTCCTGGGTGGCCTGCCGGCCGGGGGCTCGAAACTCCACAGCAACCCCGCCAGGGAAATTCCTTGCTCCCCAAGGCGCAGGGTCGCGCGAGCGTTGCCGATGGTGGCCACGATCTTGCCCCGGTGCCGCACGATCGCCGAATCCGCAAGGAGCCGGGCCACATCGGCGTCGGTGAAGTTCGCCACCGCGGCGGGATCGAAGCCGGCGAAGGCCCGGCGGAACCCATCCCTCTTACGTAGGATCGTCAGCCACGACAGGCCGCTCTGGAAGCCCTCCAGGCACAGCTTTTGGTAGATCGCTTCGTCACCGCCGACCGGCCGGCCCCACTCCTCGTCGTGGTACGGCTGGTACTCGGGCGCCGATATGCCCCACGGACATCGAGGGATGCCGTCCGCGCCGATCCCGATAGCGCTGTCCATCAAGGCTCCCGTTAATAGGCGGTCAGAGGGATGTCAGCGAATCGTCGAATGGCCATGACACGATTGAACATATGACTACCCCTGATAAAGCCGTCCGGTCGCCACACCGTAAGGTTGAGGCTAAAATCGAGGAAACACTGCGTCGTTATCCTAACATAGCACGCGCACGCGTTATCCGCGATACCACCGGCCGACTGGTGGCCCAGGTGCTGCCCTGGGGCACGTATTCCGTAACCGCCGACACAGGGGTGCTCGCAGAACTGGCGGCCATGAATATCGCCGAACTTCGGTTCTTGCACGACGAGATTTTCGTCGATGAGGTCTATCTGCGCGGCGGGATCGTGCTCCGGTCCGATGCCGTGGTGTTCGATGTCGGCGCGAACATAGGGATGTTCAGTCTCTTCATCGGAGCGCGCTGCCCGTCGGCTCAGGTGTATGCTTTCGAGCCGGTTCCTGACATATTCGCCAAGCTTCAGCAGAACATCGACGCGCGCGGCCTCACCGTCCGATCGTTCAACTACGGGCTGTCCGATCACGATCATGAAGTTACCTTTTATTATTACCCGAATGACTCGATCATGTCGTGCCGCCGCGACTACATAAACTGGGAAAACGAAGTCGAACTGATCAAGCTGTACGTCGAGAATGAGCGAAAGTACGGGCCGCCAGGGCGCGCGGAGCACCTCGCCGAGGTCGAGGCGCTGGCGGCCAAGGATTTCGAGTTCATCGAATGCAAGTGCCGGCTCCGCACGATGTCAGCGGTTATCGATGAAGTCGGAGCTCGCACCATAGACCTGATCAAGATCGATGCCCAGCGGGCCGAATACGATGTGCTCCAGGGAATAGAGGCCCGCCACTGGCCGCTGGTTCAGCAGATAACCATGGAGGTCCACGACGAGCCAGGCGCCCCGACGGAAGGCCGGGTGGAGCAGGTCACCGCGCTACTGGAGGGGCAAGGATTCCGGGTCAGCGTGGCGGTCGAGGAGATGCTCCGCGGCACCGGCCGCTATGCCGTGTCTGCCATCCGGCCGGGCTACGACAGCGATCCGCGTCCGGTGGTGGCGGCAGCCGACATCGAGCACGCGGTCGAGCCCGAGCTCGTGGCGAAGTGGCTTTCCACCAACCTCCCGGCGGACCTGCTGCCGGACCAGGTGGTCGTGGTCGACGCCCTGCCGGACCTGCCGCCCGCGTAGGACGTGCCGGGGTCATCGCGGTGGCGCCCGGCGAAGTTCTTGGTCGGCGAAGCTCGCCGGGGCTTGCCCCGGCAGCAGAAAACAGGCACAAACCCGACGGCGCCCGACGGCGCCCGCCGGCCCGGCCAACCCGTGATGCAGCCGCGCGTGGAGATAGAGATGTGACTGGCGGTGCCCTCGCGAGCATTGCTGCCCGGTGGTTACGGGTCCTCTGGGGAGGAAGTGACGGCCTAGCCGAGCAGACCGCTGGTTATAGCCAGATGAATGTCCCATCGATCTGGCTATAACCAGCCGAAACGGACATTCATTGGTACAGCAGGTCGCTGCCGCGGGGGCGACCGGCGCGGACCTGCTGTGGCAGTGCGGGATCGGCCGGCGCAGGGCGAATGCCGTGGTGGTCCGCAGCGCGAGCCTCCAGGTGGCGAGAGAGCGCTGACGCGCACGGACGGGCCGTCGCACTCTGCCCGTAGTACCCGTGTATGCAAGGTCCTCGGCTATCTGGTCGACCAACGTCGGCGGTGTCGGATTTCCGCGCGGCACGAGTTCCACGGAGAAGGAGTCATGATGGTGCCGCGTGGCCAGACAGAGCGGCTTGGATGTCCGTTGCCAGGATGTTCACCGTATCGGGCACGTTGTAGATCTCGTTCTGGCTCGCATTGCTGAGCAATGGCCACACCTGGTCTTGGACGATCGTGCTGAACTCGGTGTAGTACGGCGTCACCGGACGCGGAGCCGATTTGGCGATGCCCTGCAGGATCTCCTTGCTGATGTTCAGTTGGCCGCCCGTCGCGCTGCCGCACAGCGGGCGGCTGGTCACGGCTGGCTGCCCGATGGCCTGGTACCTCGTCGGGAGCTTGCTGTTTATTCCGGCATAGGCACTCGACCGCGTGGCGGGGAAGCCGCCGACAGCGAACAGGCAGCGTTCGGCCTGTGGTGAGGTTAGGAACTCAACAACCTGCAGTGCCTCTGCCGGGTGCGCGCTGCTGGTCGAGATCGCCAGATCCTGACCACCTAGTACGGACGGGAAGGGGAGCGGGACGACGCCGAAGTTCCGGGCGGCGATGGTCGATCCGGATTGCGGAGCGGTCAACTGGTTGTAGTAGATCGGCCAGTTTCGCATGAACACGGCGTGGCCATCGGCAAACGCCTGATATGACTGAGCCTCGGTGTAGCTGCTCACCTCGGAGCCGGGGATCTGCCCGCCGGGCGCAAGCGCGACTGCGAGCTGCGCCAGGGTAGTGGCGACGACGGTCGGATCGCGGATCGCGCCGTCTGGGCCGATAGCGTCCGGGGCTTCCCCGCGGATGATCTCCAGCAGGTTGACGGTCAGGCCCTCATACTTGGCGAACTGCCCCGCGTAGCCCACCGTCATAGCAGGATCTTTGCCTTGGACTCGGTGCGCAGCCTGCAGGACCTGCTCGAACGTGCTGAGGCTGCTGGCGTTTTGCACAAGGTCGGACCGGTAGTACAGCAGGCCCACATCGGTGGTGAAGGGCGCTGCGTAGAGCTGCCCGGATGCATTCTGACCCGACGCCAGCGGCTCGCTGAGGAAGCCGACTGTTGGAAAGGCGTCCTGTAGGGACCGGATGTATCCACCCGCCGCGAACTCCGATACCCACTCGTTGTCCAGGTTGTAGATGTCGTATTGCGTGTCTCCGGCCTGGGCGGCGGCGAGCATCTCACTGTGCTCCAGCGTCGCGCCACCATCGATCGTGTCCAATTGCACGTGGATTCCGGTGAGCGGCTCCTCGTTGAGGTTCCACCAGTTGACGAGCTCGCCGTACATGCCTGTGGCACCGCCAAGCGGCTGGTTGCCCGGGCTGATGCTGGTGTCCGTTCCGGACAAGATGGTGATGGTGACCCGTCCCGTCACGGGGGGCGGCCAGGGCGCGGTGCCGGGTGCCGTCGTGCAGCTGGTCGCACACGCCGTGAGTATCGCGACGGTTAGCGTGATGGACTTGATCCGGCGCATTCTCCTCACCTGCCCGCCGAGAGCTGGCTGACCAGATCGCCGAGCTGCTGTCCCAGGTCATTCACATTCACACAGTTGCCTCCGTTAGCGGTTGCCAGTGCGCTCAGGGTGTCCTGCGGGCTGCCCGGAGGCGACTCGGCGCATCCCGGATCGCCGAAAGCGATGACGAACACCTTGATCCTTGGCTGCGTTGCGCCAAGCGGGTGCAGCAGATCATGCACACTGACAAGGGTGTTGCCGTCAGGGTCCTGCCCGTTCGGGTAGCTGTCGCCGTCAGTCAGCAGGATCACGGAGCCGATGGGCTGCTCAGACTTTGCCGTCGGTTGGCTGTACAGCACCGGGGCGGCATCCGCGATCAGGTCAAACTCTGCGGAGTGGGCATGCGCGGACAACGCCCTCATACTTGGCCCCACAGCGTCGCGCTGGCTGTTCGCCGCGCCTGCCAACCGCACCAATGTCTGGTATGTGGAAGTGCCGGTCCCGGGGAACGCCCAGATCCCAAAGCTGTCCATCGCACCGACAGACGTGCTCGTCCCAGTGCCGAGAACGCCGGCCGTAGCTGCCGCGATCTGCTCAAGGTACGGCTCCATGGGACCGGAGTCATCGATCGCGACCAGGATGCGTGCTGGCGGTTCCTTGCTGGTGAAGAGCTGCAGCGCGTCCCGCACCTGAGGCTGCGGGGGCAGCGTCACCGAGGGCTGTGGTGGCATCAGGCCGTATGACTGCAGCCTCAGCTGTTCTGCCGGGCTCCTGAGCCACTCGTAGAAGTCCGTCTCGTACTGCTGCGCGAGCCGGGCCGTGGCAGAGTTGCCACCCCAGTCCAAGGACACGAACGGGAAGTCGAGCGATCCTGCGTCGGACGGGAAGAGCGGTGTCAGGGATGGGACCGGAGAGGTGAGGGTAGGACAGGGGCCCTCCGTGAGCTGGCTGTTGTCGTATTGAGTCACCGCAGCATCCGAGACCAGGTAGCCCGATGATTGCGGATGCCCCTGTTCAGACTTCTGCGCCGCGTCGCACAGCATGGTACCGCTATCCAGCGGGAAGTTGCCCGATGCCGCAATCTGCCGTTTTTCCGAGGACGTGAGGTCCCTGTAGAGTCCGGTGATTCCAAGCAATCCCGTCACTGACTGCTCCGGGCTGGGCACGCTCAGGCTGATGCCGTGCTCTTGCAGCAGGCTGTACACAATGCCCAAGTTGCCGTAGCGCTGAGTGCCATAGATGGCGTCGCGGCTGGTCAGCGAGGTGGGGACGGCGACGACAAGCGGTGAGCTGCCGGTCGAGCCAGCGATTGTCAGGCGTGGCGCCGCGGAGCTGGCGCCGGCGTTGACGGCTCTGACCTCCTCGGTCGAGGACGGAAGCCAGATGTCCGGGCGCGGGCCGTCGGCGCTGAGCGCGCTTGAGTTCCACCCCGATTCGAGGTCCGCCTCGGCGTGGCCGTCTGACCGCGCGGCGTACACGGTCAGGTCGACGGCGTAGCACGACTGGTGGAGGACTGTCGGCTCGGCCTGTACGAACGTGGTGACCGCGGCCTGCACCGCGACGAGATTGTCCTGGGAGGCGAGCACGGGAATCTCGACTGGTAGCGGGCAAGGGGGTGCGAGGTCAAGATACCCAAGCGTCCCCCCGGCTGACAGGCCAAGGCAGGTCACCGTGCATGCCATGATCGTCCGTCCGCCCGAAGGGAGCCATCCGCCCCAGGATCGGCGTCGGCCGAACCAGAGGAGGGTTACGATCCCGGTCAGCAGCACCACAATGCCGGCCAGTGCGGGCAGTCCCCACCGGGGGCCATGCGCGAAGCCGTCGCCCAGGGTCCAGTAGCCGAGGAAGAAGGTCACGGCTACCAGCGCGCACATGATCGCCACTACCTGGATAAGCGGCAGCCATCGGAACGCGGTGCCGCGGGGCACGGGACTCTCGTGGGAGTCCGGGTCGCACACGGTGTCGGGAGACGGGGGTGGCGAGGGACTCATCTGGTCCCGGCTCGCCCTAGTCGGCGACAGGACGCCCCTTCGGTCACGAGATGGTGCCTGGAGTGCCTCAGCCTGAGCCGGGGTCTCGGGTGCCACGTGCCTGGCGTCTGATCGCGGGCGCCGCCTGCGTTGCTGGAGCAAGACATACCAGGCGGCTGCCACGGCCGCAGTGAGTCCGAGCACGGCGAACATGAGCGGTTGCCTATGCTGGAAGTCGCTGGCGATAACGCTGCCCCAGCCGATCGCGATCGCCCCGGCAGAGGTGGCCAACAAGCCCATCAAGAACCTCGGGACGCCCTGCTCGTTGGCGCTACGCTTGTCGTCCCCACCCTGCCCGGGAGTACCGCGATCTTCTGTGCTGCCTGGCATGTGGAGCCGCTCTCTGCCGTCGCCTCATACAGCGGCGCGTGAACTTGCGGAGACCGAGGTGGGGTACGTCGGTAACCGTCCTTTAATGATTTGGAAGCATACCGTCCCGCTTACGGATGAAATCGCGTGCGTACAGATGCCGCGTTCATGGTGCCCAAATCGTGACAGGCGAGGTCTCGCGCGTAGTAATAGGACAACGCGCTAGGGTCGGGTGTCCTGCAGAGGTGCAATTGATACAGAAAACGTCTTCCTGGTGCGATAGTTCGGGCTTGGTGTCTCAATCACAGAGCAGGTCACCTTCCTTGGGAGAGGTGATCCCGGTTAGGTGCATGCGGTGCCGTAGGAGCTGCCGCGATCGTAACGAGGCAAAGGGATGCCGAGGCGATAGGTAGCGCCGACGAGGAGCAGGTCAGGTTCGTTCGTCCTCCGCTCATACCTTCCGTGCAACCCCGCCGATGAACGATTGGTGGCCAAAGTGCGGGTGACGGAGGGCGCCCGGAGCGGGCCGCCAGTCAGCCAACGGGACCAGACCAGGGTCGATCAGTTCGAAGTCGCCGAAATAGCCCAGGATCTCCTCATAGGAGCGCCATACCCCGGAGCCGAGCGATTCGCGCAAGATCTCTTGGGCAGTCGCGGTCGTCCAGGCAGTGGAAGGCATCATGCTACTGACATCACGAAAGTGCGAGATCGCCAGGTAACTGCCGGCAGGCAGCGCGCGGCGAAGCTGCGCGGTGATGCCCGCCGGATCCTCCTCGTCATTGATGTGATGCAGAACTCCCAGCATGGTCAGCGCGACCGGCTGGCCGGGATCGAGCAGCTTGCTCACTTCCGGGCTATCCAGGATCTGCCGCGGGATCGTTGTCGATGTAGGTGATGCGTGCTTGGCAGCCGGCCTCCAGCACGGCTTGATGAATGTTTCCCCGTGTGGGCAGTCCGGAGCCGATATCGATGAACTGCCTGATGCCAGCCTCAGTCACCAGGAAGCGCACCACCCGCTGCAAGAACGCGCGATTGCCCATCGCTGCCCGCATGGCATCGGGCGCGATAGCCAGGAGCCTGGCGAATACCTCACGGTCAGCGTCGAAGTTGTCGTTTCCTCCGAGGAAGCAATCATAGACGCGAGCGATATTTGGGCGGCTGACATCAACACCTGGCGGAAATCTGTCCATGGCACACCTCAGCCCCGAGGCAGTCAGCATTATCTTGGACAATACTCTGTGCACATTCGCCAGGTACCGCGATTCTCTCGATCAGCTGCCCAAGCGGCGACGCCCGCAATCAGCCAACCATCGGCGAGCAATCGGCGCTTTGCCACGCGATGTGTTGGCCGGACGTCAAATGGTGCGCTCGCCATACCGCCATTAGGTTCACCACGCTGCCGCCCCGACGAGCAGCACGTCCTGGCCCAGGCGGCAGGCGCGGGCGCTGCGGGCGGGGGCGCGTTAGTGACGCGTGGGGTCGTTGGCGGCGTCTAGCGGTGGGGCGATCGACGAGATTACGTCGTCGACTAGTTGTTTGCTGGTTTCCGGGTGGACGAAGCAAAGGCGGACCAGCGGGTCGTCATCCCAGGCGGCGGGGAGCACGAAGGCGATCTGCTCGGCCAGGATCCGGTCTGACCAGCTCTTGTAGTCGGCCCATCCCCACCCGTCGCGGCGGAAGATGACCGTGGAGAGCTCCGGCTCGCAGACCAACGTGAGGCCCTCGGTCGCCGCGATCCGGTCGGCTGCGTACCGTGCCATGGCGAGCGCGTGCTCGATGTTGTCGCGGTAGGCGTCCGTTCCGTGGACCGCCAGCCCGAACCACAAGGGCAGGCCACGGGCCCGGCGGGTCAGATGGAAGGCGTAGTCGCTAGGGTTCCACTCGTCATCGGTGTCCTCGTGGAGGGCATCGAGGTAGGGCGCCCGCTGCGTGTGCGCGGCCTTCGCCGCCAGCGGGTCGCGATAAATCAGCGCCGCGCAGTCGAACGGCGAGAACAGCCACTTGTGCGGGTCGATGACCACGGAGTCGGCCTGCTCAATGCCGTTGAATAGCCTGCGCACCGAGGGAGCGAACAGGGCGCCGCCGCCGTACGCCGCGTCGACGTGCATCCACAGGCCGTGCTCCCGTGCCACCTCGGCCACCCCGGCTAGATCGTCGATCAAGCCGCCGACCGTGTTGCCGGCGTTGGTGACCACGGCCACGACGTCGTCCCGGCGCGGCTCGCTGGCCAGGGTCTCCCGCAGCGCGCCCGCCCGCATCCGATGGTCGGGGGCGGGCACCAGCAGCGGTTCCATGCCGAGGAGGTGGAGGGCATTGTGCACAGAACAGTGGGTGTCCGCGGTCAGCGCCACCAACGGCCGTGTGCACCGCCCGCCCCGACGGGTCAGGCCGGTATCGCGCGCGACGAGAAGGGCCGACAGGTTACCGCCGGAACCGCCGGATACGAAACAGCCGCCGGCGGTGGCGGGCATCCCGGCGGCATCGGCCAGCACCCGCAGGGCCTGGTTCTCGGCCGCGACCGGCCCCGCCGCCTCGAGCCACGAGATGCCGTGCAGGGTGAAGCAGGTGGCCAGCACATCGAAAAGAACCGATGCCTTCGCCGGCACGCATGACACGAAGGCCATGAACCGGGGAGTGTCGCACGCGAGGATGGCCGGCGCGATGTTCTGCAGGAACAGTGACAGGACCGCCTCGGGGTCATTGCCGGAGGGTCCGATGAGCCCGGCCAGCTTCTCATTGAGCCGCGGCCTGTCACCGCCCGTCTTCAGCGGCACCTCGTCCAGGCTCAGCTGCCGCCAGCACTCATCGAAGATGCGCCGGGCCAGCTTCTCGTCCAGATCGTGCGTGGAATTGCTGCTCATATCCCGTCCTATTTCGCCGCGGTGACGATTTCCTTGAGCCATCCGGTAAATGCGGCCATCCCCTCGCCCAGCTTGGCCAGGGCGGCGGAGCCGATGATGACCCCGCTACAACCGCCAGTGCCGCGCAACTCTTCGACATCGGCGGGCTGGCTGATGCCAAAGGCCGCGCAGACCGGAAGATCCGGGCGGACAGAGCGAACCTCGGCCTGCTTTCGCCGAAGATCAGCGCCGGAAGCCGCCCTCGATCCGGTCTTAGGCCCTAGGGAGGTGTAGACGAAACCGCCGCCGTGGGAGATGACGTACCGATCGCCATCCGACAGGCCGACGACGGTCGCATCCACCGCGGGGATGATGACCGCGCCATCGTGGGCCGCGGCCAGGGCGTAGGGCGCGACATCCGGCGGGTCGGTCTCGAACAGGTAGCCGCAGACTCCGGCCCGCAGCGGGGGTGGCGCCGACCAGACGGCGGGCGACGGCCACGCGGACGGGTAGACGATGGCCACCCGTGACGGCGCGCGCAGCAGCCACGCGGTGGCTTTGGCCTCGGAGTAGGGCTCGGCATCCCGCAGCGCCCGGGCAACGACCGAGCCCGTCCTGGGTGACCATCGCGGATCCACCATCGCCGGGAACTCGATGAAGTCCACCCCTTGGCCAAGGCACAGGCTGAGCGCTTCCGTGCTCGCGTCCCAGTCAGGGAAGCCGGGCACGAGATAGATCCCGACCGCGAGTCTGCCCCGTTCCGCTTCGCCGCGGATCATGTCAGGCAGCTGAGACGGCGTCATAGTCCGCTGCCGCGCGGTGCGGACAGCAGCCTGGACATGACGCGCAGCCCGCAGTACGACTCCCACAACGTAGCGTGCGTCGTCGCGCCGAAACCGCCGTCCGGCTTAGCCAGGCTCTGCACGGCCGGCCCGAGCCGGTCCGTCCAGACGATGGCGTCGAGCACCTCCCCCGCCCGGAAGCCCCAGTAGCTGGCGGCCAGCATCGGAGTGTCATCGGCCGCGGTCAGCGTCGCCAGGCCGGACGGCGTGACGAACCGCGACCTGAGCCATGCCGCGGTGACGCGGCTATCGCTCGCACCGAGTGGATGCCCCAGCAGCGACAAGCTACAGACAGCGCAGTAGGTGTGCTCGGTGTCCGCCGCTGGCCGGCCCGGCACGCCCGCATAGCCCCCGTCAGCAACCCGGCAGGCCTGGATGAAATCAACGAGTGAGCCCAGCACTTCGGGCGCGAGCAGGCCAACCGCGCCCATCTGCTCGAGCGCACGTACCACATAGAACATTTCGTCGATGTCGGAGGTGGCAGGCAACCCCGGTGTAGCCAGTTCGCTGATGAACCAGCGCGGGAGTTGCTCAGGAATGGCGGCACGCGCGCCGGAGAGCACGAGCGCGCGCACCGCGTAGTAGCCCGCGGCCCGGGATGGCTCAGGGTCGGCCGCTGTCATCGCGAACGCGCCGCCCGCCCGCCGGCACTGGTCGACAAACGGGGCGGGCGTGAGCGGCTCAGCGGACAGTATCGAGGAAATCTCGGCTGCCCACCGCAGGGCCTCCATGGTGGGCTCGTCCTCGCCGGTTTCCAGGTACTCGCCTGGCCCTTTCTGGCGGGAAGTCAGGAAGCGCAACATTGCGCTGGCGGGAAGTAGCATCTCAGAAACAGCTCCTCACGTTGTCGCGGCGGCAATGAGAATCAGTCCAGGGCGGTGCCGAATATGTGGCTCTGCGGCGGTACCTCAAGAAAGTCGAGGCCGATCAAGGCGCCGGGCGCGGGCAGGACCCTGGGCGCGGGCGGATCGAAGAGGAAATCGTTATGCAGCTCGCTGCGGTGCCGAGAGAGCTGGTAGCTCCTGTACATCAGCCACACCTGATCGCGAACATCGATCATCGGGTCCGCATCGAGAAAAGTGCTCGCCTTCGCCATGCTGCTTATATCGCTGAGCGCCGCGATGGAGATGGTGAAGCTAAGGAGGTCGCTCGGCTCCACCATGGACCGTCCCCGCGCATGATACTGATATGGCTTAGGCAAGGTCTCGAGCACATCACCCGAGTAGATAACGAACTCCGCCGCCCGGTTCATCGCCTCCGGGCTGGCGAGCATGTCCTGGCTCATCACGTAGTTCATATAACCGAACAGCTGAGGATTGCGGCTGTAATAGAGCAGTGTCGCCAGGCCCTCGTGGCCTGGGCGCTCGATCAGAGCACTCCGCCGCTGTCGCAGGTCATTGATGCGTGCCCCATCGCCGCCGGAGCCGATGAGAGCGACCGACGGCTGCCGGAGAATCGGGTTCGCCGACGACGCCTCTGGCCCCGTCATCCTCGACACGTGTACCAGGTGAAGTTGAAAGCCCCGTTCCTGGGCGGCCGCCGCGACGAAGAACGGCAGCGCGCCGCGGGCCAAGAAGGCCAGGGTCTCGATCGAGTTCTGCCGGCACCAGCGCAACACCCAGTTCGTGAAGCTAAGCCAGACGTGAGTCCAGGGATTGATGATGTTGAGGAAGCGCCCGGTAGTGTCACAGAGCCACGCTGAAAGCTCGCGCTGCGTGCCGAATGTCCGGTTACACAGCTGATCGACCTGACCCTCCGAGAGATGTCTCGCGGTGATCCACGCATTGCGGAACGCCAGGCCGGCTTCCTCGACAGACGGCGGCCTGGCCGAGTTAGCGGTCAGCCACCTCTCCAGGCAGTAATCGACGACCGCACGAGAGTAATCCGCCCGAAACTGATATTCGGCCGGCTTGGGAAGATCTCGCAATAGGCTCGTTAGCCACTGGTGCGCGCTGGACGCTGGTATGGTCATGAGGCTGGGTACGCCTTACCTCGTTGGGCCATTTATGACTGTCGTCGCGGAGAGGGCAGGATGTTTTGCATCAAAGCCATCATGACCGATGGCACTGATATGCACCTGACCCGTTACTGACCTTTTTCCGGTCTTGATATTCGCGCACTAGTATGCGATAAATACTAAAAGCTCCGGTACCGTGGCGGGAAAGGCTATGTCATGAATGGAGCACTATGATGACAAAGACGCTCGCGAGCTCAGACATCGCCCTGGACGCCATCCGGCGGTACCCGGACGCGGACAATCCCAGCTCGTTCCTCGCGGTCAACGAGGGCAACAGCTACCTCGACCGGCCAGACGTGCCCGGCGTCATCGTGTACCGGCCCACCGGACGATACCTGGTGCAGTTCGGGGGCCCGTTCGCGCCCAAAGAGGCAAGGCCTCACCTGCTGCGTGCGTTTCTCAGCCTGGCCGCCGGTCAAGACAGGGAAATCGTGGCCATCCAGCTCCAGGGTGCCGATGCGGCCGAGTACCTGGACGAGGGCTTCACGGTCAACCAGATAGGCGCGTCTTACGCGCTGCGGCTGGACACGTTCGGCCTGCGCGGAACGGCATTCATGCAACTGCGGAACAAGATCGCGCGGGCCATGCGAACCGGGCTGGAGATCAGTGAGGTACCGCTGAACGCATGGCACGCCGCGATGAAGGAGCTAGACGCGGGATGGCTGGGCGCCAAGGGCGGCGCCAGGCCACTTGATTTCCTGGTGGGTCAGTACGGCGGGCAGTACCAGTATTTGCGCCGGCTCTTTGTCGGTGTGCACGGCACCCGGCTGACCGGGTACATCTCCTACTCGCCGGTCTACGGCTCCCGGCCCGGATGGATGCATGACCTCAGCCGCCGCCAGCCAGATTCCCCGCCGGGGGTGATGGAAGCGATCAACAAGGTGGCCATCGAGACGTTTCAGGCCGAGGGCGTGCCCTGGCTCCACTTCGGGTACACGCCCTTCTCCGGGCTCTCGAGCGCGCGGGAGTTCCCCGGTTACAGCCGCGCTTTCCAGTGGTTCATGGCGGAGCTCTGGGCTAATGGCGGGCACATCTACCCGGCCCAGACCCAGTACGCCTACAAGGAGAAATGGCGGCAAGACGTCATCTTGCCCGAGTACATCGCTTTCCAGCACGGCGCCAGCATCCCCGCCTTGGTGCACGTCTTCCGGGCTTGCAACGCCGTCTAGGGCCGGGAGGAAATGCCATGCCGGATGAGCCGGATGAGATCGCGGCGGCCGGGCGCACGGTCGTCGAAATGCTCGGCGCGTGCTCCGCGGCCCCCGATGACGCAGCTGTCGGGCGGGCCGCCGACGAGGCGCTGAGGAAGCTTGAGCGGCTCCTGACCGCGGGGACATGAAAGGACATGAAATGACTACTCCGGCACCGGTGCCCACCACCCCGGAACTTCTCGAGGAATTGCGGCGTATCTGCGCCGAAGCCGTCGAGATCCCGATCGATAAGATCACCGCTGAGGCAGATCTCGCGGCCGATCTCGGCGTCGACTCACTGACGATGGACGAGTTCCTGGTCCTGGTGCTGCAGCATTACGGCATGTCCGCCAAGGTCAACAGCATCCAAACCACTAGCTATCCCACGATCGGCGCCCTAGCCGATCTCGTCCAGCGGCTCAACGGCGAGCGCAATGGCGGAGGAAACAGCGGACCAGATGACTGAGATCGCCGTAGTAGGAATGGGGATCGCGGTTCCTGGAGCCAGCAGCCCGAGCGAGTTCTGGCGGCTGCTGACCACCGGGCGGCCGCAGTTCTCCGAGCCGAGCGGAAACTACCGGCTCGATTCCTTCTGGTCGGCCGATCCGGACGCCGAGGACCGCGGCTACGTGCGGGTGTCCGGGTTCCTCACCGGGCTGCACCCGCATCCGCGACTGGCCGCGGAGATCGCGGACGGCCTGTTCACCCACGGTGACAGCGAAGCGGTGTGGCTGCGCCACTGCCTGCTCCAGGCGAGTGAGAGCGTCACCACCAGGGACGGCGACCGTGGCTGTTGTGTCATCGGCGGCACCGGCCTTACCAGCCGGCGGCTGGACGAGGTCATCGTCACGGAAACGGCCGCACACCAGATCTCGGGCCGTCTGGCGGGCGGCGCGTCCGCCGTGGCCGGCGCGTCCGCCGTAACCGGCACGGCCGGCACGGACTCCGTGGTCGGCACGGACTCCGCGGCCGGCGCGTACGCCGTGGCCGGCACGGCCACCGACAGCGCGGACGCCGACGGCGCGGACGCCGACGGCGCGGACGCGGGGCGGCTGCGTTCCATGCTGCACGGCCACTTCGGTCACGCCGAGACGCCGCCCTCGCAACTGCTGCCCGACCAGGTGGTGCGCGCCGCCATCAACGGGCTGGTGCCCGGCGGCTGTACGGTCACGGTCGTCGACACCGCGTGCTCGTCCGCGCTGTTCGCGATCGACCTCGGATCCAGGCACTTGCTCGCCGGGGACTGCGAGATCGCCTACTGCGGAGGCATGTCCGGCGTCACTCCGCGGTACAACACGGCGTTCGCGAAGCTCGGCTGGCTATCCCGGCGCGGGCGGCTGCGCGTCTTCGACCGGCTGGCCGATGGCACCCTGTTCTCCGAGGCCGCCGCGGTAGTCGTGCTGAAGACCCTCCGCCGGGCGCTGGCGGACAAGGACCCGGTGCTCGGCCTGCTGGTCGGCTTCGGCGCGTCGTCCGACGGAAGAGGCCGTAGCGTCTGCGCGGCCAACCCGACCGGGCAATCGCTGTGCATCCAGCGCGCACACCGCGCCGCGGGCGTTGACGCGAGCCAGGTGGACTGGGTTGTCGCGCACGGGACGGGCACCGCGGCCGGGGACGCCGCCGAGCTGGCGGCGCTCGCGGCGACGGCGCCCCCCACTGGGCGGGTGTGCGCGTCACATAAGGCGGTCATCGGGCACCCGGGATGGAGCGCCGGCGCGGTTTCCGTGATACACGCGCTGCTCGCGCTCGGCTATGGTCGCATCCCCGCCCATCGCGGGCTTTCCACTCCGGTTCCTGACTCGCCCATCGGTACCTGCGTCGACGTACCCGCCCAGTGCAGGCCATGGATACGCCAGGACAGCCAGCCGCGAACGGTAGGGGTGTCTTCCTTCGGCTTTGGCGGTACCAACGGCCATCTGCTTATCAGGGAGTACGCCGCGCGCAGGCCGGCCAAGCCGCCGGCGCCGACCTCGCCCGATCCCGTCGTCCTCGTGGCCTGGGCCGCTCACCTGCCAGGAGAACCTAGCCGCGGGGAAATCGAGCACATGCTCGCCACAGGAACGTGGACGTGCCCGCGTAGTTTCGGCCGCTACGAGTCGCCGCCGTTCGACGAGATACGGCTCCCCGCCCGCACGGCCCGGTCGACCGACCGCAGCCAGCTCATGGCGCTGCATCTCGCGGCCATGCTGGTCGCCGAGCATGGCGAGCTGTGGTCGCCGGTACGCGATACTACCGGCGTCATCGCGGCCCTGTCGGGCCCCGCGCCGTTGGCGGTCGGTAACCTGCTGCGTTGCTACGCCAGCGAGCTCACGGGCCTGTTCACCGGCGCCGACGCCGAGGCCCTCGCGGCTTTCCTGCGGGACGCGCGAGCTGAAACCCCACCCACCAGCAGGGACACCTTGCCAGGGATCATGCCGAACATCATGGCCGCCAGGCTGGCCAACCGCTATGACCTGCACGGGCTGACGATGCTCGTGGACTCCGGGCACTCGTCGGGGCACACCGCGCTCGACGTGGCGGCGCTCTACCTGGCCACCGGCGCGCTGGACATGGCGCTCGTGCTGGCCGTCAACGTGGCCGTTCCCGCGGGGCTCGCCCGGCTGACCGGCGCGGAACCCGGCCGGATCGCCGAGGGGGCCTTCCTGCTCGCGCTGACCAGGTGCTCGGTCGCCCTTCGCCATGGATGGCAGGTACACGCCGAGATTCCCCGCGGCCCGCGTGAACCGGCCGGGACCGGGACGGTCAGGGACCCGGACCACACGGGCACCACCTTCCAGGCCGCCGACGCGGTCGTCTCGCTACTGGCGGCCCTGCACCGTAACTCGCGCTGAGGGAAGGGCCGGGGGAAGAGACGGAAGGGCCGGGGGAAGAGACGGAAGGGCCGGGGGGAAGAGACGGAAGGGCCGGGGGGAAGAGACGGAAGGGCCGGGGAAAGAGAAAGCCGCCCCCGCCTCTGGGGCAGGTGGTTCCGCGCTAGCGGTGACTCCG
>Ga0210390_10000824_pt1 | contig 31649 bp, 26 predicted proteins | sample IncBWH11OmetaG_FD_161050 | JGI IMG/M metagenome (GOLD analysis project Ga0210390, IMG submission 161050) | Forest soil microbial communities from Barre Woods Harvard Forest LTER site, Petersham, Massachusetts, United States - Inc-BW-H-11-O ...
CCGCGGCGGTGATCGGATCACAGTTCGGTCCAGATCTGTTGATCAGCCTGGGGATCGATGCGGCCCTCGAGGCGCTGGTCGAGGCGGAGTTGATTGATCAGGTGAGGTTCACCCCGCGCGCCGAGTACGAATTTCGGCATCCGCTGATCCGCGCGGTGGCCTACGAGTCACAGCTGAAAGCAGATCGTGCCAGGCTGCACCGGAGCCTGGCCGCAGCCATCGAGGCCGGCGACCCGGGATCGGTCGAGCAGAACGCGGCGGTGATCGCCGAGAACCTGGCGGCGGCCGGCGATGGGCAGCTCGCCTATGGCTGGCATATGCGTGCCGGCGCGTGGTCGACGAACCGCGATATCGCCGCGGCCCGGCTGAGTTGGGAGCGCGCGCGAGAGATCGCCGACGCGTTGCCCCCCGACAACCCGGAGCGCACCGTGATGCGTATCGCGCCGCGCACCCTGCTATGTGGCACCGCCTGGAAAGTGGATAGCTCCTCGGCGCGCTTTGAGGAGCTGCGTGAACTGAGCTCGCTCGCCGGCGACAAGGCATCGTTGGCGATGGGCATGGCCGGGCAGATGATGAACCTCTGGTTTCATGCCCGCGTGCGCGAGGCCTCGGCGCTGGCATCCGAACTCATGGCCCTGCTCGAGGCGATCGCGGATCCGGAATTGACGGTCGGGCTGTCGTTCATGCCGATATTCGTCAAGCTCGAGACCGGCGGATGGGCTGACGTGCTGCGCTGGTCACAAACCGTCATCGAGCTGGCCGACGGCGACCCCACCAAAGGCAACTTAATCATCGGGTCACCGTTGGCGTTGGCGCACGGCACGCGCGGGATGGGCCGAGGGGCCCTGGGCCGCCCACGGTTAGAGTTGCTGGCTGACCTCGCCACCACCACCGCCATGGCCCGCGCGGCGGACCCGACGACCCATGCCATCGTCATCGCCTGGACATACGCAGTAGGGATAGGCGCTGGGGGGCTGCTGGCCGACGACGCCGCGCTGGAGCTGATGGATGAGGCGCTGCAGATCGCCGAACGATCCGGTGACGATTTCGCGCTGGCCACCGCCCGAATCGCGCTGGGCACGGCGCTGATGCACCGCGACTCCCCAACAGACCGTGAGCGCGGACTGACGGTGCTGACACAACTGCGCGACGCGCACGAGCACTGGTCCCTGGCCGAGCTACCCTTCGTCGAGGCCTACATCGCCTGGGAGCAGGGCAGGCGTGGAGACCTCGATAACGCCATCGCGGCATTGCGGGCAGCCGTGGATGACATCTTCAATTCGGGACAGCTCAGCTGGACCCTCAAGGCCACCGCCCAGTTCGTGGAGACGCTGCTGGCCCGCGGCGGTGAGGCCGAACTGCAGGAAGCCCAGACCGCGATCGAGCGGTTGGCGGCCGCCCCGATCGACCTAGTGGACCGTGAGATCTGGCTGCTGCGGCTCCGCGCGCTGCTGGCCGGCGCCCGGGGCGACGAGGCCGCCCACCGCGATTTCCTCCAGCAATACCGCGCCATGGCGACAAAGCTTGGCCGGCTAGGACATATGGCGATGTCCGATTCGTGGACTGCCCGCACTGCGGCGGCAGGCGCAAGCCGAATGTTATCTGCTTCGGCGAGAATGTCCCGAAATCCCATGTTGAACAAGGCTATTCAATGGTCGACGGCGCGGAGGCGTCGTAGCTGACCGTGTTCTCGGACCACCGATTTGTGCGGTGCGCCGCGGCGGACGAAGTCGGGTTCGTCGTAGTTGGCCTGAAATCACTGTCCGGGCTGCCGCCCGCGCTGATCTCGACCGCGTCCTTCGAGCCGCTGCGTGACGAGGGTGGTCGGTGCGCAGCGGCGCTACGCGTTGCCGGGACTCCCGTCGACTTGCGCTCATTGGGTCGCTGACGCATGGCTTCGCCAGCTTGTTCCCGCTCGGCGGCGGCAGTGCCGTGATAACAACCGAGTTGGTTTCGGCGTTGCGGGCTCACCTCAGCCGCGTCTGAACTGGAGCTACCACGCCGGTACGCTTAGACGCTATCGCCGACCGCGCCGCGGTCGGACGCAGCGGACTATCACACGACGGAGGGTGAGCCAGCCCATGGGCGCCAAAGCCGACAAATCGAAACGCCCAGCCAGCTACGACTTGAACGCCGCCGGGCGCCGACGCGACATACTGGTCAGGATCGGGCTCACTGCGATCGTGATGCTGTTCGCCGTCGTTCTGGTCGGCTACATCGTGACCTCGCACAACAAGAAGACGTCCGCTGCCGAGCGGTCAGTGCGGGTGACGTCGAGCAAGCTGGTCACCAACAACGGCAACCCCAAGGCGGTCGTGACGTTCTACGAGGACTTCCTCTGCCCGGCCTGCGGGAACTTCGAGCGAGGATTCGGACCCACGGTGTCGAAGCTCATTGACACCGGCGCCATCGCCGCTGACTACTACATGGTCGGGCTGCTCAGCAGACCGCAGAACGACGATTACTCATCGCGCGCCGGTAATGCCGCCTACTGCGTCGCCGACGAGTCGGTCGACGCGTTCCGCCGATTCCACACCGCGCTGTACAGCAAGGAAATCCAACCGTCCGAGACCGGCTCCACATTTCCCGACAACGCGAAGCTGACCGAGCTCGCCAGAGAGGCCGGCGTGGTGGGCAAGGTTCCAGACTGCATCAAGTCCGGCAAGTACACCTCGATGGTCGACGGGTTGGCCACGGCCGCGGGCATCCACGCCACCCCAACGGTTCGGATCAACGGCCAGGACTATCAATGGTCGACGCCTCAGGCGCTGGTGGACAAGATCAAAGAGATCGTCGGGGATGTCCCGGGCCTCGACACGGCTGCGACCCCAGCGGCGTCGTGACCGTCGCGGCGTCAGCGCAAACTGGCGAGCCGGTTGAGGATTCGGCTTCCCCGTCTCGGTGGGCAGCGACGGTGCCGCTGGCGAGCGCGTGGTGGGTGCTGATCGCCGGGGTGATCGGGCTCATCGCATCGACCACCCTGACGGTGGAGAAGATCAAACTTCTGCTCAATTCGTCGTACGTGCCGTCGTGCAACATCAACCCAATCGTGTCCTGCGGTTCGGTGATGACAACGCCGCAAGCCTCAGTGCTGGGTTTCCCCAACTCGCTCATCGGTATCGTCGCGTTCACCGTCGTCACGGTCACCGGCATCTTGGCTGTAACGAAAGTTCCATTGCCACAATGGTATTGGATCGGAATCGCTGCCGGGACACTGGGCGGGGCCGTGTTCGTGCACTGGCTGATCTTTCAAAGTCTCTACCGGATCGGGGCCCTGTGCCCGTACTGCATGGTGGTGTGGGTGGCCACCATCTCGCTGTTGGTGGTAGTCAGCACGGTCGCCTTCCGGCCGGCCGGTGACGGTCCCAACGGCGTGGTGATGCGTGAGCTTTACCGTTGGCGTTGGTCGATCGCCGCGCTCTGGTTCACCGGAGTTTTCCTGTTGATTCTGGCCCGATTCTGGGCCTACTGGTCGACGCTTCTGTAAACAGTCGAAGTAAGGGACGCGCGTGATTTCGAAAGTTTTGGTGGCCAATCGTGGCGAGATCGCGATCCGCGCGTTTCGGGCTGCCTACGAGCTCGGCATCGGCACCGTCGCTGTCTATCCCTACGAAGACCGCAACTCGCTGCATCGGCTGAAAGCCGATGAGTCCTACCAAATCGGTGAGGTGGGCCATCCGGTGCGGGCCTATCTTTCGGTCGGCGAAATCGTCGATACGGCACGCCGTGCCGGCGCCGACGCGGTGTACCCGGGCTACGGGTTCTTGTCGGAGAACCCTGATTTGGCGGCCCATTGCGCGAAGGCGGGCATCACCTTCGTGGGCCCTAGCGCCAAAGTGCTTGCGCTGACCGGTAATAAGTCGCGCGCGGTCGCGGCGGCGCGTGAAGCCGGTCTGCCCGTCCTCACCTCGTCTGCGCCGTCCGCATCCGTCGACGAGCTGGTGTCGGCGGCGGCGGATATGCAATTTCCGTTATTCGTCAAGGCGGTTGCCGGGGGCGGGGGCCGCGGGATGCGACGGGTCAGCCAGGCCGACGCGCTGCCCGAAGCCATCGAGGCCGCCAGCCGAGAGGCCGAGTCGGCGTTCGGGGATCCGACCGTCTATCTCGAGCAGGCGGTGATCAACCCGCGCCACATCGAGGTGCAGATCCTGGCCGACACGCACGGCAACGTGATCCATCTCTACGAGCGGGACTGCAGTGTGCAGCGGCGCCACCAGAAAGTCGTCGAGCTGGCACCCGCACCGAACCTGCCGGAGGAATTGCGGGCCAAAATCTGCGCAGACGCGGTGGCTTTCGCCCGCCACATCGGCTACAGCTGCGCGGGGACGGTGGAATTCCTGCTCGACGAGCGTGGGCATTACGTCTTCATCGAGATGAATCCGCGCATCCAGGTCGAGCACACCGTCACCGAGGAGATCACCGACGTCGACTTGGTCTCCAGCCAGCTGCGCATCGCGGGGGGAGAGACCCTCGCGGATTTGGGCTTGCGGCAAGAGGCCATCCGGCCGCACGGCGCGGCGCTGCAATGCCGGATCACCACCGAAGACCCGGCCAACGGCTTCCGGCCGGACACCGGACGAATCAGCGCCTACCGCAGCCCCGGCGGTGCGGGCATCCGGCTGGACGGCGGCACCAACCTGGGCGCGGAGATCAGCGCACACTTCGATTCCATGCTGGTCAAGCTGACCTGCCGGGGCCGCGACTTTCCCGCCGCGGTCAACCGGGCGCGCCGCGCGATCGCAGAGTTCCGCATCCGCGGCGTGTCGACGAATATCCCGTTCCTGCAGGCGGTTCTGGATGACCCGGACTTCCAGGCCGGTCGTGTCACCACGTCGTTCATCGACGAGCGCCCGCAGCTGCTGACGGCGCGGTCATCGGCCGACCGCGGTACCAAGATCCTCAACTACCTGGCCGACGTTACCGTCAACAAGCCACACGGCTCACGACCGTCGACGCTGTACCCGCACGACAAGCTGCCCGACGTCGACCTGGGGGTTGCACCGCCGCCGGGGTCCAAGCAGCTGCTGATCGAGTTGGGGCCTGAGGGTTTCGCGCGCTGGCTGCGGGACTCGTCGGCGGTAAAAGTCACTGACACGACGTTCCGCGATGCCCACCAGTCGCTGCTGGCCACGCGGGTGCGCACCAGCGGGCTGCACAAGGTCGCGCCATACCTCGCGCGGACCATGCCGGAGTTGCTGTCCGTGGAGTGCTGGGGCGGTGCGACTTACGATGTGGCGCTGCGCTTCCTGCAAGAGGATCCTTGGGAACGGCTGGCGACACTGCGTGAAGCGATACCCAACATCTGCCTGCAGATGCTGCTGCGGGGCCGCAATACCGTTGGCTACACACCGTATCCGGAGCTGGTCACGTCGGCGTTCGTGGAGGAGGCGACGGCCACCGGTATCGACATCTTCCGAATCTTCGACGCGCTGAACAACCTCGACTCGATGCGCCCGGCGATCGATGCCGTACGCGAAACTGGTACTGCGATAGCCGAAGTCGCGATGTGCTACACCGGCGATCTGAGCGACCCGGGTGAGCGGCTCTACACGCTGGACTACTACCTGAAGCTGGCCGATCAGATTGTCGACGCGGGTGCCCACGTGCTCGCCATCAAGGACATGGCCGGACTGCTGCGCCCACAGGCGGCACAAAAACTGGTCAGCGCGCTGCGCAGCCGCTTCGACCTGCCTGTGCACTTCCACACCCACGACACACCCGGCGGCCAGCTGGCCAGTTATGTGGCGGCGTGGCATGCGGGTGCCGATGCCGTCGACGGTGCCGCCGCGCCGATGGCGGGGACGACCAGCCAGCCGGCGCTGAGCTCGATCGTCGCGGCCGCCGCCCACACCGACTACGACACCGGTTTGTCGCTGTCGGCGGTGTGCGCGCTGGAGCCGTACTGGGAGGCGCTGCGAAAGGTGTATGCGCCCTTCGAATCTGGACTGCCGGGGCCGACAGGACGGGTCTATCACCACGAGATCCCGGGCGGTCAGTTGTCGAATCTGCGGCAGCAGGCCATCGCGCTGGGGCTGGGCGACCGGTTCGAGGAAGTCGAGGAAGCCTACGCCGGCGCGGATCGGGTGCTCGGCCGGCTGATCAAGGTCACCCCGTCGTCGAAAGTGGTCGGCGATTTGGCGCTGGCGCTGGTCGGCGCGGGGGTGAGCGCCGACGAATTCGCGGCAGAGCCCGCGCGATTCGATATCCCGCAGTCGGTGCTCGGGTTCCTGCGCGGGGAGCTGGGCGATCCGGCCGGCGGGTGGCCAGAACCGTTGCGCACCAAGGCGTTGTCCGGCCGCGGCCCGGCTAAACCCGTCCAGGAGCTGACACCCGAAGACGAGTCGACGCTGGCTCTGGCCGGCCCGAAGCGGCAGGCGACCCTCAACCGTCTGCTATTCCCAGGCCCGACAAAGGAATTCGAGGTGCATCGGGAGGTCTACGGCGACACCTCGCGGCTATCGGCCAACCAGTTCTTCTACGGCCTGCGGCAAGGCGAAGAACACCGGGTGCAGTTGGAGCCCGGCGTGGAGTTGCTGATCGGCTTGGAAGCCATCTCCGAGGCCGACGAGCGCGGCATGCGCACGGTGATGTGCATTATCAACGGCCAGTTGCGGCCGGTGGAGGTGCGCGATCGCAGCATCGCCAGTACCGCTCCGGCCGCGGAGAAGGCTGATCGGACCAATTCCAACCACGTCGCTGCGCCGTTCGCCGGCGTCGTCACCGTCGGGGTCGCGCAAGGAGATCGGTTGACCGCCGGCCAGACCATCGCGACCATCGAGGCCATGAAGATGGAAGCGCCGATCACCGCGCCCGCCGACGCGACCGTGGAGAGGGTGGCGGTGGCGGCCACCGCACAGGTAGAGGGTGGCGATCTGCTGGTGGTGCTCGCCTGACCGCGCCGAGCGGCGCTTTGTGACCCGGATCATCGGCGGCGTCGCCGGGGGGCGGCGTATCGCGGTTCCGCCGCGGGGGACCCGGCCGACAACCGATCGGGTGCGCGAGTCGCTGTTCAACGTCGTGACCGCGCGGCGGGACATCGAGGGCATGTCGGTACTGGACTTGTACGCCGGCTCGGGTGCACTGGGGCTGGAGGCGCTGTCACGCGGAGCGGCGTCGGCGCTGTTCGTCGAGTCTGACCGCCGGGCGGCGGCCGTGCTCGAGCGCAACATTGCGACCCTCGGCCTGTCCGGCGCGACGCTGCGTCGCGGGCAGGTGACAGCCGTGCTGGCAGCCGGGGCAGCCGCGCCGGTCGCGCCGGCCGATCTCGTACTGGCCGACCCGCCCTACGACGTCGAGACCGCCGACGTGCACGCCGTTTTGGCTGCTTTGACGACACACGGCTGGGCACACGACGGAACGCTCGTCATCGTCGAGCGTGCGGCTGCCAGCACGCCGCTGGGTTGGCCGACTGGCTGGCACCCCTGGCAGCCGCGGGTTTACGGCGACACCCGTTTAGAGCTGGCCGAATGGCTACGGCCAGGCGTGTAGCGTCTTTCGTCATGAGCGCCGCTCCTCCTCATCGCTTCGCTCTGCATCGTCGGCGGCGCGCGTCATGAGCGCCGCTCCTCTCCCCCGCAAGCGGGAGGTGCCCCCACATCGCTCTTTCGCTCTGCATCGTCGGCGGCGCGCGTCATGAGCGGCGCGGTATGTCCGGGCTCATTCGACCCGGTGACATTGGGCCATATCGACGTCTTCGAACGCGCCGCGGCCCAGTTCGACGAAGTGGTGGTGGCGATCCTGGTCAACCCCGCCAAAAAGGGCATGTTCGACCTGGACGAGCGGATCGCGATGATCAAGGAGTCGACGACGCATCTGCCCAACCTTCGGGTGGAGGCCGGGGAAGGCCTTGTGGTCGACTTCGTCACCGCCCGCGGCATGACGGCCATCGTGAAGGGGCTGCGCACCGGCACCGACTTCGAATACGAACTGCAGATGGCGCAGATGAACAACCACGTCGCCGGGGTCGACACCTTCTTCGTGGCGACCACGCCCCGGTATTCGTTCGTGTCGTCGTCGCTGGCGAAGGAGGTCGCGATGCTCGGCGGCAATGTCTCCGAGCTGCTGCCCGAACCGGTCAACCGCCGGCTGGCCGAAAAACTGCGCCAGGCTGGACGATAACCGCGAAAACACCAGCGCGACCGTGCGGAGGATCACGGCCGCGCTGATGGTTATTCCGTTAGCTCTCGGCGAGCGCGCTGTGCAGCGACTTCTTCGCCTCGGTGATCGCGGTCAGAACCTTGGTACGCGCCTCGGCGAGTTTCGCCTTCTGCGCATCCGTGCCCGACCAGGCGATGGTCCGCGCCAGTCCGGCAAGCTCGACAAGTCCCCAACGGATCTTGATGACGTCGCCGAACTTTGCGACCTGAGCGAGCCGCGCGTGAAAGCCCTCGCTGGTGACGCCCTTCCACGCCAACACATTGGTGCCCTGCTCGGTCAGGGTGGCTACCCCGTCGCTGACCGTCACGAAGCCGCGACCCGCGAGGTGCCCGATCGCGAGCTCGACGAACCCCTCCGGGGGAGTCAGAGCGCCGTCGGTCGCCTCGGACACACGCTGCACGATCTGCGCCGCGTTCGCCGGCCCGTCGAGAAGCAGGGCGGCGGTGCCGACCACTATCCGCTTGCGGGGCCCACCGAAACCATGTCCGCCGTGTCCGCCCCAACCATGGCCACCGAAACCGTGTCCACCAAACCCGGGACCGCCGAAGCCGGGTCCCCCGAATCCGGGACCGCCGAAGCCGGGTCCGTCGAATCCGGGTCCACCCCAGCCGTGCCCGCCGAAGCCGGGGCCACCCCAACCGGGTCCACCAGAAAATCCACCACCGAACATCCCTGTTCTCCTTTAGTTAACGGCGACGTAGCCAACCGCTTCGTCACCAACTTGCATATCTAGGTCCTTGATACGCGGGCCGCCGATGCGTGTCAAGAAACTTGATATCCAGGCCGGTCGCCGGGCGAACATCGATCAGCGACGCGCTGACCGTTCGGGGTCTCGGGCCGGGCAATCCGTGTCAGCATGGTGGGGATGAGCGAATTCGAGGATCAGCCGCTGGGCTTTCTGGTGCGCCGGCTGATGGCGCGACTGCGACCCGAGGCGGCGACGGCGTTGCGACCGCTCGGGCTCGGATTGCCCGAGTTCGTATGCCTGCGCATTCTCGAGACGTATCCGGGCCGCACCAGCGCCGAGCTCGCCCGCAACACGCACGTGACGGCGCAGGCGATGAATCAGGTCTTGCAGGGGCTGGAAGACATGGGCGCGGTGACCCGCCCGGAGACGGCGCCGTCAGGCCGTGCATTGCCAGCGCAGCTCACCCGCAAGGGCAGGGCGCTGCTCAAGCGGGCGGAAGCGGCCGCCGACGCTGCCGAGGGTCAGATCCTGGCCCACCTCAGCGCCGCTGAACGGCGCCAGCTCAAACGACTGCTATACCGGGCGGGAAATCCGCCGACCGCGGATGCCGCAACGTGTCGGTCTGCAGCCGCGGCTATGAAAGCCGTTGACCCCAAGCGTTAATGGTGGTGGTGATGATGGCCAGATGCGTCATCGCCGGCTTCCGGGGAGCCGCCCATCATGCGCAGCATCGGGATTCCACCCGTCGTCACGAACCGCACGACGAGCACCGCCGCCAGCGCGAGGAACACGATGTTGAGCCAGGTGGTGTAGTTCCACGAAATCTCGGCGTGCATCACCGTTGCGCTGCGCTGCGATGGGATGAGACCTGCTGCGCCGAAGATCAATTCGACCAGGTAGCCGGCCGCGACCATCGCCGCATAGAACGTACCCAGCAGCGTCAGCATCATCGCGGTGCCGTAGTACTTCCGGTAGATGTTCAAGATCGGGATGATCAACAGGTCGGCGAAAATGAACGCAACAACGCCACCGAAGCTAATGCCGCCGTTCCACAGCACCGCGGCCAATGGCACGTTGCCGATCGAGCAGACGAACGAGAAGATCGCGACGAACGGGCCCACGATCGGCCCCCATACCGTCGATAAAATTGGATGATTAGCGAAAAAGAAGTGCTGCCAGAATGATTCGGGCACCCAGGCCGCGATAGCACCCGCGATCAGCAGCCCGATGATCAGATCGCGAAGGATCGCGGCCCATTCCATGACGAACACGTGTGAGACCGAAGTGAAGCCTTCCCGCGACACCAACCGTTGCCAAAACGAACCCTCACGCTGAACCGACATGTCCATGGCCGCATGGCCTTCCATCGACCCGGCCAGCCCCTGATCGGCCTGTCGACGGGCCGCGTCGATGAGCCGCGAACGCACGAAAAGCCGGAACAGCACCGCCAGTGCCACGATCATCAGTGGGCCGCCGACGAACTCGGCCGCGGTGAACTGCCAGCCCATGAGCAGAGCCAGGATGATGCCCAACTCCACCACCAGATTCGTAGAGCCAATCTCGAAGGCCATGGCCGCGGTGAAGTTGGCGCCCTTGCGGAACAGCGACCGGGCCAGGGCCACCGCGGCGTACGAGCACGATGAGGACGCGGCGCCCAGTCCGGCCGCGAGGGCCAGGGTGCGGGGCCGGTCGTCGCCCAGCAGGGCCACGACGGTCGATCGACGCACGACGGCCTGCACCACCGCGGAGAGCGCGAAACCCAGGATCAACGCCCACAGGATCTCCCACGTCATGGACCCCGCCAGCGCCAGCGCATGCCCTACCGCACCCGCCGCTTCCTTGACCACCAGGACCACCAGACCCTTCGCTTCGGCGTTTCGCGTGCTTTGGCATTACTAGCATACCCCTAGGGGGTATATTCCCAACCTTGATTGGCTGCCGCCTCTTGGGGGCTCCGTCCATTCATAATTGCCGATAATCTGCAAGACCCGACATAATGACGCCAAGTGTGCAGGTGAGTGGGCGCAGTTCCGGTCGCTTAAAGTCCGACACACCGGGTCCGGCAACTCAGTCACAGACGTAACACCAGGCACACTGGTAACAACAACGATGCCGGGAGGGTGTTGCCGTGTACCGAGTATTTGAGGCGCTCGACGAGCTAGGCGCCATTGTCGAAGAAGCTCGTGGTGTGCCGATGACTGCGGGCTGCGTGGTGCCCCGCGGTGATGTGCTCGAACTCATCGATGACATCAAGGACGCCATCCCGGGTGAGCTGGACGACGCGCAGGACGTGCTCGACGCCCGTGACTCGCTGCTGCACGAGGCCAAGGCGCATGCGGACTCCGTGGTGTCCTCGGCGACCACAGAGTCCGACTCGCTGCTCAACCACGCTCGCACGGAGGCGGACCGGATCTTGGCCGAGGCCAAAGCCCAGGCCGACCGGATGGTGGGCGAGGCGCGCCAGCACAGCGAACGCATGGTTTCCGAAGCGCGTGAAGAAGCGGTCCGCATCGCGGCGGCGGCGAAACGCGAGTACGAGGCCACCACGGGCCGGGCCAAGTCGGAGTGTGACCGGCTTGTCGAAAACGGCAATATCTCGTATGAGAAAGCCGTGCAAGAGGGCATCAAAGAACAACAGCGCCTGGTCTCCCAGACCGAGGTGGTGTCATCGGCGACTGCCGAGGCCTCCCGACTCATTGACGCGGCGCATGCCGAAGCCGACCGGCTGCGCGGTGAATGCGACATCTACGTCGACAGCAAGCTGGCCGAGTTCGAGGAGCACCTCAACAGCACCCTGCGCTCGGTCAACCGTGGCCGCCACCAACTGCGGACGGCGGCGGGCGTGCACGACTACGCCCAGCGCTAGCCCCCACCGGTGGCACAAGGCGGCTGGTAGCCGCCCGTAGGATTGCGGCTATGGCCCGGCAGCACAGCCAAACGGCGAAGCCGCATCCGGGTTCGCCCCTAGCGGTCAACGTCGCGCGGCTGGGGCGACGCCCGGGATCGATGTTTCCCTTGCACGAGGTCGTGCCCAACCCGTCGCGCATCGGCCTGGAAATGATCGGAATCCAGGCCGGCGCGCCGTTGGAGCTTGATCTGCGAGTCGAATCAGTATCCGAAGGCGTGTTGGTGACCGGGACCCTGACCGCCCCCACCACCGGCGAATGCTCGCGCTGCCTGACGCCGTTCGACGGGCGCGTAGAAGTCGGGCTGACCGAGCTCTTTGCCTACCCGGACAGCATCACCGAGGCGACCACTGAGGAAGACGAGGTCGGCCGGGTCGTCGGCGACATCGTCGATCTCGAGCAGCCGATTATCGACGCGGTGGGGCTTGAACTACCGTTCTCGCCGGTATGTCGGCCGGATTGCCCGGGACTGTGCCCGCAGTGCGGCGTCCTGCTGGCGACCGCCGAGCCCGGCCATCACCATGATCTGATCGACCCGCGGTGGGCCAAGCTGGCCGGCATGTTGCGGCCCGACACTGAGGGGGGCCCGGAGTGAATGACCTGCTCGACGCGCTCGGTGTCGAGCTGCCCGAGGAGTTGCTGACCCTGGCGCTGACCCATCGCAGCTACGCCTACGAGAACGGTGGCCTGCCCACCAACGAGCGCTTGGAATTTCTCGGCGACGCCGTGTTGGGCCTGACCGTCACCGACGAACTGTTCCACCGACACCCCGACCGCTCGGAGGGGGATCTGGCGAAACTGCGGGCCAGCGTGGTCAACACCCAGGCGCTGGCCGAGGTCGCGCGGAATCTGACCGAGCAAGGCCTTGGTGCGCATCTGCTGCTGGGGCGCGGCGAGATCAACACCGGCGGCGCCGACAAATCCAGCATCCTGGCCGACGGCATGGAATCGGTGCTGGGAGCGATCTATTTGCACCTGGGTATGGACACCGCGAGGGACGTGATCCTGCGGTTGTTCGGTCCGCTGCTCGACGCCGCGCCGACGTTGGGCGCCGGGCTGGACTGGAAGACCAGCCTGCAGGAGCTGACCGCGGCCCGCGGCCTGGGCGCGCCGTCGTATCAGGTCACCTCGACCGGACCCGACCACCACAAAGAGTTCACCGCCGTCGTGGTCGTGGCCGACACCGAATACGGTTCGGGTGTGGGCCGGTCCAAGAAGGAAGCTGAGCAGCATGCCGCGGCAGCGGCCTGGAAAACGCTGAGCGTGCTCGACAGCGCGTGACGTAGGTTTTCTGGGATGCCCGAACTACCCGAAGTTGAGGTGGTGCGGCGCGGATTGCAGGCCCATGTGGTGGGCCGGACGATCACCGCCGTCCGAGTGCATCACCCGCGCGCAGTACGCCGCCATGAGGCCGGCCCCGCCGACCTGACCGCACGGCTACTGGACGCCCGGATCACCGGCACCGATCGGCGCGGGAAATATCTGTGGCTCACGCTCGATGACGGCGATTTCGCGCTGGTGGTCCACCTCGGCATGAGCGGACAGATGCTGCTCGGGACGGTGCCGAAGGCGGGCCACTTGCGCATCGCGGCCGTTCTCGACGACGGAACCACGCTGAGCTTCGTCGACCAGCGCACGTTCGGCGGGTGGCTGCTGGCCGACCTGGTCAATGTGGACGGCAGCATGGTCCCTGCACCGGTCGCCCACCTGGCACGCGATCCGCTCGACCCGCGATTCGACATCGATTCGGTGGTTAACGTGTTGCGGGGCAAGCACTCCGAGATCAAACGCCAGCTGCTCGACCAGACGGTGGTGTCCGGGATCGGCAACATCTACGCCGACGAGGCGTTGTGGCGGGCCAAGGTGAATGGCGCGCGCATCGCCGACACACTGACTCGTTCAAAGCTGACCGCAGTGTTGGAGTCGGCCGCCGAGGTGATGCGCGATGCATTGGCGCAGGGCGGAACCTCGTTCGATTCGCTGTATGTCAACGTCAACGGTCAGTCTGGTTACTTCGACCGATCCCTCAACGTGTACGGCCGGGAAGGCAAACCCTGCCGACGCTGCGGGGCGGTGGTCCGCCGCGAGAAGTTCATGAACCGCTCGTCGTACTACTGCCCGCGCTGTCAGCCGCGCCCGCGGCGGTAAGTTCCTGCGTCATCTTCAAGTCCTAGGGCCGCTCGAGATCACAGTTCGATAACGAACAGGAGTCGATCGGGCAGCCACGGCGTCGATCTCGGCGCACAGCCAACCGGTAGAAAGAACCCATGACGGAACTATGGGTGGAACGCACCGGAGTGCGCCGCTACACCGGGCACAGCTCTCGAGGTGCGCAGGTGCTCATCGGCTCCGAGGACGTCGACGGCGTCTTCACGCCCGGAGAGCTGCTCAAGATTGCCCTCGCCGCGTGCAGCGGGATGTCCAGCGACCTGCCGTTGGCGCGTCGGCTCGGCGACGATTACCCGGCTACCGTGCGGGTCTCCGGCGAGGCTGACCGTGAGCAAGAGCTTTATCCGGTGCTGCAAGAAACCCTCGAGATCGACCTGTCGGGTTTGAGCGACGAGGAAAAGCAGCGGGTGCTGGTCGTCGTCGAGCGTGCCGTCGACCAGGTGTGCACGGTCGGGCGCACCCTCAAGTCGGGTACCAAGGTCACCTTCGAGATCGCCGATGTCGGAGCCTGACGTTCGGCTCACCGCGTGGGTGCACGGCCACGTGCAGGGCGTCGGCTTCCGGTGGTGGACCCGATCGCGTGCGCTGGAGCTCGGCTTGACGGGGTATGCCGCCAACTGTCCCGACGGCCGGGTGATGGTCGTCGCGCAGGGCTCCCGTGACGCATGTGAACAGTTGTTACGCCTGTTGCAGGGTGGAAAAACACCAGGCCACGTCGACAACGTAGTTCCCGACTGGTCGCCGCGCGGCGAACCGATCAGCGGCTTCACCGAGCGGTAGTCTGGCACGCCGTGTACCTCAAGAGCCTGACGCTGAAGGGTTTCAAATCCTTCGCCTCGCCGACGACTCTGCGGTTTGAGCCCGGTATCACCGCAGTGGTCGGACCCAACGGGTCGGGCAAATCCAACGTCGTCGACGCGCTCGCCTGGGTGATGGGGGAGCAGGGCGCCAAGACGCTGCGCGGCGGCAAGATGGAAGACGTCATCTTCGCCGGGACGTCGTCGCGAGCTCCGCTGGGCCGCGCCGAAGTCACCGTCACCATCGACAACTCCGACAACGCGCTGCCGATCGAGTACTCCGAAGTGTCGATCACCCGCCGGATGTTCCGCGACGGCGCCAGCGAATACGAAATCAACGGCAGCAGTTGCCGTTTGATGGATGTCCAGGAGTTGCTGAGCGACTCTGGCATCGGCCGCGAGATGCACGTCATCGTCGGGCAGGGCAAGCTCAACGAGATCCTCGAGTCGCGACCGGAGGATCGTCGGGCATTCATCGAGGAAGCCGCCGGTGTGCTCAAACACCGCAAGCGCAAGGAAAAGGCCGTCCGCAAGCTCGAGGCGATGTCGGCGAACCTGGCCCGGCTGACCGACCTGACCACCGAACTGCGCCGTCAGCTCAAACCGTTGGGCCGTCAGGCCGAGGTGGCCCGTCGGGCACAGACCATCCAGGCCGACCTGCGCGACGCCCGACTGCGGCTGGCTGCCGACGACGTGGTCACCCGGCAGGCCGAGCTCAACGACACCAACGAGGCCGAGGCCGTGTTGCGCCGCGAACACGACGAGGCCGCGGCCCGGATGGCCGTGGCGTCCGACGAGCTGGCCACCAATGAAGAGGCGCTGACCTGCCTTTCTGGGCGCGTTGAACGCGCACAGCAGACCTGGTTTCGGTTGTCCGCGTTAGCCGAACGGGTGAGCGCGACTGTGCGGATCGCCAGCGAGCGTGCGCAGCATCTGGACATCGAGCCGGCCACCACCGGCGGCCCTGACCCCGATGCGTTGGAGGCCGAGGCTGCGCAGGTCGCCGCCGCCGAGCGGCAGCTGTTGGCCGAGCTGACCGCAACGCGCACCCGGCTGGAGGCCGCACGTACCGAGCTGGCCGACCGTGAACGGGACGCCACCGAAGCCGAACAGGCTCACGTGGCGGCGGTTCAGGCCGAGGCCGACCGCCGCGAGGGCCTGGCCCGGCTGGCCGGCCAGGTGGAGACGATGCGGGCGCGCGTCGAGTCGATTGACGACAGCGTGGCCAAGTTGTCGGAGCGCATCGAGGAAGCCGCCTCCCGCACGCAGCAAGCGAAGGCGGAATTCGAGACGGTGCAGGGTCGGGTCGGTGAGCTCGACCAAGGCGAAGTCGGTCTCGACGATCACCACGACCGGATGGTGGCGGCGTTGCGGTTGGCCGATGAGCGCGTCGCCGAACTGCAATCGGCCGAGCGCGGCGCCGAGCGCCAAGTGGCTTCGCTGCGGGCCCGAATCGATGCTTTGTCGGTGGGGCTCGAACGCAAGGATGGCGCGGCGTGGCTTTCCCGAAACCGTGGCGGGGCAGGGCTTTTCGGGTCGGTCGCGAAACTGGTCCAGGTGCATTCGGGTTATGAAACCGCGCTTGCCGCAGTCCTCGGCTCGGCCGCCGATGCGTTGGCCGCCGACAGCTTCCATGCGGCGGCCTCGGCGGTGTCAGCACTCAAGCAGGCCGACGGCGGCCGCGCGGCGATCGTGCTCAGCGATTGGCCGGCGGAGGAGCAAGCACCGGCGGGCGTTCTGCCCGACGGCGCGCGGTGGGCACTCGACCTCGTCGAGGCGCCGGAGCGGCTGCGCGGGGCGATGATCGCCATGCTCTCCGGCGTCGCTGTCGTCGGCAGTCTGGCCGAGGCGATGGATCTGGTGGCCGCCAGCCCCCGCCTGCGTGCGGTGACCCGCGACGGCGATCTGGTGGGCGCCGGCTGGCTCAGCGGCGGCTCTGACCGCAAACCGTCCACGTTGGAGATTACTTCCGAAATCGCCAAGGCGCGAACAGAATTGGCCGCGGCCGAGACGCAGGCCGGCCAGCTCGGCGCGGCGTTGTCCGGCGCGCTGAGCGAGCAGACTGCTCGTCAGGACTCCGCTGAGCAGGCATTGGCGGCGCTCAACGAGTCCGACGCCGCGATCTCGGCGATCTACGAACAGCTTGGGCGGCTGGGCCAGGATGCCCGCACCGTCGAGGGGGAGTGGCGCAGGCTGCTGCGCCAACGCGAGGAGTTAGAGGCTGGGCGTGCCCAGACACTGGCCGAGCTTGGTGAACTCGAGACTCGGCTGCGCAACGTTGAACAGACTCAACAGGTCTCGGCCGAACCCAGTCCAGGGGAGGCCCGGCAGCAGATCGCCGCGGCGGCCGAGACGGCCCGCGGCGTCGAGGTGGAAGCCCGGTTGGCAGTGCGCACCGCCGAGGAGCGCGCCAATGCCGTTCGCGGGCGGGCGGATTCGCTGCGTCGCGCGGCCGCCGCAGAACGGGAGGCGAGGCTGCGCGCCCAGCAGGCGCGCGCCGCGCGCGAGCATGCGGCCGCGGTGGCGGCCGCGGTCGCCGAAGCCGGGCGGAGGCTCGCCGCGCGGCTGGATCAGGTGGTCGCGGCCGCGTCACGCAACCGCGACGTGCTGGCCGCCGAACGCCAACAACGGTCGGTCGCCATGGCGGCAGTTCGCGAAGAGGTGAACGCGCTGGGCACCCGGATCGCAACGCTCACCGAGTCGCTGCACCGCGACGAGGTGGCCAAGGCGCAGGCGGCGCTGCGGATCGAGCAGCTCGAGCAGATGGTCCTCGAGCAGTTCGGAATGGCGCCAGACGATCTGGTCGCCGAATACGGCCCGCAGGTCTCGCTGCCGCCGACCGAGCTGGAGGTCGCCGAATATGAGCAGGCCCGTGAGCGCGGCGAGCAGGTGACCGCGCCGGCACCGATGCCGTACGACCGGGCCACCCAGGAGCGTCGCGCCAAACGGGCCGAACGCGAGCTGGCCGAACTTGGCCGGGTCAACCCGCTGGCGCTCGAGGAGTTCGCGGCGCTGGAGGAGCGCTACAACTTCCTGTCCACCCAACTCGAGGACGTCAAGGCCGCACGCAAGGATCTGCTTGACGTCGTGGCCGACGTCGACGCCCGCATCCTGCAGGTGTTCAGCGACGCCTACGCCGATGTCGAGCGCGAGTTCCAAGGAGTGTTCGCCGCGCTGTTCCCCGGCGGCGAGGGCCGGTTGCGGCTCACCGACCCCGACGACATGCTGACCACAGGCATCGAAGTCGAGGCCCGCCCGCCCGGCAAGAAAATCAAGCGGCTGTCGCTGCTATCCGGCGGGGAGAAGTCGCTGACCGCGGTCGCGATGCTGGTGGCCATCTTCCGGGCCCGCCCGTCGCCGTTCTACATCATGGACGAGGTGGAAGCGGCGCTCGACGACGTGAACCTGCACCGGTTGCTGAACTTGTTCGAGCAGCTGCGCACCCAGTCGCAGCTGATCATCATCACGCACCAAAAGCCGACCATGGAGGTTGCCGACGCGCTGTATGGCGTGACGATGCGCGACGACGGCATCACCGCGGTGATCTCCCAGCGGATGCGCGGCCAGCAGGTCAACCAGCTGGTCACCACTACTTAGCGAGGAACACTTGTCGGAAGGTCTGTGGATCGCGATCGCGGTCGCCGCCGCGCTGATCGTCATCGCCGCGTTGGTCGTAGGTCTGGTCCGATATCGCCGGCGACAGATCAGGCTGTCGGCCCCCGAGCAAACCGGCACCCTGGATCGGTCAGGCGGCTACACCGCGTCATCAGGAATCACGTTCAGCCGCACCGAAACTGGCGACCGGATCGACACTACCGGCCTGCCCGCCGTCGGCGACGATGCAACCATTCCGCGCGACGCACCGAAGCGTCCGATCTCCGATGTCCAACTGCCCGAACCGGATACCGTCACGCCGCCGGTGGTCCAGCAGCCTGAGCCGTCAATGCCACCGCCCGCAACTGAGCCGGTGGCACCGGACGTCGAGGCCATCGCACCGCCCGAAGGGCGGTTGGAACGACTGCGCGGCCGGCTTGCCAGGTCACAGAATGCGTTGGGCCGCAGCCTGTTAGGGCTGCTCGGCGGCGGCGATCTCGACGAAGCATCCTGGGAAGAAGTCGAGGACACGCTGTTGATCGCTGACTTGGGCCCGACGGTTACCACGTCGGTGGTGACGCAGCTGCGCAGCCGGCTCGCCAGTAAAGATGTGCGAACCGATGCCGATGCCCGCGAAGTGCTGCGCGAGGTGCTGATCGCCGAGCTGCAACCCGGCCTGGACCGCTCCGTCCGCGCGTTGCCGCATGACGACCACCCCTCGGTCCTGCTGGTCGTCGGCGTCAACGGCACCGGCAAAACCACCACCGTCGGCAAACTGGCGCGGGTGTTGGTCGCCGACGGCCGACGGGTCGTGCTGGGCGCCGCCGACACCTTCCGGGCCGCCGCCGCCGACCAGTTGCAGATCTGGGCCTCACGGGTCGGTGCCGAGGTGGTGCGCGGAGCCGAGGGCGCCGACCCGGCCTCGGTGGCGTTCGACGCGGTCGACAAAGGCATCGCCGTGGGCGCCGACGTTGTCGTGATCGACACCGCCGGCCGGCTGCACACCAAAACCGGGTTGATGGACGAGCTCGGCAAGGTCAAACGGGTGGTGATGCGGCGCGCGGCGGTCGACGAGGTGCTGCTGGTACTCGACGCGACGATCGGGCAGAACGGGCTTGCGCAGGCGCGCGTGTTCGCCGAGGTCGTCGATATCACCGGGGCGGTGCTGACCAAACTGGACGGCACCGCCAAAGGCGGCATCGTTTTCCGGGTCCAGCAGGAACTGGGCGTGCCGGTGAAGTTGGTCGGGCTTGGGGAGGGGCCGGACGACCTTGCGCCGTTCGAACCGGCCGCCTTCGTCGACGCACTGCTGGGCTGATGGCGGCGACCCGCTGCGCCCGGCTCCGCCGCGCTTGCGATCGCCGCCAGGCTGAATTGACGTGTGAGCATGATGTAACACTGGCGAAACCTGCCAGCGTCGCTTTTAGAAACAACCACTGCGCAAGGTTCTGCTTCAGGCCACAGGCACTTGTCTGACGGCCATTCATGGCCGACCGGAGGTGATAGCGAGTGAGTTTCCCGATACTGGGCCAGCCCAATACCGGCGATACCGCCTGGATGCTGGCGAGTTCTGCGCTGGTGCTGTTGATGACCCCGGGACTGGCGTTCTTCTACGGCGGGATGGTCCGCGCCAGAAGCGTGCTCAACATGCTCATGATGAGCATCAGTGCGATGGGCGTGGTGACGGTGCTGTGGGTGCTCTACGGCTACTCGATGGCATTCGGCAACGACACAGACAAGGTCATCGGTGACCCGACCGAATACTGGGGTCTGAAGGGTCTCATCGGTGGCAACTCTGTGGCCGCGGATCCCAGCAAGGGCGTTGCGGCGACTGATATCCCGCTGGCCGGTACGTTGCCGGCCACCGTGTTCGTGGCGTTCCAGCTGATGTTCGCGATCATCACGGTCGCGTTGATCTCGGGGGCGGTGTCCGACCGGCTGAAGTTCAGCGCCTGGCTGGTGTTCGCCGGACTGTGGGCGACGTTGGTCTACTTCCCGGTCGCGCACTGGGTCTTCGCGTTTGACGGGTTCGCGTCTGAGCACGGCGGCTGGATCGCCAACAAGCTGCATGCAATCGACTTCGCCGGCGGTACTGCGGTCCATATCAACTCCGGTACGGCCGGCTTGGTCCTGGCGATCGTGTTGGGCAAGCGCAAAGGCTGGCCCACCACGCTGTTCCGCCCGCACAATGTGCCCTTTGTGATGCTCGGTGCGGGCTTGCTGTGGTTCGGCTGGTACGGGTTCAACGCCGGTTCGGCCACCAGCTCCAATGGCGCCGCGGGGGCGACGTTCATGACCACCACGATCGCGACGGCCACGGCCATGCTCTTCTGGCTGCTCACTGAGCGGATCCGCGATGGCCATGCAACGACGCTGGGCGCGGCCTCGGGCATCGTCGCCGGATTGGTCGCCATCACACCGTCCTGCTCGTCAGTCAACGCGTTGGGCGCCTTGGCGATCGGCGCGGTGGCTGGGGTGCTGTGTGCGCTGGCGGTCGGGCTGAAATTCAGGCTCGGCTTCGATGACTCGCTGGACGTGGTCGGTGTGCACCTGATCGGTGGTCTGGCGGGCACGCTGCTGGTGGGTCTGGTGGCCGCCCCGGAGAGCGTGGCGATCAACGGCGTCGCCGGCGTGTCCAAGGGCTTGTTCTACGGCGGCGGTTTCGATCAGCTGGAACGGCAGGCGGTCGGCGCGTTCAGTGTTCTCTTCTACTCTGCCACCGTCACCCTTATCCTGGCTCTGATACTGAAATACACGATCGGGCTGCGTCTCAGTCCTGAGGCAGAAGAAGCTGGTATCGACGAGTCTCAACACGCGGAGAGCGGTTACGATTTCGCAACAGCGACCGGCTCTGTTCTTCCTCATGCGAGTCTGCCGGACGGCGTTAACGGCCGCCTGGAAGAGCGAGTGGACGACAAAGTGGAGGCGGAGCAGAAATGAAGCTGATCACCGCGATCGTGAAACCGTTCACTCTCGAGGACATCAAAGCCAGCCTTGAACAGGTCGGAGTCCTGGGGATGACGGTCAGCGAAGTCCAGGGGTACGGGCGGCAGAAGGGCCACACTGAGGTCTACCGCGGTGCTGAGTACTCGGTCGACTTCGTGCCGAAGGTACGGATCGAGGTCTTAGTCGAAGACTTTGACACGGACAAAGTGGTCGACAGCATCGTGCGGGCCGCGCGTACCGGTAAGATCGGCGACGGCAAGGTGTGGGTGACCGCGGTGGAAACGGTGGTGCGGGTACGCACCGGTGAGCGTGGAGCCGACGCCGTCTGATACACGCCGTGTGAAGACTCCTCCGGAGTAGCCGATCCGACCTGGACGGGAATGAAGCAGCGCGAACCAGATTCACCCGATCCGATTTGGCCGGAGGCCGCGACAGGCACAAGTGCCGGCGCGGCAAACGATCTACCCGCTGCTCGGGAAGCTCTTCTTGCCCGCGGATTGGGTGAACTTGACTCGGCCGCCCTGCGCGAAGCATGGGGAGAGTTACACGAATCCTGGCTAATTGCAAAGGCCACGGAAATTGGTATCACGGCCGGCAGCGGCTTTTCCATCGTCGCGACCGGTTCGCTGGGCCGGCGCGAGCTGGTGCCCTATTCCGACCTGGACCTGCTGCTGTTGCACGATGGCTTGCCCACCGACACGGTACGAGAGGTCGCGGATCTGCTGTGGTATCCGTTGTGGGACGCCAACATTCGTCTGGATCACAGCGTGCGCACCGTGGCCGAGACACTTCGGGTTGCCGGTGTAGACGTGTCGGCCGGCCTGGCCATGCTGGATGCGCGGCACATCGCCGGCGATGAGCAGCTGTCGGCCCGGCTGATCGATGGAGTGCGGGGGCAGTGGCGGACCGGAATCCGCTCGCTCTTCGGCGAACTCGTCGACGATACACATGCCCGGTGGCGGCGCTTCGGTGAGATCGCCCACCGCGCCGAACCCGACTTGAAATTGGGCCGCGGCGGCCTGCGTGATCTTCAGTTGCTCGACGCGCTGGCCATCGCCCACCTCGCCGACCGCCTAGCTGGCCGACCGGAGGACCCGCTGGGTTCGCTGACCGACGCCCAACTCATCCTGCTCAACGTCCGTACCGAACTGCATCGGGTTTCCGGTCGGGGGCACGACCTGCTGCTGGCCCAGTTCGCCGACGAGATCAGCGCCGCCCTGCACATCGGCGACAGATTCGACCTGTCGCGGACGCTGTCCGACGCAGGCCGCACCGTCAGCTACCGCGTCGACGCCGGGCTTCGCACTGCCGGCAATGCGCTTCCGCGGCGCGGGATTTCGGCAATCCGGCGGCGGCCGCGCCGACCGCTGGACGAGGGCGTGGTCGAATACGACGGGGAGATCGTGCTGGCCCGCGACGCCCGACCGCAAAGCGACCCCATGCTGCTCCTCCGAGTGGCGGCGGCATCGGCGAGTAACAGCCTGCCAATTGCGATGTCCACGCTGAGCCGGCTGGCGGACTCGGCGGCGGAGCTTCCGACGCCGTGGCCGCGCGAGGCGTTGGACCTCCTCTTGGTCTTGCTGGCTGCCGGCCCGGACACGATAGCGGTCATCGAAACGCTCGACCGTACCAATTTGTGGGTCCGCCTTTTGCCGGAATGGGCCGCAATCCGCGACCTACCGCCACGTGATGTCATCCATATCTGGACCGTTGATCGCCATTCGGCCGAGGTCGTCTCCCGAGCACGGATTTTCACCACCCGGGTGGCTCGTCCCGACTTGCTGCTGCTTTCCGCATTGGTGCACGACCTGGGGAAAGGACAGGGCGTCGATCACAGCGTGCTTGGCGCTGAGTTGATCACCCAGATCGGTACCAGGCTGGGTATCTGGCCGTCCGACATCGAATTGCTTGCCAAGCTGGTACGCCACCACTTGTTGTTGTCGATAGTCGCGACCCGCCAGGACCTCAACGACCCACAGACCATTGCCACCGTCTGCGAGGCGTTGGACGGAGATCCGGTGTTGCTCGACGTGCTGCATGCGCTGACTGAAGCCGATTCGCTGGCCACCGGGCCCGGGGTGTGGAGCGACTGGAAGGCATCGTTGGTCGCCGACCTGGTGCGCCGCAGCCGGATGGCGATGATCGGTGAGCCGCTGCCCCATGCCGATCCGCTTGACCCCGAGTATCTTTCGCTGGCGGCCGATCGCAAGGTCCATGTGGAGCTGCGGCCCGGCAGCAGCCAGCGCCTCTACCACGTGGTGGTGATTGCCCCGGACCAGCGCGGGCTGCTGTCCAAAACGGCCGGGGTGTTGGCCCTGAACTCGTTACGCGTGCATTCGGCGTCGGTCAACATCCACGAGGGTTCCGCGATCAGTGAATTCGTGGTTTCGCCGCACTTCGGTTCACCACCCGCCGCCGGATTGTTGCGTCAGCAGCTCGTCGGCGCACTGGACGGCGAGGTTGACGTTTTGGCCAAGCTCGAGCAGCGCGACAGCACTGAGGATCCCAAGCCCGTCGGTGAGGCGCCGACAGCGGTTCCGGTCCACAGGTCGACCGCCCCGCCGCGCATTCTGTGGCTAGACGGCGCACCCGACCGATCGCTTGTCGAAGTCCGCGCGTCCGACCGCATCGGTTTGCTTGCGTTGCTCACCGGGGCGCTGGAGCACGTGGGGGCGGACATCGACTGGGCTAAGGTGACGACGCTGGGGTCGATGGTGGACGACGTGTTCTGCGTCAGCCTGCCTGACCATGCCGACGCCCGGACTCTGGTGGAGCAACACCTCTTGACTGTGCTGGGCAACGCTGCGCCCGCATGATCGCCGACATGATCTAGGCGCCAAAGCCGGCGGACAGGTTCCTTGGCTCCATGGCAGGACCGCACTTCATAAAAGTAGACTTTTGTGGTGAATCGGAGAAGTTAATCTCGGGTTGTCGTACCGCGTCTACAGAGCCGAGATACTGTCTACGCATGGAGGACCGCGACAAGGATCCGGCGGTGGTGCTGCCTTATCTCGTGGGCCGACCGCTTGCCGCGACCGAGGTGTACGAGGCGTTCGGTTACCGGAAATCGGCGTACTACAAGGCGGCTCGCGAGGGTAGGTTGGTCTCCGCCGACAACCTGATCAGAGCAGCGAAGTACCTGGGGCTGAACCCGATTGACTTGCTTGTCCGGTTCGGGCTGATCCAGTCCGAGACGGTCAGCGAATACCTGGCATCAACACGCGCCAAGCCGAGATTGCGCGACCTTCGCCCCGACCCCAGCAAACCGCCGGTCTGACCGCACAGCAGAGGAGTTCGGTTGCGAGCATGATGTCCGCCCTCATCATCGTCACACTGGCTGCCGTCTTTTACAGCTTGTGGGTCCGCCGGGACACCTGGGGATCGCGCTGGGAAGCCGATGCGAGCCTCAACATCGCCCTGCAAGGTTGCGCGGTGCTGCTGATGTCACCATGGGCGTCGGCAACGCTGGGACCACCCCTGCACAACGTCTTTCGGCGATGGAATGTCGAAGATCTCTTCGGCCACATCTGCCTGATGGTGGCTGCGGCGGCGATCATCGACCACGGGTTGGCCCGACTCGGCGACGAAAACGAGTGGCGCAGAATCTTCCGCCGGCACATCGCAACCCCGTTGTGGCTGGGTGTACCGGTATCGGTGGCGGTGTTCATCGCCGCCCACGAGGGCTATCACCCTGACCTGTTCCCGGCCCACGTCAGGACCAATTTGTTCGGCGCCTACTGGATCGTGCTGGGAGTCCTGCTCACCTACTTGTTCGGCTACGCGGCCAGAGTGATGCTGATCGTCCGCAAGGACCCCCGCTCAACGGTGACGGCGAACCTTTACTTGATCTCGGCCGCCTTCGGTGTGGCAGCGACGGTGATACAGGTGACCACGGCCGAGGCCGGCATCGATATCACCCTGCCCGTCTGGTTGTGCGCGTGTCTGGGCGCGATCGGGTTCTCCTACGGGTCCGCACGCTCCTGGCACGCCAAGGTTGCGTGGTTCAAAGCGAGCAGTAGGGCAACGCTGCCGGGGGACGACGCGGCGAGCTAGCTGAGGTCGCGCGTTTGCAGCCATGCCTGAATTCGTTCGGCGACGGCTGCCCATCCGGGTTCGAGCATCATGTTGTGGCCCATGCCGGAAAAGAATTCAGCCTCGGTTCGATAAGCCCGCGCGGTGGCGCGTACCTCGGCGTGGGTGACCATCCCGTCTTCGTCGGCGCCAAGCACCAGCATCGGGGTCGTCACCCGCTCGGATCGGACACGCCGGATCAGGGGGTCGACCAGGGAGGCGCGCACCGCCTCGGATTGCATGCGGGCCGCGCAGGATTCGACGATGTCGTCCGGAGTGTGCGCGCTGAACAGGTGCTCGCGGACCAGGGGCGGGGTGCCGATGAACCCGGTCAAATTGCCGACGGGCAGCGACCGCAGCGAGATCCACGGGTGGCGGCTCCAGATGCGCGTCGCCAGTCCCAGCACGCCCTGGGGTGGTACGGAGGCCACCAGGACCGCCGCGGGGGCATCGTGTGTTTCCAGGTATCGCTGCACGACGAAGCCGCCCAGGGAATGCGCGACGATCACCGGTCGACCGCCCAGGTCGTCGGCCGTGGCGCGGACATCGTCGACGTAGTCCGCGATGGAACATGCGTGAAATCGCTTCGCGGTGGGGCTGGCGCCGTGTCCGCGCAGGCTCAGGGCGACCGCGCGATAGCCGGCATCGGAAAAGAAGTCCAGAAAGTTGGCCCAGCACGACGCGGAATGCCAACCACCGTGAACGAACAACAGCGGCACCGGATGCGCTTCGCTGCGCGACCCCATGTCGATCACCTCGAGCATGCGTCATTGTCGCCCGGCTCGGCCAACGGTGGCGACCCGCCGCGCCCGGCTCCGCCGCGCTTGCAATCGCCACTAGGCCGATGGTGGCGACCCGCCGCGCCCGGCTCCGCCGCGCTTGCAATCGCCACTAGGCTGGGCGGCGTGTTTGAATCGCTGTCCGACCGGCTGACTGGTGCCCTGCAGGGGCTGCGCGGCAAGGGCCGGCTGACCGACGCCGACATCGACACCACGACGCGCGAAATCCGGCTGGCGCTGCTCGAAGCCGACGTCTCGCTGCCGGTGGTACGGGAGTTCGTCGGCCGGATCAAAGAACGTGCCAAGGGTGCCGAGGTGTCCGGTGCCCTCAATCCGGCGCAGCAGGTCGTCAAGATCGTCAACGAGGAGCTCGTTGGCATCCTGGGCGGGCAGACCCGCCTGCTGGCGTTCGCCAAGACACCGCCGACCGTGGTGATGCTGGCCGGCCTACAAGGCTCCGGAAAGACCACGCTGGCGGGAAAGCTGGCGGTCTGGCTGCGTGGCCAAGGGCACACCCCGCTGCTGGTGGCCTGCGACCTGCAGCGGCCGGGCGCGGTCAACCAGTTGCGCATCGTGGGGGAGCGGGCCGGTGTCGCGGTGTTCGCGCCACACCCGGGCACGTCGGCCGATGCTGCGCAGGACGCCGGTCCCGGTGATCCGGTTGCCGTCGCCTCGGCCGGACTGGCGGAGGCTCGAGCCAAGCACTTCGACGTCGTGATCGTCGATACCGCCGGCCGGCTGGGCATCGACGACGAGCTGATGTCGCAGGCCGCGGCCATCCGCAACGCCGTCGACCCCGACGAGGTGCTGTTCGTCCTGGACGCGATGATCGGCCAGGACGCCGTCGCCACCGCTGAATCGTTCCGCGAAGGTGTCGGCTTCACCGGGGTGGTGCTGACCAAGCTAGACGGTGACGCCCGCGGCGGCGCGGCGTTGTCGGTCCGCGAAGTGACCGGTGTGCCAATCCTTTTCGCGTCAGCCGGCGAGAAGCTGGAGGACTTCGACGTCTTCCATCCAGACCGGATGGCCAGCCGCATCCTGGGCATGGGCGATGTGCTGAGCCTCATCGAGCAGGCCGAGCAGGTCTTCGATGCAGAGCAGGCCGAAGCCGCCGCCGCCAAGATCGGGTCCGGCGAGCTGACGCTGGAGGACTTCCTCGAACAGATGCTGGCAATCCGCAAAATGGGGCCGATCGGCAACCTGCTGGGGATGCTGCCCGGCGCGGGCCAGATGAAAGAGGCTCTGGCCGCCGTCGACGACAAACAACTCGACCGACTGCAGGCCATCATCCGCGGGATGACGCCACAAGAGCGCGCCGATCCGAAGATCATCAACGCCTCGCGGCGGCTGCGGATCGCCAACGGCTCCGGCGTGACGGTGTCGGAGGTCAACAATTTGGTCGACCGGTTCTTCGAGGCCCGCAAGATGATGTCCTCGATGGTGGGCAGCATGGGCATACCCGGTCTGGGACGAAAGTCGGCCACCCGTAAGAGCGCGAAAGCCAAGGGCGGCAAGGGCAAGAAGGGCAAGAAGCGCGGTCCGACGCCGCCCCGGGTCCGCGGACCACTGGGCGCCGGGATGCCGGGCATGCCCGCAGGATTCCCCGATCTGTCAAACATGCCGGAGGGTCTGGACGAGCTGCCGCCCGGCCTGGCCGACTTCGATCTGTCCAAACTGAACTTCCCGGGCAAGAAGTAGCCGCACCCGTGCGTCTGCACGTCCGAGGGGTGCGGTTGCCCGACGAAGAACCCGTCGAGCTGTGGATTGTCGACGGCCGGATCAGCCGTGAGCCGGTAGCCGGCGCTGACACGGTTTTCGACGGCGGCTGGGTGCTGCCCGGGCTGGTCGACGCCCACTGCCATGTGGGGCTGGGCGTACATGGCGGCGCCATCGAACTCGACGAAGCGATCGACCAGGCCGAGACCGAACGCGAAGCCGGCGCGCTGCTGCTACGGGACTGCGGCTCGCCGACCGACACCCGCAGCCTCGACGAACGCGACGATCTGCCGCGCATCATCCGCGCCGGACGCCATCTGGCCAAACCCAAGCGGTATTCGCCCGGCTTGGCGATCGAGTTCGAAGACGAGTCGCAGCTGCCGGATCTGGTGGCCGAGCAGGCGCGCCGCGGTGACGGCTGGGTGAAGCTGGTCGGCGACTGGATCGACCGCGGCGTGGGCGACTTGGCCCCGCTGTGGTCCGACGAGGTGCTCAAGACGGCGATCGAGGTTGCACATAACCACGGGGCGAAGGTCACCGCCCATGTCTTCGGCGAGGACGCGATGCCCGGACTGATCAACGCGGGGATCGACTGCATCGAACACGGCACCGGGCTCACCGATGACACCATCGAGTTGATGGTCGAGCACGGCACCGCCTTGGTGCCGACGCTGATCAACATCGAAAACTTTCCCGGCATCGCCGATGCCGCGACCCGCTACCCGAAATACGCCGCTCATATGCGCGACCTGTATGCCAAGTGCTACCCGCGGATGGCCGCAGCCCGAGACGCCGGCGTACCGGTGTACGCGGGTACCGACGCCGGGAGCATGGTCGCCCACGGGCGAATCGCCGACGAGGTCGAGGCGCTCAAAGGCATCGGTATGAGTGCGAGCGACGCGTTGGGTGCGGCGTGTTGGGATGCTCGTCGCTGGCTTGGCCGGCCGGGGCTGGACCACGGCGCTTCGGCAGATCTGTTGTGCTACAACGACGATCCACGTCAGGGCCCCTCCGTGCTGAATCGGCCCGACCTGGTGATCCTGCGCGGACAGACCTTCTGACCGACGAGAGCTGCCGTATGCCGATCCCCGAATTCGTCGTCCAACTTCGTCGGCACGTCGGCCATGCGCCGCTGTGGTTGCCAGCCGTCACGGCAGTGGTTACTCGCGATCAGCAGGCGCTTCTGGTCAAGCGTTCCGACAACGGGGCGTGGACCGCGGTCACCGGCGTCGTCGACCCGGGCGAGAACCCAGCGGACTGTGCCGTCCGAGAAGTGCTTGAAGAAACCGGCGTTCACGCGATTGCCCGTAGGTTGGCCTGGGTGCACGTGACGCGCCCAATGGTTCATGCCAACGGTGATCAAGCGCAGTACCTCGATCATGTCTTTCGCATGGATTGGGTTGCCGGAGAACCGTTTCCCGCCGACGACGAGAACCGCGACGCGCGATGGTGCGATCTCTCATCGCTGCCGGATATGTCGGACAACATGCGTCGCCGCATCGAGATGGCGAGCAGCGACAGTCTCGATGCCCCAACGGTTTTCGAAGCTGACCGAGAGGTAGATCGGCCATGACCGCTAAAGCCGCCACCACCGACAAGATGGCGGAGTTTGTGGTCAGGGCGGATCAGTCTGATCTGAGCGGGCAGGTCCTACCGACGCTGAAACGCAACGTGCTCGACAGCATTGCCTGCGCGCTCGGCGCCCTCGACGGAGAACTGATCCCGACCATCCGCGCCCACGCCGAACAGTTCAGCAGCCGTCCGACGGCGACATTCATCGGCGGGGGGCGTGCATCAGTCGATCAGGCGGCCTTCTTCAACGCGGTGCTGGTGCGCTACCCCGATCTGCTCGACACCTATCTGACTCCCGGCGGTCTGTGCCACCCGGCCGACAACTTCGGTGCCGTCTTCGCCGTCGCCGAACATGTCGATGCGCCCGGGGCGGACTTTCTGCTGGCGCTGGCGGTCGCCTACGAGATCCAATCCCGTTTCAGTGCCACGGTCCCGGTGATGGGGCGCGGCCTCAACCACGCGCTGCAACTGGCCATGTCGGCGGCTGCGGGCTCGGCCAAGTTGCTTGCGCTCGACGTCGAGCACACCGCCGACGCCATCGCCGCTTCCGCCGCGGACAACGTGTCGCTCGCCGCCGTGCACGCGGAGCCGGTCTCCACCTGGAAAGGCATCTCACCCGCCATCACCGGGATGCGTGCGGTGTACACCACCATGCTCGCGAGCCGTGGAATCACTGGGCCCAGAGCACTTTTCGAGGGGCCCAACGGCCTCGAGCGATTGTTCGACCAGTCGATCGACTTGCGCACGGCCGACCGATCGCTCGGCGCCGTCGAGCAGACCTACCTCAAGCAGTACTGCTCGTTGATTCACGGTCAGGTGATCATCGACGCAGCGTTGGCGCTTCGCGACGAGCACGGCATTACCGCCGCCGACGTTGCGACGGTGACCCTCGAGGTCTTTCAGGGCGCGTTCGACATCGCCGGCGGTGGGAGTTATGGCAATAAGGACCACCCGTCGACCAAGGAGCAGGCGGACTACAACCTCAAATACCTCGTGGGCGTCGCGCTGCTCGACGGCCAGGTGGGCCCCGAGCAGCTCGAGACCGAACGCGTGCGCCGTGACGATGTCCGGGACGTATTGGCGCGCGTCCACGTCGAGGCCGCGGCCGACCTGACCGCCGCCTACCCCGAACGCACGGCGGCTCGCGTGCACATCGCTCTCCACGACGGCCGGGAGCTGCACCGCGAACAGTCCGACTTCGAGGGATCACCGACGCGACCCATGTCCTGGGACCGTGTCGTGCAGAAATTGCATTGGCTTGGTGAACCGTTCGCCGATGCCACGCTGCGCGCCGAGATCATCGATGCCGTGTGGCGCCTCGATGAGATCTCGGTCGCCGAGCTGGCCGGGCTGCTCGGTGCGGTCAGTGCCGAGCCGCAGCGTCCGCGAACCAGGGGGCGTCTGTAAAAGCGAGTAAGAAAGATTGCGAGTACTCGCTATCTATGCTACGTTCGCTTCAACCCCAACGATGCGGAGGAAGGATGCGGAGGAAGACAGTGACCTACGACGTGATCATTCGCGACGGTTTGTGGTTCGACGGCACCGGCAGCGCGCCGCAGACCCGCACGCTGGGAATCCGCGACGGCGTCGTCGCCGCGGTCTCCGCCGGTCAGCTGGACGAGGCCGGCTGCCCCGAGGTGATCGACGCGAAGGGCAAGTGGGTCGTCCCCGGCTTCGTCGACGTGCACACCCATTACGACGCCGAGGTGTTGTTGGATCCCGGACTGCAGGAGTCGGTGCGTCACGGCGTCACCACGGTGTTGCTGGGCATGTGCTCGCTGTCGACGGTCTACGCCAACTCCGACGACGCCGCCGACCTGTTCAGCCGCGTCGAGGCGGTGCCGCGCAAGTTCGTCGTGGGCGCGCTGGAGTCCAACAAAACCTGGTCGACGGCTGCGGAATACGTTGAGGCCATCGACAACCTGCCTCTCGGGCCGAATGTGGGCTCGCTGCTGGGTCATTCGGATCTGCGGACCACTGTGCTGGGCCTTGATCGCGCCACCGACAAGGATGTGCGACCGACGGACGCCGAACTCGACAAGATGGCGGCATTGCTCGACGAGGCGCTCGAAGCCGGGATGCTCGGCATGTCCGGAATGGACGCCGCGATCGACAAACTCGACGGCGATCGCTTCCGTTCCCGCGCGTTGCCGTCCACCTTCGCGACGTGGCGTGAGCGGCGCAAGCTGATCAAGGTGCTGCGCAAGCGCGGTCGGATCCTGCAGAGCGCCCCCAACGTGGCCAAAGCCGAGTC
>Ga0210390_10000826_pt1 | contig 31560 bp, 26 predicted proteins | sample IncBWH11OmetaG_FD_161050 | JGI IMG/M metagenome (GOLD analysis project Ga0210390, IMG submission 161050) | Forest soil microbial communities from Barre Woods Harvard Forest LTER site, Petersham, Massachusetts, United States - Inc-BW-H-11-O ...
TGGCGATGGTGGGAGTCGCTGGTTATTACGGCACGTACGCTTTCGTGATTTATCACACGGTGATCGGCGTAATCTCGCTGGCCACCATGATTTTCCTTGCCGGTGCGATCGGTGGGGCTAGCTCCAATATCCAGGCGGTATTCACGACGTTTTCCGAGATCGCAAACCAGGCTCTGTTCATGACCGACCTGCTGGAGTTCTTCGCGGTGAAGCCGAAGATTTTCTCGAAGCCCGGCGCGTTGCCGGCTCCCAAGAAAATTCAGCAGGGATTCGAATTCAAGAATGTCTCGTTCGCGTATCCGGGGAGCTCGCGGATGATTCTGAAGAACGTCAGCTTCAAGCTGGCGCCTTCGGAGCGTATCGCAATCGTCGGCGAAAATGGCCAGGGCAAGACGACCATCGTGAAGTTGCTGACGCGCCTGTACGATCCGACCGAAGGACAGATTCTTCTGGATGGCAAGGACTTGCGCGAGTACGACCTGGAAAGCCTGTGGCAGGAAATCGGCGTGATTTTCCAGGACTTCATGCGCTATGAGATGACGGCTTCTGCGAACATCGCGGTGGGCCGCATCGAAGAACGCAACAATCCGTTCCAGATTCGCGCGGCCGCCAACAAGAGCCTTGCGGAACAGGCGATTCGTCGGCTGCCCAAAGGCTTCGATCAGGTTCTCGGCTCACGTTTCGAAGGCGCCGTGGATCTTTCCGGCGGCGAATGGCAGAAGATTGCGATTGCCCGCGCGTATTTGCGCGACGCACAGCTGCTGATTCTGGACGAGCCGACGGCGGCGCTCGATGCGCGTTCCGAGCACGAAGTGTTTCAGCGCTTTTCGGAGTTGACGGAAGGCAAGATGTCGCTGTTGATTTCGCACCGCTTTTCGACGGTGAAGATGTCCAACCGCATTTTGGTCCTGAAAGACGGCGAGATTGCCGAGCAGGGCCAGCACGACCAGCTGCTCAAAATGGGCGGGCATTACGCGGGGATGTTTGAATTGCAGGCAGCGAACTACCGCTAGTTTCTCTAATCGCTGACCTCTAACGTGCGTGCTTGGCGGGGCGATTGACTACTGCGGAGAATCGCGCCCTAGTTCCCTACCCTCGTTTCTCATGGCGTCGGGCGCGGATGCATGCCGACCAGTTCTTGCGGTGCCAGCGGCTGATAGGATTTGAATCCCGCACGCTCCATGCCGCGTTGCGCCTCCGGGTTTTTCATGAAGGTGTCCCACACAAACGAAGTGCGCGCGTTTTCCGCCATCACCATCGTAATTCCGGAGTCTATGCCGACCACGTCGCTGTCGTACCAATTCGTCAGCGGATTGAAAGCGTCCACGAATCCGTAGCGGCTCCACGTGCCGGCGCCGTAGCGATTGTCAATGTTGCGCAGCACACGCATCGTCGGGCCCGGCATGAACGGAAGCGAACCCGCTGCGGCGCAAGGAACGATGGTGCCATCAATCGGGCCGGTTTCAGGCGGGCCGCCCCAGACGCGGTATCCATTGATGGAATCGGAAGCGGTGATGCCCCAAAGATCGTCGCTGTAATCCGGGAACCTGCCTGCCAGGCTTAGACAAAATCGCCGATGCACGTCCGTCGCGAGGATCGAATTCTGGAAATAGTCCGCGTAGAGGTCGCGCTTGCCTCGAAAATCGAACCAGGCCTGCGAGTATTGATGGACGAACAACGGAGCGTAGGAGCCGATGAACTTGATGCCGTCAAACTCGAAGATGGTGCGCTTCCAAGCGTCCCAGGTCGCGGGAGCCAGCGCGTGGGACGTCGAACCCAGGCCCAGCAAATACATCATCATCATTTCGCTATAACTGTCCCAGCGATATTGCAAGAATCCTGTTTCGGGGCTCCAGCCGTGGGGCAGGATGCGGGTATCTTCGGACAGCCAGTTCCAGTCCACGCGATTGAAGATTTGGTGGGCGAGCTCGCTGATTTCTGAGTGCTCGAAATGTGCGCGGCAGGTCAGAATTCCGCAGAGCAGTATGGCTGTATCAATCGAAGAGAATTCGGACTGCCAGAGGCGCTCGCCGGTATTGATATTGGCCCAGTGATAGAAAAATCCACGTTGAGTGGGCAGCTTCTTCCATAAAAAGCGCAGGGCGTTGATTACCCGCTCGCGTGCCAGAGTAAAGGAAACATACCCGCGTTTTTCGCCGATGCACAGCGCGGTCAAACCGAAGCCGGTGGCGGCGATGCTGCTCACCACTCCGTTATCGGAGGAGCGCACGTTGCAACGGTCCTTCACCATTCCGGTACTAGGATTTGTCTGGTCCCAGAAAAACTGAAAAATAGCTTTTTCGAGCTCTTCGAGGAATGAATCATCCCTTGGGGACAGGTAGCTGGGAGGCGGAAGCTGCGCGGACAACGGCGCCTGCTGGTTTGGAACTGGATGCTGGTGGGAGACCGAGTGCTGCAGCGAAGACCCTGCGCCAATCGGAAGCGCGCAGGCGGACACCGCCACCAATTCCCGCAGCAACTCGCGGCGCGACAATTCTCGTGGCTTCAAAATGTCCCTAGTCGGCACAATTAATGTTAGACGAACCCGGCAGCGAATGTAACTGCGGATGAAATCGGACTAATGACTGTTTCGACGATTGTAGGGGCTCCCTTGGGCAGCTTGTTATTTGGCATCTAGGCTCACCCTAATACGATCCGCACCTGATGCACCAAGCCGTCGTCCAACAGATGAACCGGAGCGGAGCCGGCAAGCAGCTTTCCGTCAAGTTCGGTGAGAGCGACGCCGCGCGCGACGCCAGAGGGGTTCTCCACAGTGATCTTGTAGACGGCGGAATGGTAACGAAACTCGAGGCTGTATCCGGGCCAGTTACGCGGGATGCAGGGATCAATCGAAAGCGAAGTTCCGCGCACCCGGAAACCCAAGATAGCTTCCATTCCCGCGCGGTAGAGCCATCCCGCCGAACCGGTGTACCAGGTCCATCCGCCGCGGCCGATGTGCGGCGCTTCGGCGTAGATATCCCCTGCAACGACGTAGGGCTCAACCTTGTAGCGCTGCACGTTGGCGCGAGTGTCGGCGCGGTTGATGGGATTCATCATGCGGAATAACTCGACGGCCTTATCGCCGTCGCCCAGTTCCGCAAACGCAATCAGCGTCCATGTGGACGCGTGGGTGTACTGTCCGCCGTTTTCACGAATACCCGGGAGATAGCCCTTGATGTAGCCAGGGTCATGATCGGGGTGATTGAATGGCGGAGTGAGCAGCAGGATCAGCCCATCCTGACGGCGGAGGAGTTGCTGGTCAACTGCCGCCATGGCGCGCACGCCACGGCCTGGTTCTGCCGCAGCGCTCAGGATCGCCCAGGACTGTGCAATCGCATCAATGCGGCATTCGCTGTTCTGCGCAGAGCCCAGCGGCGTGCCGTCGTCGAAATACGCGCGGCGGTACCACTCGCCGTCCCAGCCATCGCGTTCCAGCGCCGCCTTGAGGCTGCTGACGTGAAGACGCCAGGTTTCAGCGCGCTGATGTTCGCCGCGGCCGTCCGCTAGCTTTGCAAAATCCCGCAAGACGGCTTGCAGGAACCATCCGAGCCAGACGCTTTCGCCCTTCCCGTCCTGGCCGACGCGGTTCATGCCATCGTTCCAATCACCGGTGCCCATAAGCGGCAGGCCGTGACTGCCGACGCCCAGACTTCGGTCTATAGCGCGGGCGCAATGTTCGAAAAGCGTGGCGCGGGATTCTGAAACGCGCGGCTGGAAATAGGATTCTTTCTGGCCTTCGGCCAGCAGATCTCCTTCGATAAAGGCGACGGTCTCTTCGAGCACGGTCATGTCGCCGGTGGCTTCGATGAATTGGACCACGGCGTAAGGCAGCCACAGCAGGTCGTCGGACATGCGGGTGCGAATGCCGCGCCCTGAAGGAGGGTGCCACCAGTGCTGGACATCACCTTCCGGGAATTGGTGCGCGGCCGCGCGCAGCAATTGTTCGCGGGCCACTCCGCGTTTCGAAATGTTCAGCGCCATCACATCTTGCAGTTGGTCGCGGAATCCGTAGGCGCCGCTTACTTGGTAAAAACCAGCGCGAGCCCAGACGCGGCAAGAAAGTGTTTGGTACAGGAGCCAGCGATTCAGCAGCACATCCATGCTGGGATCGGGTGTGGAAACTTTCACGGTGTCGAGGATTTCGTCCCAGCGGCGGGTGACTTCGCCGAAAACTTTGTCCAGATCGGCGGTGCGGTAGCGCGTCAATAAGTCGCGGGCTTGATCTCTGCTTTCCGTTTGGCCCAGGAAAAACACGACTTCGGCGCGCGCGCCGGGGCGCAACTCAATTGTCGTCTGTAGCGCGGCGCAAGGATCCAAGGCCGGACCTACTTTGCCCGAGAGAGGCACGCCGCGTTCCAACGCCGCGGGGCGATCGGCAGTGCCGTTGCGTCCGAAAAATTCGGTGCGGTCGCCGGTGAAGGAGGTTTGCTGCCCGCGCAGATCAGCGAAAGCGATACGTCCGCCGAACTCGCCGCTCCAAGCGCTGCGCGCGAGGATGGCCTTCGACTGCGGCTCCACTTCGGTGATGATATAGGGCGCGGTGGCGCTGCGAGAGCTGCCCAGTACCCATTCGGCATAGGCTGTGACGGAAAGTCGGCGCACGCGATCTGAATCGTTGCGCAGAGTGAGGCGCGAGATCTTGATGGGGTCTTCCACTGGCACAAATTGCAAGAGTTCCAGCGCGATGCCGCGTGAACCGTGCAGGAAACGGCTGTAGCCTTGGCCGTGACGCGCTTGATAGCCCGCGGTCTCGTCTCTGACCGGGAGCGCGGTTGGCGTCCATACTTCGCCAGTGGCTTCGTCGCGAATGTAGATCGCTTCTCCGGGAGTGTCGAAAATATGGTCGTTGGACCACGGCGTGAGCTGGTTTTCGTGGCTATTGAGCGACCAGGTGAAGCCCGATCCGGATTCCGAGACCAGGAATCCGAAAGACGGATTGGCGATGACGTTGACCCACGGTTCGGGCGTGCGCAGACCTTCGTCGAGAGAGATGACGTATTCACGGCCGCGATCCGCAAAGCCGCCCAGACCGTTGAAGAATTGCAAAGTTTGCTGCGGCAAGCGAGCGTCCGGAGATTTAGCGGCGCGCGCCGGACGTGTCAGGGTACGCTCCGCCGGTTCCGGGTATTGCGAGCGTACGATCTGCTCGGCCAGCGTTCCACGACGGCTCAACAGCACCGCGCGGGCCACGGCTTGCAGCTGCGTGCGCGCTTCCGGCGTGAGGAGATCGCCACGCAGCAGGAATATTTTCCCGCTTACGCCGCCGGAATCGGGAGAAAGGCGCAGCTGGCTCCCGCGCACCAACGCTTCCAACGAATCTTGCAGCTCCTGCACATAGGAGGCGGCTTTTTCGTTGATGATGACGACGTCCGCCGACAATTGCTTCATGCGCCAGTATTCGTGCGCGCGCAACATTTGCCGGATGATGTCCACGTCGTCGGGATCGTCAATCCGCGCGAGAATGATCGGCAAATCTCCGGAGATTCCTTGCGCCCACAGCGTGGAAATATCCAGCGAACTCCGAGCCAGCACATCGGCGGTGGGACGCAGCGATGGATCCACATACAGGACGGCGTTTGCGAGGCGCTGGAACAGCAGCGCTTCTTCAGAAGTAATGCCCAGATGATGCAGCTGCACCTGCGCCTGCGTCCAGGCCAGTGTGTGCGTGCGTTCAAAGGTGCGGGCGTCGCGATATTTGTCGGCGAGATCCAGCACCTCGTCGCGCGTGGCCGCCGCGATGGTGGAAAAAATCAAATGTACCGTGCCGCCCGGAGGCACGCGCACGGTGCGGCGCAGGCTCAGGATTGGATCGAGCACCGAACCAACTGTGTTGGAGAGCGGCCGGCCATCCATTACTGAGACGGGATCGCGCAGATTGCGGGCGCGCCCCACGAATCGCGCGCGATCCGTTTCAAATTGCAATTCACCGACGGTTTCGGCGTCCGTAACCAGGACGTGGGCTACCCACACCGAGGTCTCGTCTTCGGAACGCTTCCGGCGCGTGGCTATCAGCGCGCCGACGTCGGCCGCGAATTCAGTTTCGACAAACAACTTCGCGAAAGCCGGATGCGCCAGATCCGCTGCCTGCGGGGTGAGCGAGATCTCCGCGTAGGAGGTGACTTGAATATCGCGCGCGCGAATGCCCACGTTGCTCAGCGAAATGCGGCGGACTTCTGCATCGTCTTCGGAGGACACCACGACTTCCAGAGCCGTGGTCAGCGAGCGGTCGCGGCGGACGATCTCGGCATGATCCTCGAAGAAAATGGCTTCATACTCGTCGGCTTCAACTCCGGCGGGCTGGAAACCAGCGGACCAGACGTTGCCGGATTGTTCGTCGCGCAGCAAGATGTACTGGCCCCAGTTATCGAAGGTGAGATCTTCGCGCCAGCGCGTGATAGCCAAATCGCGCCAGCGGCTGTAGCCAGAGCCGGCGGAAGTGAGCATCACGGAATAGCGTCCGTTAGAGAGCAGCTGCGTGCGCGGAATCGCATCGTGTGGCGTGCTGAAGCGGCGCACTAGCGGAGGAATCAGCTCGCGCACTTTGGATGCTGCGGTGACTTCTTCAGCGCGTGGGCGCGCGACCAGCACGTCGCGTGGAGTGCGTTCCTGCAGCAGCAGTTCGGTGGCCCGTACAATCGGTTCCGAGTGGAAACGATCGCGCATCACGCCGGCACTCAGCACGTCGGCGATGGCGACGATGGACATGCCCTGGTGGTGGGCCATAAAAGCGCGGATCACCGCGACATCTTTTCCTTCCGGCAGACGGCTGCTGGTGTAATCCAGCGACTCGTAGAAACCGTAGCTTCCTGCAGCGCCGGCGCGCGCCAGCCTGGCAAAATTCTGCACCGCCGCGGCGGGATTGATCATCGCGGCGAGCGCGGTCGCGTACGGCGCGATAACCAGGTCTTCACTCAGCCCGCGCTTCAGCCCGAGGCCGGGAACGCCGAAGCCCGAATACTGATAAGTGAAATCCATGTCGCGCGCGTTGAACGCCGATTCTGAGATGCCCCAGGGAACACTGCGTTCTTCTCCGTATTCTATCTGCCGCGCCACTACTTGCTCGTACGTCTGGCTCAGCATGCTATTGGCGGGTGAACGCATCACCAGCGCGGGCATCAAATATTCGAACATGGAGCCTGACCAGGAAATCAGCGCCAAGCCGCGACCCACCGGAGTGAGCGCGCGGCCCAGGCGGAACCAGTGCGACGCCGGTACCTCCCCTTTGGCGATGGCGATGAAGCTGGCGAGCCGCGCTTCGGAGGCCAGCAGGTCGTAACAATTGCTATCCAGCGTTCCGTCGGTGCCGCGAAAACCGATGGAGAAGAGTTTGCGCGAATTGTCGAAGAGGAAGGTGAAGTCCATTGCCTCGAACATGCTTTGCGAAGCGTGCGCGAGGACGACCAAGCGACGCGTTAAGGCCGACGCATCGCTCACGGAGGCGTTTAGAGCCAGGGTTAGGGCATCAATGCGCTGCAGAATTTCGCGATTCGTTGCGGAATCCGCAGCAAGTCTTGCGCGCAGCGCGGCCAATTCGCGCACGGCGGACTCACAGCAATCCGGAACATCCGTTAGAGCAAGGAAGTGGCGAAAAAAAGGCTCGATCGCGACCCAGTCTGGCGCTTGTTCCTGCGGACGTTCCGCCATGGCCAGCACTTCGCTGGGCTCCAGACGCAGCCACGGAATCATGATGCGCGCGTCGCGTGCGTGGCTTTCCAGGCTAGCCCGGGCAGAATCGGCCCAGACGCGCAATTCTGAGTCGGCGGGCGCACCCAACTCCTGCGCCAGGGCCTGAGCGATGTCAGCCACCGTCCGCGCGCGTTCTCGAATCTCCAGAAAGCGCGCGGCCCAGTCGCGCGCGCTGGCAGGAACCGGTTCCAGCAACGCCGCCAGCGAATCCAGCGCGTTGGCCAACTGCTTGCGTGTCACGATGTGCGTGCGTTGCGTGTCCGCGATTTCTTCCAGCGCCTCGCGCAAAAGCTGAAGCGAATCGGCGATTCCGGTGAACGGGCGTGAGGCAGCGAACGGCTCCTGAATGGTTTCGCGGCAGCCATTCCCCAGAACGAGAAGATTCGCGGCAAGGTTCCCGCTGTCAACGCTCGAGACATACTTGGGATCGAGCGGAACCAGGCGGCTCGTATCGTACCAATTATAAAAATGACCGCGATACAACTCGAGCTGACCGAGGGTCTGCAGTGTCGCTTCCAGCCGGTCCGCGGCCTCCTGCGTCCCGAGCCACCCCATATCTCGCGCCGCCAGCGTCGAGAGCAGATACAGTCCAATGTTGGTGGGAGAAGTCCGGTGGGCCACGACGGGCTTTGGATCTTCCTGAAAATTATCCGGCGGCAGGAAATGGTCTTCGGCGGTGACAAATTTTTCGAAAAACCGCCAGGTGCGCCGTGCAATGGAGCGTAGCGCCCTGGTGTCGGCTGTGGAAATTGGCTCGACGTCTTCGAGCGGAGGTGGAACGCTGATCCAACGCGCCACGGCGGGCGCGGCGATCCACAGCGCCGCGAACGGAATCGCAGCCCACAATGCCTGTGGCCGCCAAACCGCTACGGTCAAGAGCACGGCGCAAGCCACCAGAGCACTAGCCACCATTCGGCCGTATGTGGCCAAAAGCTTCAGGTCCACGCCGTGTTTGGCTTGCGCCGCCGTGACCCACTGCAGCAGATTCCTGCGCGTGAAAAGCAAACGGACCAGCGTGCGGACGATCGCGTCGGTCATCAGCCACGCCTGGTACGCAATAAAAGTGATCGTCAAACCGATTTGCGACGCGCCCAGCGACAGGTCGGATAGAACATCACGGAAATGGCTGCGTTTGGAAGTGCCGCTAAGCCGCGCATTCAAACCAACGAGAAAAGGGATTAACGATGGAATGGCGATGGTGGCCAGAACAAAGCGAGTCCACATCCAGGGCGACACCTGCGGCGTCAGCCAGCCCACGACCATCAGCAGCAGCATGCACGGCGCGGAAAGAGTCCGGCGCAGATTGTCGAGCATCTTCCAGCGGCTAATCGCGGGAATCGAAACTTTGCGGCGTTCCTCCTTGGAGAGGCCTCCATGCCCGAAAATCCACGGCAGCAGTTGCCAGTCTCCGCGAGCCCAGCGATGCTGCCGCGCCGCCGCCACTTCGTAATGCGATGGAAATTCATCGAAGAGTTCGATATCGCTGGCGAGCGCGGCGCGCGCGAAGATGCCTTCGAACAAATCGTGACTCAGTAGAGTGTTTTCCTTGGTCTTGCCGGCCATCGCTTCTTCAAACGCATCGAGATCGTAGATTCCCTTGCCGGTGTAGGAGCCCTCGTGAAACAGGTCCTGATAGACGTCGGAAACCGCGGAGGCGTAAGGATCGATGCCGCTTGGTCCGGAAAAAATTCGCTGGAACAGCGAGCCTTCGCGATCCGTGGGAAGCGACGGCGTTACGCGCGGCTGCACTACGCCATAGCCATCCACGACGTGGCCTAGTTCCGCGCTGAAGTGCGGCCGGTTCAGCGGATGCGCCATGGTGCCTACCAGGCGCGCCGCGGTGCCGCGAGAAAGCCGCGTGTCCGCATCGAGCGTGATTACGTAACGCACGCCGGGTATGGATTCCGGGGCACGGTCCTCGACGGGGATGAAATTGGTCTGCGTAGAGCCGCGCAGCAGTTGGTTCAGTTCGTGCAGCTTGCCGCGCTTGCGTTCCCAGCCCATCCACTTCTGTTCGCGTTCGTTCCAGGTGCGTTTGCGGTGAAAAAGAAAGAATCGCGCGCCGCCGCCCGGGGCCGGGCCATGCGCTTTGTTCAGGCTGGCTATGCCGCTGGCGGCCGCCGCGAGCAGTTCATCATCTCCGGGCAATGTCTCCGTGACGGCGTCCACCCAATCGGTGAGCAGCGCAAATCGCAGATCGCCGTCAATGTTTGCAAGGTAGTGGATCTCCAGGCGCTCCACCTGTTCCTTGATCGCGTCCCGCGAGGTCAAAAGAGTGGGAACGACGATGATGGTGCGCAAATCCTCTGGAACTCCGTCGCGCAATTCCAGTCGAGCCAAAGTGCGTGGGCCGAATAAATCGGCTACCACGCGGTTGATCAGCGCAATGGCTAAATCGGACGCGGGCACCGAAGCCAACAAGGCAAATAGCACCAGGATGGGCGCGCTCACGTGCAATTCGCGGGCGTGCGCCAGGGGCAGCGCTAAAATCAGCGCAGTCATTAACGCGATGGTGCCGAGGTAGCCCGGAACGGCATGGCGCACGTATACGCGCAGCACGCCGCGCCGCCAGGCTACCTGAAATCCAAGCTCGCGCTCGAACTCCAGCCGCCCGCGCGAGATCAAATAGTAGCCGGGATCGGCCTTGCGCTCATCGGGCGGATGCCCATCTCCGTGAAGTTCGGCGCGCGAGCGCTTGGCGCGCTGTACGGCGCGCTGGGCAACTTCGATTTCGCTGTGCGCGGAGCCTCGCGAAAGATCTTCGATGGCGTGGCGGTAGTAGTCGCGCGTGGCGAAATCCATTTCGCCGAAATTGCTGCCGTTGCGCAGCACTTCATCCACCAGGCTGACGCTCTCGAAAAATTCCTCCCAGTCGAACGCCGATGTGAGCCGCATGCTGGTGATGATGTTGCGCACGGTCACGCTCATGGCGGCCTGCTCTTGATGCTCGGCGCGGACGATTTCGTCCGCGGTGGTTCCCTGTGCGGCGAGACGCTCGTCGAGCCATACCAGAATCGGGCCAACCTTGGGATCCAGATCGCGCAGGCGTTGCACCAACTGCACCGCAAAGGAGCGCTCCAGCGGCTTATTTTCGAAGCGGCGCAGTACGGAGGCGGGAGAGACGGCCGTCTGGCCGGCGGTCCCGAGAACGCGATCGGCGAGAATATCGGCTTCCACGCGCGCATTGCGGCTGCGCACGATGCGCTCGGCGACTCGCCGCAGATTTTCCACCAGCACGATGCGCAGCGTGATGGCGACGGCCCAGAGTTCCCCGATCGTCAAAGGTTGCACGCGCTGATAGGCGCTGACGAAGCGGCGCAAGACTTCGGGATCGAACCGGCTGTCGTTGTGCGCGACGAACGCCCACGCAACACCGAAGACGCGCGGAAAGCCCTCCAGGTGGCCGGAAGCGAGCTTCGGCAGTTTGCGGTAAAAGCCAGGGGGAAGATCGTCGCGAATTTCGCGCAACTGCTCTTCGACGATATAGAAATTATCTACGAACCATTCCGCTGCGGGAGTAATGGCCTGTTCGTGCTGAATGGCGCGTGCGGTGGCCCGGTAATATTCCAGCAGGACGCGGCCGTTCTCAAGCACCCGTGGGATCAGCGGCCGCCCTTCTTCGGGATCGGTAACGACGAGCTGCGCGGCCGCCAGGCTTTCCGCGTGCTGCTCCAGGCGCTCGACGCTGAAAAGCTCGGCGCGAATCGTCTCCTCTGGCTCGGTGAAAATGGGCGGGGGCGGTTGGGCAGGCTTTGCCATCTTCTAGCTTCGATTCTCCATTCGATTCTGCGCGCTGTGCCGAAAATATTCGAAATACGCATTCCGGCCGGCAGAATGAAGCAGCGAGTCGAGCGGCCATCGGGGGGAGCGGCCGCAAGACGCACACGTCGCAACGCTGCGTGATGGAATTTTACAGGACGATGCCCGCAATGGAACGATAAATCGCGGCGCATCCGGCAAAGCAAGTATGAGAGTGATGGAGGTTGCGCGGCACTAATGCAGGGATTCACGGATTTACACGTGAGGTGAAAAGTGTCTTGCTAGGTTGGTGATTCAATTACGAATTGAATCTGCATCCGCCGCAACAGCGGCGCGCAAAGAAGTGGTGAGCCGGGGAGGACTCGAACCTCCAACCCGCTGCTTAAGAGGCAGCTGCTCTACCATTGAGCTACCGGCCCACTGAAAAAATTGTAACACGAGAGAATGTAGCGCCAAACTGCCGCCGCTGATTATCGGAAAAAAAACCACCCGGTTGCGATCACTGTATTCCCACGAGTGCAATAAAATCTATTTGTGGCGGCGCAGAGTCGCGGCAATTTCCTGCGCGACTTGCCGGGCGCGGACCAGGTCACCGGGACCCAGCGAGATAGCTGCCACGCGCGCGTGACCGCCGCCGCCGTATTTTTCGCACAGCGAGGCGAGATTCACATCCGCGGAAGCTTCCTTCCAGGGATTCGTGCCCACCGAAACCTTGGCGCGCAGCGGCGAGGCGCTTACACCGACAGAATAAAGCGCGTCGGGAAACAGGAAGTACGGGACGAATTTGTTATAGCCCTCTAGATCCAGGTCGCTGACATCAAAGAAAATAACGCCGTCGCGAAAATCAGCGCGCTCGCGAAATACGTCCAGCGATTTGCGATGGCGCTCCAGCAGCGGCCCAAGATATTTCTTCACGATGGGCAATTCGACCATCTCCGCCAGCGACAGGTACGCTAAGTTTGGTATCAGCTTGGGCACCAAGTCAGCTTCGGGCGCGGCTTCGATCACCAGCGCCAATTGCGTGGCGGGTTCCGTGAGGCTCACGGCATCCGCCGGCGAAGCGAATTGCGCTCCATCAATGATATCGCCCCAGTGGATCAAATTGGCGAGCGGCTTGGCGTTGAATCCAAATTTTTCCGAGGCGATCGTGGCCAAAAATTTAGTGCAGGATTTGTACGTGGGATCGTAAAACTTCTTGCCGGAATGGTCCTGACGGAAATGTTCAGCGTCGGCGGGCGTCAGAAAAGCGCTCTGGTGATGGTCGAACCACCAGGTGAGCCGCGGCGAGCTGGAGTACTTGAAATCCACGATGGCGTTTTCGTCGCCGTCGAACGTGCCGTCTTCGAAAGGCTGCGAGGCCTTGTGCGTCATCCCGGTATAGAAGAACTCGGCTGCGGGATTGATGCGCTCTTTATAAAAACGGGTGAAAATGGCGGCGGAGGAGGCTCCGTCGAAGCATTTATCGTGGAAACAAACCCGGACCTTCAATTCCCTCTCCTGACCACCCCCGCGGCATGGAACCCCGCGCAGGGGAAAGCCAACAACGATGGACGTTCAGTTGGCTAATGTCAAGAGCGAACGACGGTCAGCGAATGCCGCGACCCGATAGTGGAACCCTGCGGCTTCCCAATCATGGGCGTCAAGCAGACAAGCGTCGCGCCACAGAGGTGCACCATGCCGGGACGGAATTACCGTTGCGGATCGCTTCAGGACTTCCCGAAAATTTGATCGGCCAGATCGGCAGCCAGCGGGATGCGAAACTTTTCGCCTTGATAAGCCTTAATCATGAGCAGGATCCAAAGGACCACGCCGAGTATTGAGACAAGCGTAAGGAGCCCGAATCCAACAGAAAGCCCCGCGGCTCCGCCTGCGACGAACAGCATGGAAAGCACGATGCGGATAATCGTCAGGCCGCCGAACACCACGATTGATTGCGCCGCGTGGAATCGCACGAACGGGCGCTTATCTATGAAGTAGAAAATCAGCCCTGTCACCCAGCCCAGCACATAGCACAGCAGTCCGGCGACATTTTCGGAGAGACCTGATTGCGTGCCGGCAGCGGGAGCCACGGCCGGCGCTACTCCTGCCGCCTGCGGCGTTCCGCAACTAGGGCAGAATGCCACGTTGTCGGCAACCAAGGTTCCGCACTTACTGCAATGTGGCATGAGGTTCCCCCCGAATAGCTGGAGCCAAGGTGTGGCATTTGTCGCGCAGCCTAGCAAAAGTGCCGGGCGACGGCAAGCACAAAGCAGAAAAACGTTGGTGGTTCGCGGAGCTTGCCACATCACTGAAGGTGCGGCAGCGGGAACGCGTGAAATCTGGAGCAAATGTTATACTCTGGCTTCCACTGCGGAAGTGGCGGAATTGGCAGACGCGCCAGCCTTAGGAGCTGGTGGCCGAAAGGCCGTAGGGGTTCGAGTCCCTTCTTCCGCAGACCTTTTCACAAACATCAATGTTTATGCGGGTTTCGTTGATGTTTAACGAGATAGGAAAATCTGAGATGGTCAAGAAAGGTCAACGAAAGTCGGCGAAGGTCGGAAAAAGTGCATCACTGTGAACACTGGCAACACAGCGCGGCGCAGGCGGTCTACAAGATGAAAGCGCACCCTTTTCGTGGAGCACAAGTCGGCAAGCATATCTTGCGCGAGCGCATCACGGCGAAGATAGCAGCGTCTTCCGCAGGCGTACGTGTCATTCGGCAATGCCAAGCCGCGCTTGACCGACCCGTTAACAGCGACCCGACATCACAGAAGTTAGTCTTGCAGCGTTACGCCATAGAACTAGACTTGTTCCCCGCCGAACTAGAAGAACTACTCCGCCGAAAGCACCCTGATAATGAAGCCGCAGCGAAGGCTCGCAAGAAGCAGTCACAGCGTTGAGTTGTCGTCGGAGTACTCGCGGATTCTCGGCGGAATTTTCTCCAATTTCCAGCGGAAGCGGAGTTGGCCTCTTGTCTCTTCCGAAGAGGAATACCACAGGAAGTGGAAGAGGTCTAATTCTTCTGCCTGCTTCCGCAATTGTTCGTCCTCAACAAATTTGCGTATTTGTTCCTTTGCCGACTCAGGTGCGTTGTCCCACAGGAAATTCCAATCTTCCACGGCCTTCTTGTCAGCAACCTTCGCGGCAGCAGTCTTTTCGTCAGCAGCCCTACGCTCCGTAGCAGCGTGCTCGCTAGCAACCTTCTCGTCAACGGGCTTGCTTGGAGTCGCCCGTCGTTTGTTCCACCATCCTCTCAACATCCTCGTCAGCAGACTGCCGACAACAATGCCGAGCGCGATGTTCAGAACCAGCCAACCGTCAATGCCCATTGGTCGCTCCGTTCGGCGCGAGCCTACTGCGAGTCTGGTTCGCTGGTCAACTTACCGTGTCGGCCCGTGGTAGAATCCATCTGTGCGAAGGCGACAGCCACAACGCGGTGCTGCGAGCAGAGGCGGGGTTATGCGGTACGTTGTGTGCCCGAAATGCGGCGACCCTGTCGCTGGCCGATTGACGAAGCAACTCGCGTGCTCGCACTGCAAGGAAAATTTCCCGTTCGTTGAATCCGAAGTCTCCACGGGCATCGTTGTGTACGACGAAACGAGCCTCCGATGGAGAGTAGGCTCAATCACAGACGATAACTAGTTCGGGCGTTCCGTACTCAAATCACCTTCCGCTTTAGATTTTACGACAAGCGTATTCAACTGTTCACCGAAGACTTCCTGAAATACGGCGGCGAACTCAGCAGACTTGCGAAACTCTCTGAAAAGAGGCCACTCTCTATAGGCATGTTTTTCGACGTGGCGGTCGGTCGCCCCGATTTGCTTTACAAGTTCGATGGCATGTTTGAAGTCATCTCGAAGGACAGCGCACGCCAATCTAAATTTGATGTCCGTTGCGCTCCAATCCTCGTCATCCAGAATTTCCCTACATTTCGCCTCATTGCCCGTCCACTTGTAGGTTTGCGCCCTATTCACAACGCAACTCAAACGAGCATCCTCGCTCGAAAGTCTCGGCAAGGTCTCCGTAGCGAAATCCAAAAGAGGAAGCGCCAGTTGGTAGCGGCCTTCGGATAGCATGGTGTATGTGGTAACTACGAGGTTCTCGTCAGCCTTTTTCATTTCGGCAGGCTGAATCTTGCGCCATATGACCTGTCCCAACTTGACACCAATTTCTAGAAGGCAGTCACAAGCCGCCCCAAAGTACTCGCGAGTAATCGGCAATGAATCTCCAAGCCCGATATCGGCGGGAATTTGACAAGAGTGTCTGCGGCACACTTCTAGGTATTGTCGCGACACGACTCCATTTGTGTGAACAAACAAGTTTCTTCTCTCCGTAAGTTCGATGAAAGCAGGCCAGACAGAAAGCCCCTTTCGCAGGGTAATCCCCAACTTCGACTCCAACCAGTTGAACTGGTCGTTGTGACTTTCGCGAAGTACAGATTCAATTTCTTTGTCGATTACGAATTCTTTGGCCGCTTCGACTGACCCGCATTCAATCAACTGAGATAGCGTCAGAGGCTTTTGCGACGAGTCAAGAATCTCAGGCCGAGACTTAAAGAGTTGTCTAATCAGCGCACCGACATACGCATCGAATTGACTGACAAGCGCAACGAGCAGTCCGCGCGGTACCAACATCATCGCTAATTCGGCCTTCTGCCTTCGTCTCAGGAATCGCTGGTGTTTCAGATACTGACCGCCTTCAAACCTGTAGGTGGTCATCCCGTCTTTGTGACTTACGGGCTTGCATTCTTCTCTCAAGAATTTGTGTAACTGCTCCTGCGATGTAACGCGAACTCTGCCAATTGCAATCATTGCAAGCGGAAGGGTCTCTGCCAATGCATCAATTTGTTTGACGAAAAGTTCGATTTCATCTCCGAATCCCTTCTCAGGAGCGGAGTTCTTCTTCTCTTCATCAGGCTTGCCAGTTTCTTTTTCGTCACTCAATTGTTTACCTCAGACCTAGATACAATGCTGGCATATCGAGTCACACAGCAACGTCGGCTAGAGAGTACCGTGACCAAATGTAGAAAAGTCAGCCGCTTGTTGTCGTTCCTGCTACAATTCCCGCGCGGAACGAATGGAGATGCACATGAGTGAACCTAGTTCTAGCGAGAAGTCAGGCGAACTTGTCTCAGCGGCCATAGACAGCGACATCGAACTTCAGGCCATCCGAGCAGTTCTAGGTGCGCTGGTTCCATTGAAGCGTGAAGGGCGCACGCGAGTACTCGATTACGTTTTGAAGCGACTAGGTTTGATAGGTGAGCCACTTCCCTCTTCAAGCGCGAGTGCGGGACTCAAGGACTCGGTGGAAGTATTAGTCTCATCACCGACAACAGAATCGCGTGGGCAAGCGAGCGATATTCGCACCCTGACAAAGGAGAAAGCACCTCGCAGCGCGAACGAGATGGCCGCTCTTGTCGCGTACTACGTTGCTGAAGTTGCGCCTGAGCCGTACCGCAAACAGAACATCAATGCCGACGACATCAAGACGTACTTCAAGCAGGCTCCATATCGCCTGCCGTCGAGCGCCAAGATGACTCTGGTGAACGCCAAGAACGCGGGTTATCTTGAGTCTGCGGGCACAGGACAATATCGGCTAAACCCAGTCGGATACAATCTCGTAGTACATGCTCTCCCTGCTGACACGTCTGGAAAACAAGGCAGTCCGAAAAATACAAAGAAGAAAAAGAAGAAAAAGAAAAGGGCTTTGCGCAAGGGCGATTAGAGGTCCCTGCAATGTCCAGTCGCGAAGCCCACCTGAAAACATGGGAAACATTCTGGAGTCTCGTTGACAGTTTCGCGAGCGCTCTTTCCCGATATAAGGCCCGCAACGTAAACGCCTCAGGACTGCGGCACCAAGCGCGGACGCTAGTGGAAGGATATTTCCGTGAAGTAAAGCCAGCACTCCGAGGTCTCGGTGTAACTCATAACACTATGAAAGACCTTGACGCCGACTTGCAACGCCTAATCGGACTGTCAATCGGAAAGAACAGCAAGACTTCCTACCAACGCTTAGTTCGGGGCATGAAGCGGCAACGCAAGAATCTGGAAACTGGACTAGAGTTCCTCATCGGAGCGGAGAGTGCGGCTTCGGCGACTACCAGCGGGAGCGAAGGCGCTATCCTTTCTACTCTTGAGAGAATGATTCCCACCGCTGGGGCGTCATATAAGCAGGTACTGCTGGATTTTCAGATTCAAGGGCGGAGTTCTTATCGGGGAACGGCTGCGGAACTCCGCGAAGTCGTGCGAGAAGTTCTTGACCATCTTGCACCCGACGCAGATGTGACGAAATCAACGGGATTTAAACTAGAGGCCGATTTGAAAGGGCCAAGCATGAAACAGAAGGTGAGATTCATTCTAAATGCTCGTAAAGCGTCGCATGGAGCGCTACAGACGGCGGAAGACAGCATCAAGCATCTGGATGAAAATCTACCGTCGCTTGGGCGTGCGGTGTATACGCGTGGAGCAATCGACGTTCACACTGGAAGGACGCGAGAGGAAGTACTCAACTTCAAGTCATACGCCGATGCGATACTCGGTGAACTGTTGGAAATTCACAAGCCAATTGCGCTAGCCGCACCGAACAAAGAGTGATGGTGAATTCGCGTCTCGCCGTCAATGCATGAGCAAATCCGACAAGCGAGGTTAAAAAAATGACGGTCAAATGGATACTAGTGCGGGAAGAAAACGGCGTGACGGCTTGCAAGGGCGAGACGATGTACGATTCAAAAGAAAAGGCGATGGCACTTGCGCGAGCAGCGAATGCAGGATTGAGTGAGAAAAGGCCCTCGACCATCGTCTACACCGTTGGCGAGGTGCATCTCGAAGACGGAAAATAATCCTTCGTGTTCCCCCAAGATGCGAGGAAGTGGGGCGAGCAGCGTTATGGCCTGCTCGCCGTTTTCTTTTTAGGATTCACTTCCCCTGCCCGACCGCAGAGCCGCCGCTAACGGAGCCAGAGCCGCCCGCGTGTGGCGCGCCGTCTGGTGTCTTGTTGTTCGGAGACACATCGGTCAGGCTCGTCACTGCTTCAATCGGTGCCATGTTCGTCCCGATGTAGTACCTGTCCATCGCATTAATGCTCGGGTCTTTCAAGTCTGGCACCTCGGCGGGATTCATTCCCTCAAGCGCCCGCACGTCGTTGCCAGACATGTATCCCCACAGTCTGCCGCCGTCGTAGAGCGTCGCCCGGGATTTTGCATCGGGATACACTAGGTCATGGATGTCAAAGTGAATGGCGTTGTCGCGCATTCCGTGACCAGCCTTCGGCGGCTCAACGAGCCTGCGGTCAAGTTCCTGCTCAAACGCAACTATCCACGGACGCAAGCAGTAGTTTAGAAACGCTGCCGCCATTTGCTCGGCTGTATCCGACGACATGCGCTCGGTCTTGCCCGTCAGCATATGCGCGGGAAGACAGAATATCGCCGCAATCTCTGACGTTTGGAACTGACGAGCCTCAAGCAACTGACCCGCTTTGTTGTCCGATGCGATTGGCTGATACGTCATGCCGCGTTCAAGAATCGCAACCTTCCTCGCGTTTTCGCCGCCCTGCGATTCGTGCCACGACCGACGCAACGTTTCAAGTTCGGGGTCGTCCATTGACTGCGGCGTAGTGAGAATGCCTTGAGGCACAGCGCCGTTGCCGAAGAACTTCGCGCCATATTTCTCCATCGCAAGCGCAAGGCCGAGATTCTGCCGAGCCAGTTCAACGATGTCCGCACCGAGCCGACCGTCAAGAGACAGTCCGTGTAGATGCAGCATGTTCTGCGGCAGGATGAAGCGATATTTTCCTTCCACCATTTCGTGAACGTCGTCGTTTGCAGCGTCCGTCGTTTCAATCTGAACGCCCGTCATCGTCTCGGCGGTCATGTAGATGAGTTGACCTTTGTGGCATTTCTGACCTTGCACAACGGTCGGCAGACTGAGACGTATCGGACGCGTGCGCGCAGGATTGCGCGGCCAGATTGCCATCACGTCGCCGCGTTTGTTGCGCTGCAACTCGCTGTAACCGTTTCCCCAGAGCAGAGCGTGCGCCATCATCGTCCGACGCCAAGTGAACGAAGTCATCTCAATGTTCGGCTCGCTGTGCAACAGGTCGTAGACTTCGTGCTCAAGATTTTCTTCCTTCCACAGCCGACCGTTCTCGTTCAATTTCTGCGAGTACACGCCGAGAGGCAACATTGCGATGGCTGACGAGATGATGTTCACAGCGGCGAACACGGCGCTCGCTTGCAGCGCCGTCAGTTCGGAGACACGTATCCCCGAATCCGTTCTGCCGCCGTTGAAAATATCCATCAACCATTCGGCAGGGTACGACAACGGCGTTACTGGATTTTCCAGCGAGCCGCGCTTCTCAATCATGTTCGTGTCCATCGGTGTTGTCTCCTTCCGTGTTGTAGATTTCTATCTGCGATGCCCGTGCGCATGTTGAGCCGAGACGATTCGGCTGTGGCACGCAGTTAAACTTTGCGCCGATATGAATCGCGCCTTCCGTCACGATGTCGTTCTTGTGCCAGAAAATCGTGTCGCCTTCTGGCCGCTTCGCAAATCCACAGACGGGTTCCGTGTTCCATCTGACCTTGATGACAGAGACGACACAGTCTTCCGTGTAGTCATCTGGTCGCGGTGCGCGTTCAACGGCCTTCACATCTTTCGCCGAACGCTTCGTCGCAAGGTCTTTCCTCGGGTTCTTGCTGACGAAAGGTTCGGTATCCTCAACGAATTCCACGTACTCGCCGACCTGCAAGTACCGCGAGCCATACTCGTCGGGCACGATGTTTGCGCCGCGTACGAAGAACGACTCATTCTGCTGACTGGCGTGGCGACTGACACTCACGTCGTCGTAGAGACGCACCAGCCCAAACCACTTTTCTTTGTTCCAGTACACTACTGCTCCACGAAAGACTTCCATGACGTTCACCTCAAAAAGATTTGTAAATGAAAACGGGAGCGACCGAAGCCGCTCCCGATTTCCAACTCGTTTCAACAACGCTCGTCTTAGGAGTGCTGTTGCAGAATCGCCAGCGCGTTCGCTCCGCTTGCGAGTACGAGGTTGCTGTCCACGCGGCTGAATGCCACGAAGCCAGTCTGCCCGTAATCGGCATAGCGTTCGGACAGCCGCAGGATGCTCATGTCTTTCACTCGGCGAATCTTGAATGCTTTCAAGTCGCCGAAGATGACGGAGTTTGCGGAAGCCGCGACGGACGCGAGGCTCTGATTGATGACGTAGGGATAGCCGTTGATGGTGCTCGGCACGCCCTGCGACATGCTCGGTTGCCAGATTGGATGGCCGTACTTGTCCAGCAAGTTGCGGACAACTTTGAGCGCGTTATCGCTCAACATGAACTTGCCGTTCGCACGGTAGGCCGGGTCAACTTGGTGTTCCAAGTTAATCAGGTCGTTTGAGCCGATGGTGGTCGCAGCCGCGCCGCTCCCGTCGTTCGCGGAAGAACCCGCGCCGACAAGAATCGGGCAGTTGCGGTTAATCATCGCCTGCAAGATTCCAGTCGGCTGATTGGAACCCGTGCCAGTCGTGAAGGCCGCTTCATACGCACGGCCAAAGCGTTCGCCGAAGCGAGCCGCAAGGTAGGAATCAAGGTCAATGGCGCTGTCTTGCAACAGTTCCATAGAGACTCTGATTACGCCGCTCGTGTATTTATAACTGCCGAGCGTCACCTGTTGCAGCGTAACGTCCTCTTCGGATACCTGCGTGTTCTCACCAATTAGCGTCGCCACGTTTGAAGTGTCATCGCCCACGGGGAACGGCAGTACCGAACCCGTCTCGGTGTCAATCACGTCCACGCTGTCGCCGTTCATCAACGGAGCGAAATACTTGAGCCGCTGCGCCACTTCTGCGACGAAGCCAGCGGGAACGAGGAAGCCGCCTGCAGTGCCCGCAGAATAGGTGATGGACTGAGTACCCGCCTCAAGACCGTTCACCGTGTCGCGCAACTCAGCGGCACGCCGACGTTCGGTCAAGAGCCGACGATGTTCGGCAGTCAATGCAGACTCGCCACCACGGATGTACTGCGTGTAGGCCATCCGATAGTTGCGCTCACTCGGCGATTCAAGGCCGCGATACTTGGCGACGTATTCAACTTCGGACGTAGCCTTCTCGCGTTCCTCGGATTCAATTTCGCCCGTGAGTTTGTCTATGTCCACGAACATCGCATCAACCTTGATGCGGTCTTCTTTGGTCACGGACTGTTGCCGCAAGATGACGTTCGCCTGTTCAGCGAGGTTCTTGCGCTTTTCTAACTTTTCTCTGAGTGACATCGTGTTCACCTGCAAATGATTTTCGCCCGACGCGTCCGCCGCGCCTGCGATGGTCTGCTCTCGTTGGCACACGAATAGCATGTGCTTCCGTTACTGGATGTACTTCGTCAGTTCAGGAGTGCGCGAGAAGCAGGCTTAGAGCCTGTCGTGATATTTCGGTGCTGCGGTTTGCTTCTACTGCGTGCCGCTGGCAAGTGGGACACTCCGCGTGCCCGTGTGCCGTATCACTCCACGTACGTTTGTGTACGCGGACAAATTCGTTAGAAAGCCTGACCAGCGAAACCACTCGCAGGTTGGCGCAGCATCTTCTCAACGGAGAGTTGCCGTTCCATCAAGATGAGCCGTTCGTTTGCGTCAGCCGCCTTCTCAAGACGATTTTCCTTGAGCGAATCCTTGACGACGATGCGCAGACCTTGTACAGCGATTTCTAAGACTCTTAGTTCTTTCTTCGTCATTTTCGTTTCCCCTTCCTGAATTTTGTTATCCACTCTCCGAGTTGCTTGCCGCGAGTGCAGCCGCAACTGCGACTTGTGCCACATTCAATCAACTGCAAGCGCACGCGACGAACTGTTCCGCATTCGCAGCGGGCAAGTACGGCTCGGCGTTTGTGAAGTCTGCCGTGGTCCATGTCCATGAACGGCTCGGCGTCGTCAAGGATTTCCCACAGCCCGAATTTATTTTCCGCTGGCTGGCGGCTCAACCCATCGCACTGACGATGGGCAGTTGTCGCGGCTGTAGTCGGTAGAGAAATCGGCACTGCCAAGTGAGATGACCTTACCCGCCACGCGCCGACGTGCTCGGATGTCTGGAACCTTTGGCGACGCGTGACGCGCCGCCTGCTCGCCTTCAACGATAGCCGCTGCGAGTTTGCGGATGAATCCCTGCAAAATCCTGTTGAACATGAAAATCTCCTTAGAAAATCTGAAAAACAATTTCGCGGGTCAGCCAAGAAAAACGAACCCCGAAATTCGCGGCTGTGGCGGGAAGTAGCGGCGGCGGTGAGTGTAAACAATGGATTTGCGCGCCGAACCCGCTGGCTTACCATCTTTTTGCGGAAGTGTTAGATGTGCCTCAAGACATCCCGCACAGCACGTTAGATGTGCCTCGCACGACCATCATGCACCCGTTAGATGTGGTCAGTTCACGGTGTTAGATGTGGGTCGCTACGCCCCGCGCAGCCTCCATATGCTCGCCCTGCCCTCGTGTCGCGCTAATCCGATTCTTGTTCGTACACAGTCGTTAAACTAACGTAACGTAACTAATCCAAGTTCGGATTTTAAAAGATATGACCCGTATGAATTTGAGCCTGCTACGGTTTCGGTCTGCGACACAGAGGGACTGTGACACCCAAAGCGAAGACCCATTACCAGCAGGTTCCGTTGAAGGTCGTCAAGCAGACCCTAAGAGAATACCGAAAGCGAAGGTCACCGAAGAACCCAGTACGACTTCGGCGCAAGGCTTGACAGTTATCACTTTTGCGTCTGCGATTACACGACGCTCGCCTCTTCATGCCGTCACCTCGTTCGTTTTTAGTTTCACCCGACCTCTTGCGAACTGGTCGCGGTGTATCCACTCGTACTCAATCAGTTCCAGTTCAAGCAGTCTGTTCACCACGCGCCATGCTTTCACGTATCCGCGCTTATAGGCTGCTCGGTCAGTGCTGTACGTGGCGTCAGTGAACATGTGCACAACGTCGCGTACTTCCATCGTCTGTCGTTCGCGCAATCGCGTTAGAAGGCGATTTGCGGCGGTATTCTGCCGTGGTAGTGTCATTGCGTTCGTCTCGCGCGTTCCTGTGCTTACTGTGTGAATCCTACGCGGTAGCCTGACCTCAAAATATGAACCCGACTTCATCAATCAATGCTGCTCCGTAGAGCGTGGGAAGATGAAGTCGGGAGAATTGCGCGACAATGCGTGAGCATCGCCGCGTAACTAACTCGTTCAGTCGTTCGGAATTCGGGTGCGGTCAGGCATCGTCTCGCCAGACTTGAGAGCCTTCAACGCTCGGCGCATGCAGTACGCGACGCACTTGCCGAGATGCTGTTCTCGTCGTGATGCCGCGCCTTGACGTTCAAGGAACAACATCCCGCGCCGATGCCAATCTTTCGCGGTCATCTGAAACGTCTCCTTCGTCTCGCTGGCAACGGCCACGGGGGTTTAATTATTTGCTTCCACTTCCAGCAATCACGAATGTTCTCTGGCGATAGTTGCGCAAACGAGATTCCGTTGCGACCGAGAGCGTGTTGAAAGATTCGCTCGCCACAGGGTTCCAGTCCACCATTGAACGGGCAACAGAATCGCTTCTCGTCTCGCGTGGTCACACCCGCTTCGCTGAGTATCGTGCCGACCCACCTGTCCTCTGCCCAGTCGTTCGTCAATTCAGCGTCGGCGACAATCTGCATCGCCTTGCGCGACAGCATGTACGTGAAGCCTGAACTGTACGGCGGAAATCCATCGTATCCCGCACGGAATCTGCCGACATAGTCGGCATCGCCGAGAACGCCATCCAGACGTTCAGGCAACAACAGTACGTCGTCGTCCAGTTTGCACAGCGAATCAAAACCGTTTTCTAATCCCCATCGGCAGATGCCGCGAACCTTCTCGGGTAGCCCGGCGTAGGAGTCGTCAACGTCTAACTCAAACGTCTGCGATGGCGCTATCCATCCATCGGTAGGCTTGCGACCGACGAAAAACCACGCGCCGCAATCTCTGGCCCACGTATCGCGCTGTGACTGCGTTCGGTCGCCGCGATGCCAGCATCCAGCGACCGCGATTAATGTGTTCACGGCTGTCCATCCTTCTCGCGCCTGATTCGCCGCGACAGCGAAATCGCTTCGTCGGCTTCCAGCACTTCCTTATCGCCGAACATCGCCCGGGCAGTAGCGCGCACTACTTCCTCGGGTATGCCGTGCTTACGCGCTAGTTGATTGAAAATATTTTCCATCTGCCTTCCCTCTTGCCGCCTTTGGTCTTGCTGGCATGTAGGCCCGCGCCTTTGGGGTTGCCTTTGGGGGAAAGCACCCCGCGACGACGCGAGCGATTTTTGCGAGCGTGTTTCTTTCAAATCTGATTCAAAATCTAAGTCAAAATCTAATTCAACTACTTAGGGGGGCGATATCGCCATCACCCGTATGGCGATAAGACCATCACCACTGATGGCGATAAGACCATCACCGTATGGCGATATCGCCATACGAACGTGCGTTGAACCTACGCTGCGCAACGCCGCGAAACGCCGCGTCACAGGGTCACGCCAGCCTTGACCATTTGCTTTCGGAGCATCTCAACGAACGCCGTGCGCTCTGTCGGTCGGCCCTTGTAGTCCACGCCGTACGCTTCCATCATTCCGGTGATGCGCTTGACGCGCCCCGGCCTCTTCCAGCCTTCCTCACGTTCTTGATGAATGCGCCAGTGAGCGAAAATGTACAACTCGTCGTCAGTGAATCCCAGTCCGCGCCATTGCGCGAGTACTTTCGGGAACAGCGTGACGCCGAGAATCTTTTTGAGTTTGTTTCCGAGCGCGTCGCCGACACTGGGGTTGAATGAACGCTTGGCGCAACATGTCAGCGCGTTCTTCGGATTTTTAATCCACTCGTCATGCGTGACGGCTCGGAACAGGGTCGGCTTGCCGAGAACATCTTCCTGAGTCAACTTGACGAGCCAGCCAGCCTCAACGAGTTTGTCTTTCGCCGTGTGCAAGTTCTTAAAGTCAACACCGAAATAGTCAGCAACGTCACGCAACGAAACGCCGAATCTATCCGACTTGTTTGAGACGGTAGAAATCAAACAGTAGAGTGCCAGCGGCAACGGAGACTTCTGCGACAACTTTGCGATGTGCCGATAGTAGTGGCAGAACACCGCTGTCTCCTGCGGCGGCTCTAAAGTCATCTCAACGTCGTTCGTAGGTGCTCGCACGGTAAGTCTCCTGTGCATTCAGCGATTGCGTTTCGGTTTTCTTGATGATGCCGGGCACGCCGTCCTTGAAGATTATTTCTACAGCGCCCCAGAACTTAGCAGCCTTCAACTCTTCAACCATCTTGTTGAAGTCGGGTTGTCCGTTGCCGTTCGTTGGTATCTTCACTGGCGCACCTGTCTCGCACACAACTGCAAATCTTGTTCGCCGACGTTGCGAACGCGTACGAGCGTCTCCATGTGTTCAGGGTCGTCGTCAAGGAACACGCGTTCCTCAACTGCCAGACCTTGTAGCAGCGCCATGAAGTCGCAGTACATCGCAAACGTTGTGTAGCCGACACGTAAGAACAGCGCGCTCGCCGAAACCCACGCAGGATTATTCGGCAACATCAACCCTATGCTGAGTCGCGCCTGTTCTTCGGCTCGCATCAAATCGGCGAGTGTGCGCAGTACGTACTCTTGCGTTTCCTGCTCATCGGCAGGCTTCGGAATCACGAATCGCGGTGTGACGCCGTCTTCACGAACGGGTATCGTTTGCATCTGTATCTCCCTCGGCAGTCATGAGACTGCGGATAAACTTGTCTTGCAGGATTCCCTCAAAGTGATTTCGCAATGCTGCTTCGCGTTTCAACTCGTCGGCGAAATCTTCCGACGTGAACGTTTCATTGTCGGGATACGCGAGTTGCTGCTTCCGACCTGTCATTCCGAAAATGTAGTTGTGCGTGTCGTACCATTTCTTGAATTCTGGATTCACGCCGACGCCGCAACAATGTCGGCAAGTCCAGAACTGTTTCCACGACGCGTCTACGTCCGCAGGAACACGAAGCGTCACGGTGCTCGTCGGCTCGCGTTTTGCTTGATAACAACCGAGGCAGAACAACTTGACTTGCACGTCGCGGTACTTCACGCCGTCTGAAACCGACGCCGAGAGCAAGAAGTCAACCGTGAAATCTTTGTGACCATCTCGCGCCCGAACTGGCCGCGCCTGTTCTATGTGTTGCCTCGGCGACCGCGTCGGCAAATATCCCCGAGCCATGTCGTACTCTGGCCCGAGAATGTCGTCGGCTGTGCAAGAAGGAGACTGGAAAATCTCCTTAGTAGACTGGTCGGGAGCCGTGGTTCCCTCTCCCATATAGCCAGAGCGTTTCCCGCTAGAGGGAATTCCATTTTTCATAGATACGAGCGTCCTGCGCCGAGGCACACCCGGGCCGCTGTGCCAGCGGTACGCGCCCGTGGCGAGCAGAGCCGTCGCACCAGCCTCGTCGGTGCGCCCGCGACAGTGGCATCCTGCGCGCAGAGAGCCGTCAGGCGAGGCGCATTCGTGAATCTTGACTGGCAGGAGCCTGCTCACGCTGCACCTCGCACCGTGAACTTGTCTAGGTATCGTTCAAGCGAGGATTGGCGAAAACGAATCTGACCCTGTACACGCACGTACGATAGGCTCTTACGCAGTCGCAGACGTTGAAGGGTTTTCGGAGAGACTTGGAGAAACGAACAGACTTGTGCGGGGGTCAACAGCGACGCGGACGAGACTGATAAAGATGGAACGGCTACTGCGGCTTTCTTGTGAGAGTGCATGGTCTGACACCTTTCGGTATCAGTTGCCATGCCCTAAGATAACGGGGCGGGGCGTCGGCTAAGGTGCAAGCACCTCATTGCCTGTACGCTCTACTGTGAAGAGCAGGAACCCTCTCGGTCCCTTTGCGTTTCACCGTCTATCGCGCCGATGAGTGCGTCTGGTACACAACCCAGATAAGTTCATTCTACACCCGAAGTACTAGTACGTCAAGACCTTTCTTGTCCTATTCTGTCCCAACAAGTTCGGCCATCACGTCGCCGATGCTAGCCTTCAACTCGCCGTGTTCGTCATCGTCGGCGGCGAGATACAACTGTGTCGTTGCAATGTCGGAGTGCCCGAGCAATTGGCGGGCAACTTCTATTCCGAATCGCTTCGCAATCATTGAACCAAACGTGCGTCGGAAGGCATGAAGCGTAACGCGGCCCTCAACCTTTGCGCGGTCGGCGACCCGGCGAACAATCTTAATTAGGTGCATGTCGGGCTTGCAGACGCCAGACGGAAAAATCAGAGCACACTTCTTGTCGGTCATCCGAGCACGACGCTCACGCATCCGAGCGAGAAACGGCTTTGATAGTGGAATTGCACGCGGACGAGATTCCTTATCCTTCGGCTTCCACGACCACGGGCGAGACGCTGTGTGTGGCTTCTCATGTACGTTAATCGTGCCAGCGGAAAAGTTGATGTCAGACCACTCGCAATAGGCCACTTCCTCGTCGCGGAATCCGGTCGCAATAAAAAAATGAATCAGGTCGGCTTCGTCAACGTTCGCAGCCGCAAGCAAGGCTTGGATTTTCTTCTGCCCGTACTTCACAGGGGTTTTCTTCGGAGCCTTCGGCACTTCGTTGTGACGCAACAGTCCGGGGTCATCGGGCCGAGGATTGCGACCCTTCCGCAATTTGATGTTTAGCGTGGTGAGAAACGCGGACAGGTAGGTCATGCGCTTGGCGAACGTGGTGTCCTGCGACGTGCCTTTAACGTCTCGCCGTTGCGTGTTCTTCCGCATCCACGCAAGGAAAGCGATTAGCGCGGCTCGTCCCTTCGCCGGGTCTTGCAGTTGCTCAACGGTGCGAACGCTTTCTGCTTCGCACACAGCGAGGAAGTTTCTGAGCGTCAAGTCGTACGCCGAAATGGTCGCGTTGCTCCATCCGGTCGCCCTGCCGTCCGATAAATATGACGCGATTGCGTCGGCGAGCGATACCACCGATTCTTCATCGTCATCATCGGCGCGTTCCAATTCTGGAATCGGCAGGAGTCCTGCGCGTTGCCGCGTGAACTGCGTTTCGCGGTTCTGAAACTCTACGAACGCTGCGTTCAGATTCGCGCCGACAGGTTCAACACGGCGCTTGCCGTTCTCGCTGTATCGCAAATAATATCTGGTCGCGTCTTGCGGCTTGACGGGCCGACCACGCTTAATCTCAACGGGCGCGAAGAGGAACTTTCCGTTGGCGGCTTTCACTCGCGCAATCAATACGACTCTGGGCAGCATGTTGACCTCGCTGCCCGTGACGCTATCTCATTGGCAACAACACTGTCAACAGTACGCTCGTCGTATCAGTAAACGCAGAAGAGTCAGTGTGTTAGCGGATAGTTGTTCCGACTCCCTTCTTCCGCACTCTTTGTTCGCGTTCTTACCGAAAATTCTTCTTCGACGTGATGTGAACCGCTACAGCCCGATTTGTCCGAGCATGCCGCTTAGTCGGGTCAGCTCTACTTCGGCTTCCAATATCTCCTCCTTCAATTTCTGTTCGAATCCGTGGTCGGCCTTGCGGGCTGCCTGTCGCAGCGATTCTAATCTCTGCTTGGCGGCTTCGTGCTCGCGCTTCAGTTGTGCCGCGGCGTCTTCTTTTTCCTGGCTCATCGTGGATCTCCCTGAGGCGAGTATAGCGCGGGACCGGGCATCGGCACAGTCAGCCGGCGGTCGCTCTAGTCAAACCGCTGGCGTACGACGATCGGATGCCGGTTCGGCAGCGCACCGAGATCAACATCCCGCGCAAATCGGAATTTTCTTTTCAAGCCGATCGGCGTTGACGCGCGCTTATACTTTCTTTATACTGGAGTTTCTGATGCGGTTGCTTGTGGCCGCACTTCCCTGCCGTCCTCCCCTCTCGGATTTCGAACAGGTGAAAGGCAGATTGGAAACAGGGTGTTCCGCGGTCCGTCCCCTGCAAAAAATCCCATGACCGAAACGACCTGCAAACGCGAAATCGAGCTGGAGATTCCGGCTGAAGTCGTCAGCAAAGCCAGCCAGAAAGTGGAGCGCGATTTGGCGCGCGTGGCCAGAATTCCCGGCTTCCGTCCGGGCAAGGCACCTGTAACGCTGATTCGCCGGCGCTTCGCTGAAGATATTCAGGGCGAAGTAGTGCAATCCCTGGTACCCGAATATCTGGAAAAAGCGCTCGATGAAAAAAAGCTGGTCCCGGTAACCCGCCCCGAAGTGGACAAGGTCGAATTCAAAGAAGGCGAGCCGCTGAAATTCCGCGCAGTGTTCGAAGTCCTTCCGGAATTCGAGCTGGGCGAATACAAGGGCCTGGAAGTTCAAATTGAAGACCTGGACGCAGGCGACAAGAAGATTGATCAAGTGATCGAGGAAATGCGCGAGCGAGCCGCGACGTTCGTTCCGGTAGAGGGCCGCGCGGCGAAAGACGGCGACTACGCGCTGATCAAACTTTCCGGCATGCCCGAAGGCGGCGGCGATCCGGTGGAAGCCGACAACATCATGTGCCACATCGGCGCCGAAGAAACGCTCGAGAGCTTCACGGAAAATCTGCGCGGCGCGAATCCCGGCGAGACCAAGAAATTCCAAGCGAAATATCCTGATGATTATCCCGACGAAAAGCTCAGGGGCAAGACCTACGATTACACCGTGGAAGTGCAAGCGATCAAGGAAAAGAAGCTTCCGGAACTGAACGACGAGTTCGCAGTGGAAGTTGCGAAAGAAGTAGGCGGCGTGACCACCGTCGCCGAGCTGCGCAAGAAAATTCAGGACAATCTGGAAGCCGAGAAGGAAGCGCGGCAATCGGCCCAAGCACGCGAGAAGATCCTGGAAACGCTGGTAAAAAAGCATGATTTTCCGGTCCCCGACGCGCTCGTGGAGCATCAAATGGATGTCCGGCTGGAACGCACGGTGCGCTCGCTGGCATCGCAGGGAGTGGACCCGCGCGCTGTGAATGTGGATTGGGTGTCGCTCCGGAAGGGACAGCACGACCGCGCAGTGGACGATGTGAAGGCGGAACTGCTGATTGATCGCATTGCTGACGCGGAAAAAATCGAAGCAACCGACGAAGACGTCGAAAAGGAAATAAATGCGCTGGCGGAACACAGTGGCGAATCGGCAACGGCACTGCGGGCTCGCTTGACAAAGCAGGGAGCGCTCGATAGGATGAAATCGAAGTTGCGTAGCGACAAAACAATCGAGTGGCTCTACAGCAATACCCGAATCGAGAAGACAGCCAAACGTGAAGAGTAACAAATGGTTCGGGCTCCCTCAGCGCGCAAAGACACTTCCAATGAAACTGACTAACGACGCGACTCCGTACGCCACCACGCTTGTTCCGATGGTCGTCGAACAGACGAACCGCGGCGAACGAGCCTATGACATCTATTCGCGGCTGCTGAAGGACCACATTATTTTCATCGGCACGCCGATTGACGACCATGTGGCGAATCTGGTGACCGCGCAGCTGCTGTTTCTGGCTTCAGAAGATCCCGAGAAAGATATCTCGGTGTACATCAATTCGCCTGGCGGCTCGATTTCCGCTGGCATGGCTATCTACGACACGATGCAATTCGTGCGTCCCGACGTGGTGACGTACTGCATTGGCCAATCGGCCTCGATCGCGGCGGTGTTGCTGGCCTCCGGTACGCCGAAGAAGCGCTATGCGCTGCCGAATTCACGAGTATTGATTCACCAGCCGTGGATGTCCGGCCTGTCAGGCCAGGCCACGGACATTGACATTCACGCGAAAGAGATCATTCGCACGCGAGAATCGCTCAATAAGTTGCTGGCTGGGCACACGGGTCAACCGCTGGAAAAGATCGAGCGAGACGTGGAACGCGATTTCATCATGACGGCCGAACAGGCGAAGGCGTACGGCATCGTGGACGAAATCATTACGAAGCACAGGTAACAGCCGTTCCAAAGGGTAAGTAGCCAAATAGATGATTCCCTGCCGCCCGGCCGGATTCCGTTTTACAATACGAGATACATTCGTCATGGGTGTGGTGAAATTCGAAGCGAGGGAGCGTAATCAGTGAAACGGTTCACACCGGAAGAGCCGTTACGCTGTTCCTTCTGCCATAAAACGCAGGAGCAGGTGGAGAAGCTGATCAGTTCTCCATCGGAATATCCGCGCTCGTACATTTGCAACGAGT
>Ga0210390_10000828_pt1 | contig 31545 bp, 33 predicted proteins | sample IncBWH11OmetaG_FD_161050 | JGI IMG/M metagenome (GOLD analysis project Ga0210390, IMG submission 161050) | Forest soil microbial communities from Barre Woods Harvard Forest LTER site, Petersham, Massachusetts, United States - Inc-BW-H-11-O ...
GCTGGAACGGGCGGTGCGCTGGTACGACGAGCATGGGTGCATTGCGAATCGCGCGGGAAGCAAGCGCGTGACGCAAGCTGCGGCGGCTTGAGGAGTTGCATTGAAGGTTCTGCTAACGTTCGCTGTGGAACCGGAGTTTGCGGCTTTGCGGAAGTTGCGCGAATTCGAGGAAAGCCGCATTGGCGAACTGCCCATTTATCATGCGCAAATCGGCAGGGCGGGCGTTGAAGTCGTCGTGACCGGAATGGGTCCGGTGAATGCCCGGCGAGCGGCCGAGGCAGCCATGTCGGTGCCGCATACGATTTGCATTTGTTCAGGATTTTGTGGAGCGTTGAAAGCGGAGTATCAGGTCGGCGACATTCTGGCCGCGCGATCCGTGCAGCAGCTTGGTAAGAGTAGGACGATTCAGTGTTCCCAGGGGCTGGTGACGAACGCAATGGGCGACGGCGCGAAGATTGCGGGAAAATTTTTTAGCGCCGAAGAGATTGTCACGACTGCCGCGGAAAAGGCGCGCTTGGCGCCATTTGCGGACGCGGTTGACATGGAGAGCTACACCATTCTTTCGGTCGCTGAAGAACGTAAACTGTCGAGTGTTGCCATTCGAGTTGTGTCGGACCGTTTCGATCAGGATATGCCGGTTGATTTCAGCACGACAGTTGACGAAAACGGAAACGTCCGCGTCGCGGGTGTTCTCAAACAGGTGATTCGCCATCCGATACAACTGCCGGCGCTGATTCGGCTGGGTCGTGAAAGCAAGACGGCAGCGCAAGGTCTCGCAAATTTTCTAGAGGCTTACATTAAGAAGCTTTCGCTTTCGAGTCACGGATGGCCGCCGGAAGCGCTGTTGGACGTCGCGGCGCGGTAGAGCATATTTGGAACACGCAATGAGCCAAATCATCGAACACATCGGTTCGCACCACGCGCACGAGCCTAAGCGCGGCCATATGCGCGCGGGGGTGTATCGCGGCAAGGGGCAAGTGGTCGTGGAATCTGTGCCGATTCCTGAAATTGGCGAAGGTGAATTGTTGTTCCGCGTGGCGGCTTGCGGGATTTGCGGCACGGACATCAAGAAAATCCATCATGGGTTTGTGGCGGCACCGCAAATACTGGGGCACGAGCTGGCTGGCACGGTGGTGAAGGTCGGCGCAGGAGTCACCAAGTTTAAGGCCGGCGATCGTGTGGTGAGTTTTCATCACATTCCTTGCGGAAATTGTTTTTACTGCGAGCAGAAACTTTTTTCGCAGTGCGCGGGTTATAAGAAGACGGGGCTGACGGCGGGATTCGATCCCAACGGCGGCGGCTTCGCGGAATATGTGCGCGCGATGCCCTGGATTGTGGAGCGCGGCATGATTGCTCTGCCTGCGGACGTGAGTTTCGAGGAAGCGACGTTCGTCGAGCCGGTGAATACGTGCTTGAAAGCGGTGCGCAAGGCGCGCATCGCGACGGGCGAGCAGGTTCTGGTGATGGGGCAGGGGCCTATCGGCATGCTGCTGATGATTCTGGCGAAGTACGAAGGCGCGGAAGTTTATGCGAGCGATCCCATGCCGGGACGGCGGGAAGCGAGTCTGCGTTTTGGCGCCAAGGAAGTGTTTGATCCCACCAGCGGAAATTTGCAGCAGGAAATTCGCCGGCGCACCGGTGGTAGAGGAGCAGACGCCGTCCTGGTGGCTGTGCCCAACCCGGCATTGGTGCCGGAAGCGCTGGCGCTCGCGCGGCCTGGCGGACGCGTGTTACTGTTTGCTCATAACGATCCTGTGCTGCAGTTGGAATTTCCCGCGGCGGCCGTGGGGGTGGAAGAAAAGGAAATTCTGGGGAGCTACAGCGCATCCGTGGACGATCAAGCGGAATCCGCAGCGCTGGTTTTCGAGCGGCGCTTGCCGGTGCGCGAATTAATTTCCCATCGCTTTCCGCTGGAGCAGATTGCCGAGGCACTGGAATTGGCGGCGCATCCGAAGGATAATACTTTGAAAGTAGTCATAAGGCACGAATGAGCGCTTATAGGCAGGGCAGTGGGCATATGAACGCCGCAGTTTTGTACGGCGCTGAAAATCTGAAGATCGAGACCGTAGATATTCCCAAGGTTGGCGACGACGAGGTGCTGGTGCGCGTGGCCGTGGCGTTGACTTGCGGAACCGATCTGAAAGTATGGAAGCGGGGATACCACGCGCGCATGATTCAGCCGCCGTCACTATTCGGGCACGAGCTGGCGGGCGTGATTGAAGAGACGGGCAAGAACGTGAATGGCGGCATACAGCCGGGCATGCGCGTGCTGCCGGCGAATTCGGCGCCTTGCGATTCATGTTTCTACTGCCGCAAGGGCCAGCCCAATCTTTGCGAGGATTTGCTGTTCAATAATGGCGCGTATGCGGAGTACATCCGCATTCCGGGGCGGATTGTCCGGCAGAACATGATTGAGATTCCGGATGGCATTTCGTTTAAGGATGCCGCGATGGCCGAGCCGCTAGCTTGCGTGCTGCGCGGAATTCGCGAGACGGGTGTGCATCCCGGCGATACGGTAGTGGTGATCGGGTGCGGGCCGATTGGATTGAAATTCATCCGCATTCTTTCGCAGCGCAAGGTGCGCGTGATCGCGATTGGCAAGCGCCGCAGCCAGATGAAGGCCGCGGAGCGGTTGGGAGCGACCGCGGCGTTCGACGTGGATAAAATCGAAAATCCCGTCGAACTCGTGCGGCAACTGACCGACGGCGGTCGCGGCGCGGATTCCGTGATTGAAGCGGTGGGCCGCGCGATTACCTGGGAATGGGCGCTGCAGATGGTGCGCAAGGGCGGAACCGTGAATTTGTTCGGCGGCTGTCCGACCGGCACCGAAGTGAAGATTGATCCGGCGGCGCTGCACTATTCCGAGATCACCATCAAGTCCACTTTCCATCACACGCCGCAGTTCATGCGCGAGGCCATGGACACGATCGCGCGCGGCGAAATTCGCTCCAGCGACTTCATTACCGGCGAAGTGACGCTGCAAGGATTGCCAAAAGTTTTTCAGGACATGAAGAACCGCAACGGCGAGTTGAAGACTGCTGTAATTCCCTGACGATTGCGCAAGTCAGGGCACCATGCTGCCCACACCGGAACTTGAAATCGCGCGCAATCTGCCGCAGGCGAATTGCGCTCCCTCTGAAGCCGAGCGCTACACGCGCTGGCTGGCGACGCACCACTACGAAAATTTCAACGTGGTTTCCCGGCTTTTGCCGCGGGATTTGCACCAGCATTTTTACAATGTGTACGCGTACTGCCGCTGGTCGGATGACTTGGGCGATGAAGTAGCGGATCCGGCGCGGGCGCTGCGGCTGCTGGATGCTTGGGAAGACGAACTGCGGCTGATTTTCGCAGATGGCGCGGGGCCGGCGCATCCTGTGTTGATTGCGCTGCGGGAGACGATTCGCGCGAAAGACATTCCGCTGCAGCCTTTTTGCGATTTGCTGCGCGCGTTCCGGCAGGACCAGACTGTAAAGCGCTACGCCACCTGGGACGAAGTGTTCGATTACTGCCTTTATTCGGCGAATCCGGTGGGCCGGTTGGTGCTTTATTTGTGCGGCTACCGGGACGAAGCGCGGCAGAAGCTTTCGGATTACACGTGCACGGCGTTGCAGTTGGCGAATTTCTGGCAGGATGTGTCACGTGACCTGGAGAAGGGCCGGATTTATATTCCGTTGGAAGCGCTGGCTGCGCATAGCCTGAGTGAGGCGGATATCGTTGAGAAGCGGTTCGATGCGCGCTATACAGCGCTGATGAAGTCGCTGATCGCGCGGGCACGAGAGCTGTTCCGAGCGGGTCAGCCGCTGGCGCAGACCGTCGAGCGATTCCTGCGCGTGGATTTGGAGATGTTCACCGGTGGGGGGCTGGCAATTCTGGAAGCGATTGAGGCGTCTGGGTACAACACACTGGAGCATCGGCCCTCGCTGAGCAAATGGACGCAGGCAAGACTCTTGGGGAAGACGCTGGCGGTGAGCGCATTTTCGCGCGGGGGGGATTCGCGGCGTGCCGGTGCAGATGCGATCGATGCGCTGGCGGCTCGGTCAGCACCCGATGAAGGTACGCGCGAGGTTTCTGTTCCGCGCGACCGCCGCGTCATCAAGCTCCGGCCGTATTCCGATGCGGTTCGCGGGTCGTATGCGGAGTGCAATCGCATCGCGCGGGCCGCGCGCAGCAGTTTTTATTTAGCGTTCTTCAGATTGCGGAAGGAAAAACGCAATGCGTTGTGCGCGCTGTATGCTTTCATGCGCTTGATTGATGATGTTTCGGACGAACCGGGCGACCTGGAATCGAAGCGACAGGGTTTGGCGCGTTGGCGCGGGATGCTGGACCAGGCGATCGGAGGCGAGACGAGCGGCCACGCGGTGCTGCCTGCGCTGGCCGATACCATTGAGCGCTTCCAGATTCCGACGCGATATTTTCACGATTTAATTCTCGGCGCCGAAATGGATCTAACGGTCACGACGTACGCTACCTTCGATCGTCTTTCGGAGTATTGCTATCGCGTCGCTGGGACCGTGGGGCTGACGTGCCTGCACGTCTTCGGATTCAGCGACCCGAAATCGCCTGATCTGGCGGAGCGGCTGGGGCTGGCGTTCCAGCTGACGAATATTATTCGGGACGTGGGCAGCGATTACGCGATGGGGCGAGTTTACCTGCCGCAGGAAGATCTGGATCGCTTTGGGATTCGCGCGGAAGAATTGCGCGGGCCCGTGACGCCGAAGTTGCAGACATTGCTCGCGTTTGAAGCGGAGCGCGCGTGGCAGATGTATCAGGAAGGCGCGCCGCTGGTGGGCCGCGTGAATGCGGACAGTCGCGCGACGCTATGGGCTCTGATTCGCACGTACAGCAGTTTGCTGGCGCGCATCGAGGAGCGGGAATTCGACGTATTTTCCGGGCGCATTTCGCTCTCGAGCGCAGAAAAAATCCAATATCTGCTGACGGCGGGCCTCGCGGCGCGACGGGCTGGCTGGTGGAAGGGTGATGTCCTCGCAAAGCGTTCTAGTAATCGGCGGCGGACTGGCGGGGCTGTCGTCCGCCGTCGCGCTGGCTGAAGCAGGCCTGCAGGTCCGGCTGCTGGAAAAACGTCCGCACCTGGGCGGGCGCGCCACGTCCTACACATTGCCCGACGGCAGCGAGGTGGATAATTGCCAGCACGTCACGCTGGGCTGCTGCACGAATTTAGCGGATTTTTATTCGCGGGTTGGCGCGAGCGACAAAATTCGCTTTTACGATCGGCTGTATTTTGCGGACGCGCAGGGGCAACGCTCGACCATCGAAGCCGCGCCATTGCCTCCGCCGCTGCACATGGCGCCGTCTTTCCTGCTGTTTCGCGCGCTGACGCTGGCGGATAAGCGGACGATTGCGAACGCCATGCTGGCCATTGCGCGTTCCGGCGGGAATCCGCCGAGCATCGAAGGCATCTCGATGCTGGATTGGCTGCATCGCATGGAGCAGACCCCCGATGCGATTGAACGGTTCTGGCGCGTGGTGCTGGTAAGCGCGCTGGATGAAGAACTGGCGCGCACCGATGCGCGTTACGGAATCGAAGTTTTCTGGAAAGCGTTCCTGGGAAATAGTACCGGCTACCGCGTCGGCATTCCCACGGTGCCGCTCGCTGATTTGTACGAGGGCTGCCGCGAAGCGATTGTGCGGCAGGGCGGGGAAGTGCGATTGCGCTGCGGGATTTGCGAAATTCGCGTGAAGGAAAATTGTTTCGCGGGCGCGATGCTGGAAGACGGAACGGAAGTTTTCGCCGATGCTTGCGTTTCGGCGGTGCCGCACGATGCGTTGCTGGAATTGCTGCCGGCGGAGTGGTCGGAAGCGAACGCGCCGCTGGAAGGTTTGCGGCATCTGAAGACGTCTCCGATCACGGGCGTGCATCTGTGGTACGACCGCGAAGTGATGACCGAGCCGTTCTTGACGCTGCTGGACCACACGACCCAGTGGGTTTTCAACAAGACGTTCTTGTACAAGCCGGCGGAAACGAATGTTGCCGCGACGCGTCCAACCATCGTGCATCAAAGCGGGGAGCAAGCCGCCACGGTTGAGGGTGGCGGGCAATACCTGCAGCTGGTGATCAGCGCATCGTACGATCTGATTCCACGCTCCCGGCAGGAAATCATCGAGCTGTGCCGCCGCGAACTCGGCGAGGTGCTGCCGTTGACGCGCGAAGCGCAACTGCGCAAGGCTACCGTGATCAAGGAAGTAAACGCGACTTTCTCGCCAGTGCCTGGCTCGGACCGCTGGCGTCCGGGGCAGAGGATTCCGCTGGCGAATTTGTATTTGTGTGGCGATTGGACGCGCACCGGTTGGCCCGCGACGATGGAAGGCGCTGTGCGCAGCGGATATTTGGCGGCGGAGGCGGTGCTGACGGATCGCGGAACGCCGCGAACTTTTCTGCGGCCGGATTTGCCGTTCGAAGGCCTGAGCAAATTTTGGGCCGGGCGCAGTAATGGTACGCGTTCATGACCAAGCTGCGTGCGTGCGGTGGCGTACCTCTGGCGGACGCGGTGAAGGGCAGGGAGATCGCCGGCGCGATCATAAGCGCGAGCGTTCCAGATCCGAGCTACAACATGAAAATGGATGTTGCAATTTGCGCCGCAGGGGTGTTCTATACAGAGGATGGCGGCCGCTCTTGGCAGCCACGGAATCGCGGTACTCGCGCTGATTTTCTACCTGATAGGCATCCCGAAATTCGCCAGTGTGTGCATAGGCTGCTCCCAGCGGCGGATAGCAAGCGCATCTACCAGCAAAACCACTGCGACGCGCATCGGAAGGATTTTTCCCGCGGATGGCAAGATTCAACGCGCGTGATTCGATGACCTTTCCACACCTGATGGTGCACTCGGATCGTTCGATCGAAATGAGCAGAAAATTTTTCGGAGCAGCATGAAATATCCCCTTAGGAGGTCCGATGGACCGGAAGTATAAGCAGAGGGGCTACAGCGACCGGGACGCGCAGGAGAAGAAACGGGAAAGAACCGAGCGTCCGCCCAGCGGTGAGCCGCGCCCGAAGCAGGATTCGATGGGGCCGCGCACGCCGCGCATGGTTGGTACGGTGATGAGGGCGCGATGCTCCAGCTGCGGCGCGGTGCTTGCGCCCGGATTTGATCCCAATGGCGAATGTCCTCGTTGCCACACTGCGATGCATTGCTGCAAGCAATGCGTGCACTTCGATACCGGTCGGCAATTCGAGTGCACGCAACCGATTCCCGAGCGCATCGCCAAGAAAGACGCCAAGAACGATTGCACGTTTTTTGAATTTCGCATGACCGTGGAGAAAGACACTTCGCCGGTGACCTACGCCAGCGCTGCGCCGGCACCTACGAACCCCGGACGCCCTAACGACGCACGCAAGGCATTCGAAGATCTCTTCAAGAAGTAGCGGTTTCCATCCTCGCAGTTTTGCCCATCTCTCTGAGCATCTGGATTTGTTTCGCCGATTCTTTGCAGGCGGCGGTGCTTCGTCTATTTTGGCGGCAGGGGGAAGAGAGTTGGTTCCGCTGCGGGCTCGCTCGCGATTGCTTCAAGTTGCGGATAGTGAAAGCGCAGAGTGTCCGGCACTTTTACTTTGTTGCCGGTGAGCAGGTTGATCAGCTGCAGCGCGTTTACGATGCCTTTCGCTTCGAAATGATTGTTGGTGACGACGAACGTGGTCTTGGCGCTTTCGGCGACGTGTTCGATGCGCTTGGCCCAGGGCTCGAGCTCTTCGTCGGAGTAGAGATAGTTGTAGCGTTCGGAGGGCGGTGAGGCGGGATCGTCGCTGAACCAGGTGTCGTAGCGGCGGCCGTGCAGGCGTACGTAGCCAATGGGAGAGGTGACGCGTTCGCTGGGTTTGATTGAGCGACCGATCACCGGTTGATCGATGTTGCAGAATCCCACGCCACGTTCATGCAGCAGCTCGTAAAACTCTTTCTTGGCCCAGGACGCGTGGCGCACTTCGACCACCAGCGGATAGACGCGGAAGGCATCGAGAATGTTGTTGAGCCGTGTGAGATTTTCGGGCGTGTGGTGAAAGGAAAAAGGGAATTGCATCAGGACGGCGCCCAAGCGATTCGCGTCGCGCAGCACGTCGAAGCCAGCGCGCACGATTCTCACGTCCTCGATTGTGGTGTCGTCTTGATGCGTGAATTTCTGCCAGAGTTTTGCGGTAAACAGAAAGCGCGGATTGGAGGCGACCTGCTGGAGCCACTGCGCGGCGAATTCCGGTTTCAACGGGTGGTAGAACGAAGTGTTAATTTCAATGGTGTCGAAAAAATCCGCGAGGTACGCGGCTTCATGGAATCCTTTTGGGCGGCGCGGCGGATAGAGAATCCCTTTCCAGTCGGGATAGGACCAGCCGGCGGGGCCCACGAGAATGCGCGCGGGATTGGGTTCTGCGCTCTTTACTTTCGCAACCATCGCACGTTCATGACCTCTTGAGCATCAGCATCGCTCGTCGAGCGTATGATGCGGTTGCGGAAACTGTCAAATGCGGTGCACCGGTTCAGCACAGCAGTGCATCAAAGTGGCGTGGCAGGGAATTTCGCGGCGCGATGTTGTTTCTCCCGTCGGGAACGTTGGGTTGCAAGTGACGTGGCGCAGCGCTATGCTGGATTTGCCTCGATGCTCAGAATTTTTCCATCCGCGATCAGCGTAATACCAGGGTGCCCCGATGAGAATTACGTACAGTCACGTGGATTCCGAATTTCACGCCATCATCGAACATGAAGTCGCGCGACACGCAGCAAAACTGAATCGCATTCTGAAGCGTTATTCGCCTGATCTGGTGGTGCTGCACGGCTCGCTAGAAAAAACTCCGCGCAAGACGGAATTTAATTTCTCGCTGAATCTGAATCTGCCGACCGGCACGATGCACGCGACGGGCGTGGGACCGGACGTGCTAGGGAGCGCGAAGGCTGCGTTTGCCGAACTGGAAGTGCAGGTGAAGAAGCACCAGGCCAAGCTGCGGAAGGACTACGTGTGGAAACGTAAACGCGCGATCGCTTTGCCCACGCCGCGCGAAGCCCCGTCTTCGGATTAGCCGCCCGTCCTCATCATCGCAGACCCGCTGTGATTCGCGCCTGCTTTGCGAGCGAGGCCGACTCCGAGGACGAATCAGGGAACCATGGACCGCGGCGGACGATCACCGAGCCTGCGCCCCCCTTCTGGATGAACTAGACCACGGTCATCTGTTTGCGCAGCCCGTCCGCGAAAAGGCTCTTGGGGATCATGGCGTGGACGCCGCGCACGATGTCAACCACCTGAGTTACCCGGAAGTTTACGGCGATACTGCACAAAGCGTAGGCATCGAGTTTGGTTAGACTGGCACGCGTGGCCAGGAAGTTGATGGCGTTCTGCGCCGCCAGGGTCATCGCCACGTTCAGGTCTTTGTCCAAGCCCAAGATGATCCAATGCGTTGGAGTCTCAGCGATGGGCCACGCGAAGTTCTTCTGCTTGTGGAGAACCACGTGGATCCGCAGCTCCTGCATGCGTGTCTCAAGAGCGGTGATAGTTATTTCGCCATCGCCTTGCACTGCGTGTGAGTCGCCGGTGAAGATCAGCGCCCCAGGCTTCCAAACCGGAATGAACATCGTTGAGCCCTCAGCCATCTCGCTCAGGTCGGTATTGCCCGCATGCGGCCCCGGGGGAACAGAGTTGGTCACTCCCGGACTCAACGGAGGGAAATAGCCGTTGGGCGGGGCCACGCCGAGCGTCCCCTGGAACGGCTTGAGCGGAACATGAATATCGCGAGCAAACTCCGCCGTCATATTCGGAAGGTCGAGGTCCAGATATTTTATCTGCCCGTCGGGAAAATCCTGCGGCAGCAAGCCGGTTCCCAGCGAGCCGGGGTTATTGAACACCGCACCCCAATTGACGGGAAGAATGCGTTTGTAACGGACCTCCAGGACGTCGCCGGGTTCCGCATTGTTCACATAGATTGGCCCGATGATCGAGTGCGGCCCGTGTCCGGGATTGCTCACGCGGGTCTTCACCAGGGCTGCGATGGGGACTCCCGGCTGCATCTGATTCAAATAGTGTGACCACGTGTTGGGAAAGCTGAGCGTGTCACCGGAATCGATCTTGAGGATTGGCGGGAGCGTCGTGTCATAGACCCCCAGGCGCACAGTCTGATCGTTGGACTCGACCACGTGGACGCGGCCTTCGCCCTCTTTGTTCTGCGCCGCGGCATTACTGTGTGGCGCGTCGGGGTTCGTTTCCGGCGAATCCGCCGCACGCACAAGTTTCGTGAACCACGGCCCAATAGCTGCCAGCGCACCCATGAAGCGGCTCGCGCGCAACAGCCGGCGTCGCGAACGGCCGCGGGCGCTGAGATAATCATCGAGCTGCACTTGGTTGATCTCGTCCAGATGCAGAAGACGGTCAGCGGCCCGATTTGTGAAGGCAGAATCTTTGATGTCTTCTCGGAGCACGCCCGTGCCCTTTTCGTCTCCGCATCCGAACAGGCTGCCACACGAATGTTGATGCGGTTGAGGCTGGCTTTCTTCCGGATCTTGATCGTGCGGGGCCATGTTATCCTCAGAGGATCCTAAGAAACCACAATCCTTTCGAGCCGCAAGACGCGGCCGAGATCGAATTTCGCGGATTATCCGGGATTTTCATTTTGGCCGCCCGGATGCCCGTCTTATACACCCCGCACTTTGCCGAGTGAAGTAAATTGTTTGTTAGGGCCTCATCTCCGAGCTCGGGGATGTCGGCGACCGCTGACGCGATTGTCTTGCCCACGCCGCGCGAAGTTCCGTCTTCGGATTAGACGCCCGTTTTCATCGTCGCAGGCTCGCTGCGATTCGCGCATGCCTTGCGAGCGAGGCCAATTCCAAAGGCGAGTGGCTCTTCTTGCAACTTCCGAACATTCGCTAATGTCGGTGACTCAGCGGGCGGCGGTTACAGCCGCAAACAATTGGCTCAAGCGAAATTCGAGCCTTAAAGGCGACCAGTTAATGGAAGCCGTGGAGAAGCAGCCGTGGGACGTAAACGTTTGAGGGCTGACGCCATTTGCCGACATTTTGAATCAGATGGCCACGATTTTGTCTTGGACATCATCGTGAAGCCCGGTTACAACGACAGTGCCCTGATGTCCGGGGCCAACGTCACCCCGCCAGACAAGTCACATCTGTAGCCCGATCCGATTCGTGAGTCCGTCAGCGTCCAAAACGAACTTGCCGACAGATGAGTGGCTCAAGGGTGTTTCCTTCAGCTTGTCCGGCTTGACGGGCAGGCAATCGCATGACACGGTCTTGTCAATTTTGACAATAGCTATTCCAAACGTTTTCTGCGCAACTTCACTTCTCATGCATTTACCAGGTCGCGTCCGAAGCGAGTACTTTCCCAACTGCATGGAAAACCGACAGAGGAGGCTAGCGCGATGAACAGGGGACTGAGGGAGAACCGACGAGAGTCCACGATGTGCATTCGTTATGAAATTCTCGCGCTAGCAACGCTATTTCTTATCTTCGCGCCAAGCGCGAGAGCTCAACAGAAACCCAATATTCTCGTAATTTTTGGCGACGACATTGGGCAGGCGAATATCAGCCGTTACACGCACGGTGTAGTCGGGTACATGACGCCGAATATTGACCGGATTGGCGCGGAAGGAATGACCTTCACGGATTATTACGCGGAGAACAGCTGCACGGCGGGCCGTTCATCCTTCATTACCGGGCAGTCGCCGATGCGCACGGGACTCACCAAGGTAGGGGCCCCGGGAGCGCTCGTCGGTCTGCAAGCGCGCGACATCACCATTGCACAAGCTCTCAAATCGCAAGGATACGCAACCGGCCAGTTCGGCAAGAATCACCTCGGCGATCGCGACGAGTACCTGCCGACTAATCACGGTTTCGATGAATTTTTCGGCAACCTGTATCACTTGAACGCCGAGCAGGAACCGGAGATGCCCTATTGGCCGAAAGACGATGCAGCGTTCCTAAAGCTTTACCATGTGCGCGGCGTGCTCCATACCTGGGCGCTTCCCGACGGCACACAGAAGATTGAAGACACCGGCCCGCTCGATATGAAGCGCATGGAAACCATTGACGACGAAACTTCGAACGCCGCCATGGCTTTCATTGACAAGCAAACAAAAGGCGGTAAGCCGTTCTTCGTCTGGATGAATTTCACTCGCATGCATATCTTCACGCACATCCGCCCGGAGTATCACGAGAAGAGCGGCATGCCCGGAAATGACTACGCCGATGGAATGTGGGAACACGATCAGGATGTGGGCAAATTGCTCAAGCAACTCGACGACCTGGGAATCACCAAAGACACGATTGTGATTTATACCACCGACAACGGCCCGAACATGTTCAGCTGGCCCGACGCGGCAATGACTCCTTTCCGTAGCGAGAAAGATTCGAACTGGGAAGGCGCCTTTCGTGTTCCGGCAGTGGTTCGCTGGCCCGGTCACATCAAAGCCGATGTATGGTCCAATGAAATTGTATCCGGCTTGGACTGGTTTCCCACATTGCTTGCCGCAGCGGGAACGCCCAACGTCAAGGAACAGCTCTTGAAAGGATGGGCACCGACATCCGGCGGTAAGGGCTTTAAGGTTCACCTCGATGGATACAACATCCTGCCCTACCTCACAGGCCAAGAACCCCATTCGCCGCGTAGAGACTTTTTTTATTTCGACGACGATGGCCAACTGGTGGCGGCGCGGCACGACAGCTGGAAGTTTGTCTTCTGTGAACAGCGGGCGCCCGGCAATCTAAACATCTGGATGAATCCGTTCACCTGTTTGAGACTTCCGAAGATCTATAACCTCCGCATGGATCCCTACGAGCGCGCAGATATCACGTCCGACCAATATAACGATTGGATAGTGCACAACGATTATCTGGAGATTCTCGGGGTCATGGCGTCCGAACAATTCATGGAGACCTTCAAGGAATATCCACCCAGTCAAGCGCCTGCGAGCTTTACCGTTGATCCCGACTCGATTTTGAAAATGCTCAAGATGCAACTCGCGCAAACGGGAAAAGATTGACGGCAACATCTGGACAAAGAAACGGCTGGCATTTGAATAACGAAAGGTGGCGGAGGGCACGGTTCTCTGTTCGTGTCTTCAACTCCCAGAGTCTTGAAACACCGTCCTTGAACATTCCCCCGATGGGATTCGCAAGGAGGACATGGTGACCAGCTCAAGCAGCAGATGTTTTGCATCTGGTCCTTTTGTCGTTCGCCTCGGCGCGACGATTCTTGCGTCCGTCATCATCGTGCTGCTGTTCGCCCCCTTGATGGCCGGATCGCTCGCCTTGGCTCAAACGAAGCCGGCTGTTTCCACCCAGCCCAGTCAAGGCGTGGCAGCGCCCGCCATCCAAGCACCTCCTTGGACCGGAGACCTCGATGGCATGTTGAAGCGCCGCTACATGCGCGCGCTCGTCGCCTATTCCAAGACGCAATACTACGTTGTTAAAGGCGTGCAATACGGCACCTCCTATGAATTCCTCAGAGCTTTCGAAGACGCCATCAATCGAAAATATCCGCAAAAACAGAAAAATCTCAGGTTCCACGTCGTTTTTGTCCCTGTGCCCAGAGACAAAATGTTTTCGCGACTCGTCGAAGGCCGGGGCGACATCGCCGTCGGTGCGCTTACCATTACTCCAGACCGGATCAAGCTAGTGGATTTTTCCGACCCTCTTGTACAGGGTGTGAAAACAATTGTAGTTACTGGACCCCAGTCGCCCACTCTCAACACGCTGGATGATCTCTCAGGAAAGGAAGTTTTCACGCGACAAAGCTCAAGCTACTGGGAGCATCTACAGGTGCTGAACGAAAAGTTCAGGAGCGAAGGCAAACCATTGGTAAAGCTCCGGGCCGCGCCGGAGGACCTGGAGGATGAGGATATTTTGGAGATGTTGAATTCCGGCCTGATCCAGGTGGCCGTTACCCACGCCTATATGCCGAAATTGTGGGGACACATCTACACGAAGATTAGTCCCCATACGGATATGGTAATTAGCGACAACGATTCGGTCGCCTGGGCAATGCGAAAAAACAGCCCCCAATTGACGGCGGCCGCGAACGATTTCATCCGCACACACAAGCTGGGCACGGCATTCGGGAACGCGGTGGTGCAAAGATATGCAGTAAATACGCAAATGCTCAAAAATGCTACCTCGCCCGCCGACCTGCAAAGATTTGAACAGACCGTCGCTCTCTTTCGAAAATATGCCGCGCAATACAACGTTGATTACCTCCTCATGATGGCCGAGGGATTCCAGGAGTCGTCTCTCAACCAGCAAGCGAAAAGTAAAGTGGGCGCCGTCGGCATCATGCAGTTGATGCCCGCCACAGGCGAGCAGATGAAAGTGGGCGACATCGGACAAATCGATGCCAACGTTCATGCCGGCGTGAAGTATATTCGCTTCATGGTGGACAAGTATTTCGCAAACGAACCGATGACGGACACGGATAAGCTGCTTTTCGCCTTTGCCGCCTATAACGCAGGTCCGGGACGCGTTCACGCATTGCGCGTAGAAGCCGCACAGAAGGGGCTTGATCCAAATGTTTGGGTAGACAACGTCGAGATGATCGCCGCCGCCCGCGTCGGAATGGAAACCGTCAATTACGTCGCGAATATCTACAAATATTACATCGCTTACAAGCTGGTAGCTCAACAGGAAGAGGAACGAAGTAAGGCTTTGCAGCAATTGCAGTCCAAGCCTGGCAATTAATTTCGCTGGTGCATTCTTAGTTCGAGTGGGTATCAGCTTCGCTCGCGCCTGGAGCGAGTACAAGGCACATGTCCGCGATGCGTGGGTTACCGAAAACCAGGAGGGAGATCCAATGTCAGTCAGATGGCGACTTGTGCTCGCAGCCGTTCTATTGGGATTCATGCAGCTACTTGGTGGCGCGGCGTGCTTTGGCAAGGTGAGTCGCCATGACACGATTATTATGAAGAACGGCGACCGATTCACGGGCGAAGTAAAGAAACTAGAACAGGGAATACTCTACATCGAGACGGATTATTTCTCCGGCTCCGTAGGTGTTGACTGGCAGCAGGTGGAAAAAATCGAAAGCACCGCCACCTACCAGATTACTTTGAGCGGAGGAAAAAGGCTGACAGGAACGATTTCAAAAGTAGAAGCCGCAGCGGCGCCAAACGGTGATTTCGAGGTGCATGCGCCGGGCGGCGATGTGCCGGCACCATCCGCGGAGGTAGTCGAGATCTCCTCTCAGAAGCAAACCTTTTGGCGTCAACTGAAGGGCAGCATTGACCTCGGATATAACTTCACCAGCGGCAACAATCAGTCTTCCCTCAGCACGGATGCAAACGCGATCTACGCAGCTCAGCACTGGGCGGTCGGTGCGTCGTACACTGCGTCTTATAACGGCCAAACCAGCGGCACCAACACCAACCTCTTCGAGACGCAGTTATTTGGTGAGCGCTTCCTCAACCGCAATTCATTCGTTCTTGGATTGTCTGACTTTCTGCACAGCTCACAACAAGATCTCCAATTGCGCACGACCCTGGGCGGGGGTTATGGCCGATACTTGAAGCGCACCAACCAAAACGAACTTCGTTGGCTGATCGGCCTTGACTACTCAAAAGCCAGCTATCAATCCGGAATCGTGCAACCTGTCCAGAACAACGCTGAACTGCTGCTCGGCGTACAATATCAACTCTTTCATTTCGATCGTTACACTCTGAACTCACAAACGTTGGTTTTCCCGGGATTATCTGATGTTGGCCGCCTGCGATTCACGACGAACAACACGCTCAGCGTAAAGCTGGTCAACAATTTCTATTGGAACTTCACGTTTTGGGACAACTTTGATAGTCGTCCGCCACTAAACGCACAGAGGAACGCGACTGGTTTGAGCACCGGCTTGGGCTGGAAATTTTGAGGTTCTCGTTCAGAGAACAGTAGAGTTCCATTCCTCACCGAAGACGAAGGGGAGCGCGTCCGGAATTTTTTCCAGGAGAAGTGGCTGGCATGTATGCCAGAACTGGATCTCGCGTTTTAGCCGGGTATGCGAAAGGGAAGCCAATACGGATTAACGTGGGACATGGTAGACTGGAAGTCCCGAGAGCTTCACATTCCACGTACGAAGAATGAGAAGCCGTTGCACGTCCCGCTGAATGATGCGGTCGCACAAGTTGCTGTGCAGTAACCACTTTAGGGGCGTAGCTCAGTGGTAGAGCAGCGGCCTTTTAAGCCATTCTCAGCCTTCAGCCCCGGTACGTCTCAACACGTCAAGTCATGCCATTTCCGTCACATACCGAAATCGCGAGCAGTCACGATGTGCCTGCGACTGTCCCAATACAGCAAACCAACTGACACCAGAACTGACACCAGAATTCTTCCGGAATCGGAACTTAGAACTTCAAAAGCTGTTTACTACCAAGTATGTCTTGTCTTACCTTTAGCGCTTCGGAAGTGAGTTCGATCCCCACCGCCCTACCAAAGCTTTCTGTTTTAAAGGTGTTAGCTCGTTGCCGTCTCGCCAATTGGAACAGAGTTTCTGACCAACGTTCCGCTCTGCCGTAGAAAAGCACGGTGATTTCAATGATTTGCAGTGTTGCGAAGGAGTCTCACCGGTGCCAGCGAGCACGAGAATCCCCACGGCCTCGCTAATATTCCGTGTGATCGGAACTCAACGGTGGGGCCCAGCGTGAGTTTGATCGGTCGCGGTCGGGCAGCTCGGCTGCCTCCCCAAGCAGACGCGCGCCCTCTAACGGGAGCAGCTGCCTCGTGAGCAGGGGCTCCGGCAGACTCGGGCCTCTCGGCTGCAAGAGTCGCGACGCAGAGCGCGTTCATTCGGATTGGAAGACCGCCGCTCGGCGGCCCTGGTGGTGTAGACCTTTTCCCAATGGTCCTTTACACTCATGATTCATTTCAATTCTACTCCTCGGCTGCCCCGAGGCACTCGCGATGAGGAAATTATATTGGTACGCGACGCTGGTTGTCCTGGCGCATGTCGTAGTGGTCTTTTGGCATCTTGAGCTTCTCACCTGGCTTGGTTCCGCTCTGACGCCAGAGCGAGTGCCACTTTTCGCGATTCTCGCAAATCTGATTCCCAAGGTTGCTGTGATTTTGTTATGGGCACATTTTCCCAAAGTAGGTGCATGGCTGCTTCTCTTTTTGGCCGTTCCATTAGCCATCGGCGGGTACTCACATTTTCTGAGCCCTGGTTCTGACAACGTTTTTCGGATGGCGCCGGGCGAATTGACACTCGCTTTCCGGATTAGTGCAGTGCTGCTGTTCGTCCTGGAACTCCTGAGTTGCTGGGTGGCCGTTCAAATTCTAAGAGACTCATCATTATCCGTCGCCAGCGCATAACTCGGGACCATGTTCGCTCCCACCGTGAACACGCTTCTCCGTTCGGAAAAGGATGGGAAATACAGATGAATTCACCTTTTCGATTCTTCATCGGACCGACGGCGGGGCCTGCGGGCGTTGTGCTCATTCGCTTGGCTGTGGGGCTGATCTTTTTTACGCAGGGCATTCTGAAGTACATCGATCCCAACCTCGGTGTAGTCCGCTTCACTAGGATTGGGTTTTCGCACCCCTATTTCACGGCGCGCTTTGTGGGAACCTTCGAGATTGTGTGTGGCTTGTTGGTGCTGCTCGGGTTATGGACGCGAGCGGCTGCGATTCCACTCCTGATTGTGATCTCCACCGGAATTGTGACCACCAAGATCCCGGAGCTATTCCGCGCGAATCAAGGTTTCTGGTACATGGTGAGTGACATGCGTACCGATTTTGCGATGCTGTGTTCGCTGCTCTTCCTGATTTCAATAGGAGGCGGAACGTGGTCGCTTGACGCTAAGCGCAACCCTTAGACTTTCCGGAGAGCTCATGAGCGATTTTGAGGAGGCGAGGCGTCAATTTCTAAAGGCAACCGGCTTGGCAGCTGGAGCGATAGTCCTTTCTCGCGGAGAAAGCCTTGCGCATCTGTCTGCACGCAATCCCTGCATTGCACACGCAGGAGCGGCGCATGATGACTCAAGTGCAGCCGACTACACATTGCACATCAAAGAATCTCCCATTGAAATTGCGCCCAAACGAATCATTTCCCTCAAATCGTATAACGGGCAATTTCCGGGACCACTTCTGCGGTTCAAGGAAGGTCAGTCGGCAACCGTTGCGATATATAATGACACCGACGAGCCCGAGCAGCTGCATTGGCATGGCCAGAAAGTATCTACCGATGTAGACGGAGCCGCCGAAGAGGGCACGCCATTCATTCCTGCGCGCGGCAAACGGCGCATCACGTTCACGCCAAATCCTTCAGGTTTGAGGTTTTATCACACACATAATCGTGCGGGGGCAAACCTTTACGCTGGCCAATACAGCGGCGAAGTGGGCCTGGTATACATCGAACCAAAACACGATCCGGGCCGATACGACCGCGAGGTGTTTCTCGTTCTGAAGGAATTCGAACCTACGTTCAGCCGCGGCGGCGACATGGCGCAAGATTTCCTGTCGCCAGGAAAGCGAAACAAGTCCCTCGAAGAAACGGGTGAATCGGCGATGAAAGCGTCGCTCGCCAAGGGCATGCCTCACGGATATGAAGTGGGATACGGCTCGTTCACCATTAACGGACGCGCGTTCGGTCACGGCGAGCCGATTCGTGTGAAGCAGGGCGAACGCGTCCTGTTCCATGTTTTGAACGGAAGTGCAACCGAGATTCGTAGTCTCGCATTGCCGGGTCATTCTTTTAATGTTGTCGCGCTCGATGGCAATCCTGTGCCGAACCCCTCGCAGGTCCCTGTGTTGTGGATTGGCACCGCCGAGCGGATATCCGCCATCGTCGAGATGAAGCATCCAGGCGTTTGGATCATGGGCGACCTCGACAACGATGATCGACAACACGGCATGGGTATCATCGTGGCGTACGCCGGAGCCACGGGAAAAGGGCAATGGATCGCTCCGCTGCCCTTCAAGTGGAACTATGCGCGTTTCGCGAATCCAGGACCGACCGCTGCCTCACCCGATGACACGATTGATATGACCTTCGCCAAAGACAATGCAGCCGAGGAAGGCTTTAACCGGTGGACCATCAACGGCGTCGCTTACCCGATGAGCAACGAAACGGTTCCCGCCTCATTTCATTTGAAGCAAGGCAAGCGTTACCGCGTCCACATGCACAATGCGAGTGATGACATTCACCCGATACATCTTCATCGTCACAGCTTTGAGCTGACCAGCTTGGGCGGGAATCCCACGTCTGGAATAATGAAAGATGTTTTCATGCTCGGAGGCTACCAGGAAGCCGAAGTGGATTTCGTCGCCGACAATCCAGGATCAACTTTGTTCCACTGCCACCAACAGCTTCATATGGACTTCGGATTCATGACGCTATTCGATTATGCATAGTGCGGACTCTTCCGCTGCCCTAAACAGAGCCTCACTCTCCGCCCTCGCTAAATTGTTTCTACGGCTGGGTACCACCGCCTTTGGTGGGCCCGCGGCCCACATCGCGATTATGGAAGACGAACTCGTCCGCAGGCGCCGCTGGGTTTCGCGCGAGAAGTTTCTCGACATGCTCGGCGCGAGCAATCTGATTCCAGGACCAAGCTCCAGCGAACTAGCAATCCACATCGGCTATTTGCTTGGCGGCTGGCGCGGGCTGATTGTGGCGGGAGTCGGTTTTATTCTTCCCGCGGCGTGCATGGTAGGGGTTCTCGCATGGGTCTACGTGCGTTTCGGCAAGGTACCCGCAGTGTCGGGCATCCTCTACGGAATTAAGCCAGTCGTCATTGCCGTAATCCTCCAAGCTCTATGGGGACTGGGACGAACAGCCATAAAGACTTGGTTTATCGCTGTCATGGGCCTTATTTCCATAGCTCTGTCCGCCTGGGGCTTGCACCCGCTTCTGTTACTTTTGATTGCGGGAGGCGCGGTTATCCTAGCCGACCAAATCGTTCGTAGCGGCCGAAAAATCGTATTGTCTCCGCTGTCTATTCTGCGTTCTGCCGCGCGCTGGCCAAAGTCGCTCGCCGCTGCAACCGGTGCAGCGTTGGGAGTCGCGGCTCCCGTTAGTCTGGGATCGCTCTTTCTTGTTTTTCTAAAGTTCGGAGCGGTTATATTCGGAAGCGGATATGTATTGTTGGCCTTCTTGCGCGCTGACTTAGTTGTTCATCGCGGCTGGTTGACAGACACACAGCTAGCAGATGCCATTGCGATTGGGCAGGTAACTCCCGGTCCTGTTTTCACCACGGCCACTTTTATTGGCTATCTCTTATACGGCACGCGGGGCGCAGTAGTCGCCACGATTGGGATTTTTCTGCCTGCATTCCTGTTGGTGGCTGCTAGCGGCCCTCTCTTGCCACGTATCCGAGAATCCAAGATCGCTGGAGCATTCCTAGATGGTGTGATCGTCGCCTCGCTTGCCTTAATGGCCGTGGTTAGTTGGCAACTCGGCCGAGCGTCAATCGTTGATGCCCTGACAGCAATACTTTTCGCCGCGTCGCTCCTACTCTTGCTGCGATTCCGATTGAATTCTGTGTGGCTAATACTTATCGGGGCGCTCGCTGGCCTATTGGTTCGACTCTGGTGATTGTTCCAGCGGATCGCCCGTCTTATGTGAGAGCTCGGTCCGTCGATGAGGTCAGCCAAGCGGCGTAAATGAGTGCTGTGTTACGAATCGCGTCCGACTCGCAAGAGTGTGCAAAACAGAACAGTCTCGACGGCGTGAATCGAAATACGATTGGCAACCTTTTGCAACGCGACCGGAGGAGTTTCGGTGCCACACGTCGGGGTGTCGGGGGCTGCGGGATTGCTATTCGCGTTCGGCCTGCTAACAACGCCCGCATGGGCTCAGCCCCAGGGAAAGCCCGCCAGCGCGGCGGAGCAAGAAAAGAGCGCTCGCGCTTCTGCGCCTTCCGAGTATCTAGGAGCAGAGGTCTGCAAGACCTGCCACGAGGACATTTACAACGCTTGGGAGAAGAGTCCGCATTGGAAGACCACGCTCGATACGAAAGGCGGTCCGTCGCACCAGGGATGCGAGAGCTGCCACGGGCCCGGATCGGCGCACGTCGCTGGCGGCGGGGATGTCACCAAGATTTTTGTTTTTAAGGACCACTCGACGAAGGAGATCGACACCCGCTGCCTGACGTGCCACGCCGGTGGCACCGAACACATGAATGCCATCAATTCGGTGCATTCGAAGAACGACGTCAGCTGCGTTTCCTGCCATTCGCCACATCATGCAGAAACAAAAGAATTCTTGCTGGTGAAAGCTCAGCCCCAGCTTTGCTACTCGTGCCATCTTGCGAAGAAAGCTGAGTTCGATATGCCGTTCCACCATCGAGTAAATGAAGGCCTCATCCAGTGCACCGATTGCCACAATCCGCACGGCACCGTCCGGCCCCATCAGGTGCGGACTTCGTCCACTCAAGACGCGGTTTGCTTCACGTGCCACACGGACAAGCAGGGACCGTTTGTATTCGAGCATCAGCCGGTAAAGGTTGATGGGTGCCAGTCCTGCCATTTGGTGCACGGCGGACCAAATCCGCACATGCTGAAGTTGAGCAACGTCAACCTGCTGTGCCTGCAGTGCCACACCACGTCGAGCTTTAGCGGAGCGCCAGGAGCTCCTTCGTTCCACAATCAGGCGAGCTTGTTCCAATCTTGCGTTTTGTGCCACTCGGCAATTCACGGTTCGAATTTCGATCCAACCTTCTTCAAATAGAGCACGCCCTAGGCTCTATTTCATTCATTGAGAACGTGCGCAAACCGAGCAGACAGCGATCAGGAGCTAGGATTTTCGGACGCGGGAGAACAACTCTATGAAAGGACGCTTGGCGGTTCACGGCATTCCTTCCGCCATTTTTATCGTGGCGCTACTCCTTTCGCCAATCGCTCGCGCCCAAGACAATTCCCCAGAGCCGAAAGGAATTAACTCGGGCGATTACAATATCCATCAGACCATTGAGTTCGGCTATCGCTTGAACGAGGTCACTGGCAACCAGAACACCTACGATACGTTTGAGAACCTCGGTTCCGGCCTGCGTCTTTTCAATTTCACTTTCGACATGCGCTCGCTGGATCACCACGGATTCCTGTTCGACAGTCTGAGCTTCACCAACTTCGGCTATGGAGGCGATCCCAACGACGTTACCCGCCTGCGGATCGAAAAGAACAAATGGTACGATTTCCGGCTGCTTTTCCGGCGCGACAAAAACTTCTGGGACTATAATCTTTCAGCCAATCCATATAACCCGGCCGCATTGAATCCGGCAGGGTCGTTGACGACGGGATGCTTCGTCGGTCCGCCCATCGCCGCCTTTCCGCAGGGTGCGCCCGCGTTCTGCTCCAGCCCCGCCGTAGCGCAGAACAACTCACTTCATGGTCTGGATCTGGTGCGCCGCATGCAGGACTACGACCTCACGCTTTTCCCGCAGTCCGCGATCCGTGTGAGGCTGGGATATTCGCGAAACCGCGATGAAGGGCCCAGCCTGTTTACCACTGACGGAGGAACCATTTCGGCGTTCAATCAGATGAATAGCTACACGACGAACTCCTATCGCATGGGAGTCGATGTCCACGTCCTGCCCCGAACAACGCTTTCCTATGACCAATTCCTCAGCTACTACCAGCAGAACAACGTTATCAGCGATAACCCCGCCGTCAATCCTGGCAATTTTGGATTCGCGTTGGGAACTGTGCCGGGACAGGGCACGCCGGCGGGCACGCCGGTGGACTTGGGAAATATTTGGAGCACGCAAACACCTTCGGAAATTTTCCCGTGTGCGACTCCCACGGTGATGGGTACAACGAACACCGCCACACCCACTTGCAACGGTTTCCTGTCTTATAGCCAGGTCGGCGATCCCCGGAACTTTATGCCGACGGAACGCTTCCGCTTTCAATCGAACTATTTCAAGAACTTTGAAACGTCGGGCTCAATCGGTTACAGCACCAGCGACTACCACTTCTCGGATCTTGCCGAGGTTGTAAACGGCTGGACCGCGCGGACGGCGGAGCGGGGATCCACGTCGGGAGGCCCAATAAAAACCACACGTGTTTCGGTAAACGCGAATTGGTCGGGTGTGTACTCCATCAATGAAAGATTTCGGATCCTGGATCAATTCCAGTATGACAACTGGCGCATTCCCGGCGTGTGGGATACGGACGACACCAATGTGTTCGGGACTCCCTCACCGGCGCCGGGTGTTGTCGGCTTGTTGCTCTCACCCGGGGTGTTCAACTCGACGAACTGTCCCGCCGCTCCCTACAATCAGGCAAATTGTCCGCAACACACCGCGAGCTCCGGCGCCGATGTGACCAACGAGATTGCCACACAGTTCCTGGGGCAGAACATAAAGTCCAATACCCTTGAAGCTCAATACGATTTCAGCAGGCGATACAGCGCCAGCATCGGCTATCTCTACACCAACCGGACGATCGCCAGCATGGACGCGACTTTTGATACCGGGGAGTTTTACTTTCCGGGAGGCGCCACTGGGACAGCAGCGAACCTCTTTCTTGCGGCGCGGGGAGATTGCGCGTTGGTGGGCGGCGCTCTGCCCGCCGGTTGCACGCTGATAACGACGGGAACTTTGGCTGGCGCAGTTGTGGAAGGTTCGCCCACCAATCTTGTTCCGGAAGCGGGGAACGACACGTCTCGCAATATCACGACCATCAATGAGAATGCGCTGCTCTTGGGTATCGTGGCGCGACCGATCGATGCTCTACGCATCACCGGCGATTTTGAGTTTGGCTACAACGACCAATCCTTCACGCGGATCGATCCCCGGCAAGTGCAGTCTTATAAGATCCAAGTGAATTACAAGCCGCGACCGTGGGCCAATCTGGCGGGCTCCGTGGAGATTCATAATAACCGCGACAATGTCACCACCGTGAACAACGTGGAGCACGACCGCTCCTACGGTTTCTCGGCGATGTTGATGCCCAATCAGCGCGTGTCCTTCGATTTCGGCTTCAATTACTGGAACGTCTATACACAGTCGCTGATCTGTTTTGCATATTCCACTTCCTCGGCGAACCCGGCCCCGCCGCCGGCCACTTTGCCCGTGTCCACATTCCCACCCGGCGTGCCCGAGCTGTCCACGGGTACGGCGTGCCCCATTGCTGGCTCGCCTTCACCACTCGGCGCGCTTTCCACCTATGCCAGCAGTGATTATTTCGCTCACGCCGCTGTAATGTGGAAGCCAATCAAGCGGGTAACGGTGGCCGTCGGTTACGGTGCCAGCTTTGTTCGCGGAAATACGATTTTTCTGAATCCGCTCATGCCTTCTGGCACCCTTGATTTCAACTATCAAAGACCTTACGCGACACTGACAGTCGAGGTCTATCGTGGATTCAGCTATATCACGTCCTGGAATTATTACGGATTCAATCAGACGGGGAACACTAGTCCGTTTGGGCTCGCACCTATTCAGTCTCAGGACTTTAACGGCAACAACGCCACCTTCTCACTCCGGTATGCGTTTTAGGCGCGGGTGAGCGGAATAACCTTAGGTTGTGTTCGTCAAAAGGAGGAAGTGCAAAATGAGCTTCTCAATGGACCGAATCGGTGCGAAAGCGCTGTTGGCGGTTGGGATCATGTTCGTCTTCGGGACCTCAGTGCGAGCCGACGGCGCAGGCGACTTCAAAGCGAAGTGCGCGGCGTGCCATGGAGCGGATGGAACGGGCAGCACGGCAACGGGAAAGGCCCTGAAGGTCCGAGATTTGGCTTCGCCCGATGTGCAGAGCCAATCGGACGCTCAGCTCACGGACATTGTGACGAATGGCAAGAACAAGATGCCGGCGTACAAGGGCAAGCTGACCGACGACCAGATCAAGGGACTGGTTGCCTACATCCGCGGACTGGCGAAGAAGTAGCCCCCTTTCTGGGATGGAAATTAGTGCGACTCGTGGTCTCAGGAGAGCCGAAGGAGGGCGGTTGATAGGGATTCTTATTTGTCAAATTGTGCTCAGCATTGTACTGGCCTCAATTTTTCTGATTCGGCCTTCTCTGACGAGTGCCACGGGCTGGAAGATAGTTGCGTTCATTGGTTTGGGTGTGCTTCCTGCCCTGTGCCTTGTGGGAGGTATGAACACGCACGTGCAGCGCTCCGAACAGACTCGATTCTGCGTTTCATGCCACGTCATGATTCCCTACGGACAAAGCCTATATGTGGATGACCCCAATCACATTCCCGCCCAACACTTTCAGAATCACCGAGTCCCGGCGGATATGGCCTGCTATTCCTGCCATGCGGACTACACGATATACGGACCGCTGAACGACAAAATGCAAGGGCTGAAGCGCATTTACATGCAATACGTGAGTACTCCGCCTGATCCGGCGGCGATCCGTATAGCTGGCGGATTCAAGAACGCGCAATGCCTGCATTGCCATTTGGGTGCTCGCAGCTTCGAGGAGAACCCTGTGCACACGGCCATCATGGACTCACTGAAATCAAATCAGTTGTCTTGTTTAAGCAGCGGGTGCCACGATACGGCGCACGATATCGCAAATCTGAGCCATGAGAAGTTCTGGACGCCCGTCCAATGAAACTCAATCAAATCGGAATTCGGCGACTACTGCGAACTTCCAGCGCTTTAGTAATTGCAGGCCTCCTGCTCGAGATCGTGAGCTTGCTGTGGTTTCATCCTCTGTCGTTCGTGCTATTCGCCTTCGTAGCGGCTTCTTTGATCGCCTTGGGAGTCTTAGTCTTTTTGGCGTCTCTCGTCTTTGCCGGTGCTCCGTCTGCCGACAATCGCAACTGATCGCTCCTGTCGCCCGCAGTCTATATGATTAGAGACGAGCGGACGTATTTTATTGGGTAGGCGCAAACGTTGGGAGGTTCGAGGTGTTGATCCAAGAACTGACGAAAGAGGACAACCTCAACCTACTAGCCCATATGCATCTCGGTAGACTGGGATGTGCCCAAGGATCTCAACCTTATGTTCTGCCGTTTTATTTCGCTTACGCTGATACTTACCTCTATAGCTTCGCAACAGTCGGGCAAAAAATTGAGTGGATGCGCACGAATCCGCTCGTCTGCGTCGAGACGGACAAGGTGGTGACCTCGGAGGAATGGGTTAGCATCATTATCTTTGGCCGTTACGAGGAGTTACCGGACACACCGAAATGGAAAGCCGAACGCGAACGGGCATATATGTTGCTCCAACAAAAAGCAAACTGGTGGGAACCGGGATACGCGAAAACGATCGTCCACGGGACCGAACGGCCGCTAGTTCCCGTCTATTTTCGTATTCGAATAGTCGAGATTTCCGGTCACCACGGCGCATCCGACTCCCCGCCACTAATCGACGCAAATTCGTCGGCGTTCGAACACGCAAACAGGAAGTCGATACACGACATTTTGGAATCGCTCCGAAAGAGGCTATTCACGAAATAATCTCTTTTTGCGGCGTATACGACAACCCTTCGAAAAGAGATAGCCACGAGAACGAGCTCTAGCATCGTTTCAACTGTGCCCCATACCTCCAGCCCCCGCCTCGATGTAGGGCTTCTTCAAATGCTTGCCGGGCTCAACCAAAACCGGCACATCCTTCAACTGGTTCATATAGGTTTGGGATCCGTGCCGAACCTATTCCAATCGACTCTACAACTCGCGTCACACCCAACTGTGCTGAATAACACATACAGCTGCTTGAACGGGAGCTACAGTTATGACAGCTCGACCACGCTGGAGGTGAAAAGTGGCAAGCAAAGAAACGATGAAAGCGGCGGTTGTTGAAAAATTCGGGCAGCCGTTGGTTGTGAAACAAGTTCCAATCCCAACGCCGGGGACGGGGCAGGTGCTGGTAGAAGTGTTCGCGACCGGAGTGTGCCACACGGACTTGCACGCTGCGGACGGCGACTGGCCCATCAAACCCACTCCTCCGTTTATTCCTGGCCATGAAGGAGCAGGCACCGTCGTGGCTCTCGGGCCAGGCGTCACTCACTTAAAGGAAGGCGACCGCGTCGGAACCGCATGGCTATTCAGCGCATGCGGGCACTGCGATTACTGTCTCTCTGGATGGGAAACGCTCTGCCCCAAGCAGCAAAACTCCGGATATTCGGTGAACGGAAGTTTTGCCGAGTACGCTGTGGGCCAAGCGGATTATTTGGGACGGCTTCCCAAGAATCTTTCGTTTGTGGATGCCGCGCCCATCCTCTGCGCGGGCGTCACTACCTACAAAGGTTTGAAAATGACCGAGGCACGACCCGGTGAATGGGTGGTGATCACGGGAATAGGAGGCTTGGGCCACGTAGCCATCCAGTACGCCAAGGCCATGGGACTGCACGTCGCGGCGGTGGATCTCGGTCCGGAAAAAATGGCTCTCGCGCGTAAGCTTGGAGCCGAAATCATGATTGATGCGAAAACACAGGACCCTCCGAAGGAGATCCAGAAACAAATCGGCGGGGCGCATGGAGTGCTGGTAACCGCCGTTTCACCGATCGCGTTCAAGCAAGCTGTCGGCATGCTTCGGCGTGGCGGCACTTGCGTGCTGAATGGTCTGCCGCCCGGGGAATTTCCAGTTTCGATTTTCGACGTAGTCCTGAATGGTTATACGATACGGGGTTCCATCGTTGGCACCCGCCTGGACCTCGAAGAGTCGCTCGCTTTTGCCGGAGAGGGCAAAGTGAAAGCTACCATCGAGACCGTGCCGCTTGAATCCGTTAATGATGTGTTCGGCCGCCTCAAGAAGGGACAAGTGAATGGGCGGGTCGTGCTCAGCCTTAAGGAGGAAGCGCTCGGCAAGGTTGTCATCGCACGGCTCGCGAGCTAATCCGAACTGCACCTTGCATCAAAGTGAACGATCAGATGGAACTCCGGAAATACTGGTTAACGTTCACAGCCAGAAGTTCTGATTCGAACACGAAGCGCTGCATTCGGAAGCGACACGTCCCCGCTAGCAAAGTAGATTGCTCACATTTTCGCATGGAGGCATCTGATGTTCTGCCGGCCTGTCCGCAACACTTTCTTCTTTTGCGTGCTGCTATTTTCACTAGCAAGCTTTCCGGCCACTGCGCGGGCCCAGGACAACAAAGCTGCGCACCTCCCGGGTTCCAATCCGGTTTCCGGCCTGCAACTCTACAAGCGCTATTGCGCTGTCTGTCATGGCAACGATCTAAAGGGCAATGGCCCAATTTCGCCTGAGTTCAAGAACCCGCCGTCGGATCTCACCACACTCGCGCAACGTCACGATGGGAAATTCCCTGACGAGTACGTCCAGGAAGTGCTTCGAAACGGCGTGAAAAAACCAGCGCATGGCGACACGGAGATGCCGATATGGGGACCGCTCTTCGCGTCAATCACCGGAACGGACTCTGAGCTGGTCAGCATACGTATTGTAAACCTGACAAATTACATTAAGGCCATGCAGGCAAAATAGCGCTCGCGCTGCTCGGCACCCTCCCGGCTCAAATATCCGACTGCCCGCATCTTGAACACACCTCGACAAGTCCTGTTTAGCGGCACGATGTTACAGCGCGAACTAGTATGCTCCGCTTTGCGCGCCTAGGAAACACGCCCATGCGTGCGTCGAGTTGAACCGGGCTGGAAGTAGAATCTCCGATGAGCGGCGTCTCCCGCGCGAATAAAGTGCCGGTCGCTGTCTACGCATGTGCAAAACGGAACAGCTGACAAAACTTGTTTGATAGACACTCCCTTACTGCAAGCTCACCCACGATTTAGAGGAGTTCGAAATGGCTCAACCCCAAGCCACTAGAAGCATCATTGACACTCACCGACACATTTTCGGTCCGAAACTGCGTGAGAAACTCGTTGAGAATATAGGCTTGGACAATTCAAAGCCGTTCCCGCAGGTCTTTGGGGACGAGATGTTTTTCTACCGCGAGTCGGTTGATGTTGATTACTCGATGGAGATTCAGCGGCAAAGCGGGGTTACGCTCTGCGTGAACAGCTATGGCGGCGAGGTGGAGACGTTCGCCCAGCACGTCATCAAGGCAAGCACCGTCGATACGCTCAAATTCCTGAACGACGAGTCTTTCGAACTTCGAGATAGATTCCCCGATGAGGTTGCCTGTATGGCGAACGCTCATGCTCTGGAAGAAAGTTCGCGTGATGTGATCGATCCACTAATTTCGAATAAAGAGGCCTGCTGCATCAGCATTACGACCAGCTACGGAGCGGGCGCAGATCAAATCTTTCCGGACTCGCCCAAAGCCGAGTGGCTACCCCTAACTTATTGGCCTTCTTCATTAACTCGCGCTCCTCCCAGTCAATGAGAGCTTCTCCAGGTCGCTCCTTCGGGAATCGACTCACATATTTTCTCACCGCGATTCCCCGGCCAACTCTGAGAAGTTCAATTCAAACTGACAGGCGACTTTAGCGGTTTCCGTAGTACGGCGTCTGTTCGCCACCGCGCTAACCACCCCGAGTGCTCCCCGTTCAATTCTGGCGACCGAGTGGATGGTCTCGTCGAATCTGTTCGGAGTCGTTAAAGCTCCTAGCGTGCTCGGTTTGCGAAGAACGGACGCCTTAAATGCATTCTATTCTGAAGGCAGTGTCGCAATTCCATTGACAACAGGGCAGCAGAAGCACAGGCTAATTACTGACCTGGGATTCTTCAGTTCACCTGAATATAACGGAAGTTACCTGAACCACCCCTCGCCAAGATAACCAGCAACACCTTTAAGGAGATTTATGAATACTATTACACGTAGGGACCAATCCCGTGGTCTGACGCTACAGGACGAAGTCAATCGTCTATTCGAGGACAACAATGCGCGCGACCGTTCGGTTCACGCCGATCTAGCAATGTGGGCACCGGCCGTAGACATCTACGAAACCGAAAATGAATTGGTCGTAAAGGCCGAGCTGCCGGATCTTCAAGAAAAGGACATAGACGTCCGCATTACAAACAATACATTGACGATCCGTGGAGAGCGGAAGTTCGAGAAGGACGTCAAAGAAGAAAATTACCTCCGGATCGAACGCGCATATGGCGCGTTCATGCGGAGCTTTTCCCTGCCGAATTCGGTCAGCTCTGAGAACATTCGAGCCGACTATCGGAACGGGGTATTGACCCTGCACATGGCGAAGCGTGAGGAGTCCAAGCCGAAGCAGATCAAGATTAGCGTCTCAGCAAACGGCAAGTAGTCCGCGGATCGAATACGATGGGGCGAGGACTGCTCGTCGTGCCGACAACCAAGGAGGTTGCCATGATCGAAAGCAAAGAAGTATCGAAAGAAAGCATCGCTCGCCGAGCTTACGAGCTGTACACGCAACGGGGCTGCGAGCCGGGGAAGGATGTCGAGGACTGGATCAGCGCGGAAAAAGAGTTAGGCGCCGAGCCGAACATCACGCCAGCAAAAGGGAGGGCTGCACATTCAGGCCAATTCAATTGACGGGAGGCGAAAGGAAGGGGCGGGTAATTCCACCCCTTCCCCTTCCTCCAATTTGTCGCTGATCTTGAATCGACGCCTTCTCCCGCACCTGCCCGACACTGGCCTAAGTCCTGATTAGTCGCGTAACCTCACAATTGAAATCCACTCGGCCAACAAGAGCGATTATCACGCATTGGGTCAGTCTGGACGGTTCAAAAAGACTGGTATCACTTCTTTGAAAGCTCGCCCTTGAAATGGCTTTCAACATCTTCGCGACTAAGCGGGATTCTTGCCTTGGTCAATACCACTGAATAGACGACTTCATTACCCGCAAGTTGAGCGGTGAGAAACGCCCCGTCGTCCGGCAGTTCTAGGTAGATAAATTTAACTTTTCTGCCGTCTTCAAGTGTCTTGATCCACGCTTCTTCTTGCATTTGCGTATCTCTTCAGTCGAGGGCAGTATATGCCGCAAATATACGCTGTACGCTGCTAGAAATCTTGGTTCGGGAAGGGAAGTGGCGAGCTAACTCCTGATAAGTCGCGTAACCGGACATTGGCGATCCTCGCTTAGAAATCCATAGCGTCACTCGGGTAGTCTCACGCCTAGCCGTCAGGAGGCGGCTATCCATGAGGCGTAAAACCAAGAGCAAGCACAGCCGGGTCAAAACTAAGCTCGGGCTCCCCGATTTAGAGCACGCCAGGAAATCACACGTAGAAAATGGAACGGGGACTTTCCCCATGACTTCCGTGTAACCGACAGCTCATCCAGAACCGCTGGACTCTTGCGTTGCTTGAACCGTCCGATTCAGAAAATGTTTCAATATGCACAACTATGGCGGGAAGTTCATACGGCGCACCAGAGCTTGAAAGCGCGGGTCGGAACGCAAAGCATCCCAGGCTAGATAGGACTTAATGTCAACCATCCACTGATCATGCTCTTCGAAAGCGCGTTCTAGCCGTGCTATTGCTTCATCCTTTTCGCCCAGGCCGATGTATGCCTCAACAAATACAGCGTCGGAAACATAGTGCTCTCGCGATCTTTCTTTCAACTCTTCGATCAGCTTCGCAGCTTCAGGCTTCCTACCCGCAAGCCCATAGACAGAGGCCAGGTTGGCAAGTGGAACTGGGTCCCGTCTCCTATCCACTTCACGCTCCAGCGCGGCAATAGCTTCTGGATACATTTTCTTTTCCCGGTAGCACCAACCCAAGCCGAAATCACCTAGACCGGAATGAGAAGCGTTTAGCTCCTTGAACTGTGCAATCGCGGAGTCGTATTGGCGCGAT
>Ga0210390_10000830_pt1 | contig 31502 bp, 23 predicted proteins | sample IncBWH11OmetaG_FD_161050 | JGI IMG/M metagenome (GOLD analysis project Ga0210390, IMG submission 161050) | Forest soil microbial communities from Barre Woods Harvard Forest LTER site, Petersham, Massachusetts, United States - Inc-BW-H-11-O ...
CGCGGCCCAGGTCGCCGAGCTGGTACCGGAGGCGCGGATCGCGGTGGCGCACGGGCAGATGAACGAGCACGAGCTGGAACAGATCATGGTCGACTTCTGGGAACGGAAGTACGACGTGCTGGTCTCGACCACGATCATCGAATCGGGCCTGGACATCCCGAACGCCAACACGCTCGTCATCGACCGCGCCGACATGTACGGCCTGTCCCAGCTGCACCAGCTCCGCGGCCGGGTCGGCCGCGGTACGGAACGGGCTTACGCCTATTTCCTGTACCCGCCCGAGGCGGCCCTGACCGAGACGGCGCACGAACGTCTGGCCACCGTGGCCCAGCACACCGAGGTGGGCGCCGGCATGTACGTCGCCCTGAAGGACCTGGAGATCCGCGGCGCGGGCAACCTGCTCGGCGGCGAGCAGTCCGGGCATATCGCCGGGGTCGGCTTCGACCTGTACGTACGGATGATCGGCGAGGCGGTCAACGAGCTGAAGGGCGACGGCCCGGCGGAGAAGCCCGAAGTCCGGGTGGAGCTGCCGATCAACGCGCACATCCCGCACGACTACGTGGCCGGCGAACGGCTCCGGCTGGAGGCCTACACCCGGATCGCCGCCATCGACTCCGAAGCCGACGTCGCCGCCGCTCTTGAGGAGCTGACCGACCGGTACGGCGCGCCGCCCGAGCCGGTCCTCAACCTGCTCGAGGTGGCGCGGCTGCGCGTGGCCGCCCGCCAGGCCGGGCTCACCGACATCACCGCGGCGGGTAACCACATCAGGTTCGCGCCGGTCGAGCTGCCCGATTCGCGGCAGGTCCGGGTACAGCGGCTGTACCCCAAGACGGTGCTGAAATCCGCGGTGCGTACGATGCTCGTACCGGTGCCGAGGACTGCGGTGATCGGCGGTCAGCCGTTGCGGGATACTGAACTGCTGACCTGGTGCGGCGAAGTCATCCGGTCGGTGCTGGCCGACCTGCCAGGAACGTGAGCGCGAGAGACGATTTGTGACTTAATGGTCGGGCCCGTAAGTTCGTCGATGGTGGAGATCAGGGCGCCAGAGCATGGGGCCCGGTTTTGTCGTGCACGTCGATCCGGCGCAACAGGTCCCGGAGGTCGGTGCGGGTGAACTTCCAGGTAAATGACCGAGCGATAGCGTTGTAGCGGATCTCTCGAACGCCGCGAGACGGTCGCGGATCTGATCCAGGCCGGTGAAATCGTTGGGGGTCAGGGCTTTGCGCTGGACCACGGAGAAGTAGATTTCCGCCTGGTCCAGCAGGGAGGCATGCGCGGGCAGGTGGATGAGGTGCGCGGTCGGCCAGATGCTGGCCATCCGCTCGGCCGAGGCGGCGCCGCCACTTGCGGACCGTGCCGATGCACACCCCAGCTCCCGGGCGATCGCGGCGTTGGCCCGCCCGCCCGCCGCTAGCACGATCGCAGCCCGCAGACGGTCACGGTAAGGCCCGCGCACCGACCGGGCTCGTGCCGCCAGCTCCGCCTGTTCCGCACCGGACAAGACAGTCTGGTATGAGTGGCCTCGACCTCAACGACCCCACCGCCTGGACCTGACACTAGACGAACTTATGGACGGGACCACTTAGGCCCGATCCACCGCGTAAATGGTGTTCGGGTGCCTTGTCTAGAGCCTTGCAGACCGGCCGGGAGGTGGGGGGCGACCGCAGCCGCCATGTCCTGGCCCGGCGGTCATTTCCGGTATCGAGCGACTCCCGTAGGCGTAGACGTAGCCGCTGACTGATCGGTTCCGCTGCCGGACCTGCCCATCACCCGGCCCGTTGACTTGATTCAAATGACGTGGGATATATACGTCGGATTGCGGAGGCAGCGTCTCAATCCCCAGCGTAGATTCGGGCATGCGAAAGAGATGGCGAGAGCGAGCTGCCATAGGGAGCAGGCACGGTATGCAGGATCATTCGGGTCGGCACCCCGGAATTAAAGCGGGCCGCCCCACCGCAGGAAGCATCTACGAGCGAGGATCGCGGTGTGCACGGCGGCGAAGCGTTGCCGGTCCCGTCAACGGTGCGCTCAGGCAGGGATGCTCGTGACGCGGGGCGCCTTGATCGACTTGTTCGCCCGGCACCGACCGGAGCCACAACATTAAGGACCGCGAGGCCTTAGAGAAGAGACGGTATTTGAAGCGTCAATTTATTACCTATCCAGGTAGCCGCACGGATCGACTTGACCACAATTACAACTTGGCTGCAATGCTTCGAAACTTGCAAGAAATCGCGAGGCAGTTTGAGGAGTCAAACCAAAATGGCGGTGTGGCCTCTTATAATGCCGCGTTCCCGCTGATAAGGCGTGTCGGACCGTATGCTGGCGCTCTCGTCCTCATTGCGTTCCTTGTGCCACTGCACAAGTTTTGGGCTGCACAGGTGCTACTCATCCCGCTGCTGCTTGTCGTGCCAGGTGCTGTCTTGCTGCAGGCGCTGCGGGTCCCTCGTCTCGTTGTATCTTCGTTTCCAGTTTATGTTCCGTGCGCTTCATTGATAGTGTTGCTTGGTTCTGGCCTTGCAGTGAACTTGGTAGGACCTTTGATCGGTGTGGCAGCCCCTCTTCGAACGGCACCGTTGCTGGTCGGCATTGAATTCACTTCGGGTGTGCTGCTTGCCATATCCATTAAAGCACCGCCAAGTGCGATGATTCAGTGGCGCTGGCCCGCACGACCAATCCGGCTAGCGTGGCCGCTTATCCTCCCACTCCTGGCGGCAGTCGGTGCTCTTCGGCTTAATAATGGTCATGGTGACGGTGCCGCAGTTCTCGCGATGTCTGCATGTGCTGTCTTGCTCATCACGGCCGCTATACTTTCGTCATCGCGGCTCGACGAGTCCCTGCTCGTCGTTATCCTCTATGCTTCATGTCTGGCCATGATGTGGTCGCGTTCCCTGCGCGGCGCTCTTGTCCCTGGTTATGACATCGCCTCCGAGTATTATGACCTGCACCAAACCGTGCTGACCGGAATCTGGCACACAGCCCAGCCCCACGACGCCTACGGCGCGATGCTCAGTGTCACTGTCCTACCGGCCGAACTGCATTTCCTGTCCGGCGTACCAGACTTGCTCATATTCAGCGTTATCTACCCAGCGATTGGCGCCCTCCTCCCGATAGCAGTATTTGGCCTCGCACGCAGGATCCTTTCCCGTTCCTGGGCTTTCATAGCAGCCGCATTGGTCATCGTACAGGCATTTCAGGATCTACCGGTCGTTGCGCGGCAAGAGATTGCCATAGTGTTTTTTGCCGCATTGCTGTCACCAATGCTAGACGTTCGGATACCAAGGCGCCCGCGATGGGCTCTAGCTGTCTTGCTCAGCCTGGCAATGGTCGTGTCACATTACTCCACGACCTATCTCGCCATCGCCGTTATCGGGCTCATGCTTGTGCTGCAGGGAGTAATGTCCTGGTTCCGTCCGATCCCCCGCATAACGGGACCCGTCGCGGTCGCGTTCGTCACATCCCTCGCGGGTGCGGTCATCTGGTACGGCCTGGTAACCCGCTTCAACTCCGGCCTGGGACCGCTTGCTCAGGCAATCCAAACGCAAGGTTTCGATGTGCTTCCCGACCGGGCCCGCGGAGGAGGCTTGCTTTCCGCTTACTTGCAGGGTAATACCTTGCCGCCACTCACGTCAGCGCAGTACGCACAACTCGTCCACGCCTCCTACGCTTTGCATGAACACTACATCGTTCCCCTCCCCGATGCTGGCCTTCCACAATACGCGCTCCAGAACCCACCCCTGTCGACACTCTCGCCGAAATTGCCAGCCATTAGCAGCTCGCTCAGCGTAATCTGGGTGATTATTCAGCAGCTCGCGAATGTGCTCGGCGTGGTTGGTGCGCTGGCCATGGTGCTGCGGCGTAGGGGACCACTCATCATTTGGCAGGTTGGCCTGCTAGCGCTGGCGGCGACGTCGTGGCTTATGCTGATCAAGCTAAGTGCCACCCTGGCCAACTTCTACAACTGGGACCGTGCCCTCGACCAGGCGTTTGTGCTCCTTTCGATCTCTCTATGCTGGTCTCTGCAGTCCCTGGCTGGATGGCGGGCCAAGCGCCAGGCCAGAATTCTCGCGATCGCCGCCGCGTCGCTGACCGTGATCTTTGTCTGCGCCACCGGCCTGGCCAACGTAGCGGTGGGCGGAGGAACGCTAAATGGGGGAACGCCGCTCAACCTGGCTAACAATGGCGAGGATTTCAACCGCTACTATATGACGGCACCGGAACTGGCTGCCTCCCGCTGGCTCGGAGAAGTCGTGCAGCCGGGAGAACTTGTATACGCCGACCGCTATGCGAAGCTCCGTCTTTTCGCGATGAACGGGATGAACCTCAACCTGATCGGCGACCTGACCCCGCTGACACTCAATCAGCACGCATGGATCTACGCCAGCCGCACTAACGTCATCGACCACAGAGCCGAAACACTATTCGATAATCGTGGGGTCACTTACAGATTTCCCGCTGGCTTTCTGAATTCCAACTATGACCTTGTTTACACTAACGGTTCCTCGGAGGTATTTTATAGATGATTTCTATCGTTATCATCAGCAAAGATGAAGCAAGCCTCGATGGCACCTTGACCGCTGTAACCTCTCAAGTTAAGCCGCTTGGAGAATCAGCTGAGGTCATCGTTGTTGACGCATCCGATCACCGGCTCGATTGTGTTCGGCTGCGTCACGAGGAGCAGGTAAGGTGGGTGCGATTCGACCAGCCACCAGGAATAACCGTTACCATCCCACACCAACGCAACGTGGGTGTCCATGAGGCGAAAGGTGAAGTTATCGTATTCATCGACGCGGCCTGTGAGCCAGAGCCGGATTGGCTGACACGACTCGTCGCGCCGATACTCCAAGGAGAACACATCAGCACCGGCCGTGTCCTTTTGCCGCCAGGGAGCAACTGGCAGAAGCGGATCGATCGATTGATACAGGAACAAACTCGGGGATCCGACTATCTAAGGCAATGCGGTTCTGCCAATACCGCCTTTCGCCGTCAGGTGTTCGACGCAGTTGGCGGATACGATGAAGGATTCGCCTACGGCTCCGACATAGACTTTAGCTGGCGGGTCAAAGACGCCGGTTACCGGATTCGCTGGGTGCCCGACGCTGTCATCCGACACGACTGGGGAACATGGCGCCGTCAATTGCGACGAAATTACGTGTATGGCAAGGCACGTGTGCGGCTCTATCGGAAGCACCGCGTTAGGCTTAGGCATGTGCTCCGGCACGACTTCGTAGTAGTCGCATATCCCATCTTCCTGCTCGGGCTGCCGCTCACTATCGTTTTTCCCTTCTACCCTGCCCTGCTGCTTATCCCCGCCTGGCGTAACCGTTCCGCTGGGACGCTCGGTGTTCTCAACCAGGTTGCCTTCGGAGTCGCCTTTGGGGCGGGTGTCCTCGCGGAACTATTCGTTTCATGAAGATCCTGGTCTTCCCTCGCGAGGCGAATCCCTATCAGGATTTGTTGTACGGCGAGATGCAGCGCTTTGGCGTAGAGGCCGTCTACATAGGCGAGTTGACGCCTGTAAAGACTCTCAATCGCCTTCTCCTGCCGCTCGAGATCGCAGTCAGACGTATGGCGGATGCGCGCGTAATCCACCTGCACTGGGTTTTCGCCTTCTTGCTCCCTGGCGCACGGCGTTTCCCGGTCATGCGACGGGTGGCACAGATCTGGTTCCTTGTCTTTCTGCGGACCTGCCGGATGATTGGCATGCATCTCGTGTGGACCGCGCATAACGTGTTGCCGCATGAGCAGGTCTTCGGCGACGACGTATCCGCCCGGCGGGCCTTGGTCGAGGCCAGTGACCTCGTCCTAGCTCACTCTCAATCGACGCTGGATGAACTCGCCGCGCTCGGCGCTGTGGCGCGTAGGAGTGCCATCATCCGACACGGCCCGTTCGGGTCGAGACTCTCCGCCGAGTTGTTGCGCGCTCCCGGCTCCGGTGGAAGACCGCGTCGATTTCTTTTCTTCGGCTCTGTACGGGAGTACAAGGCAGTCGATGATCTAATTTCCGCTTTCGTCACCTTGCCCGATGACGTTGTGGCACATCTCACCGTCGCTGGCCAGTGCCACGACCCAAGCCTACGGTCACGCCTGCGCGAGCTTGCTCGAAGAGGCGGATCGAACATACTCCTGCGTCTTGAATATGTGCCCGGTGATGAAGTAAGCCAGTTGCTCGCCGCCGCCGATGTGGTTGTCCTGCCTTTCCGTCGTGTCACCACGAGCGGAAGCGCGATGCTGGCCCTGTCCCATGGAAGGCCACTGATCGTGGCGAACCTAGCTGCACTGGCTGACCTGCCTGATCAGGCCGTCCTCCGCTACGACGGCGGGAAGACAGGGCTAGCCGCCGCTCTGGTGCGTCTGGCCCGTGCCGATGATGACACGCTGGCTTCGATGTCGGCTGCCGCCCGCAGCTATGCGTTCCAGACGACTTGGCGCGAGATCGCGGAAAGAACAACGTCCGAAATTCTCTCGATGCTCGGCGACGTGCCGGATGCGGGCATACGTCGGCCTGTCAGGGCTCCGTGAGGTGGGCTGCCGTGGCTGTCAGCTTCCGGTCGAGGGCCCACAGATCGCTGAGGAGCATTTTCGATGATGCTCTGTATCGCGGTTCCCTGACCCTGCTCGCGAATACTGCTGCCACAGCCGTCATCGGGTTCGTCTTCTGGTCACTGGCCGCCCACCGCTACCCAGCGTCCGCAGTGGGCGTGTTCTCCAGCGTGACCGCTGGAGCTGGCCTGCTGGCCGCGATCGCGGCGCTCGGGTTGCCTAACGTCATAACCCGCCACGTCGCAAGCATTCAGAACGCACGCGAATTGGTTGCCGTGGCGGTTATAGCGATCGCCACGGTTGGCACTGGATTGTGTCTTGTAAGCGTGCTTGTGCTGGGGCCCCACCTACCTCCTTCCCTGGACCTTCAGCAGCGGGGGAGAACGGTGCTCCTGGTAACCGGGCTGGTCGTCTTCATCGCCGTAAGCAGTATTTTCGATGCCGGCCTGGTCGCGACCCGGGCGAGCCATGCCGTCTTGATCAAAAACGTGGCGGGGAGCATCGTCAAGGTCGTGGCGATGCTCCTGCTGGTCAGCTTCCCATCAGGTGGCCTGGTGATCGCCTACGGCCTGGGACTCCTGGTGACCACCGTGCTCGGCAGTATTTCGCTCGGCCGTCGGGTTGGCGGAAGACGGGTAGGAGTCGGATCGTTTCGCCTATTGAGGCGTTACCTATCAATTACGTCAGGTAATTATATCGCTTCGATTATGGGCATCCTTCCGGTGAGCGTCGTGCCGATCCTGGTTCTCGTAGTCCGTGGTGCCGCCGAGACCGGCCGGTTCGCAGTCGCATTCCTGATAGCTGGATTCCTCTTTATCGTCCCGTCAACGGTGGCCAAGGTCCTGTTTGCGGAGGCGTCGCGCCAGGGAGTGCCTCTCCGCGAGCAGTTGCGCAAGGCGATCCGCGGAATATATGCGCTTCTGCTACCGGCAGTGGCGATCGTGATCGCGGCCGCGCCGCTGCTACTCCGTATTTTCGGGTTGGCTTATGCCGCAGCCGCCACTGGCTGCCTCCGGGTTCTCGCACTGAGTGCATTGCCGATGGGAGGGACATACCTCGTAGACTCGCTCCTGATCGCACGCGACCGAATCGCGGCGTATATTTTCATGAACGGCGCGAACGCCGCTCTCGTGCTAGGCCTCGTATGGGTACTGCTACCGCGCGGCCTCACCGTAGCAGCGGGCGGGTGGGCGTTGGCGCAGAGCCTATCTCTGCTCCTCGGGCTAATCGTGCTCGCGGCCGCTAGGCCCCATGAGCATCGCCTAGGACGCAAGTCAGGGGTTCCAGGCAGGCGGCGGACAAGTCTCATTGGGGCAGTCAAGGAATCCGGGCTTGATGAAAGCAGCAATGCTGAAATGAGTAAGCTCAGGATAACTCAGACTCCGGTACGTTTCTTTCCCGCTTATGGGGGTGTCGAGAATTATGTTCTTGAGTTGTCCAAGCAGCTGGTCGCTCAAGGCAGTGATGTGACTGTTGTATGTGCTGACGAGCCCAGCGCGGAGCCTTGCGGGGTGCAGGGAGTGAAGACGATCAGGTTGCCCTATAGTGCAAAGGTCGCAAACACGAATATTACCACACGCCTGTTCGGTACGCTGATGAAGCAAGATTTTGACGTTATGCATACCCACATTCCGACCCCGTGGAGCGCAGACATCTCTGCTCTTGTTTCTCTGCTCAAACGCAAACCACTGATTGTAACCTATCACAATGATCTGACTGGCCAAGGCATCGGCGGTCTGGCCGTACGCCTCTATAATTGCACATTCCTGCACCTTGTCCTTCTGCGCGCGAGGAAGATTATCATTACGCAGCCGAAGTACCTTGAATATTCAAGGCACCTGAAGTGGCACAAGGAGAAACTGGCTGTACTTCCTCTGGGGGTTACCATGCCGCATGCGACAGGCCAAGCGCCGCGGCATTCCGATCACATCGCTTTCGTCAGCGTGCTGGATAGATATCATGGATATAAGGGCCTGGATATCTTGTTGGATGCCATGGTCAAGGTCAAAGAAACAAGGCCTCGGGTCAGGCTCTCGATCGGCGGCGACGGGGAATTGATCGCCAAGTACAGGGATCTGGCCAAGGCGCTTGGAGTTGACGATTTCGTCGAATTTCTTGGCTACGTCCCCGGCAAAGAACTTGCCGAACTCTATAGTTCTTGTTCCGTCTTTGTCTTGCCGTCCCTCAACAGACTGGAAGGTTTCGGTATCGTTGCACTCGAGGCTCTTTCACATGCGACGCCAGTAATCACAACGTATTTCGCCGGGAGTGCGGAATTCATCACGAAAAACAAGGCAGGCCTGATCGTGCCTCCAGGAGATGCTGCGGCGTTGGCGGAGGCTATTATAACATTGCTGGCAGATCGCAAAGAGGCCCGACTGATGGGTACGCGCGGAGCCGCGGCGGTGAATCACGATTTCAGCTGGGATAGTATTGCCCTGCAAACGATGGGTGTGTATCGGGCTTCATGAAAACCTCAGGCATAATTCATGTGTCGGCGTACTACCCGCCGCATCTCGGTGGCCAGGAGATTGCCGTTCAGGACTTGGTAGCGCAGCTTGCGCGTACGGGTATGAACGTTGAAGTTATCACCTCAGACCGTGACGCGAGAGCGGGCGTTAGTATCGAAGACGGCGTGCGAGTTACGCGCCTGAGAAGTGCCGAGTTTGGACACACCGCTATCACTTGGAGCTTGTTCTTTTGGCTTCTGAGACATGCGAAGCGGGACACGATTGTCCATCTGCATTTCGGCCAGGCCTTCGTCTCGGAAATCGTTTGGCTGGCTTCAAGGATCAAGCATTTCAGGTACATCATGCACATGCATTGTTATCCTGTCCAGTCAGCTCCGATGGGCAGGCTCTTGCCGCTGTACAAAAGGCTATTCTTCAGGCGCGAGATACAATCGGCAGAAGCGGTGGTCGTACTTAATAGCCACCATCGCCGCATCATAAGATCTGATTACGGGTACGCTGGTAGATTGCTTGTGATGTCCAATGGTATTGACGGAAGCTTTTTTGAGGCTAAGCGCAGCCCAGCCGAGTCCGGGCCCGCCAAGCTGCTCTTTGTTGGACGATTGACCCCGGGCAAGAATCTGGACATTCTGCTTGAAGCGGTCAGCGAAATTAATCACGACATCACTCTGGATATTATCGGTGATGGTGAGTGTCGCCATCAGCTCGAGACGATCATGAAGGATAAAGGCCTGAAAAATGCGAGACTTCACGGCAGGTTCAGTCGAGATGAAATTAAGGCATCCTATGCCACATCCGACGCGCTTATTCTCCCCTCATCATATGAGGCGCAGCCTATAGTATTGCTAGAGGCGATGGCGGCTCGCGTCCCCATAATTGTAACAAAGGGGATCGGCGTCGAACTGGATGCCCGGGCCGCTATCCTTATCGAGCCGACTGTCGAAGGAATCACGGATGGCATAGAGAACCTCCTGGGGATGCCAACCGATGCAAGAAAGCTACTCACTGATGTCGCTTTTGAGAGAGCAGAAGGGCGCCGCTGGGATACACTCATACATTCCTATGTACAGCTTTATGAGGAAGTCGAGAGTTCTCTGCGATCCGCAGGGTTAGGTATGGGACTCAGAATGAAAACGATCATGCTTACGACCAGTTGGGACGACGGTCACAGAGACGACATTAGGCTCGCGCGGATGCTTAAGGCTTACGGACTTAAAGGAACGTTTTACGTTTCTCCCGAGGATCAAGAGTTTGCGCGGCAGGACCTGCTGACAGCGCATGAAATCAAGAACATAAGTCTTGATTTCGAAATAGGCGCCCATACATTGACACACGCCAGATTGCCTGCGATTCCAGAAGGACAAGCAGAGGAGGAGATATTCGGTTCCAAGACGGTATTGGAGGAGATCACCGGCAAGAAGGTTGAGACTTTTTGCTACCCCTATGGTTCCTACGCGAAGGCACATGTGCAGCTTGTCAAGAATGCAGGGTACCGATATGCGCGTACCGTGACTCGGTACAAATTCGATCTGGATGATCCATATGAGGCCGGGACCTCGGTACATGCCTATAACCACGGATGGTACGATATGTGGCGGATTGCCCATTTTGCAAAGTTTCAGCCTGTCAGAGCTCTGCAATATGCCGAATGGGATGCATTGGCGTGTGCTATGTTCGATCAAGTAATAAGAGAAGGCGGAATATATCATCTTTGGGGTCACAGCTGGGAAATTAATAAGCATAACGACTGGGATCGCCTAGAGAGAGTATTTCGCTACATCAGCGCTCATCCCGAGGTCAAGTACGTTGCGAATGGGGAACTTGGCACTTATGCTAAAAGTGAGCCATGAGCATAACGATCTTCAAAAGCGGGGATTGTGGGCCAGGTCGGCTGCGACTTCGCCGAGTGGCTGCATACACTGTTATCCGGACCGTTCGGTAAACCCGCTCATCAGCCTTCAGGAGATGTCCGCCAGGCGTCCTGGAAGGCGTAGTAGGATGGCTTCGGAGAGTTTGCCGAAGACACCGTACCAAAATGGGACTCTTCGTCGGTGACGGCGCCGCTGTCGTCGCGTATGTCGTACCAGTAGAACCCGCCGGCCCAGGGGAAGCTCTTCCACTGTTGGACTTCGGCGGCGACGAGGTCAGCCTGTTGGGCTGGCGAGACACAAGCGTAGGTAGCGTTGGGAACGCAGGTGGGTGCGCCGGTTTCCGTGATCCACAGCCGCTTACCCGCGTCTCCATGAGAATCCATCAGCGAGCGTGCCGAAACGGGAGTGCTCGCCATTTGCGACCATGCGGAACAGCGATTGTATGCGAGCATTTTAGTAGCGGTCGCGCCACGCCAGTAATTGTAGGAATGCCAAGCCACGGCATCGAAGTAGCCGTGGATGCCATTGGAGTAGAGAGCCTGAAGGTAGTTAAGCTCGTTCCACGCGGCATGGTCGTGGCCCGCGGATTTCCGGCCACTGCAAGTTACGTCATCGTAACCCCCGGCTGAGGCTAGGCCGCCGATCAAAACAGTCATTCTGGGGTTCGCCTGTTTGATGCTGGCGTAGGCGGCCTTGACCATGGCAGCGTATGCCGTTGGGTTGGGGGATTCATTGCCCCAGAACATAGTGATGTTCTCTTCGTTCCACAGTTCGATGCCCGCTGGCGGATACCAGGGAAGGTGCGGATGTTCCCGCCAGAAAGCGCCGCCGGCTCCATAACGTGCTGCCACAGCAGCCGCGAACGCGCCATAGGCGGCTGGATTTCGTGGTGGCAGCCAGCGCCAGTCACCGTGCAACGTTGAGGCGCCGCTCGCCCAAGCCGGGCTGGTGTCGACGACCATTAGCACGCTCAAGTGATGGGACGCCGCCTGGCTGACAACTTCGTCGGGTCCCAACCAATTGAACCGGCCCTGCGTTGGCTCGACCGATGCCCAACTGACGTCAGTGCGCAAGCTGGTAGCCCCAGCGTTCTCGATAAGCTCGACGTAGCGAGCGGGGTCCTCCTGTCCGACTACGTGAGCAGAATAGCCGACGGGCCCCTGTGAGAAGATCGCAGAGTGTGGGTACGAAGACGGCCCGCGCAACCAGATGCCGATGGTCGCCACCAGGCCGGCAAGTGCCACCAGGCCGGTAAGCGCCACCGTCCCAAAGCGCCGCGACATAGCTACGAATGGCATGCCATCAGCGCGCTAATAGATTCAGCTGGCTGTTCTAGGCTCACGACCATCCGGATCTGGCCGCCCGTACACCTAATCGTTACTGAACGAGTAATTTCGGCCTTACCGCCAGATGTCAGGTCAGCGCTGCCAGTATACACATGGTTGGCCTGCCCCTGGCGAATCAAAACAATCGACCAAGTATAGTCGCGCTTAGTGTTTGTGGCATTTAGAATCACAAAAGATGCTTCGACCGTTGAGCTTTCCGACTCAAGTTGTTCTGGCAGCGACTTCGGCTCTAGAAAGCTCAACGAAGTATAGCCTGGCGATCCCTGAGACAGCCCAGCCGTACGCAACATCGCACGGCCTACAGTTGTCTGAAATATGCTGGCAAGCACTACAACTCCGCCGATCAGAGCGATCAGAGCTCTAGATCTGGCGAGATGGAGCCACTGCTGCGCTACAGCCAGCACGTCCCTCATCAAGGGTGCATCGATCCAGGCATGCACCAAGACGACGCGCCACTGTCGCCATGCCACGAGTTCGCGTTGTCCCTGGTGACGACGACTGCTTCCAGCACCGAATGAACGCCGAGCTTGGCCATGAGATTCTGCATGTGGGTACGAACGGTGTTCACCGAGAGGTGCAGCTCCTTGGCCACAGCGTCACGGTGCGCGGCACCATTCGCCACGCAAGCTAGGACTGCGCGCTCGCGCGCTGTGAGCTTGGCTAGCAGGCTCTCGCTTTCCCTATGCTGTTCTCCGGCCTGCAGGAGCAGTCGTACAACATCAGCCGTTTCGCTCGGAGGCAGCCAGCTCTCACCCCGGGCGACACCGCGGATCACGCGCAGCAGATATTCCACGGATTCGCCCTTGCGCACCCAGGCGGCTGCTCCAGAGCGGAGTGCCTTAACTATTCGCTCAGGCTCGGACGAAAAGCTGAGCATGATTACCCGGGTGGACTTGTCGCTGGAGAGTTTCTCGCATAGGCGGTTCGCGACGTCGCCGGGTAGATCGCCATCGAGCAGCATGACTTCGGCGGCTTTACCCGAAAGCAGCCACGAGCTTCCTGCGTCCAGCTGAATGGCACTAGTTACTCTTATGTCATCTTCGTCGTCGAGCCTGATTGCCAACGCGTCAGTGAAGATGCGTTCCTGATCCGCGATAAGGATATTGGTCACCACGGTTCTGTCCCTTTCCTGCAGCGACTCGGCCAGGGCGGCCGCACTACATCTCCAAGTCCCGGACGACGGACCCACGGCTGGCGATGGCGGCGGCCTGGACTCGGCTATGCGCGCCAAGTTTGGTCATCATGCGCCCTATATGGCTATATAGAGTGCTCGTCGCGACGTTCATCTCGCGGGCCATCTGCCCAGTACTTTGGCCCGCCACGATCCGTTGCAGCACCTGGCTTTCACGCGGCGTGAGCTTCTGCAGTGTGTCCTCCCCAGGTGACGGCATCGAGCGGCCACTTGGCCGACGCGAGGGTCCTAGGCTGAAGGCCACCTCGCCAGAGCTGACCGCCTCAAGAGCACTCGTGAGCGTGCCCGACCTCTGGTCCTTGCGGAGGAATGCCTCGACGCCGATCTTCTTCGCTTCCGACAGGGCCGCAGGATCCGTGACGCGGGTAAGCACCACGATCTTTGTCTCCGGATGGCGGTGCCGTATCGCCCGAGCGACATCGAGACCGTTGCCGTCTGGGAAGCGCAGATCTAGGAGGCAGGCATCGGGACGATTCGTTGCTACTGCCGTGATACTGTCGCTGGCGCTCGTGGCGATGGCCAATACCAGATGACCGCGTGCCTGAAGGACGGACGCCAGAGCCTCGCACAAGATGCGGTTGTCGTCACACAGGACAAGTCGCACCTGCCACCTTCCTTCCCATCCGGCGCATCGTCCTAGGCAGTTGCAGGTTCGCTTGAGGCTGCGGTGGTCGCAGTCGAGTTCCCGTGGTGCTCAAGAGCCTCGCGTGCCGCTGATGACAAGGCGGGCCCAAGCCCTTGGGAAGCCGACCGGGGCCAGGGCGCATGGTGACGTCATGCAGCGGCACGAATGTAGGCTCCGGGTGCCACGCCAGGGTCCGGTCACCGGCCCATGTCACCCGGTCAGCAGTCATCGCCTCGTTGACAACCCGCGCGGCGTCGGTACAAGGGGAATCCCAAGGGCCGCCCTCGGGCGCCTGTAGCCAGTACCCGCTCGGAGGGACATGCATAATCCGCGGAAATTTGGGCGGGCGGCCTTCGCTTGATATGCGCTGAGATCGTGACCAAAGCCGCATTTACCAAGGCCGAACCTCTCTGGAATCCCTTTCCGCTCCCAGCATGTGCCTGCAGATTCCAGGGCTCTTCCGGTCGTCTTCCAGTTAAATGGAAGGGCAGGAACCACTGGCGCCGCAGGGGCTTCTCCTGCTACTCCGGCACGCCGCACAACATGGATAGAATCGGTGAACAGAAGGGCTCGGAGGTCAGATGGCAGGCTAAGGTTGCGGCCGCTGCTCCCAGCGTTCCGCGATTCGCGTTGCCTGGTTAGCAAGTATCCGGCACCGCTTGATCGCGGCCGGATAGTCGATGCCCATCGGCTTCCCGACCAGGTCAGCACTCTCCTCCAGCAGCGCGGCGGTATCCGCTGCAGCAGAACTCATCGCATGCGCTATCTGCGCTAGGCGCCGGTGCACCGACGTCCTGCGATACGCGGCCAACTCGGAATCCCCGCCTAGGTCTGCTGGGTCGACGGTCAGAGCGGCGCGCAGTTCATCCCGCCGGTGCCGGGGAAGATCGTCATACAAGGCTGCGCGAACGACCGGATGCCGGAACGCGTAACCTCCGCTTCGTTCCTCGAGGACGTGCATCCGCAGCGCACGATCCAGCGCGTCGAAGAAGACCGGGAGGGGTACTGGCGGTTCCAGCCCCGCCGCTCCAGCGCGGAGTTGGCCCAGTGATATCTCAGTAGCGTGTGCCGCGGCAGACAGCCCCAGCACCCGGCGGAGGGGCTCGTCCATGAGCGTCAGGCGCAGCGCGGTGCGGACACGTCTATGGACCTGCGATCGCGCGGCGAGCGACGAAGGACCCTGACAGCCTTCGTCCCCCGCGGCCGGGCCGCCGCGCAAGCGAAGGTCGTCGGCAAGCTCCCGGACGAACAGTGGATTCCCCCGTGACTGTGCGTAGATCTCAGTCAACGTATCGTCGCTGATGTTGGCGTCAGGCAGCATGGCTCGCACCAGTTGATCGCTGGCCCGCCGGGACAGGCAGCGCAGGTCGATTCTGAGCCAGAGACGCTCTCGCGTCATCGCCTCGACCATCTGCCGGAGCCCGGCGTCGGCCTCGATGTCCAGGTCTCGTATCGCCCCGACCATGACCAACGGCGTGCCAATGGCCAGATGGGCCAGGTACTTGATCAGGTCGAGGCCGACCGCGTCGGCCTCGTGCAAGTCACCGAGGACCAGAAGGACGGGCTTCGTGCGAGCCAGGTCCATCAGGAATTGGACAATGGCCGGGAACAGATCGCGGTAGTAGTCGCGCAGATCGGCTGCCGGAGCGAGGAGCGGGATCCCGGCTCCTAGCGAAGGCACGAACCGGGCCAGGGCCGGGTACGCGCGGGCGAGTTCCACGCGCTCCGCTTCCGGCCGGTTGGCCACGTAATCCTCGAGTGCGACCGCAAACGGCCCGCAGGCGAACTGGTCCGCATGCGCGCCCCGCCCCCCGTAGAGCGTGACGGCTCCTTGCGCGCTTGCGTGGATTGCGAACTCCTCCAGTAGCCGGGTCTTGCCGACTCCCGTCTCTCCGCTGGCGACGATCATGCCCGGCTGTGCTTCGTCGGGTCGCATGAGCCGGCCGGACAGATGCCGGATCACTCGTTCCCGGCCGACGAAAGGACAGCCGTTAGCAGCGCGGGCAGGCGCTGGCTGACTCGGGTCGGCGTGGCCGCCAATCCGTTCCGGCTTCGCCCGCTGCGAAGGAATACGGTTCGCATGTACATCAGCACAGAGCGCGATGGTTTCCGGTTGAGGTGCAAGATCGAGTTCCTGCCGCAGGACAGCCTCGCAGTCGTGAAACTGGCGTACTGCCTGATCGGGTGCTCCCATCCACACGTACAATCGCATGAGCTGACGATGGACGGCTTCCCGCATCGGATCTTGCTGAAGCACATCCCGGAGTCGGTCTGCTGCTTCGCTATAGGCGCCACGATGCTCAAACGCCTCTGCCATCCCGAGCAGCAACCGGATATGCAACTCCACCAAGGCGCCGCGACGCTCGGAGCACCAGTTCTCGTAGCGGTCCTCCGGCAGCAGCTCGCCGCCGTAAGCAGCGAGTGCAGCCTCATACGCTGCCATTTCCCGGCAGCGTAGCGCGTGCTCAGCTAGGTGTTCGAACTCGTCGGTGTCGACCAGGACATCCTTGGTGAGGATGAGCATTCCGTCCGCCAGACGGAGATACGCCGAATCCTGACGCTGCGGAAGCCTGGGTTCCAGCGCGCGGCGAGCGACGTGGAGAGCCTTGCCGAGGGTGTTTAGAGCGGATTCCGCGTCCACCTTCGGCCAGAGGGTGTCGATGACCTGCTCGCGGTGCAACGCGTGCCCCGGCTGGACCGCGAGCAGCTTGATCAGGGTCTTGGCGCTCCGCCTCGGCCAGTCGGATACGGCCTGCGCAGTGCCGACGCGCTCGACGCGGAATCCGCCGAGAAGTCTCACGTGTACACACGTGATCGCGTGTTGCCCGGAATGCTGCGTCGTGAAGAGATCTACTCCTGGCGCCGGCGGCCGGGTGTCGTCGCATGCCCGCCACCAACCGTCCTCCGCGCCGCGAACCCGATTCATCGCCTACTCCGCCATCTTGGTCGCAGTAGGCGTCAGCAGGGCGAGGAGAGGAAGCACCTCCCGGATTGCCGGGACCGTTTCGCCGAGCCTGGCCTAATGAACGCCTGACGCCGCGTATAGGCTCGTCCAGTTGGTTGGGAAGAACTCGAACCGAACATCGGAAGCCCCCGCTCTTGGGCTTGACGACACTTATACCTAGTCAAGGCTCAAGCGAGGGTAGCCTTCCGCTACACGGCGGGCGCAAAGGTACGCAACCATCCCCCCCGGAACGATCCGTCCGTCCTTTCAGTGTCCGGGCTAGCGCTCCGCCTGGCCTATGTGCTGTCTAAACGTGCATGGAGTACCAGCATGGACGATACGCTCGCATGTTTCAACGTACTGGCAGTGAAAGTTGCAAAAATCAGCTAAAGATATATACCAGGCGAAACGTACTAAATCGGACCATTCCTACCTCATATAGAACTTTTCCCCCACCAGAACTAGCAGCCACAGCCCCGTCAGCGCTGCCTGCCCGGCGGCGGCGCAGCAGGTAATCCGGGACTGGTTCCGGCTCCTCTCCTGCCAAACGGTCGACGTGAAGCGGCTGCGGCGCAGGGCACGGCCCCTGCGGCGGCTCGTCGAGATCCGTGGGCAGGAGCACCTGGAGGCGGCACTGGCGGCGGGCAAGGGAGCCACCCTGTGCTCCGCCCGCTTCGACCAGCGGCACCTTCGGGACGGTGGCGGCCATCATCGCAGGCACCGCATGGAAGCTGTGCGCGTGCATGACGTCAAACAGCCCTCTGTCTCGCCACAGCGCGCGGACGAGCCCGGGCGCGACCGAAACTGCCGGGAGCCACTCCAGTCGGCAAACCGGTGCACCAGGTAGTGGAGCGAAGCCGGAAACGAAGAGCCACGGTGTTTCCGGCTGAACACGCCGAGCCTCTCGGCCCGGCGGGAGCGGTGCCGTGATGACGGCGACACTGAACGGCGTGACGGAGATTGCCGGGCCGAGCCCTCAGGAATAGATGCCGACGAGCTGGTGCGGCACCGGAGATCCCCGTCTAGGCCGGCTGGGGTGGCTCTGCTGCTTTGCGTGTGTCGCCGGGCACTCGCCGTAACGCACCCCAGTGACCGCGCCTGCACGCCGGGCCAGCCCCCACGGTATGATCGAACACAGTAACTTACGTATACTGGCGGGCGGACGCCCATGTGCGGAATTGTCGGCTGCCTGGCGCTGGCCATCGACGCCGACCCTGATCAGGCCTGGGTGGCGGCCGCCACCCGGCGGATCACCCACCGCGGGCCTGATGATGAGGGCTTCTACGCCGATCACGATGTCGCGCTGGGCTTCAGGCGGCTGGCCATCATCGACCTGTCGCAGGGTGGCCATCAGCCGATGCGGTCGGCCGACGAGCGCTACTGGATGGTCTTCAACGGCGAGATTTACAACTACCTGGAGCTGGGAGCCGAGCTGCGGGAGCAGGGCGTGGTGCTGAGGTCGAGCTGCGACTCCGAGGTGCTGCTGGAGACCTACGCCCTGGTCGGCAAGGACGTGGTGCACCGGCTCCGCGGCATGTTCGCCTTCGCCATCTGGGACAGCTGGACGCGCGAGCTGTTCTGCGCCCGGGACCAGTTCGGCATCAAGCCGTTCTACTACAGCCTCGACCCGGGCCCGCTGCCGTCGCTCGGCCCGCGCGGCGGCGGCCGGCACGCGGCGCCAGCGCTGGCGCCCGGTGCGGATGACCCTTTCCAAGGGACCAGCGCCGCTGCTGGCGGGCCCGTTGCGGGTCCCGGTGACGGCGTCCCGCCGTTCGGTCCGGACGACTGGTTCATCCCTCGCCGCCGGCCACCGGGAGGCGGCCGGCCAGCAGCGGGCCGAAACGGCGGTGCCACCCAGGCCGGCCGGGTTCCACGACCACCGTCCGCGGTGGCCGACCGCATGCCGGGCCAGCTCGGCCAGCCCGGTCCGGCCTCCCAGCGGGCGGACGGCGGTGCTAGCCAGGCCGGGCCCCAGCGGCTGCTGCGGTTCGCGTCCGAGCGCAAGGCCCTCGCCGACCCGGGCGAGCTGCGCAACCTCGACCCCGACGCGCTGCGCCGGTACCTGTCCTTCCAGTACGTCCCCCCGCCGGGGACCATGACCCCGCCGGTGCAGGTGCTGCCGCCCGGCCACGCCATGATCGTCCGGCCCGGCGAGCCCGTGGACGTCTACCGCTACTGGCGGGCGGACCTGCGGCCTGCCCGCGCTGCCAGCGCCGCCACGCCGAAGGCCATCCTGGATGCGATGCGCGACTCGGTCGCCGTTCACCTGCGTAGCGACGCCCCGCTCGGCGCGTTCCTGTCGGGTGGCATCGACTCCGCGGCCATCTGCGCCCTGGCCGCCGAGCACCGGCCCGATCTGCTCACCTTCACGGTCGGGTTCGAGCGCGAGGGCTACAGCGAGATCGACCTGGCCCAGGAGACGGCCGCCGCGATCGGGGTGCAATCGGTCCCGTACGTGGTCAGCCCGGAAGACTTCTTCCATTACCTGCCGCGGATCATCTGGCATCTGGACGACCCCATGGCGGAGGTGGCGGCGGTGCCGCTGTGGTTCGTCGCCCGCGAGGCCAGCAAGCAGGTCAAGGTGGTGCTGTCGGGTGAGGGCTCGGACGAGCTCTTCGGCGGCTATGCCATCTACTACCAGCCGGGCGTGGTGCGGGCCGGCGAGCACCTGCCCGGCTGGGGCCGGGTCCCGCTGCAGCGGGTCGCGGCGCTCATCCCGCCGGGGGTCAAGGGGAAGGGCTCGCTGGAGCGCATGTCCACCCCGCTGCGGCGCCGCTACATCGGCAACCCTCGTCACGGCGACCTGATCACCAGGCCGGGCCGACCGGGTCCGGCCCGGGCCTATGACGTGACCGACCCGGTGTACGACCAGGCCGAGGCGGCCGGACTGGACGACGTCTCCACCATGCAGCTGGTGGATATCAACACCTGGTTGCCTAGCAGCATCCTGCTCAAGGCCGACCGGATGACCATGGCGCACAGCCTTGAGCTGCGGGTTCCCTTCCTCGACCGGGAGGTGATGGCGGTTGCGGCCCGCCTGACCCGGGAGGAGAAGATCGGCCCCGGCCGCGGACTTGGCGGCCTCTATACCGGGACCACGAAGCGAGCGCTGCGCTCGGCCATGAGCGAGGTGCTCCCGAAGGCGGCCGCAGAGCGCGCCAAGCTGGGTTTCCCGGTCCCGATCGGCCACTGGCTGAAGGGCGACGAGGGCGACGCCTACGGCTTCGCCGACCGGCTGCTGCGTGAGGCGCAGACCGGCCAGTGGGTGAACCGCGAGGCAGCGCTGGACCTGCTGCAGGCATTCCGGGCCGGCGACCCCGCCGTGAACGAGCGCCACATCTGGGTGCTCATCGTGTTCTCGCTCTGGCACCAGATCTACATCGAGCAGACCTATGACCCGATCGCGCTCGGCTGGGAGAAGGCGCAGGGGGCCACGCGCTGACCCGGCCGGGAGTACGAGTGGGTCGTTTGGCAGCGGAGGAGTCGCTGTCCGGTGAACCCGGCAACTCTTATGAATAGGCACCAAGCTCTCCATTCGTGACGTAGCTAACTTTCGGGTTTGCGCCGATGTAAGAAACACGTTTTCTAGGGGTTCCCAGTCATCATGCTTGTCGGCATGGCAAGTCACTGCTGTCCCAGTGGCTGTGTCGGCCGTGCCTCCTGGCAGTTCGTGACCGCCTGCCACCACGACGGCGCGAGCTTGACCGGGAACAGTCCTGCCGGGTGGTTTGAGAACTTTTGGCGTAAGGGAGATGTCAGGGGAGCCGGGATGGTTTTCGCCGGCCGCGGGTGGCCAGGACCTTCTTCGGCAGGGCAGCTCCGGGCCGCGCGGCTGTTCTCGGCGGGCGTCGTCGCTTACAGTCTCATCTGGAGATGAACACGTCGGCGGAAGGGAAGACGGCCGTGCCGAAGCCCCGGTTGGTTCACCTTGCCAGGCTGTATGTCAAGGACTGGTTGTCTGTGACTCCGATCTATCTATCCACCGTCAGGTTCCGTCCGGCCCTGCAGGAACCTGAAGACCCCCGCCCCTGGGTCAGGCGGACCACCGATATCGTGATAGAGGGATATCCGCGCTCGGGAAATACGTTCGCCGTCGTGGCATTCCGGCTGGCTCAAGGTCGCAAGATCGAGATTGCTCATCACCTGCATGCCGCCGCTCAGATTAAGCGGGCGGCTCGTCTTGACGTTCCGGCGATCGTGCTGATACGGGAGCCATCTGAAGCGATTCTATCCTTGGTGGTCAGGGACCCGCATGCCTCGATTCGGTGGGCTCTTCGCAGCTACATACGCTTTTATTGCACCGTTGTTCCTTACCTCGAGAAGACGGTGGTCGGGCCCTTTGCAACGGTTACATCGGACCTCGCGAGCATTATCCGAATGGTGAACACACGCTATGGAACGGCCTTTAATGAGTTTGTGCCGACTGAGGACGCGCTGAACTCGGTTCGGCAGACCGTCGAGTGGATGGGGCGGCGGGATTCCATGATGACGGGGCAGGATTACCATCTGGGCGTCGCCCTGCCCAGCGAGCAGCGCCGACGCGCGAAGGATGCACGCCGGGCCGAGTACCTTGACGAACGCAACAAGCCGCTCCGCCTTACGGCGGAGTCGCTCTATGAGCGCGTTATGCAGTACTCACGTAACTGACTGCCGACCTGTTCGCCCGCGGCTTATGCAGTTATTGCCCAACCATTCGATCCAGAAGCAATTATGGGCTCGGTAATACTCGGCGTGATAGTGGATCTTGTACGTGCTGCTGGGCGCCAGCGCCGCCCCCACCAGGGACAGGTACCAGCATGCCTCTGGCACGGCGACGAGAGTTTGTCGGCAGCACTGAGGTCACATCGATGGCGTAAGCAATCCCGGCTATCTGCGCGAGGTTGCCGTGTGGGAGCAACATCGGTGAGCCAGCGTCGCTCTTGTTCCCGCTGTGCGGCCGGAGCCGCCGATACCTGGGGAGGAGACTATGATTGGCTGCGAGTGGCAGCAATAACTGGCGGGGGAGGCCAGACTTGCGGCAGGGACGGCGTGGACTTCTCACTGAACGCCGATCAGTGCGGGCTGCCCGTGCGCCGGAAAGCAGGAGCCCGCGGATGGGTGACAACCCCGCGGGAAAGTTGCTACGCAGTGTGGAAGGCGTGGCTTACTGGGCGGCAGTCGCGCCGGTCCTCGCCCGCCTGCCGGCCGCCCCGGGCTACCGCATCGCATGCTGGCGCGGCGACCTGCTCTTCCGGTGCCAGGCCGGGGAGCGCGCTGAGCTGGCGAGGAACGTGCGGCTGGTGCTCGGGAACGACCTCAGCCCGGCGGCGGCGCAGCAGGTAGTCCGTGACTGGTTCCGGCTCGTCTCCTGCAGCACGGTCGACGTGAAGCGGCTGCGGCGCGGGGCACGGCCCCTGCGGCGGCTGGTCGAGATCCGTGGGCAGGAGCACCTGGAGGCGGCACTGGCGGCGGGCAAGGGAGCCATCCTGTGCTCCGCCCACTTCGGCTCCCACGCCAGCGGCTTGTCGGTGCTGCACGCCAGCGGCTTCCCCGTCACCCACATCGGGCGCTGGGACCACAACTATAACTATGACTACAGGGTCAACTATAACCGTAGGGTCGGCCTTTCATCCGCCGAGCGGTGGTTCTGGGAACTGGTCTACGCCAGGCCGGTGCTGCGCTATCGGCAGCGGCCGAACATCGAGCCATGGCCTGGCCGACCTCAGGTCGCGGTGCTGGCAGCTAGGGCACTCCGCGCCAACGAGGTAGTGTCGATCTCGATCGACGCGCCGCCGCTGGACAACGAGCGGGCCCGCGCCGTCGAGGTTCCCTTCCTCGGCCGCCGAGCCCAGCTGCTGCCAGGGGTCGTGACCCTTGCCAAGTTGACCGGCGCGCCGGTGCTCATGGGTTTCCTGTACCGCAGGGCCGATTACCGCCACCAGGTGTGGGAGATCTCCGCGCCAGTGCCACTGGAGGGAGAAACGGCGACGGCATTCGGGCGCTGCGTCGCCGAGGTGAGCACCGCCATCCGGCGAAGCCCGGGCCACTGGAACCTCTGGCACACAGTCGATGTTGCCCGCCTCGGGCTGATCGAGCCGCAGCGGGACGGGTCACCAGCCGGGGGGCCTGTCCTTCCACCAGACGGGAGATCCTACGACGGACCGACAGGTAGCGTCGCAGCTCAGGAGTGACCTGCGCCCGGCGCCAACGACCGGGCTACCCGTCCTCAGCAGTCACGTTGCTTCCGCAGGTTCCGCAATGGATTGGTTGAACTCTTCGAGGGCGCTCAGGCTCTGCGACAGGCTGGCCTCGTCCGCTGTCACCGGTTCGATCTCGCCGTCGGCAAAACGGCGGTAGGCACCGAGGTCCAGCAGGCCATGCCCGCTGATGTTCACGAGGACGACCAGCGGGGCTTCCCGGCGCGGGTGCCGCGACACGACATCCATCATCCCGGCCACCGCGTGCGCGGCTTCAGGAGCGGGCAGAATGCCCTCGGTCTCGCAGAAGAGCAGGCCGGCCCGGAATGAAGTGACCTGGTCGATGGCCATCGCCTCCAGGGAGCCGTCAGCGTACATGGCGCTCGCCAGCGGCCCGGCGCTGTGGTGCCGCAGTCCGCCCGCGTACACCGGCGGCGGCACGTAGGTGCTGCCGAGCGAGTAGATCTTGGTGATCGGGGTTGTGCCCAGAGCATCGCTTAGGTCGTAGCGGTAGCGACCTCGTGTCAGCTTCGGACACGCGGCCGACTCGACGGCGACGAGCCGGACCGACCTTCCGGAGTCCTTCGCCGCACCCAGGAAGGGCAGCGCGATCCCGCCGAAGTTCGATCCGGCGCCCATGCACGCAATGACGCAATCAGGGAACTCGCCCAGCGAGGCCATCTGCGAGACGGCCTCCCGGCCGATGACGGTCTGGTGGAGCAATACCGAGTTCTCGCCGCTCCCGACGGCAAAGCGTGACTCGCTGTCCTCGCCTGCGAGCGCAAGCGCTTCCCCGGTGGCCCCGGCGAGGGTGCCGATTGCCTCCGGGTCCTCCATGAGCGCCCTCTGCCCGACTTCGGTCAGGTTGCTAGGACTCTCATGGACTACCGCACCGAAGAGCCGCATCATCTCGCCGCGGATGGGCTTCTGACGCAAGGTGGATCTGACCCAGAAGATCGTGCAGCGGAGACCCATGACCTGGCATGCGTAGGCCAGAGCGGTCCCCCACTGCCCCGCGCCCGTGCCCGTGACCAGGTGCTTTACGCCTGCGCGAGAGTAGTAGTAGGCCTGTGCCAGGGCGGTGTTGAGTTTGTGGCTCCCGGTGAGGTTGGCGCCCTCGTATTTGTAGTAGATGCGAGCGTTGGCGCCGAGGCTCTCCTCCAGGAGTACCGCCCTGCGCAGGGGCGTCGGACGGTACTGCGCGTACAGATCTAGGACCTCGTCGGGGATCGGGATGTACCGGTCGGCCGTGTTAATGGACTGCCGGGCGAGTGCCAACGGCTGCTGGAGCAGCGCGCCCTGTCCCGCCGCTTTCACCGCTCCCGCCAATCGTGATCTCGACACCGCCGAGGTCATGTACTGCGGCCGGTCGTGCAGGATGTTGAACCAGTGAGTGGGGAGCAGTGGGTCTCGTGGCACGCGGTTGTCACCCACGCGCGGCCTCCTTTCTGGGCTCACGGGCGCGCAGGTAGGCGCAGATGGCGTTCACGCTGACGAAATTCTCCGGGAGAAGATCCGCGTCGCCCATCGTGATCCCGAACCGCTCTTCCAGGAAGACCACCAGCCTGAGCAGGCTCAGCGAATCGAGGATGCCGCTGTCTAGCAGTGATGTGTCATTCGCCAGCGGCAGTAGCGCCGCGTCCGGGACGAGTTCCCGGCTGATGTAGTCGTTGATGATCGTCTCCACTCGGGCACGCTCCTTTTTCTTGTGTCTGCTAGGGCTTGTCCCGTCGGCCGTCTTCGGCCGGCTCCAGCTCGGTTGGCTCCTGGGCGAGGCCGGCCCGGTCGACCTTGCCGGTCGAGGTTCTCGGCATCTCCTCCCGGAACTCGACTATGTCCGGCACCATGTAGCTCGGCAGCCACCGTCGGCAGTGGTCCAGCACGTTCTCGCGGGTGAGGTTGCTGCCGCCGTCCGCGGTGACGACCGCCCGGAGGCGGCTGCCGAGCAGCTCATCGGGCACCGGCAGCACTGCCGCCTCCCGGATGCCCGGGTGACGGTGCAGCGTGGATTCCACCTCGCCCAGCTCCACCCGGTAACCGCGGATCTTCACCATGCTGTCCCGGCGGCCCAGGTAGGCATAGTTCCCATCCGGTTCCAGGGTCACCAGGTCTCCGGTCCGGTACACGAGCTCGTCGCACTCTTCCTGGAATGGGTTCCGGACCAGCGCCTCGCTCGTCTTGGCCGGCTGTCTCCAGTACCCGCGCATCAGCGAGGGACCCCGCACGTACAGCTCACCCTCCTCGCCGGGGCGGGACACCCGGCGGCCTTCGCTCGTGACCGCGAGCACCTCGGTGTTGGCGCAGGCCTTCCCGATGGGGGCCGGCCGGTCATCGGCCCAGCCCGAAGACACTTCGAACGCCATGCATACGTTGGTCTCAGTCGGCCCGTACCAGTTGAGGTAGCGGGGATGCGGCAGCTCGGCTATCAGACGGGCGAGGTGCTTGGGGGGGAACACCTCCCCGGCGAAGATCACCATCCGCAGGCCCGACAGGTCGAGCTGCTGCAGGCCGCCGTAGCAGGCCAGCAGCGTGAGAACCGAGGGCACGGAGTACCAGACCGAGATCCGCTCGGCTTCCAGCCATCTCGCGATCGATACCGGGAAGGTGGCTGCTCTTTCCGGAAGCACCGTCAGGCACGCGGCAGCCCGGCAGGCGGCGAAGATGTCGAAGACCGATAGGTCGAAGTGCAGCGGCGCGGGGCTGCAGACCCGGTCCTGCTCGCCGAGCCCTGCAGCGGCTGCCGCCCAGTCCACAAACGTGAGCGAGTTGCGATGGGAGATCATCACCCCCTTCGGGGTGCCGGTCGATCCTGACGTGTACAAGATGTACGCGAGATCGGTCTCGATCGCCCGTTCCTCAGCAAGTGGCTCTCCTGATTCCCCAGTCACCGCGGTCCACGGCACAGTCGCCGCGTCTTGAACCGGGACCCTGGCCGCCTCCCGGCGCCTCGGGCGGCCGGGAACGCCCATTACCATCACGTCGGCCGGCCAGGGTACGGTGCCGGCCAAGGTAGCTGCCTGGGACGTCCTTGCCTCGTCCGCCACGATCACGGCGGCGCCGCTGTCCCGCACCATGTGGCTGAGCCGCTCGGCGGGTGCCTTCGGGTCGAGCGGCACGTAGCAGGCCCCGGCCTTCAGCGCTCCGTATAGCCCCACGACCGCAGCGGCCGACTTGGGGGCGAGGATCCCCACCCGGTCGCCGGGCGCCACGCCCAGCCGCAGCAGCGCCCGGGCCACCTTGTTACTCAGCTGGTCCAGCTCCTGGTAGGTGAGCAGGCAGTCGCCAGACGCTACCGCCTGCCGCTGCGGCTGCCGCGCCGCAGCCTCGGTCAGCAGCCGCTGCAGCAGATACGCCATCACGCTTCCTTTCCTGTGTGCGCTGGGATGCTGTGCGCTGGTGATGCCTCGCCTCCCTGGGTGACTCAGAGCCCGAGCATCCGGGCGATGACGACGCGCTGGATCTCCGACGTGCCCGAGTAGATGGTCCCGGCGACCGCATCCCGGAGATCCCGCTCGATCCCCGCGTCCTTCATGTAACCCCAGGCCCCGTGAACCTGGATCGCGTCCTGGCTGGAGCGCACCCACGCCTCGCTGATGAACAGCTTCGCGGCGGCCGCTTCCGCCGGGGCGGACTTGCCCTGCTGCTTCAGCCATGCCACCCGGTAGATCAGCGACCTGGCCGCCTCCAGTCGCACGTACATGTCGGCCAGCTTGTCGGATACACCCTGGAACTTTCCGATGGGCTTGCCGAACTGCTCGCGTGACCGCGCATAACCCACACACGCCTCGAGTTGCCGCCGCATCGAACCCACGACGCTGGCAAAAAGGCAGCTCCGTTCCCAGTCCATCGACGAATTGAAGATCGACATACCCGCCCCCTCCGGCCCCAGCCGGCTCTCCACGGGAACGACGCAGTCGTGCAGGGTTATCTCGCCCATCGGCGAGGTCCCCAGGCCCATCTTCTCGAAGCTGCTGCTCACAGAGAGCCCGGGCGTCCCCGCGTCGACGAGGAAGGCGGAGATCCCGGATAGCCCGGGCCGGTCCGGGTCCACGGCGTAGACCAGCAGTACGTCAGCGACCGGGGCGTTGGTGATGTACTGCTTGTTCCCGTCGAGGACGTAGTGGTCATCGTGCCGCACGGCGCGGGTGCTCATGTGCAGCGCGTCGGAGCCGGAGCCGGACTCGGTCATCGCGTGCGCGCCGACGAGGTCCCCCGACACCATCCCGGGCAGGTACGCCCGCTGCTGCGCCGGGCTTCCGAACGTCAGCAGTGGCAGCTCGACGCTCCACATCTGAGCGTTGAGGGAAAAGAGGAGCCCGTTGTCCAGGCACCCGTATCCCAGGGCCTCCATGACCAGGGCTGTCGTGACGACGTCGGCGCCGGCCCCGTCCAGCTCGGCGGGAACGGGCAGGCCTTGAACCCCGAACTTGGCACACTTCCGCCACGCCTCCCGCGGGAACTCTCCGGCATCCTCGCGCTTCACCAGATCCTCGTTGAGCTCCCGTCGGGCGAAGTCAGCCGCTGCCTCCGTCAGCCGGCGCTGTTCGGCACTCAATGAGAAGTCCACGCCGCCTCCTGGCCGGTGCCAGCCTTGGACCGAGCGAGCTGCAGCTGCGGGGTGAGCTTGCCGGTGGCGGGCAGCCGGTACCGATCCAAGCAGTGGTGGGGCAATTCGATCAACTCCTCGATCTGGATGCCGGAGTGGCGCAAGAACTTGATGACAGCTAGGTCTTCAGTTTCAGCGGTGCCCTTCGAGTGTGAGGTGGCGGCGTTTCCCCGGTGCCGGGGTCGTCGGCCCAGATACGGGGCTGGTGCTGCGACTGCCGCCAACCTGGCTGGCGACGGCGCCGGTTGCAGCATGAAGAACGGCAGCTGCGACCTCATCCCAATCCCGCAAGTACCCTCTGCGTTCAGCGCTGGCACGGGGATCCATCGATGAGGCGCCGTTGATGGCGACGCTTAGGGTCTCGGCGAGGCTTGCGGCGTCGACATTCGTGAGAAATCCGTTCTCGCCTGCCATGATCAAGTGCCGAGTTGCGTTGTCTGGATGATCGGCAGTCACAACGGGGAGACCGCAAGCATTGGCCTCCAGCGCTACTATTCCAAATCCTTCGCGTTCTGATGGCAAGGCGAATACTTTCGCGGACTTCATTACCCCATAAATCGCCGGGCCGGGAAAGTAGTCGTGGAATATTACATTCTCGCCCAAGCCAAGATTGATGCTTAGCGATTCAAGCCGTGAACGCTCCGGTCCTTCGCCGACAATGCGGCAGCATAGTCCAGGAACTTCTTTTTTCATTGAAGCCAATGCTGCCAGGAGAATATCGATGTTTTTATTCGCGAGGAGACGGCCGGCGAAGAGAATGTCTGACCGAAGCTCGGATTCCTTCTGTGCTGTGATCGTCGTTAGGTCGACGCCCAACTCGATCGTGTGCACAGGAGCCGTCACTCCCAGCTGGTCGATCAAGCGGGCTGATGTCTGGCGTGAGACTGCTACAATCTCTTCAGGCATTCGAGCTGCGAGCCACTCGATAACTGTGCTTATAGGAGCAAGTCGGCCTAGGTAATTCTTCCAGTATTCGTAACCCCATACTTCGTGCCATGTGGCTATCATCCGCTTCCGCCTCAGTGTGCAGACGATGCGGGCAGCGAAGAGAGGAAAGTAAGGCATGTGGTCGACGTCAAGAAAGTCGAACTTTGCTGCTATCAGCTTGAAGGTTGCGAGCCCAAACATAAGAGCTTGAAATATTGACCTGCACTCGCCGTGATAAAGCGGTCGTCGCTTACAGATCGCATGAAGCTGGACGCCATCGAGGTGAACAGTATCTTCGCCATCCCACCATTTCATCGTGTATATATGAACTTCAATCCCGATCATCTTCAGGCGCCGAGTAATTTCCCACAAGCGGCGCTCTCTCCCGCCGATATTAAAGGGATAGACAACGTCGCTCACGAAGCCAATGCGGCACGGTCGCTTGTCCCGAGGAGACCGAATCGCATCCAATGTTAGCCCGCCCCTTCTCGGCAAGAGTAGCTGCCTCCGCATCCGCAAGCGCAGCAGAATAAATTGCTTACGGACCGGTAGAACGAGAATGCTAGGCACGGCAAACTATGCGAACGATCGCTGGCATTGGTGTCGCCAAACGATTCCGCACTCCTTGCCTGCCCGCATGGGCAGCTGGTCCTCCTCGCCCCTTTCGCATGCACGAATCTACGCTGGGGAATTGGGATCTTGCCTCAGCAAACTGGCGTATATATCCCACGCTGTTTGAATCAAGTCAACCGGTCGATGACGGGCACCTTGAGCCACTGGACCAAGACCCGGGATCGACGCCGCAGAAGGCGTCCCCGGTGCCTCGGCCCCAAACAGGAGGGCTTCTCGAATATCCGCTATCGGCACGATTAGTGCAGTCCGCCGGACATAGGGGCGGTGGTCAGCCAATCACCCGCCGTGGGCATCAGCGGCGACTGTGCCCAGTCAGTGTGGCTCAAGCCCCAAGCCAATAGCTGCTGAGCACCGAAGCAGCAGTGCAGCCTAAGATGGAGCTATGGGCCGCCGCCCGCTGCTACCGAGAACAGGTCCGTCCTGGCGGACGCTGGGGCAAGACAGCAGGCAGTTAGAGTTTCGGTCGGGGATTCTGAGCGCAAGAGTCATGTTTCAAGCCGCGGGCTTGAGCCGTGCCCGGGTGATGTAGTTCTCGTCGTGGCGGTCGATCGCGGCCCAGCACCTGGCGTAGTCCGGGTGGGGCTTGTGGCTGGTCGGCGGCGGCTAGGGGCCTGAGCAGGCGGTTGTAGAGCTTGGTGTAGAAGGGTACGAACGTGAAGGTCCTGATCGCCGGTGGGTCCGGCTACATCGGCAGCACGGTTGCCTCGGCTTGCCTGGATGCGGGGATCTGCCCGGTGATCCTGGACAGCCTGGTCACGGGCAGGCGCGAGTTCGCAGCGAACCGGGAGTTCTACGAGGGCGATATTGCCGACGGGCTGCTGGTCGACCGCATCTTTGCGGAACACCCGGACATCGACGCGGTAATCCATTGCGCGGCGCTGATCGTGGTCCCCGACTCGGTAGCCGATCCGGTCGGGTACTACCGAGCGAACGTGACCAAAAGCCTGGAGTTCGCCGCGCACCTGCTGCGCAACGGCTGCCGGCGGCTGATCTTCAGCTCATCGGCTGCCATCTACCGGGCCAGCGCGGACCTGACCGTGGATGAGGATTCGCCCATCGACCCGCTGAGCCCGTACGCGCGCACCAAGGCGGTGTGCGAGGCGATGTTCGCCGACATCGCCGCGGCGCAGCCGATCCGCGTCTTGTCCCTGCGGTACTTCAACCCGATCGGCGCCGACCCTAAAATGCGCACCGGCCTGCAGCTGGCGCGGCCGACCCATGCGCTTGGCAAGATGATCCAGGCCCAGCAACAAGGCGTTCCGTTCCTGATCACCGGGACGGACTACCCGACACGCGACGGGTCAGGTATCAGGGATTACATCCATGTCTGGGACCTGGCCGCGGCTCATGTGGCCGCGCTGGACAGGTTCGATGCCCTGTCCGGTCCGGCCACCGCCATCAACCTAGGGACCGGTCGGGGCACCACAGTCCGCGAACTTGCCGACGCATTCAACCGCGTTGCTGCTAGCCCGATCCAGATGCGCGAGGCCGGGCGGCGGCCGGGCGACGTCGCCGGCGCCTACACCCGCATCGACCGCGCGGAGCGCCTTCTCGGCTGGCGTGCACGGTACGACATCGCCGATGGGATCCGTCATTCGCTTCAGTGGGCCGCAATCCGTGACGAGATCCTGTCCGGCGACGAGGCTGCGCGGGTCCGGCGGATCAGTTTTCTGGACCGCTGATCCAGCGTTCGGTTCGCGCCGGTCGAACTGCCCGGTTCGGGGCAGGTCCGGGTGCAGCGCCTGTACCCCAAGACGATACTGAAATCCGCGGTGCGTACGATGCTCGTACCAGTGCCGAGGACGGCTGTGTTCGGTGGTCAGCCGGTGCGGGATACTGAACTGCTGACGTGGTGCGGTGAGGTCATCTGGTCGGTCCTGGCCGATCTTTGAGGGTTATCGCGGAGAAGGGATTGTGCGGTGCTTCGGAGGCTGATCAAGGCGTCCGCCATCGTGGTCGGTGTCGGCCTGGCGGTGGCCGCGTGCTCTCCGGTGAAGATGGGCGCGGCGGCGATCGTGGGCAACCAGCGGATCACGATCGCGACCCTCGATACCGAGGTCACCAACCTCAGCCAGGCCGCCGCGCAGTACCCGTCGGCCGTCAGCCTGACCGCGTCGCAGCGGACGCAGGCCACCTTGACCTGGCTGATCCGGTACCAGATCTTCGAGGAG
>Ga0210390_10000831_pt1 | contig 31471 bp, 28 predicted proteins | sample IncBWH11OmetaG_FD_161050 | JGI IMG/M metagenome (GOLD analysis project Ga0210390, IMG submission 161050) | Forest soil microbial communities from Barre Woods Harvard Forest LTER site, Petersham, Massachusetts, United States - Inc-BW-H-11-O ...
GCGTCGAGGCGTAGTCGTCGGTCAGTACCAGAGTGGAGTCGTCGGCGCGCCCGATCAGCACCGGTTGGCCGCTGAGGGTGATACGAGCACCGACCAACGCCCCCTCGGTCACGACCAGGTAGCGCGCGGCGGTTAAGCGCTGTCGCGACGGCAATAGTGTGCCCCGCAACGTCAAACCGCGCCGCACCATCACCGCGCCGGTCGGAGCATAGATGTCAGTCCGCAGGATTCTCAGCACCGACCAAATGAACAGCCACAACAGCATCAAGAACCCGGCGCGCGTCAGCTGCAGCACTAGTCCCTGCATCTGGCGTCCCCTCCGTCCTGGCACCGCACGCTTCGCGTGACCGGATATGGCAACGTCACGATACTTGGACGGCGGTCGACGCGGGGTGAAGCTGGGTAGCTCCGCTACCTAGTGGCTCAATGGATGTGGACGACGATCTCAGAGTGCCCAAGCCGGATCACGTCGCCGTCAGCCAACTGCCATTCCTGCACAGGCGCGTTGTTGACGGTGGTGCCATTGGTGGAGTTGAGGTCCGACAGTAACGCGACATGGCCGTCCCAGCGGATCTCCAGATGCCGGCGCGACACACCGGTGTCCGGCAGCCGGAACTGGGCGTCCTGGCCGCGGCCGATGATGTTGGCACCGTCGCGCAACTGGTAAGTGCGTCCGCTGCCGTCATCGAGCTGCAAAGTGACCGCGGTCCCGGAGGACGAGTAACCGGCCTGTCCGTAGCCGCCGTAGCCACCGGCTTCGGCGGACTGGCCATAGTCGTAGTCGCGCCCGGCCTGCTCGGGGTATCCACCGCCGTATGGCTGGCCGGGGGCCTCGCCGTAACGGCCGTAGTCGGGCTGTTGGGCGTAGTCCTGTCGGCCGTACCCCGGACCGCCGGCGTAGCCCTGCTGGTCGTAGCCGCCGCCCTGGTCGGGATAGGGCGAGCGTTGGTCGGGTGCGGCGTAGCCGCCCTCGTCGTGGCGGGCCGGTCCGCGGCCGTAGTCGGCGTACTCGCCGTATCCCTGGCCGCCGGGTTGGTCATAGCCGCCCTGGCGGTAGCCGGCGTCATAACCTTGGCCGCCGCCGTAACCGCCGGCGGGGCGCTGTTCGTGCTGCGGGTAGCCGCGTTGGTCGGGGTAGCCGCCTTGATCCGGGTATCCCCCCTGCTCGGGGTAACCGCGCTGGTCGGGGTAGCCGCGTTGATCGGGGTATGCCCCCTGCTCGGGGTAACCGCGCTGGTCGGGGTAGCCGCGCTGGTCGGGGTAGCCGCGTTGGTCGGGGTAGCCGCCTTGCGCCGGGTAGCCACCCTGGTCGGGTGGCGCGGCCGGGTAACCGGGCTGGTCCGGGTAGCCGCCCGATTCCGGCGGATAGGCACCCCGGGGATCCTGGCCACCGCGCGGGTCGTCTTGCGGCTGCCCGTGGTGTTCGTCGTAGTAGTCGTCGGGCCGCCCCTGCCCCTGGCCGCCGCGGTAGCTCGAATTCTCAGTCATCGGTGGTACTCCTGGTTCTGCGCTGAACGCATGGTCTGATTGTGGCGGGGCGAGGTCGCTGGCCGACGGGCGGGGCGCGACATCGGGGTTGACAGCACCGCGGGCGCGGAACTGGCCGGTATGTAGGTTCGCCGACTGCTCGAACCGGACGACCACGTCACCATATGTTTGCCACCCCTGTTCGCCGATGTATCCCGCCAACTGCCTAGCGAAAGCGTCCGAAGTGAGGTCCGGGTCGGCGCCCACTTTCCGGTAGTCGTGCATACCGAGGGTAATGATGTATTCGTTGGGAGCCAAAAGCCGATCGCCCTGAAGCGGGCGGATTCCGTCGGCCGCCTCCCTGCGCAGCAGGGCTTCTACCTCTTGGGGGACGATCGATCCGCCGAACACCCGGGCGAAAGCATCACCGACGGTGACCTCAAGTTTGCGCTCGATGCGTTGAACTAGCCCCTTCTGGCTGCTGGTGTCCAAGCGCCCGCCTCAGTCCTGGTCTATCGCGGCCGCACGGCGGACGATCCTCCGGCGTGTCGCATCACGCGTGTCGTACTTCAGCATGCTATCGGGCCTGTGCAGCGCAGCGGCACTTGCAGAATTCTGAGAATCGCATCAATCCAGGTCAAGCGTTGCGTTCGGCGGTGCCGAGCACCGCCGTCCGGGCGTCGGCGCAGTTGGGGATGCCGGCCATTGCAGTGGTAGGCTCCACCGATTGTTCAGGGCGAGTGGCGGAATGGCAGACGCGCTGGCTTCAGGTGCCAGTGTCCTTCGGGACGTGGGGGTTCAAGTCCCCCTTCGCCCACAACGAGCAGTTCTACAAACTCAGCGAAAGTATCGGGTCGCGAGGGTGATCGCGGCAGAGGTTTGATTCACTCCCCGTTAGCTAGTGAAGTCAACCCGCGCGTCGGTCTCTTGGTCGAGGCCGAAGACCTGCACGGCCGCTGACTTTCCTTTCAGCGCGTGCGATCCCCGGTCGATTAGTCCCAGCGGTCGAACAATCAGTGCATCGACGGACTGCTGGGTGAGAAGGATCGCGTCACCCGTGATCTTGGTGAGCTGCTCGACGCGGGCAGCGACGTTTGTCGTGTCGCCGATAAGGGTGAACTCAAGGTGGCCTCCGCCGCCGATGGTGCCGGCAATCACCACACCGGTGTTGATCCCGATGCCGATCCGGAGGTCGCCACCGAATCGCTCCGCGACGAGGCGCTGAATCAGGACCGCGGCGCCCACCGCGGCGTCGGCGTGATCCGCGAGGTCGTTGGGGGCGCCGAAGACGGCCAGCGCGCCGTCGCCGAGGAACTTGTTGACGTGCCCACCGGCGTCGACAACAGCAGGCACCACTATCGCGAACAAGGCGTTGAGCCGGGCGACAGCGTCTTCGGCGGTGTTGGCCTCGGCGAACGGCGTGAAGTCGCGGATGTCGACGAACATCACCGTCACCTCGCGGCGCTCCCCGGTAAACACGTCGTCACCCTGCCGGAGTAGCCGCGCCGCCAGGACCGGGTCGACGTAGGTCCCGAACGCCGACTGAAGTCGTTGCCGCTCAGCCAATCCCGCTTGCATCCGGTTGAACGACGCCGCCAGCGTGCCCAGGTCATCGTCTTGAACTACTGGCAGGCGTTGGCTGTAGTCACCGGCCGCAACGCGTTCGGTTCCTTTGGCGAGGTCACGAATGGGTAGCATGGACGGTGAGAACGCGGCGCCGACAGTGAGCGGCACCGCAAATACAAGCGTCAACGCGCACCCGATGCCCACGGCGAGCAGGGGGGCCTCACCAGCGCGATCAAACACCGCCGCCAGCATCGCGCCCCCCACGGCGAACCCAAACGCGGTTGCGAGCATGGCCACGTTGGACCACGTGGCGAAAGTCGGGCGAGAACGAGGCAGAGACTCGCCGATCCCGGTGTAACCCGCGATTGCGACCCGGGCTGGTCGCAGCGCCCCTTCCACGAAGCTGTGGACAGCGACCAAATTGACGGCAGTTGCGAACGCGGCGCCCAGAATCCCGTACTGGACGAGCCGCGGTCCGGTCCCCCCGGCGATCGCACCGACAACAACCGACAACACGGCGGCATAAGCAGCTACGGCAGCATGAGCTCGGACAACCAACCTTCGACCCCAGATGTACGTGGCCTCCAGTGCCTCCGCCCGGTCGACGTCGTAGCCGGCGGCCCACCGGTCTACTACGCGCATGGATGCGAGCCCCGGAAGAACCTGCACGAATGACAGCACGGGCATGGCGGCAGCGGTGAGGGCGGCCACTTGGACGTAGTGACTGGACTTTTCGAACGCGACAATGACGGACGAAAAGAAGAGATAGAGCGGCAAGGTTGCGAGGATCGCGACCACCCAGATCGCCCATGAATACCTCGCGCCGTACCGAACCCACGCCCACTGCCAGATGCGGTCCATGCCGCGACACTAAGTGGCCAGCCACCTTGTCACCCGCATTTGTATCGTGCCGCCAACGATCTGGACATCCGCGCGGCTAATTTCGTCCTGTCGGCGATGACGTGATGCCGGTCGCAGATGCCCAACTTCGCAGCAACGATGCCCGCCCCCAACTGACCCGCGGACTGCGACACGGCCTGATGCATGCACTCGCGAGAGACGCCACTACTAAAGTGCAGTCGGGTTCCTTGCCTGGCAAATCTCAGAACTAAAGAACTGAGATGACTTTCGTGGGAGCGGTTGTACCGTAAGAAGTACCAGTTGGGGCTGTCTCAGAAGTTGCCTCAAAAATATCGTCTCAGATGGACCCGTTCTGAGACTTTCGTCTTCGTATACCCGTGGCTTCGTCGCGGTGTGACGGTCGGAGAGCAACCAAAGATCACCTGAGGAACCCGCCAAGGGCCCGGCCGTTAGGATTGCGGGATGACTGACTCGGCAGTGACCACGGTGGACGGCGGCGCACGCAGGGTCACTCGGCGGGTGTCGGTCCGCGCATCGAGCGCGGATGTATTCGCGTTGCTCGCCGATCCGCATCGCCACCCTGAGCTGGACGGCTCCGGCACTGTCCGCGACATCCCGGTCACCGGCCCTGAACGCTTGAGCGATGGCGCGAAGTTCAGCGTCGGCATGAAGCAGTACGGCGTCCCCTACAAGATCACCTCGACTGTGACGGCATTCGAGGCAGACCATCTCATCGAGTGGCAGCACCCGCTCGGGCACCGGTGGCGCTGGGAACTGGACGAAACCAAGCCTGGCACTACCCAGATCACCGAGACCTTTGACTACAGCACCGCGAAGGCCCCGAAGCTGCTCGAGTTGTTCGGTCAGCCAGCCAAGAATGGCATCGGGATCACCAAGACCCTGGAAGCGTTGGCCGCCCGCTTCGCCTGATCACCCGCGTTGCCCCCAGGCAACGCATGAACTTTGCAACCCGCGCGGCCTTCGGCCTCAGACTGGGCCTCACATCAACCCTGGTACCGCTCGGATTGGACGAATGCCAGTCTCCGAAGTCCTGGGGCTCCCCATGGCCGAACCGGACTGGCCCGCCGAGGCCATGGCGTGCTGCAGCAACTCCAGCACCACCGTTTACCTCACCGACGGCCAGCGCAGAATGGCCCAGTGGGACCTGATCCCCGGCTCTTGGGAACGCACCGTCTACTTTGAAGCCGCGCGAGCACTCACCGAACAACGTTTCGGCCAGCTCGCCAGAAAGCGGTGGAACGAACGCCAGAAAGCCCGTCTGACGGGGAACTAGAACTGCTCACAAATGTGATGAGTCGGGTCAGGGGTTACACATGAGTCGCGTCACTGGTTACAGGTTGCCCCGGCCATCGGCCGGGGTTTTTCTTTGCGCACGCCGGTTTCTCGGGCACTGAAGTCACTGGCCATCGTGAGGAGCGCCCCGGGAATTAAGGTGCCAGTGCTGCGATCGCAGGCTGGCCGGGCACCTCCGCCGCGGGCTTTTTGGGTAGGAACGCGGCGGGGATCAGTACGGTGAGCGCGAAACTTACGGCCACGACGAACACCACCGTGTAGGCGTGCGACAAGTCGCTGGTCACGTGGTCGATGAAACCCGGTGCCAGCACCTGCGGTGGGTGGGGTGGCACGCCATGTTTGGTGATTTCTTCCTTTAGCGCGGCGGCTTTGCCTGCCGCTTGGATGAATTGGCTGTGGTTGAACTGGCTGGTCAGAATCACCGACATCAACGCGGTACCGATGGACCCTGCGACCTGCAGGTTGACGTTGATCAACGCCGACCCGCACGCCACCTGATGGGGCGCCAGTCCGCGCACCGCGGAGCCGAACAGCGGCATCATCGTGCTGCCCGAACCCATGCCCATCAGTGCCAGGCCGGTCAGCAGTAGCGGCCTGTACGCGCAGTGGTGGCTGACGCCGTAGGCGAACGTGCCCATGCCGAGGGCGGTCACCGTGGTTCCCGCCAGCACCACCCAACCGGGTCCGCGCTTGTCCATGATCCGGCCGGCGATCGGCATCGTCAGCATCGCGCCAAGGCCTCGGGGGATCAGATGCGCACCCGACTGAAGCGGCGTCTGGCCGAGCAATTGCTGGAAGTAACTGGGGACCAGCAACACGGCGCCGAAGAACGCGATCGCGTGCAACGAGATCGTCGTGTTGGCCAGTGCGACGATCCGGTTTTTGAACAGTCGCAGGTCGAGCAGCGGGTGATCGGTGCCAAACAGCGCGTGGAGTACGAATCCGATGATCAGCAGCAGGCCGACTGAAGCGGGAATCCACGCCGCACGGTGGGTGAGGGTGCCGTGCGCGGGTAGCGACGACGCGCCGTAAAGAAACAGGGCCAGGCCAGGGGAGAGCAGCAGCATGCCGATGAAGTCGAATCTCTCGGCGGGGTGCGATTCGTCCTTCGTAAAGACGATCGCGGCCAGCGTGAACGCCAGGGCGCCGATCGGAATGTTGATCAAGAAGATCCACGGCCAGCCGAAGGACTGGATCAGCCAGCCGCTGAGCATCGGCCCTCCCATTGGGCCCAGCAGCATGGGGATGCCGAGCACCGCCATCAACCGGCCCAGCCGTTTTGGGCCGGCCGCGCGGGTCAGGATGATGAAGTTCAGCGGCATCAGCATGCCGCCTCCGAACCCCTGCACCACCCGGAAGGCGATCAGCAGCGTGATGTTGGGTGCCATCGCGCACAGCAGCGACCCTAGGGTGAAGGCCAGGACCGATCCCATGAAGAGCCGCCTGGTGCCGAACCGGTCGGCCGCCCAGCCGGTCACCGGGATCACCGTTGCCATTGCCAGCGTGGTTCCTGTCATGGTCCACGCCACGACGGCCTGGGTGGTGTGGAATCCGGTGATGAAGGTGCGCTGCGCGACGCTGACCACCGTGGTGTCCAGGGTTGCCATCACCGCGGCCAGCACGCCGACGCCGGCGACCTTGAGCAGACCAGCGCTGAGGTCCTCGGGATATGCGTTTGGCGTGGGATGCACGGTGCGATTTACCACTTAGACAGCCTAGCTAGCCGGCCCAGCTAATTGCCTTCGGAGTAGCCGTCTGCCAGCTGTAGATATGCTGTACACCAACAAGACTGACACCGGAGACACGCCGATGGTGCACCTGATGCAGCACGTCGCGGGCGAGATTTGCCCGCACATACGTTGAGGGTTTCTCGTCTCAGGATGGACCCACGGGTTTGCCCAGTTATTCGTCAATATCGACGATCCTCCAAAACGGGGGCAGAAGCCGGTAAGCGTGAATCCGCCCGAAAAGGAAGGGGTTTGGCTGTTCGAGCGAGGAGGTGGGCACGGCGCTTGCCGCGGCACGACCGTGCATATTGTCGTCGGGTCTCGCATGCGGTTCTTCCTTAGTCGCAACCCCCAAGACCTCAGGGCGTCCGAACTGGTGCAGTCCTATTGCTTTGATTGCCATTTCGCCGTTCATGGATGTGATGGCTCCCAGCCCAATGACTGACACCCGACCCCTTTAATGATTGCCGCCGGCGGCCTGTCTTTGAGACTGCCGTGGCGGCGACCTCGGCTACGACGGGAAATCTACGTAGCCGATACGTAAGTCGTGACCGCGCGGCAGTCATCGGGTGATCTTCTTCGGCTGGGGCCTGGCGCTGGCGTTCGCGGCCCGTTGCAGTAGACCGCCGATTATGCTGCGGCACAACTTAATGCGGATTAGTTAAGTCACAAACCGAGCGCCGTGCCACCCTGATCAACTTCCTGAACAACTACACAGCATCCTGATACGCACGACGCCCCTGACACCCTCGGTTGACCACAGTCAGCGCGCTCTTAAGGTCACGTGAGCTCAAAATAATCCAACAGTCACGAACTCGAATGAGTTGTGGTCTCGGTGTTCGACGAAGACAAACGCGGGTATCGGCGGCCAGCGCTATGGATCGATGGCGGCCCGTCAGTGGACTTGGTGAGCGGCGAACCAGTCGAGCAGGAGATCGGCGAGCTTGTCGGGTTGTTCCTCGGGTATCCAGTGCGAAACGTCGGGCAGGATCTCGAACCGGTATTCTCCGCTGACGTACCGAGCGGTGTGATGGGCTGCTTTGGGAAGCAACGCGATGTCACCGTCGCTCCACACGTACAGCGTTGGCACAGAGATCTTTTGGTTGTTGGTACGCGGGTCGGACAATGGGATCGCGCGGTACCAGTTGATGCCCGCCCGCATGGCGCCAGGCTCACTCATCGCCTGTACATCGCGCTCGATAGCGGCAGGAGTCTGCCCGCTCCGCCGCAGGAATTCGGAGGCGAAAGCACCATTGCGGCGCGTCAACAGCCATTCCGGTATTCGCGGCAACTGGAAGACGTACATGTACCAGGACGCCAGACCCTGACGACTGGTCGCAAGCGATTTCATGAACGCGCCGGGATGCGGCACGGATATCGGCGACACGGTTGCCAGCCGGTCGGGCATTTCGGCCGCGGCGGCCCACGCGACCGCAGCGCCCCAGTCGTGCCCGACCAGGTGCACTTGCCGCGCACCGCTGGCGTCGATCAGCGCGCGCACGTCGGCGACGAGTTCCGACGTGCGGTAGTCGCGGCGGCGGAGTGGCCGGGCGCCCGGTGAATACCCCCGCTGGTTGGGCGCCAGGCACCGATAGCCCTCGGCGGCGAGCCGGTCGATGACCGCGTTCCAGCTGTCGTTGCGTTGCGGGAAGCCGTGCAGCAAAACCACGACAGGTCCGTCGTGCGGTCCGGCATCACGGACATCGAAGACCAGGTCATCACGGCGGTAATGCTCCATAGATCAAGGATCTCGCACTACGGAAGCTTGTGGCGTGGCGGGTTTGACACCAGCGCTCGCGGTGGGACGTCTACGCCACGTCAATGGCGGTGGAATTCGCGTCGAGTGCGCGCGCAGCCATGGCTGCTACGGTTAACGTGTGACCAAAGTGGCGAGAAGCTACCGTCGTAGTTGACACACTCTGGCGTCGCGGTCGGCCACGCGCGGGGTCGTGGGTTGGCTTAAGGAGTCGGCGATGAGTGACGCCGCGCAGGGTTCGCGGGTGGGGTCACAGGTTGGGCACTATTACCTCAAGCGCTTGCTCGGCCGCGGTGGCATGGGTGAGGTCTATGAGGCCGAGGACACCATAAAAGAGCGCGTCATAGCGCTGAAGTTGTTGTCACCGCTTTTGTCCCAGGATCCGGTGTTTCGCGAACGCCTGCAACGAGAGGCGCGCACCGCCGGCCGTCTCCTGGATCCGCACGTGGTGCCTGTGCACGACTATGGCGAAATCGACGGACTGCTGTACCTGGACATGCGCCTGATCGACGGCAAGGACTTGTCCACCCTGTTGAAAGAGTCTGGTGCATTGACCCCGCCGCGGGCGGTGGCCATCGTGCGCCAAGCCGCTGCGGCGTTGGATGCGGCCCACGCCGCTGGGGTGATACATCGTGACATCAAGCCGGAAAACATCCTCGTCACTCGCGATGATTTCGCCTACCTCGTCGATTTCGGTATCGCCAGCGCCACCACCGATGAGAGGTTGACTCAGGCGGGCAGCGCCGTGGGGACATGGAAATATGCCGCGCCGGAGCGATTCATTGACGCCGAGGTGACCCACCTCGTGGATGTCTATGCGTTGGCGTGTGTGCTGCACGAGTGCTTGACCGGTGCGCCGCCTTATCGGGCCGACAGCGCCGGCATGCTGATCACCGCGCACCTGATGGAAAACATCCCGCACCCCAGCCGATTGCGGCCCGGGATCCCGGCCGCTTTCGATGAAGTGATCGCGCGCGGCATGGCGAAAGACCCGAAGGACCGCTACGCCAGCGCCGGTGAGCTGGCGCATGCCGCCAACGAGGCGTTGAGTGCGCCGGATCAGGATCGTGCCGAGGACATCGTCGAACGCAGTGAGGAGGCCGCGCTGCCGGCGCCGGCCGTCGAATCGCCGCCCGTCCCCAGTGCTCCCATGTCGGCACCCGGATCCATATCGCCTCAGCCGGCCGGACCCCGCCATCAACGAAGCAGTTCGGAGACAGCGCCCCCTCCGGCACATTCACCGCCAGGCGCAGGATTGGCCCCCGCCAGCATCACCCACACCCGCGCGGATGCACCGCCAGTTGCCCCATCGTTCACACCGGGCGGCGCCTGGCCAGGGCAATTCGGGCCGCCGCCGCGTATATCCCCCTATCGGCGGCCGCCACCCCACAGACAAAGATCCCGAGTTGTCCTAGCTGCCGCCGCCCTGGTAGCAGCGGTCGTTCTCGTCGGTTTCGTCATTTGGTTGGTGCCGTCCGGTTCCACGCCGGCGAAGTCCGGTGCAATGAAATCAAAGTCCTCCGATGCGGAACCCACCGCGTCGGCGCCTGCCACATCGGTGTTCACGCCCCCTCCGGCCGAGTCCCAAGCACGGCTATTTACCCTGCTACCCGCCGGCTACCCCCCCGGCATCTGCAACCCGATCACTGCACCGCCTGGTGCGCTGGCCAAAGTGTCGTGCGGCCAGAATGCCGACCCCGGCGGACCGCCTTCCGCGACGTACACGCTATTCCCGGACGTGGCCACGCTGCGCCTGGCGTTGAATAAAATCGTCCAGACGTCAACGGTCGTCAACTGTCCCGGGCGGATCCAGTCACCGGGCCCCTGGCGCCACACCGCCACACCAGACCAGATCAGCGGCACGCTGCTGTGCGGAATCCAGCAGGGATTTCCAACAGTGGTGTGGACGAATGACGCCGAACTGCTGGTCGGTAGTGTGCAGGCCGAGCCAGCAGGGCCCAACCTCGACCAGCTGTACGGGTGGTGGGCGTCGCACTCGTGAGGCCCGCTGAGCTGCTCGGGGCACGTGGGAGCCGCGCGGAAACGGCGTACTACTTCACTAGACAGTGTGGAAGGTTCAATACACGGTGTGGAAGGCTGTAGTGGTAATTGGCACCCGCGACTTAATCGGCGCGCGGATTGACTAGTTTTAATGGGACGCATCGCATGCAAGCAGACAACTTGGACGATCGCCCAAACGAATATAGGAGGAAATCAAGTTGAAGATCACCGACGCGGTAATAGCGTCAACGGCAACTCTCGCCTCGGCAGCGGCATTCTGCATCAGTGGCGCAGTCACCGCCTCCGCCGACGAAGCCGCTGACACCAGTAACCAGAGTTTGGGTTCTTCGGCAAACATTGGTAGCGGCGGCAATGTTCAAGCGTGGACCATCAGCAACCTAAAGCAAAGTACGGATGCCATTCCCTATCAGGCACACGGCACTCTGTGGGAAGCCACCGCTACCGACGAAGCCGTCCAAGGCGGGGTCACCCCGATAGTGTCGAACCTCAACGCTACGAGCCCGAGCGGACAGACGTATCGAGCCCTGTATCAGGTCGCTACGCCCGAAGGTGTCAACCCAGCCTCCCTCGGCCAAGGGCAAAAGACCACCGGCAAGGTCTATTTCGACGTCACCGGCGACAACCCCACCGGTGTCGCCTACCGCGACGCCGGAGGCCACGACCTGGCTACCTGGGTGCAGTCGACGACGCCACGCGGGACGGGCGGCCAATCCGGGCACGCCGGTGCCGGCGGCCAAACCGCGCCCGCTACCGGTAACAAGCCAGCGGCACCCGCCGGCAACTCGACGACGCTTCCGGCGGGCAGCCAAGGAACGCCGATCCCCGCTGGTAGTCAGGGCACACCTGCTACGGCCGGCGGCCCGGCGTCGCCGGCCGCTGCCCCGGGCACTCCCCCGGCAGCCGGGCCAACGGAACCCGCCCCGGCTGGGGCACCGGGCGCGCCGGCCGCCGCCCCGGGTGGACCTGCGCCGGCTGGCGCTCCGGGTGCACCTGCTCCGGCCGCGGCTCCGGGTGCACCTGCGCCGGCCGCGGCTCCGGGTGCCCCCGCGCCGGCTGGTAGCCAAGGAGCGCCCGCTCCGGCGGCGGGTAGTCCGGCGGCACCCGCTCCGGCTGGCAGTCCAGCAGCGCCCGCGACGGCGCCGGGGAGTCCACAAACGCCGGCTGGCAGCCAAGGGACGCCCGCTTCGGGTGGTGCTCCAGAGGCACCCGCGCCGGCAGGGACCCCAGCAGGTTCGGCTCCCGCAGCCGGCCAGCCAGCCAGTAACGGCACGTCAGCTCCCGCGGGCAATCAATGAACAAGTCAAGGTTCTTCGTGACGTAGACCGACCTTGGTCGGACCTCTGCGAGCGCGGCGGTCGGCCTAAGAGTTGCATTGAACTACGACTGGTCAGAAACACTGACCAGTCGTAGTTCGTCTGCAGATAGATTCGGAGCGGCGATCAGGACGCCCTGTTCAGGCTTGCCGCCTTGGGATCAAGGCCTCGACTCCGGTATCTCCTGGTAAGCCACTGCTCCACCCAGCGCAGCGCCCGACCCCTCGTATTGCGGGCGCTAAGGCTTAAGCGGAAATCAGGGCGACTTTGCGGTCTCGGACTAGGTAGCCGTTGCGCTCGGCGAGCGAACGGAGCTGACGCAGCGCGAAGGTGCGGGCTCGGCCCGATTCGGGAATCACAACTCCGGCCCACAGTCCTTCCACGCCAGGCAGCTCGCAGGCTTCTCTGGCACATAGCCATCGGCGTGGGCACGCCCGGCAAATCGTCTTCGCCGCCTCGTCGGCAGCTCCTGTCCAGCGCTCCGGCTCGCGGGTGCAGGCACCGAGCGGCAGCTCGCGGAGAGTGCTTGCGGTCATGTCTCTGTTCCTTCGGTAAGTGCCGCAATGGTGCGGTCCGTTGAAGCGAAGCGTAGAGTACAAACCGTAGCGATGCAACACTAAGCGCAACACTCCATGTGGAAGATGCTCCACTTCACTACCCCGACAAGCGGGCGATCTGCGACACTTAGCCACCTCAGCCGTAGCATCGACCCGGTTTGGCGTACACCCAACCGCGCTACGGATTCCATACTTGCTCAAAGGAAACGTAGCGAGGGACGTAGCGTCTTGCGCCGTCCAACCGTTAAGATCTCACCGGCGGCCTAAGCCACCGTTCCCAGGATCTCGGAGATGACCAGTTGACGTTTGAAGTCGTTGGCCCTTCAGAATCCGACGCCCGGCAACCATCAAGTGAGTCGGAAAACCTCGACGTCACCGGCACTTGGCACTTCGATGACGACCTGGATCCTGGAGTTGTTCGGGCCGGCGCCGCGGCCGCGGCGCGCCGTCGCGAACTCGACATCAGTCAGCGCAGCCTGGCGGCAGACGGAATCATCAACGCGGGCGCATTGATCGCTTTCGAGAAGGGGCGCAGCTGGCCGCGGGAACGAACCCGCGCCAAGCTCGAGGAGATATTGCGATGGCCTCCGGGCGCGATCGCTCGCATCCGCGAGGGCGGGACGGTCCCCGGCGACGAGGTCACCGAAATCCTGTCCGCAGATGACCAGGTGCCGCTCATCGCGCAAGCGGTCATCGCCGCCGCCGACAGCTGCAGCCGTGCGGTCTCCGGGCTCCCATCAGTCGAGGACCCCGAGTTCACCCGCGCGGCAGCACCAATCCTGGCGGACTTACGCCGCGTTGAGGCTGTCGCTATTCGAGCCACTCAGATCGGCCGGGTCGGCCTACCGTTGATCAAAGCGCTGAGCACGGTGCGCCACCACTACGACGAGCTGATGATGTTGGGCGCGAAGGCGCCGCGCGCGACGCTGGGTCAGCGGTTGTACGCGGCTCGCCGGCGGGCAAACCTCTCGATATCAGAGACCGCCCAGGCGGCAGGGGTGGCCGAAGACGCGATCGTTCGCGCGGAAGCCGAAGACGCGCTACCCGCCGCTACTACCGATGCGATTGAGGCGCTGATTGTGCAGATTAGTTGGGGTTGAATTTCCGAGACGGACCGTCTTGTAGGGACTAAGCGAATCTGTGGCCAGGTCTTTACCAACGCTGATAACCAACAAAATTCGTGCGTTGTGGGGGTTCGGCAGACTGATACGCTCGGATCGACGAAAGAGTGAGAGGGATGTCGGTGGTGGAATGGCTTCTTTCTGCATGTGACGAGTGCGGGGAATAACAGCGCGGGCAACGGCGGGCGCAGAGCCACATTTCGTCAGCCGCTCGGATTTCGTTTAAATCTTCCGGTTTGACAACGCGGGGGAAGAACGTGCCGCGACCCGGGCTCGCCGACTCGATTGCGGGTCCGGGACCGTGGGGTTCGGGATCGCCACCGTCCACTGCCTGCGCCCAGTCAGAACACAGTAGTTTTAGGACGCAGCTAGCGAAGAGAGGAGCTGCCCATGGGTGGCGAGCCGGGTGGCAGTGACGCGGCCCGATCCGTCGCCGACGAGAATGCGGGCAGCAGCCTTAACGGACAGATGCAGCCGAGGTAGACGATGTCCAGTTCCTATACAGTCGACCCCGCAGCCGACGTCGACAATGTGGTCGCGGTCGAACTGACCATCGACGGCATGTTGGTGGTCGCCGACCGGCTCGGCCTGGCGGACTTTCCCACCGCACTCGCAATCCGACCCAACATCCCCCAGCTGGAGCTCCGGGAGCTGGTCTGGGACCAAGTCCGGCGCGATCTGACCGATCAGGGTGTGCTGGATGTTTACGGCGCACCGCATCCGTCGGTCGCGGCCATGGTCGACACCCTCAGCAGAGCCGACCGGACCCTGGAGGCCCGGTGGTGGCGGCGCGACGTCAACGGCGGCACGATGGTGCGTTTCGTGGTATGTCGCAAGGGCGATCGGCATGTGGTCGCCGCCCGCGATGGCGAAATGCTGGTGTTGCAGTTGGTGGCTCCGCAGGTCGGCCTGGCCGGCATGGTGACCACGGTCCTCGGGCCCGCTACTGCCACCGACGTCGAACCGCTCACCGGAGTCGCCAGCAAGCTGGCCGAGTGCAAAACCGCAGCCCAAATCGCGCAGTACGGCGTCGCTCCCGCTTCGGCCCGCATCTACGCCGATATCATCGCCAACCCCACTAGTTGGGTGGAGATCACCGCCACCGAACGCCACCCCGGCGGCACCTCCACCACAACCGACTTAGCAGCCGGTGTTGCCGACTCACGTCAGGGCAGGGTGGTGTCGATTCCTCGCCGAGTCAACGGCGAGCTGTACGGAAGTTTCCTTCCGGGGACGGCGGAGAATCTTCAGCGCGCTCTCGACGGCTTGGTGGAGTTTCTGCCGTCGGGTAGCTGGTTCGAGCACACCGAGATCGATTACTCCTAGTGGAGAAATCAGGAAGGACGCCATGGTGGATCGCACTCCGCCATACGAGCCCCAGGACGACGACGATCACGACGATCTCGCCGCCCTGGATTTCTCCGTCGCTGACGACGGCGCAGAGGGCTCCGTCCTCGATGCTTTTGACGATTACGTCCGAGCTGCGGAGACTGAGGACACGACCGACGATCTGCTCCCGTTGGGTGCCGCGCCGGGGGAGAGCGAAGAGCTTGCACCCGCACTCTTCAGGGTGACCAACCCGCCGGGAACAGTATCGGTATCGGCGCACATGGACGGACGCGTCCAGCAGATTGAGCTAACCACGAAGGCAACAAACATGACCGAATCTCAGCTCGCTGACGAAATTCTCGTGATTGCTGACCTGGCCCGCCAGAAGGCGCGGTCTGCCCAGTACGCAAGCATGCTTGAGGGCATGCGCGATCTTGGGCACGACAACGCGTCGACGCGCGACTTCCTGGGACGCGACCTCGATCTACCGTCGCCGGAAGAGGCGACCGCCGCAGCGGCTGAGGTGTTCGCCACACGGTATGCAGGTGAAGATGACTGAGCACTTAGGCAATCTCTTCGGAAGCGCGGTCAGCATGCTGGCCATGTCGCCGGCGCGATCGATGGAACTGTTCACCGAGATCACAAACTACGAGGAGTCCGCCTGCGATGCGTGGATCGGCCGGATCAGGTGCGGTGACACCGACCGAGTGACGCTGTTCCGTGCCTGGTATTCGCGAAGGAACTTCGGGCAGTTGGCGGGCTTGGCCGACATGTCGATGATCAGCCTGGACGCCAGGATCCCAATCGGTGGGCTCTACGGCGACATCACGTACCCAATCAACTCGCCTTTGGCGATCACCCTCGGCTTCGCCGTAAGTGAAGCGTCGGAGGGCAACTACGCAGACGCCATGGAGGCTCTCGAAGACGCTCCCGCGCGTGGCGCCGAGCACTTGGTGTCGTGGGTCAAGGCGGTGGTCTACGGCGCGGCCGAACGCTGGACCGACGTGATCGACGAAGTCAAGCAAGCTCCCGAATGGAAGGACAGCTTCCTGGCGGCTGCGGCCGGCGTCGCCCACGGAGTGGCTTCGGCCAACCTGGGCTTGTTCACCGAAGCCGAGCGTCGGCTCACTGAAGCCAACGGAACGCCGGCGGGTCAAGCGTGTGGGCGTGCCATCGCATGGTATCTGGCGATGTCGCGGCGCAGCCAAGGAAACGAAGAGGCGGCGTTGCCGCTGCTGGAATGGTTGCAGGCAAACTATCCGGAGCCTAAAGTCGCTGCGGCCCTTAAGAATCCAGCTTACCGGCTGGTGCCCACCAGCACCGAAAAAATTGCGGCGCGCACCGACCCCTGGGATCCGTCCAGCGTCGTCGCCGATACGTCGGGACAGGAGAAGCTGCTCGCCGAAGCCCAAGCTGAGCTCGACCGCCAAATCGGGCTCACACGTGTCAAGGAGCAGATCGAGCGGTATCGTGCCGCCACCCAGATGGCGAAGGTTCGGGCCGCCAAGGGAATGAAGGTCGCGCAGGCGAGCAAGCACATGATCTTCGCCGGCCCCCCTGGTACCGGCAAAACGACGATTGCGCGAGTGGTGGCCAATATTCTCGCGGGGTTGGGCGTTATCGCCGAACCGAAACTTGTCGAGGCGTCCCGCAAGGATTTCGTCGCCGAATACGAAGGCCAATCGGCGGTCAAGACCGCCAAGACGATCGATCGCGCGGTCGGCGGTGTGCTGTTCATCGACGAGGCCTACACGCTGGTTCAGGAACGGGACGGGCGTGCCGACCCGTTCGGTACCGAGGCGCTGGACACCCTGCTGGCGCGCATGGAAAACGACCGCGACCGCCTCGTGGTGATCATCGCGGGCTATAGCTCGGACATCGACCGCCTGCTGGAAGCCAACGAGGGACTGCGGTCGCGCTTTTCGACCAGGATCGAATTCGACTCTTACTCGCCCGAGGAAATACTGGACATCGCGAAAGTTATTGCTTCGGCGAATGACTCGACGCTAAGCATCGATGCCGCGGAGCATCTGTTGGAAGCCGCCAAACTGCTGAGCCAGCGCTCGATCGGAGACAAGCCGGCACTCGACGTCGCCGGCAACGGTCGTTACTCACGCCAACTCGTCGAATCCGCTGAGCAGTACCGTGACATGCGCTTGGCGTCCTCGATGAACATCGATGACCTCGACGTAGACCGGCTGCGCGGAATCAACGACCACGATATGGCGGAGGCGATCGCCGCCGTCCACGGACGACTCAACATCGGCGTGTGACACATGGCGGGATTGCGGCTTACTACCAAGGTTCAGGTCAGCGGCTGGAGGTTCTTGCTGCGTCGGGTCGAGCACGCCATCGTGCGACGCGACACCCGTATGTTCGACGATCCGCTGGCGTTCTACAGCCGGGCGGTCGGGGTCGGCATCGTCATCGCGGTGTTGGTCGGCCTCGGTGCCGGCCTGCTGGCGTATTTCAAACCGCTTGGCCGACGTAGCGGTGACAACCTGCTCGTCGACCGCACCACCAACCAGCTCTACGTGGTGATGTCGGGCACCGGCGAACTGCATCCGGTCTACAACCTGACATCCGCGCGGCTGATACTGGGGACCTCGGGCAACCCCTCGGCAGTCAAGTCGCAAGAGCTCAATCAGATGCCCAAGGGTCAGCGCATTGGCATCCCCGGCGCGCCCTACGCCACCCCCGTTTCGGCAGACGTCACGTCCAGTTGGGCGTTGTGCGACACCGTCGCCAACCCGAGCAGTGTTGCTCCCACAGTGGATACGTCGGTGATAGCAATGCCATTGGCCACCGACGCATCGGTGGGTCCGATGCAGCCGAATCAAGCCTTGCTGGCGTCCTACCAAGGCAAAGAATGGGTGGTCACAAAAAGCGGGCGCCACGTCATTGACCTAGTGGACCGTGCCGTCGCCTCGTCGGTGGGGATCCCCGTCACCGCGAAACCGACGCCGATTTCCGAAGGCATGTACAACGCGGTGCCCGATGTCGGGCCCTGGCAGTTACCGCCGGTCCCGGCAGCCGGGGCTCCGAACTCGGCCGGACTGTCGCCGAATCTTGTGATCGGAGCGGTGTTTCAGACTCAGACCGAGAGCGGGCCGCAGGACTATGTGGTGTTGCCGGACGGTGTCGCCCGCGTGAACGCGACCACGGCGGCGGCGCTGCGCGCCACCAATTCGTACGGATTGATCTCACCGCCGTTGATCGAGTCAAGCCTGGTCGCCAAAATTCCCGAACGCGTGTACGCCTCGCCGTTGCCGGATCAACCGGTGACGATTCTGGCCCGCCAGGACGCGCCCGCGCTGTGCTGGTCGTGGGTGCGCGAACCCGGCGATCAGGCTCCGAAGACCGCGGTGCTGAGCGGCCGGCACCTACCGATCCCGCCCGCCGCGATGAACACCGGCATCAAGCAGATCGAGGGCGCCGCAACGGTTTACATCGATGGCGGAAAGTATGTTCAGCTGCAATCACCGGATCCCAAGCATGGCGAGGCCTTGTACTACGTCGATCCGCAGGGTGTGCGTTACGGGATACCGGACCAACAGACCGCCAAAACTCTCGGGCTGACGTCACCGCAGAACGCCCCGTGGGCGGTCGTACGGTTGTTGGTGGACGGCCCGGTGCTGACCAAACAGGCGGCATTGCTGGCGCACGACACGCTGCCCCCGGATCCCAAACCGCGGAAACTCGACACTGGACAGGGCTGATGACAACCAAGAAGTTCACCCCAACTGTCAAACGCGGACCGCGGTTGACGCCGGGCGAAATCAGCGTCACGCCACCAGAAGATCTCGGCGTCGAGATCCCCGCATCCGGCGTGCAGAAGGTCCTTCCATACGTGATGGCCGGCGGAATGCTCGGGATGATCGCGATCATGGTCTTCACCGGAGTCCGGCAGCTGTCGCCGTACATGCTGATGATGCCGCTGATGATGATCATGGCCACAGTGGGTTTCATGGCCGGCGGTGGACCCGGCGGCAAGAAGGTCCCTGAAATCAACGCCGACCGTAGGGAATATCTGCGGTATCTGGCCGGCTTGCGAACCCGGGTAACCTCATCTGCCAGCGCGCAGGTGACATTCTTCGGGTACCACGCCCCACATCCGGATGATTTGCTGTCTCTCATTGGCACGCACCGACAGTGGTCCCGGCCGGCTAACGCCGATTTTTTTGCGGCCACCCGGATCGGACTGGGCTCGGAACCTGCCGTGGACCGGCTTTTACGGCCGGCCCTCGGTGGCGAACTGGCGGGCCCGGACGCCGCGCCCCAGCCACACCTGGAGCCGGTGAGCCACATGTGGGTGTTGAAATTCCTGCGCACCCACGGCCTCATCCATGACTGCCCAAAACTGGTTCAGCTGCGGTCATTTCCGACCATTGCGGTTGGTGGAGACGCGGACGGCGCGGCTGGTTTGCTGCGGGCGATGATTTGCCACCTGGCCGTATTCCATCCACCGGACCTGCTGCAGATCCGGGTGCTCGCCGACAATCCAGAGGACCCGGACTGGTCCTGGATCAAATGGCTGCCCCACGTTCAGCACCAGACCGACACCGACGCCGCCGGGTCGACCCGGATGATCTTCACGCGTGCAGACGGTCTCAGCGATCTGACCGCACGTGGCCCGCACACACCGGATGCCGGCCCCGGCGGACCCTATGTCGTGGTGGTCGACGTGACTGGCGGTAGCGCGGGCTTCCCCGTCGATGGCCGGGCCGGGGTCACGCTCATCACGCTGGGGAATCATCGCGGCTCGGCCTACCGGATCAGGGTCGACAAGGACGGGACCGCCGATGACCGCCTGCCCAACCAGAATTTCCGTCAGGTGACGTCGGCCACCGACTGGATATCGCCGGAACAGGCTGCCCGCATCGCCCGAAAGCTTGCCGGCTGGTCCATTACCGGCACCATCATCGACAAAACCACCCGCGTGCAGAAGAAGGTGTCGACGGAATGGCATCAGCTGGTCGGCGCGCAATCGGTCGAAGAAGTGCTGCCGAACCGCTGGCGGATGTTCACCGACCTCGACCAGGACCGGCTGCGAATCCCGTTCGGGCATGAACTCAAGACCGGTGACGTCATGTACCTCGATATCAAGGAAGGCGCCGAGTTCGGCGCCGGACCGCACGGCATGCTTATCGGCACCACCGGGTCGGGTAAGTCCGAGTTCCTGCGGACTCTCATCCTGTCGCTTGCGGCTACCCATCATCCCGACCAGATCAACCTCTTGCTCACCGACTTCAAGGGCGGGTCGACGTTCCTGGGCATGGAGCGGCTACCGCACACCGCCGCAGTCGTCACCAACATGGAAGAGGAGGCCGAGCTCGTCAGTCGAATGGGTGAGGTGTTGACCGGCGAACTCGACCGCCGGCAGTCGATCCTCCGGCAGGCCGGCATCCAGGTGGGCGCCGCCGGCGCACTGTCCGGTGTGGCCGAGTATGAGAAGCACCGGGAGCGCGGTGCCGAACTCCCGCCGCTACCAACGCTTTTCGTCGTCGTCGACGAGTTCGCCGAGCTTCTTCAGAACCACCCGGACTTCATCGGATTGTTCGACCGAATCTGCCGTGTGGGCCGGTCGTTGCGGGTGCACCTGTTGCTCGCCACCCAGTCGCTCAACACCGGTGGCGTGCGTATCGACAAGCTCGAGCCCAACCTGACCTATCGAATCGCTTTGCGCACCACCAGTTCGGCAGAGTCCAAGGCGGTGATCGGAACACCGGAAGCCCAATACATCACCAACAAGGAAAGCGGGGTCGGGTTTCTGCGAGTCGGAATGGAAGACCCGGTCAAGTTCAAGAGCTGCTTCACCGGTGTCAACTACGTGCCCGCGCTGCACACCGAGAACGGCGACGGTAGCGGCGAGCCCGTGCACCACCGTCGACGGGATGTCCATATCCATCAGTTCACGGCCGCCCCGATCTTCGATACGGCGATGATCTGATGACGCGCGCCGGCGACGATAGAGAAATGGGCGATGAGGTGGGGGCCCGCCCCCTCGCCGCTGTGCGGGTGGGGGGACCCCCACCCGCTTGCGGGGGAGTGCGGCGCTCATGACTGCCGAACCAGAACCGCGGGTGCTCCGCGAGGTCGTGCTGGACCAACTGGGCACCGGCGAGGCAATCGCCTACCGAATGTGGTTGCCGCCATTGGCGGATCCCACACCCGTCAACGAGCTCGTCGAGCGCGGCGCCGGAAAGCCGTTGCAATTCGGCTTGGGAATCATGGACGAGCCTCGCCGCCATCGCCAAGAGGTGTGGGGTGTCGATGTCTCCGCGGCGGGTGGCAATATCGCCGTCGCCGGAGCCCCGCAAACCGGGAAGTCCACTTTTCTGCAAACACTGGTTATGTCGGCCGCGGCCACGCACACGCCGCGGGATGTGCAGTTCTACTGCATCGACCTCGGTGGCGGTGGACTGATCTACCTTGAGGACCTGCCGCACGTCGGCGGCGTCGCGACCCGATCCGAGCCCGACCGGGTCAACCGCATGGTCGCCGAAATGAAAGCCGTACTGCGACAACGGGAACTCATCTTCAAGCAGTATCGGGTGGGCTCGATGGCAGCGTATCGGCAGATGCGGGAGGATCCGAACAATCCGGCCGCGACCGATCCGTTCGGCGACGTGTTTCTGGTGATCGACGGGTGGCCGGCGTTCGTAGCGGAATTCCCCGACCTGGAGCCGGTGGTGCAGGATATCGCCGGCCAGGGATTGGCGTTCGGCGTCCACACCGCCATCTCCTCTCCGCGCTGGACCGAGTTGAAGTCGCGCGTTCGCGACTATCTGGGCACCAAGGTGGAGTTTCGACTCGGCGACATCAACGAAACTCAGATCGACCGGATGACCCGCGAGATACCGGCCAACCGCCCAGGCCGGGCGATCTCGCTGGAGAAGCATCACCTGATGATCGGCGTGCCCAGGCTCGACGGTGTGCACAGCGCCGACAACCTCGTTGATGCCATAACGGCGGGAGTGCAGCAGATCGCGGCGGGCCACACCGAGCAAGCACCCGAGGTCCGGGTGCTGCCCGAACGGATTTATCTGCATCAGCTAGATCCGAACCCGCCGGGCCCCGATGCCGACTACCGCACCCGGTGGATGGTTCCGATAGGCGTGCGCGAGTCGGACCTCACGGTGGCCTACAACAACATGCAGTTGACCCCGCATCTGCTGATCTTCGGCGCGGCGAAGTCGGGCAAGACTCGCATCGCTCACGCCGTCGCGCAGGCCATCTGCGCCCGCAACAGTCCCGCCCAGGTGCGTTTCATGCTGGCGGACTACCGGTCCGGTCTGCTCGACGCCGTGCCGGATTCCCATCTCCTCGATGCCGGGGCGATCAACCGGAACAGCGCGACGCTGGAGGAATCCATCAGCGCGCTGGCGACGAACCTGCGCAAACGACTTCCACCAACCGACCTGACGACCGCGCAGCTGCGGGCGCGGTCGTGGTGGAGCGGCCCGGATATCGTGCTTTTAGTCGATGACTGGCACATGATCCAGGCCGCCGGCGGGGCAATTCCACCGATGACTCCGTTGGCCCCGCTTTTACCGGCCGCCGCCGATATTGGTTTGCACATCATTGCGACGTGCCAAATGAGCCACGCGCACCGGGCGACCATGGACAAGTTCGTGGGCGCAGCATTTGGGGCGGGCTCGCCGACCCTGTTCCTGTCCGGTGACAAGCAGGAGTACCCCTCTACCGAGATCAAGGTCAAGAGAAGGCCCCCTGGCCAGGCGTTTCTTGTCTCACCAGAGGGTAAAGAGGTCATCCAGGCGGCCTATGTCGACCCTCCAGAAGAAGTGTCTCCACCACCCTCCGTGGGCAGTTAGGATCTATCTAAGGGCTTCAACAAGGGGAGGCGTGCACTGCGCGGGCGGGCTGCAAATCCCAACCGGAAATGGCCGCAGGTTTAACTGACGAGCCACGTGTATGTCGGTCACTAGTAAAGGAGAATACGAAATGCAACCTATGTCATTCGAGCCCGCTGCTGAGGGAATCGGCGCGCAGGTGATCGCGAACGGGACTCAGGGGTTGGCGATGGGCACCACGGCCTCAGCGGCAGTGACGGGTCTGGCGCCGGCCGGAGTCGACGAGGTGTCGATGGGGGCCGCACTCTCCTTCGCCAGCGAGGGTGTCGAGACGCTGGCGCAGAACAGCTTCGCGCAAGAAGAGCTGGCCCGCGCAGGTGCCGCCTACGTGGAAATTGCGGGCATGTACACCGCGGTCGACGGCGCCACCGCCGCCGAGCTGGCATAGCGCCGCAGCCGAAAAGCCAGACAGGTCCGGAGTAGCGAGTTACGCCATGCCGCCGTTTGTAACGCCCGCGATTGAGTACGGCGCGATGCCGCCGGAGCTCAACACCGCCCGGCTGCAGCTCGGGGCGGGCGAAGCTCCCATGATGCAGGCGGCCGCGGGGTGGGAAGCGTGGGCGATAGCGCTGGAGGCTCAGGCCGCCGAGCTCTCGTCGGCGCTGGCGTCGCTCAGCGCAGCGTGGACCGGAACGGGAAGCGAAACCGGGGTGGCGGCCTGCATGCCGATGGTGATGTGGCTGCATACGTTGTCGGCACAGGCGCAGAAGCGTGCCGCTCAGGCAACGGCGCAGGCGACGTCGTATGTGACTGCGGCGACCGCCACCCCGCAGATCCCGGAGATCGTGCAGAACCACGTCACCCACGGGGTTTTGGAGGCCACCAACTTCCTGGGCGTCAACACCGTGCCGATCGGGTTCAACGAGGCCGACTACGTCCGGATGTGGAACCTGGCGGCGGACACGATGTACGCGTACCTGGCGGAGACCACCACCAACACGCTGTTCGAGCCGATCATGCCGATGACGCCGATCGTTATCCCGGGTGTCGGCGAGGCGGTGCTCGGCGGGTCATTGGGCCAGGCGGCGTCCGGGGCAGCCGGGGCCGTGATGCGCGACGGCGTCTTCACCTTTGTTACCGGTTCATCCACCATCGAATCGGTCGGCTTGAACAGCGGCAAGGGTGTCAACTTGGTCAACATGGCGACCACCGACGCGGAAGGCGCGTCGAGTTACGCGAACCAGGGGACTTCGCAGCAGAACCAGGCACAGCAGGCGCCGCAGCAGGCGATGAACCAGGTGATGCAGATCGGTCAACAGGTCGGCTCGCAGGTCATGCAGATCCCGTCGTCGCTGGGGCAGATGCTGGGAAGCAACCCGATGCAGCAGTTGACTCAGCCGCTCCAGCAGGTGACGTCGATGTTCGGTCAGATGGGCGGCAGCATGGGGGGGTCCGGCCACCAAGGCGTGCAGATGGGTTTCCTCGGCGCCGCTCCGCTGTCGAACCATCCGATGCTGGGCGGTTCAGGAGCAAGCTCGGGTGCGGGCCTGATGCGAGCGGCCTCGCTGCCCGGTATGGGCGGATCGTCGCCCCGAACACCGCTGATGGCCAAGCTGATCGACAAGGTGGACGAGCCGGTCGTACCCGCCGCCGTCGAGCCCGTAGGTGCGGCCGCCGGCGACTCATCGACCGCAGGCTCGGCCCCGGTTGGCGCCGGCAGCGGTGGCATGGGCCCGATGGGCATGGGCGGCCACGCGCCGAAATCGGGTGGCACCAAGACGGCGCTGAAAGCACCCGCACCCCTCGTCCAGGACCTGGGCGAAGACGAAGGAGACGACTGGTAGTCGTCCCACAAAGACTTCCCGGTCACTATGGCCGGAAAGACTCGCCATTCCGTGGTGAGGACACAGGAAGAGAGAAAGTAGTCCAGCATGGCACAGATGAACACAGATGCCGCTGTCCTCGCCAAGGAGGCCAGCAACTTCGAGCGGATCTCCGGAGAGCTCAAGGGCGTCATCGCGCACGTAGAGTCGGTGGCGGGTTCGCTCGCCGGGCAGTGGCACGGCCAGGCCGGTGTGGCCGCGCAGCAATCGCTGATCCGGTTCCAAGAGGCTGCTAACCAGCAGATCCAGGAACTCAACGACATCTCCACGAACATCCACACGGCGGGTGCCCACTACACCTCGACCGACGAGGAGCAGCACGGAGCCCTGTCGTCAGCGATGAACATCTGACCAGTACCAACCAAACGAACGGAGCAACAATATGAGTGAACAGCTGTGGAACTTCGCCGGTATCGAGGGCGGATCCAGTGACATCCAGGGTGCCGTCCAGACCACTCACGGCCTGCTCGACGAGGGCAAGAGTTCCCTCACGTCGCTGGCCGCGGTGTGGGGCGGTTCCGGTTCGGAGGCGTACCAGGCCGTGCAGCAGCGGTGGGACAACACCTCCAATGAGCTCAACTCCGCGCTGCAAAACCTGGCGCAGACGATCAGCGAGGCTGGTCAGACGATGGGACAGACAGAGGCCGGCGTCACAGGTATGTTCGCCTAGAACGGCAGGACGCGAGGGGGCGGGTCCGGCCCGGGCCTAGCCCCCCGCCTGCGTCCTGTCACTTCGATTGATGTTTGAGAGGTACTCATGTCGGCCGACTATGACCGGCTCTTCAATGCTCCCGAGGATCCTCCGGAGGATGCGACGGCGCAGGTCGATCTAGAGGCGATCCGGCGGTATCAAGCGCCGATGCCGACGAAACCATCGCCGCCCACGGATGCGCCTATCCCGCCGATGCCGATCGGAGGACCGGGAGGACCACCGGCACCACAACCTCCGCCGGCATGGCAGACGCAGGCGGCGGCCCAAAAGCCCGCGGCGCAGGGCGACATACCACTGCCACGACCGAACGGAACCAGCACAGGCCCGATGCACCGGGCCGCGGCCGCCGGTGCGCAATACGAGCAGCCGCGGATGCCGCCGCCTCCGCCACCCCAGGCGCAGCCCGCACCCGCGCCCAGCCAACATTTCGGCGAGCCTCAGCAGGACTACAGGTGGCGGGTTGCGGCGCCACCGCCTGGCCAGCCCGCCCAGACGTCGGCTGCCACGATCGGCAATCACCGCGCCATCGACGCGTTGTCGCACGTTGGTGTCAGGTCGCCGGTCAAGATGCCGTCGCAGCAGGGTTGGCGGCACTGGCTTTATCTGCTGACGCGGGTAAACCTGGGCCTGTCCCCGGATGAACTTTATGAATTGGACTTGCAGATGCGGGTCCGGCGAAATGCCCGCGACTCGTACCAGATCGGCGTCTTGGGTCTGAAGGGCGGCGTCGGCAAGACCGCGGTGACCGTGTCGTTGGGTTCGGCGCTGGCCAGAGTGCGCGGTGACCGGATCCTGGCCATCGATGCCGACCCCGGCGCGGGGAACCTCGCGGATCGCGCGGGGCGTCAGTCGGCGGCCACCATCGCGGACCTGCTCGCCGACAAGTCGTTGACGCGTTACAACGACATCCGCGCGCACACCAGCATGAATGCCGCAAACCTGGAAGTGCTGTCCTCCGAGGAGTACAGCGTCGCCCGTCGCGCATTCAACGACGAGGACTGGAAGAGCGCCACCGAGATCGTCTCGCGGTACTACAACCTGGTGGTGGCCGACTGCGGAGCCGGCCTCTTCGATGCGTCATCCCAAGCGGTGTTGTCGACGGTGTCGGGGATCGTGATCGTGGCGAGCGCATCGATCGACGGTGCGCGGCAGGCGGCTGTCGCGATGGACTGGTTGCGCCAAAACGGCTACCAGGACCTGCTTTCCCGGGCGTGCGTCGTGATCAACCATGTCGCGCCCAACAGGCCGAATTTGGATGTCATGGATCTGGTACAGCAGTTCGAGCGGCACCTGCAACCGGGCCGGGTGATCGTGCTGCCCTGGGACAAGCACATCGCCTCCGGGACCGAGATCCAGCTGGATCTACTGCAGTCCACCTACCAGCGCAGGATTTTAGAGTTGGCCGCGGCGCTGTCCGACGACTTCGACCGGCTCGAGCGCCGTTGAGTGCCCCCGCCGCCGCTGCGGTCACCCCGGGGACCACACCCAGCAGGCCGGCGACCACCCGGGTAACGATCCTCACCGGGAAGCGGATGACGGATCTCGTGCTGCCGTCGGCGACACCCATCGAGACCTACATCGACGACACGGTCTCGGTGCTGACCGATCTGCTCGAAGACACCCCGGCAGATGTGTTGGCCGGCTTCGACTTTGGCGCCAGCGGCGCTTGGGCCTTCGCCCGCCCCGGCGCGCCGCCGTTGAAACTCGACCAATCGCTCGATGACGCCGGAGTTGTCGACGGGTCGTTGCTGACGCTGGTATCGGTCAGTCGCACCGAACGGTACCGGCCGCTGGTCGAGGACGTCATCGACGCCATTGCGGTGCTTCAGGAATCGCCGGAGTTCGATCGGGATGCGCTGAATCGCTTTGTCGTCGTTGCCATTCCGGCCGTGACCCTGGCCTTGACAGTCTTGTCAGTGCTGGCTTGGGCCGCTACCGGACACCCGCTGTGGTGGGCCCCGGTTCTCGGTGCTCTGGGTATCGCTGTGCTGGTGGGTAGTACGGTCGCCCGAAACCGATACCAGAACCTGGATATGTCGGAAAGCCTTCTGGTCGCGGCGTTTCCAGTGATCGCCGGCGCTGTGGCGTTGGCGATCCCGCTGCCGCGCGGTGTCGGTTCGCTGGGTGCGCCGCAGTTGGCCGGCGGTGCGTTGGCTGTGCTGCTTTTGACGCTGGCGACGCGCGGCGGTCCACGTCGGCGTGCCGAGCTGGCGTCGTTTTTGGCTGTCACCGCGACGGCAGCGACGGGTGCGGCCATCGCGTACGGCTACGACTGGCAGTACTGGGTTCCGGCCGGCGCCATCGTTTTTGGTTTGTTCGTCGTGACCAACGCGGCCAAGCTCACGGTTGCCGTCGCGCGGATCGCGTTGCCGCCGATTCCCGCGCCGGGGGAGAGCGTGGGCAACGAGGAACTGCTCGACGCGGTAGAAGCCCCCGAGGCCGCGGAGGAAGAGTCGGCGACTTGGCAGGCCATCATGGCATCGGTGCCGGAGTCCGCCGCGCGGCTAACCGAGCGCAGCAACCTGGCCAGGCAGCTGTTGATCGGCTTTGTTGGGGCCGGCACCCTGGTGCTGGCCGCCGGCGCCATCGGGGTCGTCGTGCGCGGGCATTTCTTCATCCACAGTCTGCTGGTGGCCGCCCTGGTCACAGCGGTCTGCGGGTTCCGATCGCGGCTTTACGCCGAGCGGTGGTGCGCCTGGGCGTTGCTCGCCGCTGGGATTGCCATTCCTACCGGTGTGGCGGCAAAGGTGAGCCACTGGTATCCGCACAGCGCGTGGCTGGTGTTGAGTATCTACCTCGCGGCCGGTCTGGTTGCCGTTGTGATGATCGGGGCGACGGTAGGAGTTCGTCGGGTCTCGCCGGTGACCAAGCGCATTCTGGAACTGGCTGACGGTGCTGCGATTGCCGCCGTTATTCCATTGCTGCTGTGGATCGCCAGCGTCTACGACTTGATTCGGAATATTCGGCTCTAAGCCGCGGGGGACTGGGGCGACGAAATTGATGCAAGCCACATATCAACGGCCAGTTATGATTTGCTCAATCGAGAAAGTACGGCGCGGGAGGTTCAGCGATGGCGAATGAGACGCTGAAGGTAGATCACGAAAAACTGGCGCAGGCCGGCGGCAGGTTGGGCGACCACGCCGACAGCATTCCGGAACCTCCCGCCGGTTTCACCGTGTCGGGAAGTGATGCGCTGTCGGCCGCGATCGCCGCACAGGTTCCTGCGATCGAAGAGCCGATAGTCGGGCCATGACCTCTCTGAGCGAAATCAAAGCAAAGGCGAAAGGGTTCGCCGCCAACGTCGGTCAAGCGGCCGCTCGCTACGGCGAGACGGATCAAACACTGGGGAGTCGGCTCAACCAGCAGCAGTTCGACCCCAGCGGCGGCCAGGGGCAGGCCGGCGGCGCTCCGGGTGGAGGTTCGGCCAGCGGGGCCGCTGGCGCGGGGTCAGCCGGCGGAGACGGCATGGGCGGGATGGATCAAATGAGCCAAATGCTCAGCATGCCAATGCAAATGGCGGGCCAAGCCGTCCAGATGCCGATGCAGATGGCGGGAATGCTGGGATCACTTCCGCAGGGACTCATGCAGGGAATGCAAAGCATAGAAGGTATGGCGGGTCAGTTCGGCCACGGCGGTCAGTCCGACGATGCGAGCGCCAACGTCGACGGCCCATCGGCCGACCACCCGCAATCGGACCAGCCGGCCGATAACCAGGGCAAGCCGGAGGACAAGAAGCAGGATGACGCCGCGGAGCCGCGCCACCAAGGTGCTGCGCCGCACCGCGAGCGGCTCGAGGCCATTCCGGATTCTCCAGCAGATGGTGCCACCGGTGGACATCCTGCCAATCCGCCCGCACCTGCTGTTACTCCACCGGCGCCTGCGCGTCCGGTGAGGCCGCCGACGGAGATTCTCTAAGCACAGGCGCGTTGACCGAGGGGTAAGGCCCTCAGCCTATCTGGGGCCCCAGGATCATCCTCAGGTACGGACGGGCTCCCTCGTTGGGGTCAACATCATCGCCGAGATCGACTGCGGCATCAACTGATTCGACGGTGTCTGCGGGATTTACCACCGGCGGTAGCTGTCGGTACTTCGCACGCGGGTCTGGCGATTCACCCTCGGTCATGGCTATCACTATCGCGAAGTGTCGTCAACTTGGCAACCACCATGAATCACTTTCCGGGTAGCACCTTTCGGGCGTCGGGGCAGGCCTGCAGCAGCGCTCCGCTGGCCTGATTGGTCGTCAACGCGGCATTGCGCATGTTGGCCTCCAAGTCAGGTGGAGGCTCAACCTGAAGAGGGCGGTTGACGGATTCGCGTTGGATCTGGGCGGTCATCGCAACACCGTCGGCCCACTTGTTGAACTGGTCCTTGAAGGCCGGCGCAGAAACGGAATTCGCTGCGGCACGCAATTTCGCACTCATCGCCGACTCCTGGTCAGCCACGGCGAGCAGGTCGCTGCGCTCACCGGGACCGGCCTCTAGAGCCGTCTTGACCTGCTGCGTCATGGTAACCCATTCTCCGGCAAGCTTTTCCACCACAGCGCAGTCATTGCCGGACGTTCCCGTCCCTGCGGTGTCGCGCACTACCCACACCGTCGCACCGGCGCCACACCCGATCAGAAGCACGGCCGCCAATGCCCACAGCCAACGCTTCCTCGCTGACCGGATGCCCAGTCTCATCCCGCACTCATGCCCGGGGTTTTCGGCGAAATCACGTAGGGCTGCCCGCACGGGTCGGGGATATACATTGTCAGGCGCTGGTTATGGGCCTGCGCAGCCCAAATGTCTTTAATGCTCATCGGGCGCCAGTCGTTGAGCCCGATCGGAATTTGCGGGAGCCCTCCGGTCAAGCCGACGTTGCCCTTCGGGATAGTTATGTGCTCGGCTTGGAGGTCGTAGTCAATCCACTGTGCCTGGTACCACTTTCCGTCTCTCTGCATCCACTGCACGTGGTTTTCGCTACCGTTGAAGTGTTCACCGACCAGCCGAAACTTATATTCCTCTTGCAAGGTGATCGGCGGTTCCACACCCCATCCGTTGGGTGTGGTCGGCGCGATGTCCTGGAAACCCGAGGGCGCTCCAGATATCGGCGGGTTTATGTCCTTACGCCAGGGTCGTGGTGTCGGAAATGGGCCCATCGGCGGCCCCCCACCGGGACCGCTCGGGTAGGGGTGTTGGTTGTCAACGTCCCAGCGGCCTCCGCCCGGCGCCGAGTCCGGCGGAGGTGGAGGATCCCACGGATACTGCCATCCTGCGTCTTGCGGATGGTCGCCCACCACATTGTCGACCCGATCGTCTTTGGGCTTTCCGCCGTTCGTATCGTCGCCCAGCGCTTGGTAGTCGTTGCCGATGCTCCGGATACGCGCACCGATGGCGTTGAGATCGGTGTTGGTTTGTTTGACGACGTCGGCCACGTCGCCGATTCCCTTGCGGGCGATCGGCAGGAGTTGCTGTTCGCGATCCTCGGTTTGCGGGACGGACGAGGCCGCGTCAACGACCCACTGTTTCACGTCGTCCAAGTTGCGTCGCCCGGCAGCGACAACTGCGGCCGAACGGTCGACCTCGGCGCCGAGCCGCTGATCCAGGCCTGCCATTTGGCCCAAAACCCGGCCCTGGTTGCTATTCGCTTCGGCATAGGCATCCGCGGCCGAGCCCGTCCACTTTGAGCCCGGCGCAGCCGACTGCACACTAGATTGCATCTGCCGCAACTGATTGCTGCCGTCAAACGGGGCGCCTTCTTGCGGCGTCCCTTCACCCAACGTGGACCGCGCTCGCGACCACGTCGACATAAAAGCATCAAGCGCGCCCACCCGAGACTCCCTTTCCGGCGACCGGTGTCCTTCTGAGTTTAAGGGTCCGCACACGTGGTTCCTGTCGGAAATTCCTGGAGGGGCAGCGACGCCAAAGTTCCACCGCGAGCGAGTTTGTGGCCAGGTGTTATGCCCTGACGTCGCGCGCTCCGTCGGCGCCCTCACCGACTCGAGCCATGTCGTCGAGGCAGGCTTGATCAGCAAATCTCAGCGGCATTCT